>Ga0326511_10002802_pt1 | contig 14045 bp, 10 predicted proteins | sample 0_2496_0518_D_FD_203701 | JGI IMG/M metagenome (GOLD analysis project Ga0326511, IMG submission 203701) | Bovine rumen microbial communities from UC Davis, California, United States - 0_2496_0518 | ecosystem: Host-associated > Mammals > Digestive system > Stomach > Rumen | place: USA... | reverse complement strand
GCACGAGCTGAGAAGGCTCATGTACACAGCACAATTGCCCGACAAAGGCCCCTTCGTGATACGCTATCCGCGAGGCGGAGGCGTGTTGAAAGAATGGCGATGTCCCTTTGAGGAAATTTCCATTGGTACAGGTCGCAAGCTGCATGAAGGCAGCGACGTGGCCGTGCTGAGCATCGGGCCGATAGGCAACAACGTGACCCGTGCCATCGAGTTGCTGACCACCCAGAAAGATACTCCCACGGTGGCACATTACGACATGCGGTTCCTGAAGCCCATCGACGAGGACATCCTGCAGGAAGTGGCCCAGAAATTCAGGAACATCATCACCGTGGAGAACGGCACCATACGCGGAGGGTTGGGGTCTGCCGTGCTGGAATGGATGAACGACCACGGCTACCAGCCACGCGTGAAGCGCCTCGGACTGCCCGACAAATTCGTTGAGCACGGCACGGTGGCAGAACTGCAGGCCATCGTCGGCATCGATGCAGAAAGTATCGCCCGTGCCATCACCGAAACAAATGACCAATCCTCTGCTACGACGCAACCATGAAAATAGTCATTGCCGGTGCAGGTGCCGTGGGTACTCATCTGTCGAAACTGCTGTCGGGCGAACAACAAAACTGCATTATCATCGATGATAATGAAGATCGGCTGGCAGGCCTCAGCGAGTACGACGTGATGACCTATCACGCATCGCCTACGAGCATCCATGCGCTCAAGGAATGCGGCGTAAAAGATGCCGACCTCTTCGTGGGTGTCACCATCGACGAGAGCATCAACCTCAACGCCTGTGTGCTGGCGCATGCCCTCGGTGCAAAGAAGACTGTAGCAAGAATTGACAACTACGAATACCTGATGCCTGACCTCCAGCCCTTCTTCAAAGGGATAGGGCTCGACTCACTGATCTATCCAGAGGTGCTGGCAGCTACCGACATCACTAACGGACTGAAGATGTCGTGGGTGCGACAACGCTGGGACGTCCACAATGGTGCTCTCGTCCTGCTCGGCATCAAGCTCAGGGAGGGTGCATCCGTCCTGAACAAGCCTCTGAAGGACCTCTGCGGCCCTAACGACCCCTACCACATCGTGGCCATCAAGCGCGACGACGACACCATCATACCTGGCGGTATGGACGAGCTCCATATCAGCGACCTTGCCTATTTCATGACCACCAAGGAGTACATCCCCTATATCCGGAAAATTGTAGGCAAGGAGCACTATACCGACGTAAAGAACGTCATCATCATGGGCGGTGGAAAGACAGCCGTAAGAGCGGCACTGACCATCCCCGACTACATGAACGTCAAGATTATAGAGAAGGACTTCAAGCGCTGCGAGGAACTCAACGAACTGCTTGAGAGCGAAGAAGCGATGGTGATACATGGCGACGGGCGTGACCTTAGCCTGCTCGAAGAAGAGGGCATCAAGAGCACCCAGGCGTTCGTGGCACTGACGGGGAATGCCGAGACCAACATCCTGGCCTGCCTGACCGCCAAGAAGCTCGGTATCAGGAAGACCATCGCCATGGTGGAGAACCTCGACTATGTCAGCATGGCCGAGAGCCTCGACATCGGTACCATCATCAACAAGAAGACCATCGCCGCCAGCCACATCTACCAGATGACGCTCGATGCCGAAGTGGACAACCTGCGCTCGCTGATGCTCGTGGATGCCGACGTGGCCGAGTTCACGGCAGCAGAAGACTCGAGGGTAACCAAGAAACAGGTGAAGAACCTGAACCTGCCATTCGGGACTACCATCGGCGGACTGGTAAGAAATGGCGTCGGCATGCTTGTCAACGGAAACTCACAGATTGAGGCGGGCGACTCCGTCATGGTGTTCTGCCATGAGCAGAAGCTGAACAGCATAGAGAAATACTTCAAAAAGAACGCGATATGGTAAACTTCCGTATCATCAGTAAGATTATCGGCTCCCTGCTTTTCATCGAGGCATTCTTCATGGCCTGGTGCGTCATCATCGCATTCGCCTATCACGAAGACGACCAGGCAGCCTTCCTCATATCCATGCTCCTAACCGCTGGCAACGGACTGCTCTTCCTGCTGATGGGCCGCAACTCACAGAATTCGCTCAGCCGACGTGACGCATACCTGCTGGTAACGGCAGTGTGGCTCATATTTTCGTTCTTCGGGATGTTCCCCTTTCTCCTGAGTGGTCACATCAGCAACGTGACAGATGCCTATTTCGAGACGATGTCGGGCTTCACCACCACGGGAGCAACGATCATTGACGACGTGGAGGTACTGCCTCACGGCATTCTGTTCTGGCGGTCGCTCATGCAGTGGATAGGCGGTCTGGGAATCGTGTTCTTCACCATCGCCATCCTCCCATCCCTGGTCAACGGAAGCGTGAAAGTGTTCGCCGCAGAGGCCACCGGTCCCATCAAGGCTAAGATGCACCCAAGGCTGACGACGACCGCCAAATGGATCTGGAGCATCTACCTGCTACTGACCATCGGCTGTGGCCTGTCGTTCTTTGCCGCCGGCATGAACTGGTTTGAAGCCACCAACTACTCGATGACGACAACGGCAACAGGCGGATTTGCCATCCATAACGACAGTACCGTCTTCTTCCAGTCGCCTACCATCGACTATATCTGCATCATCTTCCAGTTTCTCTCTGGCATCAACTTCACGCTGCTCTATATCAGCATCTTCAAAGGTAACCTGAAGGCACTATTCAAGAATTCGGAAGTGAAACTGTACGTCGGCATCGTAGCGATAGCCACTGCCTGGATCATGGGTGTGCTCATCACGGAGAACGGATACGGAATCGAGGGGGCCTTCCGCAATGCCCTCTTCCACGTCGTCTCGTTTATCACCACTACCGGCATGTTCAACGACGACGTGGGTACCTGGCCACGCATCACATGGATGATCCTGGGTGTCGTCATGTATATCGGAGCCTGTGCCGGTAGTACCAGCGGCGGCTTTAAATGTATCCGCGGGGTGATGCTGCTGAAGGTGGTACAAAACAATTTCCGACAGATACTCCACCCCAACGCCGTGCTGCCCGTCAAGGTGAACGGCATGAACGTGCCTCACACGCGGCTGATCTCATTGTTTGCCTTCTTTATCCTGACCGTCCTGATGACAATCTTCACTACTACCGTCATGATACTAGCCGGCATCGACAACACCAACTCCGCCTGCATCGCCCTGAGCTGCGTCAGCAACGTTGGGCCATCGCTGGGCACACAGGTGGGACCGGTCATGTCGTGGTCGATACTGCCAGAGCACATCAAATGGACGCTCTGCCTGCTAATGCTCATGGGGCGCCTGGAAATCATGACGGTGCTCGTACTGTTTACAAGAAGTTTCTGGAAAGAACATTAACATTATTAACTAATGACGAACATGTATAAATTTGAACCGCTGCTGAAGCAGACGCTCTGGGGAGGCGACAAAATCATCCCCTTCAAGCATTTAGACACACAGCTGGAGAACGTAGGCGAGAGCTGGGAGATCTCCGGAGTAAAAGACAATGAAACCGTCGTGGCCAACGGGGAGCACAAGGGCAAGAGCCTCAACGCTCTGGTACGCGAACAGAAAGGGAAACTTGTGGGAGAGACCAACTATCAGCGCTTCGGTGATGAATTCCCGCTGCTGATCAAGTTTATTGATGCCCGTCAGGACCTGTCCATTCAGGTACACCCTACCGACGAGATAGCCCATCGCCAGGGTAAGTCGAGAGGGAAGACGGAGATGTGGTACGCCCTTGAGCCCACACCAGGAGCCCAGCTCTACAACGGGCTGAAGAAACAGATCACGGCAGAGCAGTACAAGGAGATGGTGGAAAACGACACCATCACCGACGCGCTGGCCCGCTACGAGGTGCGTGAGGGCGACGTGTTCTTCATTCCCGCAGGCCGCATCCACGCCATCGGTGCCGGCTGCTTCGTGGCCGAGATACAGCAGACATCCGACGTCACCTACCGCATCTACGACTTCAAGCGAAAGGACAAGAACGGCAATTACCGCGAACTCCACACCAAGGAGGCGGCCGAGAGCATCAACTACACCGTGCTGCCCAACTATCGCACAGAATACACTCCAACGAAGAACGAAGGTGTACAGGTGGTCAGCTGCCCATACTTCACCACTGCCGTCTATGAACTCACCGAACCCATGACGCTCGACTATACGGAGCTCGACTCCTTCGTCATCCTGATTGCCGTGAAAGGTGAAGGCCAGATAACATGTAATGGTGAAGAGATGTCGTTCCAGATGGGCGACACCGTACTCCTCCCTGCCACCACTGGTGAAGTCAGGGTCGAGGGAACCGTTAAATTCCTAGAGACTTTCGTTTAAATAGTTCCGGATGTCGTCCTGAACGCGGCGGAACTGCTCAGAGGCCATGTATCCATTGTTCTTCTTGAGCATCGTCTTGATGTCCTGCAACGAGTTTTCGTAGCAGGACATTTCGTTTCGTTTCTGCGCCTTATGGGCTGTGGCGTGGTTAATCTCATTCTGCCGCTCCTGGCGCAAGAGATTGCACACCTTGGAAAGGATGGGCGAAACGACAGCATCAAACAGATGATGGCCCTGTATATATAAATAGGTGGTCTGGGGGGTAACGCCCAGGGCCTTGACACTCTCCTTTGTCGACAGATATTCCTCTTTCGCGTCAGGGAACAAACGCTGCAACTCACCGATACGCGTATGAACCTTCCTCTTCACATTTGCCAGCGAGTTTTCCGGATTCATGACAGTGAAGCCACCTGGTTCGGCAACACGGTTCAGATCAGTAATGGAAAACTTGGGATAGTTGCCATTACGATAGAGCATGACAGACCACACGAAGAGCGGGAAAATGGCTTCGCTGAACTGCTGGAAATAGCTACGGAAATCGAAGACACGATGATCGTTAAGCGTCACAGCCACACAGACGTTGTGCAGCGCAGGCGCATAGCACTGGAAATTCTCGATGGCATAGACATAGGTGTGGAATACATAGGGACTCTCCAGTACCTTCTTTGACTGAGCCGTGCGCCCCTGGATCAAGTAATCGTAATCGGCATCAACACAAGCTATCATATCCTTACCCAGCGTATCGCCTTCGATAAAGTTCATCAGAACCGACTTCTTGCCTCTGGAAAGGTTGACTTTCGAGGGAAGCATCACCTCGAAATAGCGTTTGTCGTTCTCAAACTCGCTCAGGACCGTCCGCCAGAAATAGATGTCGTCGTAGCTCTCCACATAGGCGATAATCTTATGGCGCGCCTTCTTCGACGACAGCGCATTGGCCGCCGCGAAGTAACCGCTGTTAAGATTCTCCCTGAGACTTTTTGCCATATTTCCAGCTTTTCCAGTTACTCTAGTATTCCTAGCATTCCTAGCACCCCTAGCATCCCTAGAGCGTGATATCACTCACCTCAGTGACAGCATCCACCCAGCCGTTCATCACTACGGCAGGCGAATGGGTGGTCAGGATAATCTGCACATTGGGATTTAGTTCCAGGCAGAGGTCGATGAGCCGCTTCTGCCATTCGATATGAAGACTTACCTCGGGCTCGTCCATGAAGAGCACGTAGGGCTGATTATCCTCCACGAGCACTGTCAGCAGGATGGCCAGCATCTGCTTCTCACCACTCGACAGCTGGTAAGGCAGAAGCGTCTCCCCTATCTGGGAGAAACGGATCTCGTTCTCGGTACGTATGATCTTCTTACCCGTCTCTGAGAAAAGATCGTCGACGATGTCCTGAAAACGTTTCTTCTGCAGAGAAAGCTGCTGGGCAGCATCCATGTTTCCCGACTGTAGTTCAGCTATGATGCGATTGCCAATATTAACCTGATAATCCAGATATTTACGTTGCAGATGATACAGATGGAAATCAAGGAGCGAACGCCCTCCCCCCACTAAGCCCGTAGAGGGCAAAGACTCACGCAGGAAGCCCTCACCTTCGGAAAGCATCTGAGCAAGATTGGTATCGAGCGAGCGGATGTAATCACAACGAATCCACTTCGCATCCGCAGGCTCCACGTCGAGATGTACGCCCTTCAGCATGTGACTCGGAAACTCACCGCCAGCCGTCAGGCCCTTTACCACCTTATTGAGAATGGTACTCTTACCCTGACCATTACTACCACTCAGGATGTTCACCTGACGGTTTAGTTCCCACACGACATGCTTCTTACCGCTCCAAAGCGAGTCAATCTCTATTCTCTTGATATAATCAGCATACTTCTGCATACGAACATTCGGTCTTATCGTGTCTTGAAATCAGGTTTGTCCTCTCCCGGCGACCAGAAGTCGAACATGGCAATCTCGAAAACCAAGTCGCTGTAGGCAGGAATGTTGCTTGATCCAGCCGTACCATATCCCAAAGAATAAGGGATATGCACACGCCAGTAGTCGCCCTTACGCATGCTCATCACCGCCGTAGCGAAACCGTCAACGAGGCTGGCAGGGGTGAAATCCGTTACATCGGCACGATTCCAGGCGAACGAACCCTTAAAGTTCTCGTCGAAAGGAAAGCCATCGGCATATGACTTTGAGGGAAGCAGGCGTCCGCGATAAGCCACCCGCACGGTATCGGTAAAGAGCGGTGTCTGATCGCCTTTCCCCTCTTCCAGGACCTCCACATAGATATAGTCCAGGTTCTTGCCCTCCGTCGCAGGATCCTTCGTATAGCTCTTGATCTTCATCAGGCTACCATTAGCCGCCCACTCCGTCACCTTGGCCTCGTTGGTCTGCTGCCAGTTAGCATACTCTTCCTCCGACTCGCTGTTATCGCTACACGATGATACTGCCACCGACATCGGCAGCAGTATCACAGCGAGCAATAGGTATCTCAGATGTTTCATCTATTACAATTTCTTCAACAGACTGGCGATACTAACCTTATCCTCGATGATAGAGTTCAGGTCACTGATGGCTACGCGCTCCTGCTCCATCGTGTCGCGGAAACGGAGAGTCACCTTGCCGTCGGTCAGTGAGTCGTGGTCTACGGTCACACAATAGGGCGTACCGATGGCATCCTGACGGCGATAGCGCTTGCCGATAGAGTCCTTCTCATCGTACTGGCAGTTGAAGTGGAACTTCAGCTGGTCGATAATCTCACGAGCCTTCTCGGGCAGGCCGTCTTTCTTGACGAGCGGCATCACGGCGCACTTCACCGGAGCCAGTGCAGCAGGCAACTTCAGCACCACGCGGGTCTCGCCGTTCTCCAGCTTCTCCTCCTCGTATGCATGACACATGATGGAGAGGAACATACGATCTACGCCGATGGAAGTCTCAATGACATACGGTGTGTAGCTCTCATTGGTCTGCGGATCAAAGTACTTGATGCTCTTGCCAGAATATTTCTCATGCTGCGAGAGGTCGAAGTTCGTACGGGAGTGGATACCCTCCACCTCCTTGAAACCAAACGGCATCTTGAACTCGATATCGGTAGCAGCATTGGCATAGTGAGCCAGCTTGTCGTGGTCGTGGAAACGGTAGTTCTCTGCGCCGAAGCCCAGCGCCTGATGCCACTTCATACGTGTCTCCTTCCACTTCGGGAACCATTCCAACTCCGTACCGGGCTGTACGAAGAACTGCATCTCCATCTGCTCAAACTCCCTCATGCGGAAGATGAACTGCCGGGCCACGATCTCGTTACGGAAGGCCTTACCTATCTGAGCGATGCCGAAGGGAATCTTCATACGGCCTGTCTTCTGCACATTCAGATAGTTGACGAAGATACCCTGTGCCGTCTCCGGACGAAGGTAGATCTTCATAGAGGCATCGGCCGACGCCCCCATCTCAGTAGAGAACATCAGGTTGAACTGGCGAACGTCGGTCCAGTTGCGTGTACCGCTGATAGGGCATACGATCTCCTCATCGAGGATAATCTGCTTCAGCTCAGCCAGGTCCGGCCCCTGCATGGCGGCAGCATAACGGGCGTGAAGTGCGTCGCGCTTGGCCTTTGTCTCCTTCACACGCTCACTGGTCTCCAGATATTTTGCCTCGTCGAAGGAGTCGCCAAAGCGCTTGCGAGCCTTGTCCACCTCTTTCTGAATCTTCTCGTCGTACTTGGCTATCTGGTCTTCGATAAGCACATCAGCCCGATAGCGCTTCTTCGAATCGCGGTTGTCGATAAGGGGGTCGTTGAAAGCATCCACATGGCCCGAGGCCTTCCAGATGGTAGGATGCATGAAGATGGCAGAGTCTATGCCGACGATGTTCTCATGCAGCATCGTCATCGCCTTCCACCAGTACTGCTTGATATTATTCTTCAACTCTACACCATTCTGACCATAGTCGTAGACGGCGGCTAAACCATCGTAGATCTCACTGCTTGGGAAGACGAAGCCGTACTCCTTGCAATGGCTCACGATTTTCTTAAATACATCTTCTTGTGCCATAAATAAACGTTTAATTTGCTATTTTGGGTGCAAAGTTACAAAATAATGCTGACGTAGCAAAGCATTTTTGGATGATTAACGCAGTTCGCCCCATAAATAAAGGCATTTCGAGGGAAATAAAGGAAAGTCCGCAAGGTGCCACAAAGCAAATCGAGGCAGATTGCGGAACGAATTAGGTTGTTGATCTTTTACCTTTGCACCCACGGAACAAGAGTGGGTGCAAAGGTAAAAGAACAAGGAACAGCGCTTCTTCAATATGGACTACAAACAGGCCGAGCAGTTCATGCTGAACTGGCGAATCGAAGAATAATGATTCTGATTCACTTGTAAATATAACGAGCGATATTCGGCGGGCGGAAGTGACCATTACAACACTTCCGCCCGCCTTTTTGCACTTTTAACGGAAAAGCGCAACAATTTTGCGAAAAAAGTTGTAATTTTGTAGCGGCTTAAGAAAATTACCGAATAGATGAAAGAACGGATTGCATTTGTAGATTATATTCGCGTGATAGCCTGTCTGCTGGTGATGGTGGTACACGCCAGTGAGCAGTTCTATAACATGGGGCCGATATCCCAGGTAGTCAATGAGGACAACCGCCTATGGGTGTCGGTCTATGACGGTTTCTTCGGGCGCATATCCGTGCCGCTGTTTATGATTGTATCAGCCTTTCTGCTGGTGCCTATGAAGGAGGGCATGACGATGAGCCAGTTCTACCATCGGAGGTTCCTGCGCATCCTGCCGCCATTCGCCTGCTTCCTGGTGCTTTATGCTCTGCTTCCTGCCACTTGGGGTGGCTTTACGTGGGACGACGCCATCGAACAACTGAAGATGGTACCCTTCAACTTCCCGCTGTGGGGCGGTCATCTGTGGTTCATGTATCCGCTCATCAGCATCTACCTTATCATCCCTGTGGTGTCGCCTTGGCTTGAGAAGGCCAGCGCGAAGGATGAGCTGACGTTCCTCGCCATCTTCGCCTTCTCCACGCTCACCCCCTGGTTCCACCGCTTCGTGTCGCCCGAACTCTGGGGTGAATGTTTCTGGAATCAGTATTCTGCCCTGTGGTACTGCTCTGGCTATTTAGGCTATCTCGTGCTGGCTCACTATATCCGTGTGCACCTGAAATGGAGTCAGCAGAAGAAATTGACCATTGGGACTATCTGCTTCATCATAGGCGGATTGTTCACTGCCTGGAGTTTCTGGTGGAAGGCCGTGCCCGGTGTGCAGATGGACACACCGATGATGGAATGGTCGTGGGAGTTCTGCACGCCCAATGTGCTGCTTGCCACCTTTGGCGCCTTCCTGTTGTTCAGTTGCATCCAGAAGGCTCCCCGATGGATTAACGGCCTCGCCAAACTCTCCTTCGGTATGTATCTGATGCACATCTTCTTCCTCACTTTTATCGCAGAATGGATCATCGGCGGTGATGTCGCCCATCCGCTGTTGCCCGTATGGCTGGCCATACCCGCTATCGGCCTACTCACTTTTCTGTGCTGTGCCGTCACCACAAAACTCATTTCGCTGATACCAGGCAGTAAATACATTGTAGGGTAAACAGCAGTTTTCGGAAAAAAGTGAAAGAAATACCTCTGCCATGTGACGGACGACCTGTTCAGGCCCACGAACCGCATCATGCTCTTCGACCTGACCAATTTCTATTTCGAGGGGCGCAAGGACGGCAGCACGAAGGCCCAGTTCGGGCGTTCCAAGGAGAAGCGGCGCGACTGCAAGCTGCTGGTGCTCGCCCTGTGCATCAACACCGACGGCTTCATCCGCTACAGTTCGATACTGGAGGGGAACACTGCCGACCCCAAGTCGCTGCCCGACATGGTGGACAAGCTGATAGCGGAGAACCCTGCCGATGTGCCTGCCGGCCAGAAGGTGCTCGTCGTGATGGACGCAGGCATATCCACGAAAGAGAACCTCGACCTCATCAGGGAGAAGGGCTATAACTACCTCTGCGTCACCCGTAAGGCTCTTACGGACTACAGCGTGAAAGAGGGTGCAAAGACCGTCACCGTCTACGACTGCAAGAAGCGCCCCATAGAGCTACAGGAGGTCGAGGCCGAAGGTGAGGACTACCTGCGGCATAGTTAGGGCACAGTTTTTAGCAAACATAGCCGCAATTAAGGCATTAACAATCAGACCGTTAATTCAAAAAGCGGCACGGGCGGCTATGTTTTTTCTTTTTTATGTGTATATAGTCGCTCGAAATGGCAGAATATAGAAATGAATAATCCCCAGCTGCAGGGCTGGGGATTATTAGAGTTAGTTAAACAGATAACGGATGGTGAACATTATCTGATAGGTGGAAGCAGTGCTCAGATAGTTCTGTGACGTCTTCAGATGACGCTGACCGTCTACGAGATTATAGGTGTACTGCCCCTTGCTGTAAGAGAGCAGGGCATTGCCAGTCACCTGCTTAAAGAGCCCCCAGTCCTTGCAGAGGAAGTTAGGCAGGTTCAGGATATCGACTCCAAGCTGGAGGGCATGCTTCGTCTTACCGATATTAATATGCATGTCGCGCAAGTACTTGAAGTCGAGCTGATGATGCCAAGGCATCTTGGCACCGCCACGCTCGGCATACTGGCCCGTGCGGTTCTTCAGATAGTCATCCTGCTGGATAAATGTCCAGAAGTCATCACGCTGCATGTCGGCCGTATAGGGTTTGCCGTCGACGGTTCCTTCCTTGAAGTCCCAGCTGTTCAGTTCCTGGCGCGATGCAGGCACGTAGATCAGGTTGCCCGGTGCCGACGGATCGCTGTTGACGTTGCTGGAGAAGATGTAGCTGTAGCGGCTGTAGGCATAGCTGCCGAGGTAGCCATACTGATAGCCGTCATAGATCAAGCTGAACGAAGAGGTGGCGTTCTTCGACTCCTTCAGCTTATAGCTGGCAGAGAGGAGCAGACGGTTAGGTGCCACATAGGTGGCATAGCCGAGTTCATTGTCATTGACGGCGTTGATGGAGTTGCGGTAGTTGTTATAGGCCGACGACACCTGGTCACCAATACCCTCGGTGTAGGCCTTCGCCTTCGACAGCGTGTAAGAGGCTGAGAGGTCGAGGCCGAAGTCAAACGACTTGCGCAACTGGGCACTCAGCGACATGTAGTATGCCTTCGAACCGGCATTCTCGAGCACGTAGGCAGAGTGGCTGGCATCGTAGTACGACATCTTATGGCGCACGTCACCGTGGCCGAGGTCAATGGTTGAAGTACCATCCCAGTAGATATCGGCATTTGACACTACGACGGGATTCAGATCCTTGTTGAAGATGCCTTCGAGGGTGAAGTCGATATCTCCGGGCAACTTGGCATCAAAGGCCAGCGAGGCTTTCCAGGTCTTCGGCATACGGAGGTCTTCTGAAAGGATTGTCGGACTGCCGGGCACTGTGGTTGAGCTCTGTGCATTGATCTGCTTGAGCATCTCTTCCTGGCTGGTGGTAAAGCGCAGGTTCTGCGTCTTGTCGCCGCTGGCCACGTATGAGGTCTGACCCATGCCGGAGTTCCCGACAGCAGATACGAGCCACACGAACGGCATACGGCCTACGAAGAGACCTGTACCTCCGCGAAGGATATACTTGCGGTTGCCGGCGATGTCCCAGTTGAAGCCTACTCGCGGGGAGAACGAGATGCTGGCGTCGGGCACGTTGTCCGTACGGAAGTGACGCCCGCCGAAATCTATCTTCTCGTATTCGGCATTATAGTTGTTATCCAGTTTCGGATAGGAAGGCAACTCGAAGCGTACACCCAGCGACATACGGAAGCGCTCGCTCCAGCTGATGTTATCCTGCACGTAGAGCGACCCCTGATTGGTCTTCATCTTGGAGGTGAACATCGAGTGGCCCTCATTGTTGCCATAGGTGATACCGAACACACGGGGAGCACGACCGAAGACAGCTCCCCAGTTGCCAGCGGTCACTTCCTCAGGGGTTGCCTCAAAGGCATAGTAGCCTGCTGCTGCCTGTGCATAGCCGTTGGCAGCGTAGTTATGCTCAAACTGCAGACCGGCAAAGAGGTTGTGCTTACCAAGCGTGAGGTTGACCTCGTCGGTGATGACGGTGTTCTTCGTCTGGGCAAGGTTGCCGTAGGTGAACACATCGCCAGTAAGTGCCCAAGTGGGGAAGTGATCCTGCCCGTCGTTCATCACAATCTCAACAACAGGAGCTGCATCGCCGTACTCCGTAGAACGGGGTTGATCCTGGAAGGAGTAGGTGCCGCGCAGCGTGTTCTGCACTTTCCCGAACTTGCTGTTCAACTCTGCGGCGATAGAAGTGAAGCGATATTCAGCATAATAACGGCTGGAGAGCGAAGACATACCATAATTAGTATTCGACCCATAGTCGTTCTGGCTACCGCCATAGATCAGCGTAGCACGATTGCTACCGATACTGCGCGATGCAGAAGCAGGGTTCGACACCTTACGGTTGGACTTCGTGAAGCGTACATTGAACTTATGGTTCTCGTTGATGTTCCAGTCTACACGGGCGAGGATGCGGTAGGCAGGCGTCTTTACGTTATAGCCCTGCCAGGGGCCAGTGGTCAGGCCGTACGTGTTTGAGAGATAAGATGACAAGCTCTCCAGCTCGCCGAGCTGCGGGCGACGGTTCGTGTTGCTCCAGGGTGCTTCCCCTTCTCCTGCACGAGCTGCTGGCCCGGTAGTCACATTGTCCTCTATCTCGCCATTCACGAAGAAGAACAGCTTGTCCTTGATAATCGGACCGCCGAGGCTGACGCCATAGGTATTGGTATGACCATCGTCAACGGGCAGCGTCGTCGTGCCCACACGGTTTCCTCTCAGCGAAGTGCTGGTCAGATAGGTATAGGCAGAACCTTTGAAGGTATTGGTACCACTCTTGGTAACAGCGTTCACGCCACCGCCGGTGAATCCACTCTGCCGGACATCATACGGGGTGATAGACACCGTCATCTGGTCGAGTGCGTCGAGCGAGATAGGCGTTCCGCCACCAGGCAGCGGACTGGCTCCGAGTCCGAAGGCATTATTGAACGAGGCACCGTCGATGGTCACGCTCGACTGGCGATAGTTACCACCTCCGATGGCCATACCGCTGGAAGAGCTACTCTGCGGTGTCATCTTCATCAGGTCGGTCATCGAGCGTCCCACGGTAGGAACGACCGCCATCTGGTCGGCATTCAGGTTGGTAACGGCTCCTGAGCGGTCGGAGCGCATCGTGTTACGGGCGGCTGCAACGACCACCACCTCTTGCAGCAGTTCACCTTCCTCCGAGAGATTGGCATCGAGAACGGTATTCTGTCCCAGGGCTAACTGAACTTCTGTGAACTTTGTGGTCTGATAACCGATATAAGAAACTTCGACCTCGTAGGGGCCACCGGCACGCATACCTGAAATCGTATAGCGCCCGTCGATGTTTGTCACGGCACGATAGACAGCCCCCGAGGGGATATGCTTGGCGGTGATAGTGGCACCAATAGCCTCCTCATTACCTGTGGTAACGATACCATTGATACCCGACGTTGTTACCTGAGCGATGGCTGCCAGCGACATTGTCAGCAGCGCCACAACCATCATAAACAATCTTCTTCTCATTACTTCTTGTTATATGTTAATCAATAATGGGTGCAAAGTTACGCTTTTAATTCCATAGTTGCAAGCTTTTATACAAAAAAGTGCACAGGGCTGCCCCCTGTGCACTTATGACTTAA
>Ga0326511_10002801_pt1 | contig 14048 bp, 6 predicted proteins | sample 0_2496_0518_D_FD_203701 | JGI IMG/M metagenome (GOLD analysis project Ga0326511, IMG submission 203701) | Bovine rumen microbial communities from UC Davis, California, United States - 0_2496_0518 | ecosystem: Host-associated > Mammals > Digestive system > Stomach > Rumen | place: USA: California... | reverse complement strand
ATATGCACGGAGTATCATGCCTTGAGGATATAAGAAAGGATTTTAGTTTTACTCTTAACAAATGCCGCAAGGTTACTTATGAAACAATAAAAAAAGAAAGAATCTACGTGAAACTTGTGGGTGCTGTAATTAAACTATTTGCACCGCTGTTATAATTTACTTAAAGGATTTGTCATTCTGAGCGGTGCCCGTAGGAAATGCCCTTGGGGCACGAAGAATCTTTCCGGAATATTCAAAAAGATCCCTCGCTGTGCTCTGGATGACATTTTGGTGATGCTCAGGATAACATAATCTTTAATTTTCTTTTTAAGAAAGTTGATTTTTGTGTAAAAAAATAGAATAATGTTTGAATTTTCGTAATAATGTGGTACAATAAGAAATAGTATGGGAAATTTCAGGAAAAATTGTTATTTCCACGATATTGACGCAAAAAGAGGTTTTTTGTATGAAAAAAGAATACGATGTTCTCATAGTAGGCACAGGTGCGGCAGGTCTTTATGCGGCACTCAATCTTCCTGAATCTGTCAGTATCCTTCTTATATCAAAAAGAGAACTTTCTCTATCTAACAGTTCTCTTGCACAGGGCGGAGTTGCCGCTGTACTTGACAGGATAAATGACGATTATGAACTGCATATCAGCGATACCATGACAGCAGGCAAAAATCTTAATGATCGCCGTGCTGTTGAAGTGCTTGTGAAAGAAGGCCCGTCCGATGTTCTTAAACTGAAAGAGCTTGGAGTTGATTTCGACAAGGATGAAAACGGAGAAATGCAGAAAACTCTTGAGGCAGGTCATTCACGTCATCGTATCGTACACCATAAAGACAGTACGGGCAAAGCTATTACAGATGCCCTTATTGAGCAGGTAAAAAAGAAAAAGAATATTGATATTTATGAACAGGCTCTTTTGTACAAGCTTGAAAAGACAGACGGAGGTTTCTTCGGAGGAATTCTTCTTCAGAACGGGAACTCCTGCATTGTTGCTGCACATTATTGTATAATGGCATCAGGAGGTATAGGCAGGGTATATCAGTATACCACTAACTCCGCTATTGCAACAGGTGATGGAATTACCCTTGCATATATGCTGGGAGCAAGGATAAAAAATCTTAGTCTTATACAATTCCATCCGACAGCTTTTGCTGCTGAAAATGACAGAGAAAGATTTCTTATCAGTGAGGCTGTAAGAGGTGAGGGGGCAATACTTCTCAACTGTAACGGTGAAAGATTCTGTGAAAAATATGACCCGAGAGGACATCTTGCACCGAGAGATGTTGTTTCAAATGCAATAATGCAGGAATCAGCCGCTACACACAGCGAAAAATTCTATTTGGATATAACCTACAAGGGAGCAGATTTTGTTAAACAGCGTTTCCCGATGATATATGAAAATTGCCTTAAAGAAAATATTGATATTACAAAAGACCGTATTCCTGTTTTTCCCTGTCAGCATTATCTTATGGGAGGAATTGATGTTGACCTCAATGCCGCTACAACCGTAGACAGACTTTATGCGGCAGGAGAATGTTCTCATACAGGTGTGCATGGTGCTAATCGTCTGGCAAGTAATTCACTTTTGGAGGCTCTTGTATTTTCAAGGAGAGCAGCAGCGGATATTGTGAAACGTATGCAAACAGATGAAAATAAGAGTTTCGGTGATTTTAAGGAACATGATGACCTTACAGGTAAACCGCTTCCTCATGGCTACAGAACTGAAATAAGAGCATTGATGCAGGCTTGTCATTTTGTTATTCCAAAGCCCGAACTTGTTCTGAAAAGTCTTGAACGTGCAAAGGAAATACTTGATGATCTTAATAACGGAGGATATGAAATAAACCGTGATTTTGTAGAGGCAAGAAGTCTTGCGACTGTAGCGGTAATCGTTTTGTCCGAAGTTGACGGCAAGGATAAATGATTATTCCGGAGGTGAATGTTATGATTTTGAATCGTTTTTATGTTGAAGAACTTATCAGACGTGCTTTGACCGAGGATATTAATTATTGTGATGTAACAACAGATTATCTTATTCCGGCAGAACAGATGGGCGAGGGCAGACTTATGTCTAAGGCAGACGGTATCGTATGCGGTACAGAAGTTGCCGCTATGGTGTTTACAATGCTTGATCCCGAAGTTGAAATAGAAATTCTTAAAAGAGACGGAGAAAAAGTTTCTTACGGTGAGGATATAATGAAGCTTAAGGGGAAAACTGCTGTTTTGCTTAAAGGAGAAAGAACGGCACTTAACCTTATACAGCATATGAGCGGAATCGCTACGGCTGCCGGAAAATATGCCGAAATAGTAAAAGGTACAAAGGCTGTTATCGCTGATACAAGAAAAACTCTGCCCGGTCTCAGACCTCTGCAAAAATATGCAGTAAGCTGCGGCGGAGCTAAAAATCACCGCTATAACCTTTCTGATGCCGCTATGCTGAAAGATAATCATATTGATGCGGCAGGGGGAATAACCGCCGCTGTTATCGCACTCAGAAAGAAAATAGGACATATGACAAAAATCGAGGTTGAGACTCGTAATCTTGATGAACTTAAAGAGGCTCTCCAGGTCGGTGCGGATGTTATAATGCTTGATAATATGTCACCCGAACTTATGAAAGAGGCTGTTGAAATAACCGCAGGACGTGCGGTGCTTGAAGCTTCCGGAGGAATTACAGATGAAACACTCCGTGCTGTTGCCGAAAGCGGTGTTGACATTATATCCGTCGGGGCAATAACCCATTCTGTAAAGGCATTTGATATATCAATGTATATAAAATAAAATTAAAGAAAAAAGGAAGATGAAAATGAAACTTATTACCAACAAGGTCTATGGTGCTGAAGATATTCTCCCGGCAGACAGCTATAAATGGCAGGCTGTTGAAGAGATAATGAGAGGTCAGGCTCAGTCTTACGGCTACAGCGAGATAAGAACTCCTGTTTTTGAGCATACAGAACTTTTCAACCGTTCTGTAGGTGATACCACAGACATCGTACAAAAAGAAATGTACACCTTCACAACAAAGGGAGGGGATAGCCTTTCACTTAAACCGGAAGGTACGGCAGGTGCTGCAAGAGCTATGCTTGAGCATGGCCTTTATAATGACGGTTATCCTATAAAAGTTTACTATCTTACAGGCTGCTACAGATATGAAAAGAAAAATTTCGGCAGACAAAGAGAATTCCACCAGTTCGGTATGGAAATATACGGAGCTGCAGCCCCTCAGGCTGATGCAGAAGTTATCAGTGCTGCACATTCTGTTTTTGACAGGCTCGGTGTTCGTGATATAAGCCTTGAGATAAATTCCATAGGCTGTCCTGAGTGCAGACCGAAATATACAGCTGCACTTAAAGAGTATTTTGAAGGACACAGGGCTGAGCTTTGTGAAACCTGTCTTTCAAGACTTGAAAGAAATCCTATGAGAATACTTGACTGTAAAAGTCCGATATGCTCGGAAATAGCAAAAAATGCACCAAAGGTACTTGATTTCCTTTGTGATGATTGTAATGCACATTTTGAAGGCGTAAAAAAATGTCTTGATGCTGTAAAACTTCCTTACGTTGTAAATCCTGCTATAGTAAGGGGACTTGATTATTATACACGCACAGTATTTGAATTTGTAGCACCTGAACTTGGTACAGTATGCGGAGGCGGACGTTATGATGGTCTTATCGAGGAACTCGGCGGTCAGCATACTCCCTCACTCGGTTTTGGCATGGGTATGGAAAGACTTCTTCTTCTTCTTGAAAAGCAGGGTATACAGATGGATGTTCCTCCTGTATGTGACCTTTATATTGCAGGCATAAGCGATGATGCAAGGATAAAGGCTTTTGAACTTACAGAGGTTATAAGAAATTCCTCTCTTATCGCAGAATGTGATATTGTGGGAAGAAAACTTAAACCACAGATGAAATATGCTGATAAGATAGGTGCAAAATTCAGTATGGTACTCGGTGATGATGACCTCGCAGTCAATAAGGGCAAACTTAAAACAATGGCTACGGGTAAGATACACGAAATACCTCTTGATGATAATTTTTATGATGCATTCATAAAGGTATATCTTAATGCGGAAAATGAAATTTATCTGCAAAAGCTTGGAATTGAAGAGGAGAATATGTAATGGCAGAATTTATGACAGGACTCAAGCGTACCAATTACTGTGGTGAGCTGAGAGCGGAAAATATAGGACAGACAGTAACCGTATGCGGCTGGACACAGCGTCAGCGTGACCTCGGACAGCTGATATTCATTGACCTTCGTGACAGAACAGGTATTGTTCAGCTTGCATTTGATGATAATACAGACCGTGCGGTTTTTGAAAAAGCATTCACTGTTCGTTCGGAATTTGTTCTTGCAGCAGTGGGAACAGTTCGTGAGCGTTCATCCAAAAATAAGGATATTCCGACAGGTAATATTGAAATAGAAGTTAAGGAGCTTCGTATTTTGGGAGAATCTGAAACTCCTCCTTTTGAGATAGTTGATGATTGCAAAACAGCAGAACTTACAAGACTTAAATATCGTTATCTTGACCTCCGCAGACCTCAGCTTCAGAATAATCTTATAATACGCCATAAAGTAGCAAAGGTGACAAGAGACTATTTTGATGAAAACGGTTTTATCGAGCTTGAAACTCCCATGCTTATAAAATCAACTCCGGAGGGAGCAAGAGATTTCCTTGTACCGTCAAGAATACATAAGGGTTCTTTTTATGCACTCCCACAGTCCCCACAGATGTATAAACAGCTTTGCATGGTGGCAGGTTTTGACCGCTATATGCAGATAGCCCGCTGTTTCCGTGATGAAGACCTTCGTGCAGACAGACAGCCTGAGTTTACTCAGATAGACCTTGAAATGTCATTTGTTGATATGGAGGATGTTCTTCAGATAGGTGAGGGGTATATAAAGAGAGTATTCAAGGATGTTTTGGATATTGATATTCCTACACCGTTCCCAAGATATACATATAATGAAGTAATGGAGCGTTTTGGTTCGGATAAGCCTGATACAAGATACGGCATGGAAATAACTGATCTTACAGATGAAGTCAGAAACTGTGGTTTTGGTGTATTCAAAAGTGCTGTTGAGGGCGGAGGTTCTGTACGCTGTATTACTGCAAAGAATGCCGTGAAGATCTATACCCGCAAGGGAATAGACAAGCTTACTGAATTTGTAAGAGGTATCGGTGCAAAAGGTATGGCATGGATAAGACTTACTGATGACGGTATCGCTTCCAGCTTTGCTAAATTCATGACCGAAGATGAAATGAATGCTATACTTAAAAAAGCAAATGCTGAAAAGGGCGATGTTGTAATGATAATCGCTGATACGGATAATAATTCTGTTCTTACAACTTTAGGTGCTGTACGTTCAGAGGCAGCAAGGAAACTTGATATTATCGGTGATGGTTATAATTTCCTTTGGGTAGTTAAATTCCCATTCTTTGAATTTGATAAGGAGAGCGGAGAATGGATAGCCATGCACCATCCCTTTACATCTCCCACAGATGACTGTCTTGATAAGCTGGATGGAAATAAGGGAGAAGTATACGCTAAGGCTTATGATATGGTACTCAACGGAATTGAACTTTCAAGTGGTTCTATCCGTATCACAAATCCCGATCTCCAGAATAAGATGTTTGAGATGCTTGGAATGAGTGATGAGGATGCATATAAAAAATTTGGTTTCCTGATGGATGCTTTCAGATACGGTGCACCGCCTCACGGTGGAATGGGTATAGGTCTTGATAGACTGGTAATGCAGATGATCGGTGCTTCAACACTGCGTGATGTGGTAGCATTCCCGAAAGTACAGAATGCAAGTGAGCCTATGACAAATGCTCCGGCTGATGTTGACCCCGTACAGCTTGCTGAACTCGGTATACAGACAGTATCAGAAGAATAACATAATAAAACGGTTGCTGCAAATGAATACAGCAGCCGTTTTTTTTATAGATATAAAATTTTAAAATAATTATTATCCTGAAACAATACTGCATACCATTGACATTTACTTGCAAATTGTGTAAAATGATTATGTATTTTCACAAAAGGAGGAATTTTTTATGATAAAAAATGTTATACAAAAGGAAATTACAGGCTTGTTTTGTATTGTTTTTTTGATGTTTTTTATGTTTTCATCTGTGACATGTGGTGCTATTGATAGTGTAGAACCAGTAAAAGATATTGCATTATCAAATAATGGTACAGATGTTGTGTTTGTTGTGGATAACAGCAGCAGTATATGGCCAAGACAAAATATAAGAAATAGTGCAATGAGTGCGGCTGTTCGTCTGGCTGTCGGATCCGATATAAATATAGGATGCGTATATTTTGCAGATGGTTTGTATAAATATTATAGTCTTACAGAATTAAGTGATGAAGAATCCTATAATAAAGTATCGGGTAAATATCTGAATATGACTGATAAGGATACAAAAAACAGATTTACCAATATAGGAGTAGGTCTTAAAAAAGGAAAGGAGCTGTTTGAAAATCAGGACAGCAAAAGAAGAAAAATAATCATACTCCTTTCTGATGGTATTAATGAAGATGATAATGATGCTGATGACGTATATGAAAATAAAGCAAATCTGCTTACCGAACAACAAGTTAAAGAAATTAAAGACAAAGGTATAGAGCTTTATTGTGTTTCGATACAAGGCAGAAAAAATGAAGCGTATCTTAAAAGTATGGTAAATTATTTTGAAGATACGAATAATTTTGACCAGACCCGTTTCTTTACAGCTGAGGAAAATAATACTGATGAGCTTTATGATCGGTTTATCGAAATATTTTATTCCCTTATTGGAAATGTAAAATATACAAGTATTGATATGGATTCTCAGGGAACATACCCATTTACTTTACCTGATATAAGTGTAAACAAATTGCAGGTATATGTAAGTGATCCGAGTCTTAAAATATCTCTGATCGGACCTGATAAAGAAGCAAAACTTGTGAAATGGGGAGATAGTGAATGTCAGTTTGTTTCAAATCATACTCCCAAGCCTGGCAAATGGAAACTAAAACTTGCATCCGAAAATAAAACTGTATCAAAAAATATAAAAGTAACTTTTGCGTATTATATTGATATGATGGCATCTGCATCATTAAAACCTTCAGACGGTGATAAGCTGATAAGAAATAAAGATGTGTACATACAGGCAAATTTTTTTGACGGAAATAAAAATAAGATTGTTCCTGACGAAACATTGAAACTTGAAGGGGATTTGTCTTTAATATCATCCGGCAAAGAAGTTTTGTCACAAAAATTGCAGTTCAAAAAGAAAGGCGATAGTTTTGTAAGTGATGGTTTTCCTTTAAGTAGTTATGGTACACCTGATCTCAAACTCAGGGTTTCTTATAATTCAGCTATTAATCTGGAATATGATATAAAGTTCAATGAAGAAATAAAACCGATTTCTCCAAAGGTTATAAAGAATTTTGAGGGCGAAAATATAGGTTCGGAAAAAATAACTAAAGAAAACGGGACAGTATATCAGTTTTCGCTGCCGTTGAAAGATTATATAAGTGATGAGGACTCGTCACTCGAATCTATGAAGATAACTCAGGTTAAACAAAATAGTGGTCATAATCCCATAAGTGCATATATTTCTGAAGGAATGATAGTTATTGAGGCAGTCAGGTGTGACTCGTTCAGTGCTTTTCTGGAGATAGAGGATGAGGGAGGACTAAAAACAGATCTTAGTATAAAGGGGAGTTTGAAAGATATGGATATAGGTAATACTTTTATTAAAATATTTATTATAGTATTAATAGTCGTACTATGTATCGGATTAGGTGTCTTGATATGTATTATTAAAAAGAAAAATCTGATAGCAGCGATATTGGAAGGAAATGACAAAATTAATAAGGATAACGATTATTTAAACAGTAAGTACGATGTGCCAAGTGTTTCTGATCTTTCAGACGGTGAGTATGCTGAAATCATCTCAAAAGTAGAATCTTTTATTGGTATTGAGGGTATGTTTGTTCCGGTTATTGATAAAATGCGTTTTGATATTGTTATGGGTAACAATCAAGACGAAAAGCAGCAAACTCTTTCAAAAGATCAGACTCAAAACAGCAAGTTCCAGGATGTTAATAAAAAAATAGATTCTCTTAATGAAATGATAAGTGATACCAAGAAAAAAATAACGGAACATTTTCAATATTGTGACAAAAGTAAAAAAAAGCTTGCTTATTCTAAGGAAGAACTGAATCAATTCAGACTGGGCAAAGTTAAAAGTATAAAGGCTAAGCAAGATAAAATTCTTGAAAAAACAAGTAATCTTGTAAAAGAGGTCAATGATTTCAGTAAAGACTGCGATAGAATTTTAAAAGATATTGAAATTGCAAGGCAAGCTCTTAATGATGATGTAGGTGCTATAACAAAGAGACTTGAGGAGTATAAAGAACGTTTCTTTGATTTCAGCCTTAATATACAAATAAATGATTGTACATACTGGCGTAGAAAAAATAAGAATTTTATTATTAAGCTTTCTGATATTAAAGAGTCCAACGGTAAAAAATTGCAAAGTGTAGAGTCATCAAAAGTTGTGTTTATTGCATACAAAAGAACTGAGCAGGTTAAAACTTCTGATGGCAAAACAAAAGAAAAAATTATTACCGGAACAGAAGTATTTGACATAAACGATTCAGGTGAATTGTTTAAAATTGCAGAATGTCAAAGTGGTGAAAGTTGTACAGTTGCAGGCTTTACAATACAGGAGTTCAAACTTTCTTTGGTAAAATGACAATTTCAGGCTGTTTGACCTTTTAATGAACAGTCATAACTTAAAAACTTGAAAAATAATATTATTTTATAATTATGGAGGATTTTACTATGAGTAATCTTGAATTTAAAAAAATATGTCCTTATAAGTTTGAAAAGATGTTTGGTGACGATTATGACAAAGAGTTTACTGACATGACCGAAAAGGATTTTATTGACAATATGGTTTTTGAGGTCTTTCCAAAAGGAAGAAACCGAATGGACTTTAAAGATTTTTTGGGAGAATTGTTTAAAGCTTTGCCTTCTGATAAAAGCGAGTCTTTGAGTGAAGCAGAAAGTTCATTTCTTGAAAATTACAGTCCTTTACCTGATGGTGATTACGAAGAAAGCTGGAATAGTCTTGATGGAAGTGAATCAGCCCGCGATTTGTTATATCCTTGGGACGATAATAATTACAGAATTAAGGATAATGAAAAAAAGGATAATACAATAAGTGAATTGGAGTTTATTAGAAGTTGCATAAATTCCGTTGGTAATTATAGCTTTGTTGAAAATGAGGGAGATAAATATTCGTATTCTATTAAAATAGGAAGAAATAAAAAGTTTGAGATACGTCCTTGTTGCCCTTGTTGTAAAACACTTTTGCCTGATTTCTGGTTCAGTGAAGAAGTTGTTGACTATATTCCTATCGGACTGGTTGCAAAACACTCCGGAGGCAAAACAACATATATGACAGCCTTGCTTATGAATAATTTTATTACACTGATTAGAAATATTGGTGTAAGAAACTGGGCTGTTTGTAATGCTATACTGGATGAAAAGGAAAAAATGAAAATACAGAAAGTTCGTTATGATAATCTTAATGAACTGTCCCCTGAGCATCTAATAGGAACAAGTATTGAAACAAAATTTCCGAATCCGACCCAACATGATGGTTTGCCTCCTGTAATGTTCCGTATACAAAATGAAAAAATATACGATAGTGAAAGTCATACAAATGAAATGGTTATTGTTTCAATATTTGATTCTAAAGGTGAAATATTTGAAGGTACACCAAGCCATGAAACTCTCGAATTTCTGAGTTATATGTATGCTTATGTATATTTCATTGAGGCATCTCAGATCAAAAAAGACAGTATAGGATTACAATTCAAAAACGAAGGTGAAGAATGTGAGATTATTACACCTGAAGAACAGGGAGAATTGCAGAGTCGTTCAGAGGCAAAAGAAGGTATTGCTGTGTATGATTTGCTGAATACAGATTCAAAAGACGATGCATTTGATATAATGATAAATATTCAGAATGTGGTAAGGTCGATGAAAGCCCGTAAACTATATCCAGCTTTAAAGCATATTGCATACACAATCATTAAATCCGATGAACTGGAAAGGATTATTGACAGGATTCCTGATGAAGAATATTCTCAGTTCAAACAGTATCTGTCCCAAACATCACATACTATTGATCCGTTTGATCCTGATGTGTCAGATGCAAAGAATTATATTATCAGAAAATTTATTGAAGAATATTTTAGCGAGGAAAATGAAAGAGTAGATATTTCTGATTTCTTCGGAAATGATGTCAGCCATTCGTGTCATTGTGTAAGTGTTGCAAGACCAATAGGCGGTGATAGAAGATGCAGAGTTGAACCTGTAAGAATGGCTGATCCGTTGGTAGGATGTCTGATTCCTAAGTTTATTGAACTTGGATGGACACAGGATGAGGAATGACAAATGAAAAATAATGATTTATATCAACAATGTTACTACTATGGAAAATTGAGGACCGGTTTGCGTGTTCAGAGATCTTCAGATAATGATATAAAAATCTCCGATAAGTATTCTTTGAAAGGAAAAGAATTTGAAGATAGTAAAATTCAGGGAATAATAACAGAATTTTCGGAATATTCAAGTTATAGTAATTCATTCATATATGTTGGTGCAAAGTCAATAGATTTGCGTGATAATAATGGACGTTATGACCAGATCAACCATATATTCCTGCACGATGAGCAAGACGATCTTACTGATCCGAGAAGTTATATCAGATATATTCTCCCTTATTACTACAAGGGAGAATATGAACCTGATAATGATTTGAAAAATATTGATATTCCTGCTATTAATATGAGTTGTCGGGAGATACTTGATAAATATAACCTTAATGGAGATAAGAATCTTAAAAAGCTTGCTAAACTGGTGATGCTTTTTTATAATAAACTTTTTAACAGTAACTCTCTGATAATAGCTCTTGATGATAATAAATTCTGTTATGATGATGAAAATTATAATTGTTATCGTCAGGCATCTGAAATAATGCTGTTTCTTCATATAATAGTGCCGGGATGTTTTTTGTCATACAATACAAAAGAAAATCTCAGAAAAAAACTTAAATATTGTATTGTAGAAAAAGTAAAAAGTAATAGTGTTTGTTTCATGCCAAAAAGCTGTTGTTCGGGTGAAAATGTGTTTGATTTTGACAATGCATATAACGATATTGAGGAAGAAGATTTTTATTATCAGCTTGCAAAGAGAATACAGCAGGATGTTACTAAAGAAAGTGCATATGAACAGGATAAAATGGAATGTATGCAAAAATTCCTGCTGAATAATTGTCCGGACGGTAAGAAAATAGATGCCAGACAGGAAAGTATGCGTCATGTTGCTATCAGAACGCTTATCAGGAATTATGAAGCTCTTGCCAAAGCAAGACGTTTTGAAGATTCTCAAAAATTGATAAAATGGAATGAGTCCGGTATCGATAAAATAATCAGCAGCAGAAAAAATGATGACATAAATCTTTGCAAAAGCTATTTGAAACACCTTTTATTATTTAAAAATGACGGAAGTGTGCAGCAGATACCCGGAGAAAAAGAATTATTGCTTCTTTGGGAAAAATATGTTTCTGAAAATGACATCACTCAGGATGAACAGGACGAAATGTTATTTTTGATCAGTTCTCCTTTTGCTTCAGATCAAGTCAGACTTAAAATGATCAAAGATGTTATAAATAACCATGAACTACTTCTCAGATATTATAATACCGAGGGAAACTATATTTTGCAAAAGATTGACAGTGCAGGTTCATCTTTCGCAAATATGAAAAGCTTCTGCGATCTGTTTGGTTCAGTGATGAAAAGCGAGTGTGAATTGTCAGGTAAATTGAAATGGAGTCTTGCACCAAAAGCAGAGGAACTTATCAAAAATATAAATGATTTTAGTGAACAAAAGGTTATTTATGAACTTATAATTGATTTTAACATTACTAAAAAGGAAACAATAGATAATATCTTAATGAAAAAGATTTTTTCTTCGGATGCTTTTAAATCTTTTGAATGTTTCACTCAAAATATAGCTCACAATCAGACATCAGTTTACAGTAATGTAATGATGAATATTTTCTTTGAAGCATTTCTAAGAAAAAGTGAGTGTAATCGTGTATATGATGAAACTAATATTGATGAATGTGAAAATATAAACAAAAAGTGTATAGATAACTGTTTCAAAATTTTAAACCAAACGGATATAGGAGATTATCAGAAAAAACGTCTTGATGATGCCAATGAATTTTATAATAAAATATTGATCGGCAAATCAAAAAGCTTTACAGAATTGCAGTCTCTTTATGGTGAAGATTTCCCCGAATTAAACAGCAGCCTGAAAAAATATTTCTTTGATATTGCGGCAAAATTTGCTGAAAATGTGTCAGACTTTAATGAATACAGAAAAATGCTTGTGTTTAAGAAAAAGTTTGACAGTGAAGATAAAGATAATGCTTTTTACAAAAATATCGACAGAATTTCAGGGAAAATTGCGGAAGAAGTAATGGGCGGAAATTATTCACGCCTGTTTTGGGTCAAATTCAATGACGACCCTGATGTATTCAAGTGTTTGTGGGAACTTTGTGATGTAAAAAGTTTTCCTGTCATTTTCGCAAGCTGTTCTGAGGAATCAATAAAAAAACTTGCGTTTATTGACGGTAAAAAACTTAAAGATTCAGAACTATGGTGGTTGAACTATTCATTGTTTTTGGTCTATTGTGTATTTATCGATCAGGATATTTCTTCAAAAAATGCTGATCTGTATGCAAGTGTATATAGTTTTATTAATAAGCATAAGTTTAAATGGGAATCTGAAATTGAATATACAACTGTTTACGAATTCTTATGTTTAAATGATGTTTATGAAAAAGTTATAGATGAATCAATAGTTGATTATTTCAATCTGGCTGAAAATGTATCCGACAGATATATGATACATCGTGTTCTGTATACAAAATTCGGAGAACCTATCAATACCGATTTATTTCCTAATGATATTGTTAGAAAAATAAATTATTATGTGGTGTTTAGAGACTTTTTGGATAACACAGAATCACTTGAAACAAATATCGAAAAATTAAAAGATATAATCAATGATGCTTACAATAAAGAAATATATTTTGTAAATGATGATGAACGTGTTCAGCTGACAAATAAGTTAAAATCAATTGCTTGTTATTATAAAGATAATAACAAAGATCCCGGTAATTATTTTGAAATTCTTGCAGGATTTCCGGTTGTTTCAGAATGGGCATTGGATCAATTTAAAGATATATATGGCTGCTTGCCCACTTTAACACAAAAATATGCTTTTTATAAGAATATCTCTGAAAAATGCAAAGATTTAAAAGTGTTGAATGACATTGTAAATGATAATATAGAAAAAAATAAGGATAGAAATTACCTGCTTACTATTATTACCTCTATTCGACAGGTTATAAAAAGAGAAGATTTCATTCAGGATAAATATGGTTTTGTTTTAGTTTATGCCATATTGAATAATATTATTGCTGATATGATAAGCGTATTTAAAGAATATCCGATAGCATTATTTGAAAATAAACCGTATTCCGAAAAAAAACAGATTTTTAATCGTATAGATAGTAATAAGATTATATTTGACAGATTGAACAGTCTGTGCAGTGAAAGAAATATCTCTTTAGAAAAAGATAATAAGAAACGCAAAAAAATTTTTGAAGATCAGCTTCGTATTAGTGCGGACTACTATTTATATGTTTTAGTTTTTTATGATGAAGATAAAAAAACTTATATTTTTGACAGGGATGCCTTTGATAAGCTGTATTCATATTCTGTGGATGTGGAAAAGAATAGTTGTTATACTAATCTTACACAAAATCTGTATTATCATTTCTTTAAGGGATATTCATACATAATTAAAAACAGGGCAGACAAATTTTATTTAAAAGATTTTTCAAAGTATTTGCACAGTAATATCCAGCTAACTCAGAATGAATATGTATGTGAAATCATTTGTCTTTA
>Ga0326511_10002796_pt1 | contig 14066 bp, 8 predicted proteins | sample 0_2496_0518_D_FD_203701 | JGI IMG/M metagenome (GOLD analysis project Ga0326511, IMG submission 203701) | Bovine rumen microbial communities from UC Davis, California, United States - 0_2496_0518 | ecosystem: Host-associated > Mammals > Digestive system > Stomach > Rumen | place: USA: California... | reverse complement strand
TACATCACCAACCAGTTTGGGGTGGATGATGCTCACATCGCTTCCTTCGCTCAGGGTGTGCTCGATCGCGCCAATCTTGACCCTAACGACAAGGAAAAATCTTCCTATAGTGCAGGCAATCAGATAGGTGAAAGAATTGTGCAGATGGCAAAACAATTCTCTGACGACTACTATTCTGCCGATGAAGGTATGAGCATCAGTCCTGCCATAGTTGCCAACGGACTCATTACAGGACTTTTGGAGAAGAACGAAATGCCTCTTGACAGTGCCAGTCGCTATTTCCAGACAAGAATTACCAAGCGACAGGCAGAAAATAAGGAAAAGCAGTATGGACCCAACCGAGCAGCGGGCGAGAAATTCCTGGAGGAAAACCGTACGAAGCCGGGTGTGGTGACTACTGCCAGCGGTTTGCAATATAAGATTCTCACGCAGGGTACAGGTAACAAGCCTGCGGCTTCCGACAAGGTGAAAGTGCACTATGAGGGTCGTCTCATCGACGGAACGGTTTTCGACAGCAGCTACAAGCGTGGCGAACCCACCTCGTTTGGTGTAAAGCAAGTGATTGCTGGTTGGACCGAAGCTTTGCAGCTGATGCCTGTCGGCTCGAAGTGGGAGCTTTACATCCCTTACCAGTTGGCATACGGTGACCGTGAGACAGGTAAGGAAATCAAGCCTTATTCCGCTTTGGTTTTCACTGTGGAATTATTAGGAATAGAGGAGGCTAAATAATTTACGTTGAAGCATTCCTGTCAGATATGAAACAGTATAGATTTGTCAATAACGTAGTTGGATGGGTAGTTTTTGCCATTGCAGCATTCACCTACTGTTCCACCATCGAACCCACGGCAAGCTTTTGGGACTGCCCTGAGTTCATCACCACAGCCTACAAGCTGGAGGTGGGTCACCCGCCTGGTGCACCTTTCTTCATGCTTTTGGGCAATTTCTTCTCCCTCTTTGCCAGCGATCCATCGCAGGTGGCTAAGATGATCAACATCATGAATGCCCTGCTGAGCGCAGGTTGCATCCTCTTCCTCTTTTGGAGCGTCACCCACTTGGCAAAGAAATTGTTAGTGAAGGATGAGGCCGAACCCTCAATGGGTCAGTTGCTTGCCATCATGGGCAGCGGCGTAGCAGGTGCGCTCATCTACACATGGTCCGACACATTCTGGTTCTCAGCCGTTGAGGGCGAGGTGTATGCCTTCTCCAGCTTCTTCACTGCACTGGTGTTCTGGCTGATTCTCAAGTGGGAAGACAATGCCGATGCGCCCCATTCCGACCGTTGGCTCGTGTTCATAGCCTATCTCGTGGGTCTTTCCATTGGTGTCCACCTGCTCAACTTGCTGTGTATTCCAGCCATCGTGCTTGTCTATTATTATAAGATGAGTAAAGCCCCCACCGGTAAGGGTTCGCTCTTGGTTCTGGGCGTGTCTGTCATCATCGTAGCCGCAGTGCTCTACGGCATCGTGCCTGGCATCGTGAAGATTGGCGGATGGTTCGAACTGTTGTTTGTCAACGCCTTGGGCATGTCTTACAACACAGGTCTCTACATCTATCTTACCCTGCTGGTCATCACCTTGATTTGGGCTTTGTATGAAACCACAAAGGCTGTGAACGAGAACCGCATGTACCTTTCTTTCCTTGCCAGCACAGCCATGCTTGGCATTCCGTTCTACGGACATGGTGTGGCCTCTGTTGTCATCGGCATCATTGTGCTGTGCATCATTGCTGGCGTGCTCTATTTCACCAAGAAAGCCACTCCACGCATTCTCAACACGGCCATTCTCTGCATGACCCTGATGACTGTTGGGTATAGTTCATACGCTGTGATTGTGATTCGTTCCGAAGCCAACCCGCCGATGGATCAGAACTCTCCTGAGGATGTGTTTACTTTGGGCGAATATCTGGGCCGTGAGCAGTATGGCGACCGTCCCCTTTTCTATGGTCCCACCTATCGTTCACAAGGTTCGTTGAAGGAAGAGACCGATAAGGATGGTGCCACTTACCTTATGTACGACATTGAGAAAGGGGCACCTGTCTATCAGCGCAAGGATAAGGAGAATGAAAACGAAAAGGATGAGTACATTGTCATCCGCGAGAAGTTCGACATCAAGTACCCCGCCAATCAGTGCATGCTCTTCCCTCGCATCTATAGCGATGACCCCAATCATGTGGAGGCCTACGAGTCGTGGCTGGGCAACGTGTCTTACCACTCTGTGGAATATAAAATACCAGGCCGAGAATCCCGTACTGTGGAGATTCCCAGTCAGATAGATAATATGCGCTTCTTCCTCTCCTATCAGTGCAACTGGATGTACTGGCGCTACTTCATGTGGAACTTTGCAGGACGTCAGAACGACATTCAAGGCAACGGCGAGCTGGAGCACGGCAACTGGCTCTCAGGCATCCCCTTCATCGACAATGCCCGTTTGGGAAATCAGAGCATGTTGCCTTCCGACCTGAAGGAAAATAAAGGCCGCAACGTTTTCTACTGTCTGCCCCTCATCCTCGGTCTGCTTGGTTTCTTCTGGCAGGCCTTCCGCGACAAGCGAGGCATTCAGCAGTTCTGGGTGGTCTTCTTCCTCTTCTTCATGACGGGTATCGCCATTGTCATCTATCTGAACCAGACACCTCTCCAGCCGCGTGAGCGCGACTATGCCTATGCAGGTTCGTTCTATGCGTTCTCTATGTGGTGCGGTCTTGGCATCGCTGCCATCTACGACTTGTTGGAGAAGTGGCTTGGAGAGAAAATGGAAAAGCGTATGGCAGCCCTTGTGGCTGGTGCTGTTGGGTTAGTTCCTGCTGTAGCCGTACCTTTGCAGATGGTGAGTCAGACATGGGACGATCATGACCGTTCGGGACGTTTTGTCTGCCGCGATTTTGGCTTGAACTATCTCGAAACCATTCCACACGATGGTGTGATTTACACCAACGGCGACAACGACACCTTCCCACTTTGGTACAACGAGGACACGGAAGGTAACCGTACCGACGTGCGTGTCTGCAACCTCTCCTATCTCCAAACCGACTGGTACATCGACCAGATGAAGCGTCCTGCCTATTCGGGTGAAGGTCAGTCAAGTCCACTCCCCATTTCCTGGAAGCGTTACCAATACACAGCTGGCAAGCATGAAATGATTGATGTGAATCCGGAAGTGGGAGAAGGCATGACCGTCAAAGACTTGATTCGTCAGGTGATGCAGCAAGACCCTGAAATGGCTAAACGTCTCTGGGGAGAGAATCCTTTTGAACTGAAAAATGCCATCCAGAATTTTGTGCTCCAGAATTATGAGGGTCTCTCTGATCAGGAAAAAGAACTGGCAAAAACCATTCCATCTTGTCTGCCCAGCGACACCCTCTACGTTACGGTCGATAAGGAGGCTGTGAGACGCTCTGGCATGAAGATACCTACCGACTCCTTGGGTAATGAACTGATTCCCGACCAGATGGCCATCAGCTTGAAAGGTCAAGGGCGCGTGTCTAAGAGCTTCATGATGATGCTCGAGATGATTGCCCAGAGCAACTTCTCACGTCCGCTCTACATGTCCACCACCGTAGGTGCAAGCAACTATGGCAATCTCTTCTACCATTTCCTGCAGGAAGGCATCGCTTGGCGCATCACACCGTTCACTTACCCCCAAAACCGCCCGTTGAGTACGGCTTGCGACACGGAGAAGATGTACGACAACATGATGAACAAGTACCGCTACGGCAACTTGAAGCAACCAGGACTCTACATCGACGAGACCACCATGCGCATGTGCTTCACGCATCGCCGCTGGTTTGCCAACCTGATTACCAACCTTGTCTATGAAAACAAGATTGACAAGGCACTCAAGGCGTTGGAGAAGTGCGAACAGGAGATTCCTGCCTACAACGTGCCTCATAGCTCAGACGGTGGCTCGCTCGAACTGGCGCGAGCCTACATCGCTTGCGGCAAACCAGAGAAGGGCGTAGCCATTCTTCAGCCCATAGAGAAGCGGCTGACGGAATACGTGAAGTGGTATATGTCGCTCAGCAACACCTATTTCACGGGTAGCGTAAGCGACTGCAACCAGGACATCCTTTGGCTTGCTTCCATTCAGGACACCTACAAGAAACTCGCCGAGTCGGGAAGTTCTCAAGCATCGGAGTATGGTAAAAAGGCACAAGAAATGGATGGACAATTAGAAGCACTTTACAGTGCGTTCCTCTCCAAGTGTGAAGGTGCAGGCATACATATTCAATGATTATTGAACAACCAACAAAATGGCTTCGCTGGCTCTACCCCAGCGCGATATGGCGAATGGATCCATCGGAGAAGGCAGTTTATCTGACCTTTGACGATGGACCCATCCCTGAATCGACCCCGTGGCTCATGAAGACCCTCGACCGCTACGGTGTGAAGGCCACATTCTTCATGGTTGGCGACAACGTGAGGAAATATCCTGAGCTGTTCGAACTCATCCGTCAGCATGGTCACAGGTTGGGCAACCACACCTTCAACCACATTGGCGGTCTTCTCGTGGGCAGCGGACGCTATTTGCGCAATGCCAACCAGGCCGACAAGCTGATAGGCTCCAATCTTTTCCGTCCCCCACGTGGGTGGATGCGCAATGCGCAGTACATCAGCTTGCGCCGCCACTACACCATCATCATGTGGGACCTCGTCACCCGCGACTATTCCAAGCGGTTGACAGCTGAAGATGTCTTTGAGAACGTGAAACGCTACACGCGCAATGGCTCCATCATCACTTTCCACGACTCTCTCCGCAGCATAGACAAACTCAAAACAGCCCTTCCTCGCTGCATCGAGTGGCTACAGCAGGAAGGATATGAATTTCGAGTCTTCGACGAGAATCTGCAGCATTCTCGCCATCTGAAATGACGAGGACAAGCCTCCTGGCCCTCCCTCAGCAAGTGGCGCACAAGGAAAAAACGAACGTTGTTCCCTATCAGAGGCGTTGCAGCATGAAAATCATAATGGCAAATACATACAATGACTCTAAACGATATACTAACCGCCTTCAAGAACCATCAGCTCCAATATGGCCTCAATGGTGATTCCAAGCAGCAGGAACTGTACAAATGGAAATTGGTGACTAAACAACAGGGCCATCCAAATACTGATGTGGAAAACTTTGCCGAAGAAATACATTCTCTTTCTTTTGAGAATCTTTGCTATGGCCCGCAGTTGACTGCGATAAGGAATTTCGCAAAATATGAACCTGAAGACTATCGCGCTGCATTTAAGGCATTGTTTGATGAAACAATAGATTTGCAACAGCGTATCAACTCTTTTACCTCTGCCTGTATAGCACTATGGGAAGGTAAGATTCAGAAACACTTTACTAAGAAAACCAGCGCGATGTGTGACGAAAGGTTGATAAGTTGTTTCTTGACCTTGCACAATCCACAAAAGTACACATTTTACAAGGCCGATGTATATGGTGGCTTATGCAAAATACTGGGAGTTGAACCCAAGAAAGCCGGCCTAAAGCTTGTCCATTTTTATGAGTTGCTCCATCAGCGCCTGATTCCTCTTGTAGAGCAAGATACGTATGGTATGGCAAAGAGGACACTTAGGATGCTAATTTTTTCGACCACGAATCTACCGAATCTACCGAATAAAGTGTGATAAGCCTTGTTGCATTCGTTAGATTCGTGGTCGAAAATTGAACATGAATCCAGTGAATTTAGGAGTGAAATCCACTGAAATGAACCGCATCAAGATACAACACCAGCAAGAAGTGGAATCGGATTATCCGTAGGGTGACAAGCGAGTGCCTCAACTATCGGACAAATAGTTGAGGCACTCGCTTGATGCCATACGGTTACTTTGAACCAACTCCAACCTTTCTTATGTACAAAAAATAACCCGGGGTTATGGTGCGGTAACCCCGGGTTATTGAAATGTCATCCTCTTATTTCACCACAAAGTCCAAGCTTTGGAGGTCTTTGTCGCGCGAGGATGTGCCATAAAGAATTTGGTAGCGACCGGGACGAGTGGAAAGTTCGTCGATGGAGGGGTCGTAGTATTCGAAGGCTTCGCCATCGAGGGTGATGACAGCCTTGGCCGTGGCTCCAGCGGATAGTTCCAGTTTTTGGAAACCCTTCAACGACTTGATGGGGGCTTCGGGATAGTCGAGGGCCTTGATGTAAACCTGGACAGTCTCAGTGCCCTTGCGGCCGCCCGTGTTGGTGACAGGAACGGTCAACTGTACTGAGCCGTTCGATTTCATCGAGGATTTTGACAGTTTCCCCTTGCCGATGGAGAAGGTGGTGTAGCTGAGTCCGTAGCCAAAGGCGTACTGGGGCTCACCGCGGAAATAGCGATAGGTGCGGTTGTCCATGCTGTAGTCGAGGAAATCGGGCAGGTCGTCGTTGGAACGGTAGAACGTGACGGGAAGTTTGCCGCCAGGGTTATAATCGCCCAGAAGAACGTTGGCCAAAGCCTTGGCTCCTCCCTGACCGGCGTACCAAGCCTGAAGCAGGGCATCGTACTGTCCTTCCACACTGCCGAAGGCGATGGCTGAACCGGAGCAGTTGACGAAGATGACGGGGCGTCCTGTGCTGTGCATGGCGCGAACCAGTCGTTGCTGCACCTTGGGCAGTTCGATGTCGGCCTTGTCGCCTCCTTCGCCCTCCATGCGGGCAGAGATGCCGCCGATGACGATGATGGCATCGGCATTTTTCACCTCCTTCGCCAAGTCGTCAAATTCCACCAGTTTCCGTTCGCAAATGTCGCCACGGAGCATGGCAAAGTTGCCGTTGCCGCGCTTGTATTCAATGAGTACATCGTACGTCTCGCCCTCTTTCACGGGGAAGGACTTGTAGTTGGCTCCTCCGCGTCCGAAACCGAAGCCGCGGCGACCTCCTACGCTGGCTTGCGCTTCTTCCACCACTTCGCCATTCACCTTGAGCAGGTAGCCATTGTCGGTGGAGAGTGTGTATTGCATCTGCCCTGTGAAAGTGGCCTTGTAGCGGCCGGTGATGCGTACGGAGAGGTTGTCATTGTTGATGCCCTCGGCAAAGCCCCATGCTCCGAAGGTGGAGAAGTTGAGTTCGGTGTAGTAATCCGTTTTGTCGGGTGTGCCGCTCAGTTCCTTGTTGTTGAAGAACTCCACTTTCACGCCCTTTCCGTCGTTAAACTCCTGCAGGTGGTGGACGGTGGTGTATTCGTCGGCCAGTTCACAAGCTTTGCGGTAGATGATGTTGGTGTTGGGCAGGGCGGCTTGGATGCCTTGAAGCAGAGAGTGAGTGTGGGCTTCGGTGGGTGTGCCGCCATAGTTGCCGTTCAGCATAGAGGCATCATCGGCATTAGGTCCCACCACGGCGAGGGTTTTGATGTTTTTGGAGAGCGGAAGCGCGCCGTTGTTGGCCAGGAGCACCATCGATTCGCGAGCGGCTTGGGTGGCCAAAGAGTCGTTGGATTCGCTGCTAATGACCTCAGGGCCAAGGTTTGCCCAAGGAATCATGTCGGCTGGGTCGAACATGCCAAGTTCGAAGCGTCCTAAGAGGGTTTTGCGCAGGTGGTCGTCGAGGGTGGATTCCTTGATGAGGCCTTTCTGTAAGGCTTCGGTGAGCACCATGAAGACTTTTCCGCATTCGAGGTCGGTGCCGTTCAGCACGGCATCGACCGAAGCGGACAGAGGGTCGGGGTGAGTTTCGTGCTGCCCCTTGTTGTAGAAGTTGTTGATGGCATCGCAGTCTGTGAGCACAATGGCTTTGTAGCCCCATTTGCGGCGCAGGATGTCAACAAGCAGACGGTCGCTGGTGCAGCAGGGCTTGCCTTCGTAGCGGTTGTAGGCGCACATCACCTCGCGCACGTTCCCTTTCTTCACCAGGGCTTTGAAAGCGGGAAGATAGGTTTCCCAAAGGTCGCGCATGGACACGGAAGCATTGTAGGAGTGGCGCAGAGGTTCAGGACCGCTGTGTACGGCGTAGTGCTTGGCGCAGGCGTGGGTCTTGAAGTATTTGTCGTTGTTGCCTTGCATGCCCAAAACGGTTTGTACGCCCAGGACAGCATTGAGGTAAGGGTCTTCGCCACAGGTTTCCTGCCCACGTCCCCAGCGAGGGTCGCGGAAGATGTTGACGTTGGGACACCAGAAGGTGAGTTCGGGGTTGCCGGGATAGTAGGTGACACCCATGGGCACGTTGAAAAGCTTGGGGTCGTTGTGGTTGGTGCGGTTCCAGTTGGCGCGCGCTTCGTCCGACACGGTGGAGAAAACGTCATAAACCAGCTGCGAGTTGAAGGCGGCAGCCATGCCGATGGGCTGGGGATAGACGGTGTAGCCTCCCTGGCGCACTCCGTGGCAGGCTTCGCTCCACCAGTTGTAGGAGGGGATTCCTAAGCGATCGACCGATATGGACTTGTTCATCATCAGGCCCACTTTCTCTTCGGGGGTGAGGAGCGAGATGAGGTTCTCCACACGCTCCTCGTTCGAGAGTTTGGGGTTTTGGAAGGGATATTGATGACCATCGGGTAGGGGTGTGTTGCTGATGGTGGCTTTGGCTGTGAGCGAACCGAGGGTGTTGCCTTGGTTGTCCACCAGTTCCACGCTGCGGTAGGTTTTTCCTGATCCGCCAGAGGGCGAAAGGGCTACCATCACTTTGGCCACCTCGCCGGGATGGATGACTTCCGTAGGGCAGACGGCCTTGATGCACTCGCAAGTGGGGATGGCCTTGCCTATTTGTACCGTTGCGTTGGAGATGTTGTGCAGGGTGAAGGTGTGGCAAACGGTGCCGTTGTTGGTGTTGACGGGGCCAAAGTCCCATTCGTAGGTGTCGAACCGGACGGGGCTCTTCTTGGTTTGTGCCAAAGATGGGGCTGTAGCCAACAAGGTACAGGCCATGAGGATGGTTAGTTTTTTCATGTTGTGATGTTGATGAGGTTTTGTTAATAGAATGAAGAATAGATGTGAGTGCAAATGTAAGGAAATAATTGAAGATGTGGTTGAAGAAATGAAACAAATGTTTTCATTTTTATAGGAAAGAGCCTTGATGAAGGCTTTGTGGGGGCTTTTTCGGAAGGTGGAGAGCGGAAAAGGGAACGAATATTTGGGAGTGTCGAAAGAAAGTGCTACTTTTGCCGAAAATATGAAGAAAGGTAAATATGCTTAGATTTTTTGTCGCGCTTGTCGTGGGGTTGTTCCCCTGTTGTTGTGGTTCGGTTCTGAAGGCTCAGGAGCTGAACTGCTCGGTGAAGGTGAATCATGCTCAAATTCAAGGAACAAGCACAAGTGTATTTGAAACGTTGGAGCGGGCGGTGACAGAGTTCATGAACAACCGCTCGTGGACCGACTTGCAGTTTCAGAAATCGGAACGGATTGACTGTACCATGACCATCGTGGTGAAGAAATATGATGAGGGTACAGGGGCGTTTACGTGCGAACTCACCTACCAGTTGTCGCGTCCAGTGTACAATTCGGCCTATAGCACCATCGTCTTCTCCATGCACGACTCGGAGTTCAACTTCAATTTTCGCGAACAGGATAATTTGGAGTTCAACATCAACAACCTCGACAACAACCTCACAGCCATGCTGGCTTACTACGCTTATTTCTTTATCGGCATGGATTTGGACACCTTTTCGCCACTGGGCGGAACGGATGTGCTACACATTGTGGAAAACATTGCCAACAACGCTCAGTCGTCGGTGGGAGACAACGGGTGGAAGGCTTTCGGGAATGAGCGTAACCGCTATGCCATCATCAACGACTATCTGGAGTCGTCGATGGAGCCTTTGCGCCAAATGCAGTATAAGTACTGCCGTAATGGACTCGATGAAATGGCGCAAAATGCTGACCGGGGGCGAGCGGCGGTTACCGAGGCACTGGAGCTGCTGAAGGAAGCCTACGAGACTAAGCCGTTGTCGGCTTTGCCACAAATTTTTACAGATTTCAAGCGCGATGAAATCGTCAATATTTATTCAGGACATGGCACAGAGAAGGAACGACAGCAAGTGTATGACATAGTGTCGAACATCAATGCCAGCCAAAACGCCTATTGGGAGAAAATCAGAAAATGATACGTCATCTACACATAGAAAATTATGCGCTCATAGAACATCTCGACATCGATTTCCACACAGGCTTTTCGGTCATAACAGGCGAGACGGGCGCAGGGAAGTCTATCATCATCGGGGCGATAGGCCTGTTGCTCGGTGGACGTGCCGATTCGAAAGCGTTGAAGACAGGCGCAAAGCGTTGTGTCATTGAAATGACTTTCGATGTGTCGCGCTATTCGCTCACTTCCTTTTTTGAGGAGAACGATTTTGACTTTGATGGTGCGGAATGTATCATCCGTCGCGAACTCACTGCTGCGGGGAAGTCGAGGGCGTTTATCAACGACACACCAGCCTCCCTTGCTCAACTGCGCGAAATTGGGGAACGGCTCATTGACATCCATTCTCAACACAAGAACCTCCTGCTGGGAAAGGAGGATTTCCAACTGAGCATGCTCGATGTGGTGGGTGGACACCAGGACTTGCTGGCTGCCTACAAGCAGGAATACACGGCTTACCGATTGCTGGTGCGCGAATTGACTGCAGCTGAGGAAGAGGCACGAAACAGTAAGGAAGATGAGGACTACTTGCGCTTCCAGGTTGAACAGTTGGTCGAAGCGGATTTGAGAGAAGGGGAACAGGAGGAGCTGGAAGAAGAAGCGGAGAAGCTGGAACATGCCGAGGAAATAAAGTCGGCACTCTATACAGCTGCCAATTTGTTGCAGGCGGCGGATGGAAGTGCCGATGTCTTGGGACAGATTAAACAAGCCATATCGGCATTAAATCCGATTTCATCAGTGTTTACTACCTCCGAAGAATGGACGAAACGTTTGGATTCGTGCTATATAGAATTGAAGGATGTGGCTGAGGAGCTTGAAGGGGAGGCTGAGGATGTGGAATATAACCCTCAGAGGTTGGAACAAGTCACCGATCGACTCAACACGATTTATTCTTTACTGAAGAAACATGGGGTGGAAACGGTGGCCGACTTGATAAGGGTTCAGGAAGAATGGGAGGAGAAACTCCGCCGTATTACCAATAGCGACGATCTCATCGAGGAAATACGTCAGCGGTTGGAAGTGCAGAAGGACAAGGCATTGGCTTTGGCCAAGACACTCTCCAAGGGCCGAATGGAAGTGGCTCGGAGGGTGGAAAAAGAGATGGAAGAGCGCCTGTTGCCATTGGGTATGCCGAATGTGCAGTTCAAATGCTCGGTGGTGGCTCATCCTACTGAATTGACTGCCGATGGAATCGACCAGGTGCAGTTTTTGTTCAATGCCAACAAGAGCGGCGAGCTGAAACCCGTCAGTCAGATTGCTTCGGGCGGCGAAATTGCTCGCGTGATGCTTTCACTCAAGGCGCTCATTGCAGGAGCAGTAAAACTGCCCACCATCATCTTCGACGAGATAGACACCGGCGTGAGCGGGTCGATAGCTGAGAAGATGGCGCGCATTATGAAGGACATGGGCCAGTGCGACCGTCAGGTCATTTCCATCACCCATCTGCCCCAGATAGCTGCGATGGGGAGCCACCACTACAAGGTGTATAAGGAGGATAGGACCGATTCCACCGTCACCCACATCGTGACTCTGTCGGAACATGAAAGAGTGGAGGAAATAGCCCACATGCTCAGCGGCGAGAAGCTGACACAGGCTGCCCTGGACAATGCCAAGGCATTGTTGGCACAAGGGTGAAGACCTGAGTGGGTGTTCGATACATAATTTTTTATAGAAATGAGCATGAAAAAGAGTTTCATATTAACAATGCTGTTGTGGACGGTAACCCTGATGGGTGCTGCACAACCAAAGTTTGCCTCGAAAGTGAAGAAAGGCATCTTTTCAGTCAACACCTACGACAAGAATGGTAATCTGCTGCGCCAAGGCAAAGGCTTTTATGTGGGAGACAATGGCGAAGCGGTGGCTGACTACCGCCTGTTCAAGAATGCTTATAAGGCGGTGGCTGTTGACGCTGCGGGGAAGTCCGTGGGGGTGGATTGCGTGTTGGGCGCCGACGATGCCTACTCGATGGTGCGCTTCAGAGTGGCGACGAAAGGGAATGCTGTGCTGCCCTCTGTCAAGGTGTTTCAGCCGATGAATTCGAAAATTTTTGTGCTGAATGGCGCGGATAAAGCCGACATGAAGAGTGAACAGGCTACGGTGGCAGACACTTCGCTCATTCAGGGTAAATATGTTTTCTATGGGCTGGACCGAAAGGTGGACGACAATCTGATTGGCCTGCCTGTCTTTAACGAAGCGGGTGTGTTGGTGGGTATGCTCCATTCCTCCATGGGCAACAAGAGTTATGTGCTGGACATCCGATTCCGCGAGGTGCTGAATATCGAGGCCATCCCTAACAGTTCGGCTTCTGTGGCTTTGGGTAACATCTTCATTCCAAAGGGGCTGCCAGCCACGGCTGAGGAAGCTCTTGTTTATCTGTACATGAAGTCGCGCTCAACGAGCAACGATGAATACATGGACATGACGAACCGCTTCGTAGCCTCCTTCCCTCAGAATGCAGAGGGGTATTTGCGGCGTGCCACTCCGTTGATTGATCTTGTGCGATTTGACGAGGCAGAGAGCGACTTGCAGAAGTACCTTTCGCTGGTGGACGATAAGGCGGCTGGCCATTATAATGTAGCTTCGCTCATTTTCGACAAACTGAGGCTACAGCCTGAGCCTGCTTACGAAAAATGGAATGAGGACGCTGCCCTGCAGTATGTGGATAAGGCATTGGAACTGAACAGCTCCAAGCCTGCTGAGGAACAGAGAGCTGAGGCGCTGAAATATAGGGTGCTGAAGGCGCAGATTCTGATGCATAAGCGCGATTATGACAGTGCTATCGCTCTGTATGAGGCGCTCAGACAGGACGAAGCCAACAACCCCTCATTCCTTTATGCCATCAGTTTGGCTCGGGAAGCTCGGGGCGATTCTATCGCGCAAGTGCTCGAACCCATCGACTCTGCCATTGCCCAGTTTGGCAATCCCATGCCTGCCGAAGCCGCTAATTTTGTCATTCGGCGCGGACAGCTCTATGCCAACAGTGGGAAATATCGCGAGGCGGTGCTGGATTACAACCAGTATTGTTATTTGGTGAACAATAAGGTGAATGCCGTCTTCTACTACGAGCGTTCACAGATAGAACTCAACGGACGGATGTTTCAACCAGCCATGGAGGACATCAACCGCGCCATTGAGATGGCGCCTCGCGAACCGCTTTATCATGTGGAGCGCGCTGCCCTTGCCCTGCGTGTGGGGATGCTCGACGAATGTATAGAATCGTGCCAGAACACCATTCGGCTGAACCCCGACATTATTGACTCTTACCGCATTCTGGGTTATGCGCAGCTACAAAAGGGTGACAAGCAAAATGCGCGTGCCAACATTCAAAAGGCGGTGGATATGGGCGATGAAACCGCCAAAAAGTTGATGGAAACCTACTTTGCGCAATGAGACAAAAGCCCTCCGATTTGCGCCAATAGAATAGTACCCTCCTGAGTTTTTTGCCAATGAAGAAAAAACTGTACATATCGCTTTGTGTGTGGCTGTCCATCATGTTTTGTTGCTGCGACCGCAAAGCCGATGTGATGCTTGAGCGTGCTGAGTGCTATCTCCCTGCCCAGCCGGACAGTGCTGCGATGTGTTTAGACAGCATTCGGCCCGATAAATTGGACGATTCTCAAAGGGCATTGTATGGTCTTTTGCGTACGGCGGTGATTAACTTTTCTGCCGATGGAATCGGGAGTGACACCCTCATCAGAGAGAGCTATGACTATTATTACGAAAAGTCACGGGAATGTCTGTTGACCGATTCTGTCCTTTTGCGCCGATATGCTCAGAGTTCTTACTACATGGGTGTGTTCTACTTCTCGACCGACAGTGTTGAAAAGAGCGATGAATTGGCGCGTCAGGCTGTTTTTAGTGCGAAAAGCGTGGGCGACTTTCACACTTGCTATTTGGCCCACACGCTGCTTAGCCTCATCCATAGCCAAACCTCCCCGCAGGAAGCGGTAAATCAGGCTCTGTCAGCGCTGGATGTGTATCACCAAATCAACGATGCCGTGAACAATGAGGTGCTGATAATGGGT
>Ga0326511_10002795_pt1 | contig 14074 bp, 13 predicted proteins | sample 0_2496_0518_D_FD_203701 | JGI IMG/M metagenome (GOLD analysis project Ga0326511, IMG submission 203701) | Bovine rumen microbial communities from UC Davis, California, United States - 0_2496_0518 | ecosystem: Host-associated > Mammals > Digestive system > Stomach > Rumen | place: USA... | reverse complement strand
GACTTTATGACGGTGGACGATGGCGTTGTCACCTTCCATGAAGTCAAGGGCAGCTACCGCCTCGGCAGCCAAGGCAGGGCTTACACCGCTTTCCATGAGGCAGCCGCGTATTACCCCATGTGGCGGTTCGTGTGGGCGCATTGGACGGGCAAGGAGTGGGAGCGCAAGACTTTGCCCGAAATACGGATTTGACAGGAGGTCTAAATACGATGAATTGCACACCTGCGAAATGCCCACATAGGGCGTTGCTTGAAAAGGCGCGTGCCGCGTGCCTTTCATGCGATCACACGGAGCCGGCCGGGCACGGGGGCACCGTGAGCTTTGACGCTATGGGCGAAAGGCTGGCGGAACGGCTGGCGGTGCAGGTGCAGCGCACGCCCCGTGGGCAGGTTACTACCCTGCCACGCCATGTGGAGGAAAAGACGGCGGAGCTTTACCGCATGTGGTGCCAGCTTGACACCGTGGACGCGCTGCTTGCCCTGCATGTCTGCAACGGGGGCACCACGAACAACTTTGGCGACTACCTGCAACGGGTGCGCAACGCCATTGACACGCTGCAACCCGAACGCCCAAGCTTTAGGGCGACGGCGTGGGCAAGGTTCAAGGGGCTGCTGCGCAGGTTCAGCGGCTTTGACAAGATACGCAGCTGGGATGACGGGCACGGGGGTGCCGTGCGCAGGGAGCGCGAGGCGACGGCGTGCGATCTGTTTGAAAGCGCGGGGGTGCCCCTATGAACACGCACGCAACCCGCACGGGGCAAGAGAATAATAACGCAAGCCGCCCTGCTTGTCAACTTATTTGCACGCAGACGCGCGAGAACGCCCCTTGTCGCGCTTGCGCCGCAGCCCATGCAATCGGCTGCCCCAAGGGCTGCAACGCGCCCAAGGTGCCCCGTCGGCGCGAATACGGGCGGCTGCGTGCCCATGCAGGGGGGGGGGGGCACCCCCCGAAGGTACTGACGCACGATCAGAGGCTTGCGCCCAGGGGGCGAGGTCTTGCGCGAAAATTGCGTGACTTTTTGTGACACAAGCAGGAGGTATGACAAATGGCACGGCAGAAGATGCTGCGGCTTGGGGTGTTCCGCGAAGACCCCGACAATGTGAGCGAGGCGACGGAGGAGGAGATACAGCGGCTGGCTGGCAAGCTCAAGCGGGTGCCGCTTGGGCTGGCGGCAATGCGCATTGCGTATGTGACGGACGCGCCCGGTGGCGGGTGCATGGTGGTGTCGGGCAACAAGCGGCTGCGGTGCCTTAAGGCTGCCTACGGGGAGGACGGCGAAGTACCTGCGGAGTGGTTTCAAGACATTACCGCCATGAGCGAAGCCGAGCGGCATGAGTTTAGACTTAATGCCAACATAAGCGACGGGCATTTCAACCTTGACAAGCTGCTTGCGCAGTATGACCAGGAAGAATTGAGCGGGGCAGGGCTGGACGATCTGCTAAAGGAAGTGACGCTTGACAAATTCAGCAAGCGCACAACCAACGGCGTGCTGCTTGACCGCTTCGGCGTGCCGCCGTTGTCCATACTTGACACCCGGCAAGGGTATTGGCAAGACCGCAAGCGGCAATGGCTTGCCAAGACGGGCAACCTGTCGCTTACAAAGGAGTGCGTTTTAAGTGATTCGCTGATGCGCGAGATTGGCGACGGCAGCAGCAACTTTGACCCGGTGCTTGCGGAGCTGATGTTCAAATGGTTTGCGCCCAAGGGCGGCAAGATACTTGACCCCTTCGGCGGTGAGCAGACAAAGGGCGTGGTCGCTGGTGAGCTTGGGTTTGATTATACGGCTGTTGAATTTCGCGCCGATCAAGTGCAGGTAAACAACGAGGCGACGAAGGGTTACAAGAGCGTGCGCTACTACTGCGGCGACAGCAACAATATCAGCACCATTGTGCCGGGCAGGGGTTTTGACTTTGTGTTTACCAGCCCCCCGTATTACGATCTTGAGGTTTACAGCAAGGAGGACATGTCGGCGTTGGGCACATACGATGAGTTTATGCGGCAGTATGAAAACATCTTTGCGCAATGCGTTGACATGCTGGCGGACAACAGGTTTTTGGTGGTGAAGATTTGCGAGATACGGAACAAGAAAACGGGCGTGTTCCGCAATTTCGTCGGTGACAACATCGCCCTTTTCAATCGGCTTGGGCTGCAATACTACAATGAAATAATCCTGCTTAACCAAGTGGGCACGGCAGCCTTGCGCGTAAACAAGCAGATGGTAAGCAGAAAGCTGGTAAAGACGCACCAAAACATACTTGTGTTTTTCAAGGGTGATGTGCGCTTGATTAAGAAGCTGTTTCCCATTGAGGACATTGCAGACACCTTCGGCAACTTTGAGGAGGGCGAAGACGATGCGCAGGGTGACGCTTGATGTTCCGGCAAAGCGGCTGCGTGCCGAGTGCATTGCACGGGCGTGCGACGGGCGCGTGGTGTGTTTCACCTGCGGCAACGCTGCCGCTGCGCTGCGTGCCGCCGGGCTTGAGGTGGTGGAGGTATCACCGCACGGGAAGCTTGCGGCGAACTGCTGGTGTACGACGGCAGATGTGCGCCGCATGTTCCCGCAGCATTTTGACGCTACGAGCGGACACCTGCCCGTTGACTTGATGCTGCGCATCGGGCACAGGCTGACGCGATGGCTTGACGAAAGCGGCTTGCATCTTGAGGAGGGCGTGGAGTATGTGGTGCCGAGCGGCAGCGGCGAAACGGTGGTGTGCTTGAAGCTTGCCAACCCGCGCATAAGCTTTACGGCACGATACGACGGCAGCGACGCAGCCACGCGATATGATGTTGACAACCCGCTTAATGCTTTGGTGCGGCATTTGGCGAAAGTGGATATAATGGGCTGACGGCTTGGGCATGACAACGCGGGAACAGATACAGCAGCTTGCCCTTGCAGGTGTCGGGCGCGTAAACGCAGAGGCTGCAACCGGGCGCAAGTTCAACGCGGAGGAGCTTGAAATCTTCCGTGCCGCCCGTGTGCGCTTTCAGCTGCTGGAGGAAAAGCGCAAGCTGGAAAAGGCAGCCAACCGCACAAGCCGCGCAGAGCGGGAGAGGGAGCGCAGGGCACGGGCGGACGATATAAAGATACCGCCCTGCAAAAACCCAAGACGGCGTGCCCGGTGCAAGCGGTCGCTGGTGGCGTTCCTTACAACATACTGCATGGAGGACGGCGGGTTCATTGACCGCAAGCCAAGCCGCAGCATGTACCCGATCATTGAGGCAATACAGAACGCCGTCACCACGGCTGGCTGGTACCATGTGCGCATGCCGCGTGGGCACGGCAAGACGAGCTATGTAAAGGGCGGCATTGCCTACGCCCTTGCCTTCGGCTTCCGCAAGTATGTGGTGGCGGTTGCTGCCGCTGGCGGCAACGCAAGCGCGATGCTGCGCGATGTGTTCGCCCTGTTTGAGCGCAGCAACACCTTTGCCGAAGACTTCCCCGAAATTGCGGTGCCGCTGCGTGCGCTTGAGGGCAAGACGCAACGCGCCAAGTCCTTAACCGTCAAGGGGCAGCCGTGCAACATACGGGTAAACGCGCAGGAAATCTACCTGCCCACGGTGGCGGGGTACCCTTCCAGCGGCGGCATCTTGAACGCCGTCGGCTTTCAAGCCAACGCACGCGGCAAGGTGCGCGGCAGCTTGCGACCCGATCTTGTTATCTTTGACGATTTGCAGGACGAGGAGCTGGCGAAGAACCAAGACCGGGTGCGGGAGGCGGAGCAGAACATTGAGAAGAATTTTCTAAACCTCGGCGGACACACCAAGACCATTGCAGCCCTTATGACTTCAACGCCCATTGAGCCGGACGATCTGTCAGAGCTTTTCGCCAGCAAGGACACATGGTACACGACCACATTCAAGATGGTTGAAAGCTTCCCGCGAAACAAGGACACGCTGTGGGAGGAATACCGCAGCATAAGGCGGCATGAGCGCATAAGCGGACGCAAGCCGCACATTGCGTGCAATCGGTTCTACCGCAAGCACCGCAAGCTGATGGACGAGGGGGCGGTGGTGTTGAACCCCGACAACTACGACCGGGGGCTTGAGCTGTCGGGCGTGCAGCACGCAATGAACCTGTACTTTAACGGCGAGGAGCAGTTCATGTCAGAATATCAGATGCAGCCCAAGCGGCAGCAGGTGGTGTTCCAGCTCAAGCCGTCCGTGGTGGTTTCCCGCACCCGTGCGGAATGGAAGCCGTATTTCATACCGCCCGAAAGCGTTATGACGGTTGCGGCGACAGACCTTAACCCGGCGTATGGTTTCAGCAGCAGCATGACTACCTTTGACCGCGTGGCGACGGGCACGGTGCCGTGGTACGGCATACACCCGACAAGCATACACAAGGAGCGCATGACGGAGGCGGAGTACAGGGGGGCGGTTTACGAGCAGCTTGTGGTGTTCGGGCAGCGGTTGCAGCAGGAATGCCGCAGCCGGGGAATCAAGCTTGATGTGTGGGCGGTTGACGCTGGCGGCGATCAGTTTGAACCCGTGCAGCGGCTGTGGCGCAACGCGAAGGACATTGGCATTGAGCTTGATATTATGCCGATGATTGGCAAGGCTGGCAAGACATGGAACCCGTTTGTGCGCAGCCGGATAAGGCACGCCATAAACGAAACGGTGGAATGCGGCGACAGCGACAGAGACGGCAACCGCCAGCGTTGGGTAAACTTCAACGCTGACTTTTGGCGAGAGGTGATGCAGAGGGCGTGGCTTGGGGAGATTGGCACGCCCGGCGGCTTGTCGCTGTTCGGCGGTTCGGCAGACATAAGGCATGATGAATTTGCGATGCAGGTATCTGCGGAGCAGCTGCGGCGCAAGGAGATGGGCAGCGACGGGCGGTGGCGTTACGATTGGGTCGGCGGCGAGACGCACCGCCACGACTACGGCGACGCGCAGACCATGTGCCTTGCGGCTGCCGCGAACAAGGGCTTGACGCAGGGCGTGGAGTTCGCGCCCAAGCACGGCAAGGTGGCGAAGTTGGTAATACTGTGAAAGGAGCAGACATGGCAAAAAGACAGACAGCGAGAAAAAATCAACCTATGCAAATTGCAGAGGTTGACGGCAGCGGACACGGAGAGCAACCTATGCAAATTGCAGAGGTTGCGGGAGGGTACGACAAGCGCGTTTGCGTACCTGCGCCCATGCCCGTGCAATGTCCGCATTGCCGTTCAACACGCACCACGGCGGCGAACGGCGTGCATTACAATCTGCATTTCGGCAGCAGGTACGAACACCGCGTTTGCGGGGCGTGCGGGTTCACCTTCACCGCCATGCGGCGCATGACGGAGGAGGAACTTGCCCGACATGCGGACAAAAAGCGCGCTTAATTCCGTATTACGGACGAAAAAAGTTTGACCGCGCTTGACGCATGGTATAATGCACGCATGCACGCGGAAATCACAACCAATTTCAAGCCCGTTTACTACGCTGGCGAGACGGCGGCAATCGCCGTTGCCGTCAGCGACGCAACGGCTGTTCGCGTTGTCTGCGGTGCCGCCACGCACGCGCTTGAAAACGCCGACGGCGTGTGGCGGTGCAGCATTGACACCGCAGGGCTTGTCGGCAGGATTCCGTACACCGTGCTTGCAACGGATGCGGGGGGTGTGACGGAGGCGGTGGCGCATGGCGCGTTCACCGTGCGCTGCGCTGGGCGGTCTGCGCTGCGTGATGTGATAGCAGCCATTGACGAGGCGGTGCGGACTTGGGGCACGAACCCGAACCGCAGCGTAAGCGTGGGCGAAATCAATATCACATACAAGAGCCTTGACGAGCTGCTTGCGGTGCGTGCGCAGTATGTGCAGCGTGCCGAGGAGGAGGAAAACGGGCGCAGTTTGACGGGCGGTCTGCGTGTAGTGGAGGTATGTTTCTGATGTTCGGCATCTTCGGCAGAAAGAAAAAGCAGCAGCGGCAGGAAAGCGGCGCAATGTTCATGCGCCGCAGCTTTGCCGCTGCCGAGGTTTCGGAACTGCTGGGGCAATGGCGGTGGGATGGCGGTTTCAGCAACCAAGAGATTGCAGCCGCCCTTGCCCCCATGCGTGCGCGTTCGCGTGACATGCACAAGAACAACGGCGACTTTAAGAAGTTTATTTCGCTATTCAAGGCGAATGTCGTGGGCGCGGACGGGTTCTATCTCAAGAGCGACGCGATCATGTCGGTTGCCGCACCTGCGCTTGACAAGGAAGCCGCGTTTTTCATTGAGTACCATTTCAAGCGTTGGGGCATGCGCAAGGATTGGTGCGACACGACGGGCGTTAAAAACTTTGCCGCGATCTGCCGTCTTGCAGCCCTGCATTGGGCGCGTGACGGGGAAGCCTTTATCATGCTTGACCGCCACGCGCAGAACCGCTACGGGCTTTCCCTGCGCGTGGTGCGCCCCGATGCGTGCCCGGAGTGGTTGAACCGCACAACCGACGAGGGCAATTGGATTCGCAACGGCGTGGAGGTGGAGCCGGGCACATACCGCGTGCTGGCGTATTGGTTTGACGGGCGGGAGGAGGACACCACGCTGCCCATGATTGTGTGGCAGGGCAAGGCGCACAGGCTGGTGCGCGTACCTGCGGTTGATGTGGTGCATCTTTACACCCAAAACGACGAATGCCAAACGCGGGGCGTGCCGCTGGCGCACGCGGGGCTTAAGCCGGGCAAGATGCTTGAGGAGTTCAACGAGGCGGAGCTGGTGGCGGCACGCGACGAGAGCAATTGGCTTGGCGTGTTCAAGGCACCTGCCGGGCGCGAGGGCGAAATCAAGCAGCTTGACGAGGACGCGGAGGAGCAGGGGCGGCTGCGCCGTCACAGCCGCAAGGGGCACGATGTGGTGCTGCCGGAGGGCTGGGATTACGAGCCGAAGGTGCCGAACCACCCGAACCGCGAGGTTGCGGCTTTCAAGGCAAGTATGAAACGCGATCTTGCAAACGCGCTGGATGTTGAATACGCGAACTTCGCAAACGATTGGTCGGGCGTATCTTACAGCAGCGTGCGTGCTGGCACCTTGTCAGAGCGCGACCAATGGCTGATGCTGCAAGCGGATTTCATAATGGCGGTATGCACCCCCGTTTTCCACGCTTGGCTTGATTCCTTCCTGCGGCTTTCAATCTCCGGCAAGTACGGCATTTCGGAGTATGACAGGCTGGCGGAACACACCTTCCGTGGTCGGCGTTGGGGATGGGTTGACCCGCTGAAAGATGTAAACGCGGCAGCCGTTGCGGTGGCGCACGGCTGGAAGACAGATTCGCAGGTGGCTGCCGACTACGGCTGCGACCTTGACGATAACCTTGAGGAGGCGGCGCGGATTGCAGAGGCACGCAAGCGGTACGGCATCACGGAACCGCAGCCGATGAACACGCCGAAGAACGACAACGAAGGAGGCAACAATGGCGAAGAGAAAGACTAAAGCGGCAGGTGCTGCGCCGCAGACGCAGACCAAGGACGGCTTGAGCTTCCGCGAGGGGCAGGTGCAGCTTGTCACCCGTGGAGAGGGTGAAACGGCGGAGCAGACCGTGCGCCTTTCCGTCAGCAGCGAGGAGCCGTACATGCGGTTCGCGCTTTGGGATGATGAAAAGGAGAAGTATGTCACCGGGTACGAGGTGCTTGGGCACGGCGAGGGCGAGATTAACTTCTCCCGCATGAAAGACGGGCTGGTAATACAGGACACGCATTACGGCGATCAGATAGGCTTAATGCGCAACCCCGAAATCAAGGACGGCAAGTTGTGCGGCGAGGTGGAGTTCTGCTGCGGTGAGCGTGCGCAGGAAATCAAGCGCGACGCGCTGGCAGGTCTGCGCCGCAACATGTCCGTCGGGTACCGCGTCAAGAAGTACAAGAAGGTCGGCAAGGCGGAAGACGGTCTGCCGATTTTCCGTGCGGTGGATTGGATGCCGCACGAAGCAAGCTTTGTCAACTGCCCTGCCGACGCCACGGTTGGCGTTGGACGTTCAGACGCAGAGGACGAAAACAAACCAGCGGCGGCTATACCCGCCGTCGTTAAAACACAGGAGGAAAAACAGATGAACCCCGAACAGGTGGTTGAGTGTTTCCGCCTTGCCAAGGCGGGAAATGTTGAGCACGCCGAAGTGGACGCGCTCATCAAGAGCGGCAAGACCTTTGACGAGGTGCGTGCCGAGCTGGAGGCGAAGGTTGAAAAGCGGATGCAGGAGCTTGCCGAAAAGGCTGCCAAGGCTGCTGCCAAGCCCGACACGCCCACGCCGGAAACGGCGCGTGCCGTGGTTGACGAGAAGACGCAGAGGGAAATCGGCAAGCGTTACAGCCTTACGAATGTGCTGCGTGCGCTGGCTGGCGACACCAGCGTGGACATTGGCTACGAGCGCGAGATTTCTGACGAGATCGTGCGCGTCACGAACCGCAAGGGTGCGCAGGGCATTGTGGTGCCCGACTTCATCCGTGCGGCTGCCAACGCCAACGACGGCGGCTTGACCCTCGGTACCCCTGCGTACAACACCGACACCGCGGCTGGCGGCATTGTGGGCATTGGCGGTACGGGCAAAAACACGATTGCGACGAACCTGCTTGCTGGCAGCTTCATTGATGCCCTGCGTGCTGCGCTTGTGCTTGGCAAGGCTGGCATGCAGACCCTTTCGGGGCTGGTTGGCGACATTGCCATTCCCAAGGGCGGCAAGGTTACTGCCGCGTGGGTGACGGCGGAGAACGGCGACGCTTCCAAGACGAACCCGACCTTTGGGCAGGTACAGGCGACACCGCACACGGTTGGCGCGTACACGGACATTACCCGCAAGCTGCTTTTGCAGTCCAGCATTGATGTGCAGGGCTTCGTGGTGCGCGAGCTGGTGTACGCGATTGCCTACGCCCTTGAGGCTGCCGGGTTCGCTGGCACGGGCACCAGCGGACAGCCGACCGGGCTTGCGTCGCAGATTACGCAGACCGTCAGCTTTACGGCTGGTGCGCCCACGCTTGCGAAGGTGCTGGAAATGATTTCCACCATTGACGAGGCGAACGGCGTTACGGGCATGCAGTCCTTCATCGGTAAGCCGTCTGTTTGGGCGTTGCTCGGCGCGACGATTGATTGGACTGCCGTCACGGCTGCCAACGCCAATGTCGGCGGCGTTACCAGCGGTCGCTACCTGCTTGACACCGCCACGAACACCTGCCAAGGCTATCCGTTCATCAAGAGCAACCTCGCCCCGGCGAAGCAGCTCCTGTTCGGTGACTTCTCGCAGCTCATGCTGTGCCTTTGGTCGGGCACGGACATTGTGGTTGACCAGTACAGCAACTGCACCAAGGGTGCGCTGCGTGTGGTCGCGTTGCAGGACGCTGACTTCATCGTCCGCCAGCCTGCGGCGTTCGCCAAGGGCACCACGCTGCTTGCCTAACGGGGCGGCATAACGACAACCCCCCGCCCCGTTCACCTTCACGGGTGGACGGGGCGCATTGTTAACCCGTTAGGAGGTGCAGATGGTAAAGACGATTGAGGCGGCTTTGTCTTCGCTTGCGTTCTCATTGCCCGATGCGGCGCAGAACATGCGCCACGGCGAGGTGGTCGGCACCGTGCTTGCCTCCTCCTCCAGTGAGCTTTCGGGCGACACGGTGGCGGCTGACGCACCACAGGAAATGCGCCGCTACATCGGCACCCGCAGCGCGTTTCCCGATCTGTGCAAGGGCAGCACGGTTGAAATCGGCGGCAAGTGGCACCTTGTCACCAGCTGCCGCACCGACCCCGTGGGAGCGTCGCTTTCCTTCGGCGTGTCCGCACCGCTTGACGAGGTGGCTGCGATCTACCGCAGACCGGGCACCAGCATAAGGCAGACGCTGCGCGTGCTGGCGGTTGAAAGCGAGGTGCTGGATGTGTGGAGCGACAGCCTTGCGCCTACGGCGTGCCGGGCGTGGTTTGTCGCACTTTCAGCCGAGCATTGGCTTGAGACAACGGAGCCGCAGGTGGGAGACGAGGCGACGATTGACGGGCGCGTGCTGCGGGTTGCAGCCGTTGCCAAGCACGACGGCTGCTGGCTGCTGACATGCAGGGCGCGGAGGTGAGCCGTGCCAGCTGCAATACAGTTTGAGTGCGAAGTTTCCGCGCAGAGCATTGCGGACTTCACGAAAGCCCTTGCAGACTACCAGCGCAAGACGCAGCGCGACATGCGCGGCGCGTTGCGCAGCGCGACCATTGACCTGTGCCGCAGCTTGCGTGCGCGTACACGCAGGGCACCGAAGGTGGTGCCGCGTGAGGATGTGCGCTGGGGCGAGGAAACGCCGAAATACTACACGGGGAAAAAGGACGGCAAGGTTTACAGGCGCGTGGTTGTCACGCGCTGGTTTGGCGGCAAGCGCAAGCAGTTCGTGCATTGGCAGGAGGTGCGGACGAAGTACCGCAGCCGCAAGACGCGGAACGGCATAAGCGAAAGCTGGAGCGAGGCGACACCTGCAATGCTGCGGGAAGCCCGGCAGCGGTTCGGCGTTGTGCGCATGTGGGGGCTTGCCAAAAAGTCTTGGGGCTGGTTCATGCGCAGCCTTTTCAAGACGGCGACACAGGACGAGAACCCCAAGGCGGTGCTTACGCGGCGCATGGTTGACGGTGGCATGACGGAGAAGCGGGAACCGCTGCCGGACGGCACCATTGACCTGCAAGCCCCTATTAAATGCGAGATAACACTTGTAAACAAGCTGGAATACATCCGCAAGGCGTTGCAGCCGGGCGCGTTGGCAATGTCCGTGCAAAAGGCGACAAACTACATACGCGGCAAGATTGAAAGCGGCGTGCGCAGCCGCAAGTTCGGCAATTGACAGGCAGTCCATATGCAGGAGGCATTATGGCATTGAGCGTAAGCACATCATTGGAGGCAAAGGTTCTCGCAACGCTGCGGGGGCTTGGGCTGCCTGTGCCCTGCGTCGGGCTTATGGAGGTGGCGGATGCTGGCACGATGAAGGAGCAAGACCTTACATCCGTGCAGGTGCGCGTTTACAACTTCGCGCAGGTTACGGAGGCAAGCGGCATGTTTACGCTGATGGTGGAAATCCGGCTGAATGTAGAACAGGCGGAGAGCGCGAACGGCGGTACCTTCTACGATGCGCACGAACGCATTGCGCTGTGGTTGCAACATGTAATGCTGGGCGACGCGTGCGCGGAGCTTGACACGGACGAAGCGCATGTTGACGGGTTGCAGCGCACGGGCGACGATAAAGACTTTGACACGACAGGCGGCGAGTGGTTCGCGGCTTGGAACTTGACCCTATCGGGTCGCTTAAAACAACAGGAGGAAACCTAAATGGGCAATGCAGGATTCAACGCGGCGACCGACATTTTCAGCATGGGTGCTGATTGGGGCGTTCGCAGTTCTAACGAAAACAAGAGCGGCAGCACGGCGGAGTGCCCGAACAGCCTCGGTGACATTACGCACCGCGACAGCTACGCGGAGCGCATTGCGCCGTCTGCGGAGTACGCGCTGGAGGCGGATGTTGACGAGCTGCCCGATCTTGGCACCGTGGTGACAATCAGCGAAAAGAAGGTCGCCATTAACAGCATAGTGGTGCGCACCGTGCGCGGCACGGCTGTTGCCGCAACCGTCAGCGGCGTGCAGGTGAGCGACGGCGCGACAACGAAGCGCACATACAGCTGCGGCACCCTTGCCATTTCCGCCCGGCACAAGGCGCAGGACATTTTGGGCTGGCTTGGGCAGAACACGCCGTCCACGCTTACGGAGGCGACATTCACCTTTAGCTGCGACATTACGCTGGCAGACCCGAAGGGCAACATTGCCAACTTTGATGTGAGCAACGGCAAGGTGGTTGCAGCCTATACGCACACGGTGGGCGACGGAACGGCGATCACGGCACCTGCGGCGACGGGCACAAGCAAGGTCGTTTCCGCACCCGTCACCAAGGACAGCCCGGAGAACGACTACACAACGACCACATACAGCATCACCGATTCGCTGACGGGCGAGGAGGCGGCTTAACAGGGTGCGCGGCAATGGTTGCGGAGCTTGCGAGGGATGATTACCAAGACATGCTGGCGGAGGGGCTGCGCCCCACGCTGGATGATTTTGAACGCTTGAACCAGCTGGCGGTGCGGCTTGAGGACGGGGCGGAAACGACCCCGGCGAATCACCCGCGCATTGGCTGGGCTGGCGATGTGCCCTTCTACGAGCCGACCGCTGCTGCGCTCATGTGGTTGCAGGACTACGCAAGGCGCGTGCCGTGCGACGAGGAGACGCAGCAGAGCTTTTTCTACTTCGCCCTTGCGCACGGGCGCGACCCTGCCGTGTTTGAAAAGCTGATTGAGCCGCACGCAATCGGCAAGGCTGTAAAGGCTTGGCTGCGCAAGCTGCCCTGCACGGTGCGCGAAATGGAACGTGCGTGCAGATACGCGGCATGGGGGCTGGACGATGCGCAGCCAGCCTTGACGCAGAAGCGGAAAGAGTACCTGCGGAGGAAGAACACGACGGCGGCTGCGGACAACATGCAGAAGCTTGAGCGGGTGCTTGCCGCTGCCGCTGCATCATCGGGCATGGCATACTTTGACCTGCTGGCTTGCACCCCTTCGCGCCTTAACGCGATGGTGGTTGCTGCGCAGGTGGAGGCTGGCGCGAAGGTGTCGCGTGACATGGCAAAAGCGCAGGTTGACTATACCGCCACGCTGCATGAGATACGGGAACGGCTGACGAGGGAGCGCGACAATGGCAAGTGAAATCAAGATACATCTTGCGACCTATCTCAAGGACGCTGGCATTAAGGCAAGCGAGGCGCAGATTAACAAGCTTGCTGGCGATGTAAAGCGGCTGAATACCGAAATGCAGAGCAGCACGGACGCGGCGGTGCAGAAGCTCGGCAAGCTGCCGGGCGCGTTCGGCAAGATACAGGACGCGCTCGGCGGCTTCGCTGCCAAGGCAATGTCCGTTATCGGCGCGTTCAAAATCGGCTGGGATATCGGCATGTGGCTTAACGACAAGGTTATAATGCCGCTGCTGGGGATTAAAGACCCGATAGAGGAGCTTAAGAAGCACAACCGCGAACTAAAGCGGCAAGCGGAGGAAGCGGCGGCGAAATGGGAGGAGGCGTTTGAGAAATGGTCTGCTGGCTGGGAAAAGGAGGTGCGGGGCGCAGACCGTGCCCGGCAGAGCATTGAGGACTTGACGCAAGCATATTTGAAGATGCAAGCGGCGCGTGAGCGCGTGCAGTCTGCGCAGGACGATGCGCAGATGCTGTGGATGCAGCGCGACAAGTTCAATGCAATGGCTGGTGCGGCAACGCCGGAGGAGGCGACTGCGCTCGGCAAGTACCATGATGTGCTGATTGCGGAGGCGCAGCAGAAGCAGCAGCTTGCGGAGTTTGACCGCAAGGCGGAGGAATCGGCGGAGAAACAGGCAAGCGCGGAGGCGCAGCTTGGCAAGGCTGTTGAAAAGCGGCGCAAGCTCATGCAGCAGATGGCGGAGCTTGACAAAAAGCAGCAGTATGCCGAAAGCCAGCAAGCGGTTTACGATCTTGGCTGGGAGAACAGCTTGAAGGAGGAGGAGAAGGTCAAGAAACAGAAAGAGCAGCTGCAAAAGCAGATTGAGGCAGCCGACCGCGATGTGCGCACGCGCCGTGCCGACATTCAAGCCATGTCGGCAAGCCGTGGCGCGGAGGCGCAGGAACGGGCGAACATTGAGGAACGCGCAAGGCTTGAGGTTGACGAGCGTAAAAAGGCATACGACGATTATGTGGCGGAGGTTGAGCGCAAGGAGGCGGAGGCTGCGGAGGCTGAATGGCAGCGGCAGCAAGAGGCGGCACGCCGTGTGGTGGAGGCGGAGCAGAAGGAACGGGCGCGTATGGAGCAGCAGCTTGCGGCGCAGCGCATTGCAGACCTGCGCACGGAGCTTTCAGAGCGGCAGCGCATGGAGAGCGACGCGCAGTCAAGGCAAGCGGCTGCGGCTGGCGGCTTGCAGCAGGCTTGGGGCTGGTACCGCAACCAAAGCAGCATGCAAGCGGTGATTGACGAGCAAAAGGCACAGGCGTTGGCGGAGGCGCAATGGGAAAAGGACTTTGAGCGGTTGAAGTTCAAGCACCGGGATTGGCGCGAGATTGAGTTCGGCAAGCTTTCAGCCGCTGACGAGAGCGTGCGGCAGGT
>Ga0326511_10002794_pt1 | contig 14078 bp, 12 predicted proteins | sample 0_2496_0518_D_FD_203701 | JGI IMG/M metagenome (GOLD analysis project Ga0326511, IMG submission 203701) | Bovine rumen microbial communities from UC Davis, California, United States - 0_2496_0518 | ecosystem: Host-associated > Mammals > Digestive system > Stomach > Rumen | place: USA... | reverse complement strand
TTCCCGCAGACAATGAGTTCAACAAGACAGGCGATGAAAGCCATCCGCATGTTCAAGGACGAATATCTGCTTGACTGTCAACAGCAGATGAGGTCATCCTCAATGTACTGAATTAGGTGGCTCGAGCCATAAGTCTTTCTGGCTCGAGCCAAATCGCGATTTGGCTCGAGCTATTTGTCGATTTGGCTCGAGCCAAAAAAACATGCTTTTTGGGGGTGATAATTGGGGCTTAAATAACCTCCTTTATCTATAGGAAAAACATGACGAGGAGCGGGATGGTGAGCATGGAGAGAAGCGTGGTGATGAAGGTCACCTCGGTGATAAGAGTGGTATCCTTGCCGTGGCGCAGGCAGAGGATTGTTCCATAGGTGGCCACAGGCATGGCGATGACGACTGTGTTGATGCCCACTACAAAGGGTGAGAAGCCCAACAGAGTACAAAGATAATACATGCCTAATGGCAGGATGGCCAGTCGCATGAGGGTGGTGGCATAGACCGTTCGGTTGCCTAACATGGCGCGTAACGGCAGATTAGACATGGATGAACCGATAATCAGCAGGGCGGCAGGCACGGTGATGTTGCCTATCATCGTGAGGGGTTGACTGATGAAGCCCGGTATGTCGTGGATTTCGAGGGCCACGATAAGCATGGTGAGGTAGGCTGCCAACATCGGAGTGCTGTAAAGTACCTTTTTCTGAAAGCGAGAACCTTCGACTTCGTTCTTTCCCGTGATAAGCATCGTTCCTATGGTGAAAACGGTAAACGTGTTGACCACGTTGAGCACGGCAGCATAGAATACTGCTTCGTGGCCGAAAATGGAAGCCACGACGGGATAGCCCATGAATCCCACGTTGCCAAACATCAGGGCAAAGCCCACGACACCCTCGTCTTCCTTGTTTTTAGTCAGATAGCGAGGCAGCAGCAAGGCAACGCTTGTCAGCACGATATATGTAATCAAACTGATGCCCAACAGTGGGAGGATGAGTCGGCGGTCCGGCAGTTGCCCAGTCATGGCCGATGACAGAATCAGAGCAGGACAGGTGATGTCGATGACCAGCTTGGACAATCGCTTGTCAAACGTGCCTCCCATATATCCCATCTTTCCAGCGGTATAGCCTACCACTACAATGGCAAAAAGTGTCATCATCACTTCCAACATGTCCATACGATGTTTCGATTAATGGCGCAAAATTACGAATAAAAAACTGAAATATGTGTGGAATATCTTTTTTTTTCGTACTTTTGCACCTTAATTAATGATGGAAAGACAGAAAATAATTATTTCGGATGGTCTGGAGCATGTGCTTCGTGAGGCCATTGAGGAATGTCGGCCAGACAGGAAATTCGTGCTGGTGGACGAGACGACGGAGCGGCTGTGCCTGCCGTTAGTGGACGGTTTTGACTGTATGCAGGATGCTGGACGCATCGTGATTAAGGCCGGCGACGAGCACAAGACGATGGAGTCGTTAGCTCACGTATGGAGTGAGTTGCAACGCATGGGTGCTACGCGCCATTCGCTGTTGATCAACTTAGGCGGTGGCATGGTGACGGACTTAGGTGGCTTTGCAGCGGCTACGTTCAAGCGAGGGATTGGTTGTATCAACATTCCCACAACGCTCTTGGCAATGGTCGATGCCTCCGTAGGGGGTAAGACGGGTATCAACTTCGGTGGCCTGAAAAACGAGGTGGGCGTGTTTCGAAATGCGTCTTCAGTAATCCTCGATACGGTGTTCCTCAAGACGATGGATGCCGAGAATCTGCTATCGGGATACGCCGAAATGCTCAAGCATGGTCTCATAGAAGACCGTTCGTCCGCAGAGGGGAGGAAGCGCAGAATGCTCGATGAGCTCCTTGATTTGGAACTTCCTCTTGCCTTGGAAGGAGAGAAGGGTGTTTCTCTTATCGCAGATAATGTTGCCGTGAAGCAGCGCATTGTGCTGGAAGACCCGACGGAGCAAGGATTGCGCAAGGCGCTGAACCTGGGACATACGGTGGGGCATGCTTTTGAGTCGCTGGCCCTGCGCAAGGGTACTCCAGTACTGCATGGGTATGCAGTGGCTTGGGGCTTGGTTTGCGAGCTCTACCTGAGCGTCATCAAGACGGGCTTCCCTGTAGACACCATGCGTCGGGTAGTCAGTTTTATCGTTGAGAACTATGGTCGCATGGATATTACTTGCGATGACTATCCTGCGCTGTTGGAACTAATGACGCACGACAAGAAAAACTTGGCGGGGGTGATCAATTTCTCGTTGCTGAGTGAGGTGGGGCAGTTGCGTTTGAACCAGACAGCCACGAAGGAAGAGATTGAGGAGGCGCTTGACTTCTACCGAGAGGGACAGTGAGGTCGTACAACTAACGACTCACTTCTCCCCAATCATCTCTCATTACTAAAACGAATACAAACTTGAATTAAATATTTTATGGATGTTATGGGAATGCCTCTTTGGGCATGGATAGTATTTTATGTGTTGGTGCTGGTAATGCTCGTTGCTGACCTGAAGATGTTTGCCCGCAAGGGTGAGCATGAAGTGAGCGTGGGAGAGGCTTTGAAAATGACAGGTTTGTGGATAGGTGTATCACTATTGTTTTGTGTGGGCATCTATTTTTTCTATCCTGTTGAAGCCCATGAGAAGGCCACGGAATTTTTGGCAGGCTATCTGATAGAGAAGTCGCTGTCAATGGATAACCTTTTCGTTTTTCTCATGTTGTTCTCTTTCTTTGGCATTGACCGAAAGTATCAGCATGAGGTGCTCTTTTGGGGCATTTTCGGTGCCTTGGTGCTGCGCAGCATCTTCATCTTTGCAGGTGCGGCCATGGTCGAACGCTTCGAGTGGATATTGGGACTCTTTGGCCTGTTCCTAATCTATACAGGTGCGAAGATGTTCAGCCACAACGACGAGCAGGAGACCGATCCTGGCAATAACTTCATTGTGCGCCTGTTCAAGCGTTTCTTTCCAGTGACCAATCAGTTGTATGGCGATAAGTTCTTTGTGATGGAAGCTAACAAGAAAGGCATCATGAGGCGCGTCGCTACGCCGTTGTTCATCACGTTGCTGGTTATCGAGACTACCGATGTGGCTTTCGCCGTAGATAGTATTCCTGCTGTCTTCTCCGTGAGCCGCGACCCGTTCATTGTGCTGACCTCCAACATCTTTGCCATTCTTGGTCTTCGGGCGCTCTACTTCGCTTTGGCAGCTGTGGCCAAGTATTTCATTTACTTAAAATATGGTTTGGGTATTATACTCATCTTTGTGGGTGTCAAGATGTTGTTGGCCATGAATGAGTATGTCAACTTGATAGGCTCGAAGGTAGGCCTGGAGTTGAACATGCCCCATATCGAGGTGCCCACCGTGTGGTCGTTGGCTTTCATCTTCATCGTTTTGGTGCTGTCGATGGGGCTTTCGGTAATGATATCAAAGAAGAAAGGATAAGCGTATGGAGAAAATGAATATTGCAGTTTTTGTGTCAGGCAGTGGTTCCAATTGCGAGAACCTTATCCGTCATTTCCAGTTGTCAGAGCGCATTCAGGTGTCGCTTGTGGTGAGCAACAAGGCCGATGCCTATGCCCTTGAGCGTGCCCGGCGTCTTGACGTGCCGACGGCGGTAGTCAGCAAGGCTGAGCTGAACGACGAGGCCGTGATGATGCCCTTGCTGCAACGCTATGGGATAAAATTCATCGTGCTGGCCGGCTTTCTGCCGCTGGTTCCCAATTTCCTGCTCGATGCCTATCCGCGTAGCATCGTCAATCTCCATCCCGCCCTGCTGCCCAAGTATGGAGGCAAAGGTATGTGGGGCCACCATGTGCATGAAGCCGTGAAGGCAGCCGGAGAAAAGGAAACGGGCATGACCGTACACTGGGTGACACCCGTCTGCGATGGCGGTGACATCATTGCCCAGTTTCATGTGGCCCTCACTCCCGATGACACGGTGGACGATATTGCCGCCAAGGAACATGAGCTGGAGATGAAATATTTTCCCATGGTGGTCGAGCAGGTGGTGCTCGATGCCATAGGTTGATCATCGCTATTCTATTTCAGCATGATTGTTTGTATTGCAGAAAAACCAAGTGTAGCCAAGGATATTGCCCGCATCTTGGGTGCCAGCTATGCCCATGATGGCTACATGGAGGGCAACGGTTATCAGGTGACGTGGACGTTCGGCCATTTGTGCGAACTGAAGATGCCTGAGGATTATACCCCGATGTGGAAGTCGTGGAGTCTGTCGGCCTTGCCTATGATTCCGCCACGTTTTGGCATTCGTCTGAAAGAAGATCAGGGCGTAAAGAAGCAGTTTGCCGTCATCGAGAAACTGATGCAGGCCGCCGATGGCATCATCAACTGTGGTGACGCCGGACAGGAAGGTGAGCTCATTCAGCGTTGGGTGATGCAGAAGGCACAGCCTACGTGCCCTGTGAAGCGGCTCTGGATTTCGTCTATGACCGACGAGGCCATCCGTGAGGGCTTTGCCAATCTGAAGGACCAGAACGAATATCAGTCTCTCTATATGGCAGGACTTTCTCGGGCGGTGGGCGACTGGCTCCTGGGTATCAACGCCACACGACTCTATACCATCAAATATGGACAGAACCACCAAGTGCTTAGCATCGGGCGCGTACAGACACCTACTCTGGCTCTTATCGTGAACCGCCAGAAAGAGATAGACAACTTCAAGCCAGAACCTTATTGGGTGCTCGCTACCGTCTATCGTGACACCACGTTCACAGCTACGCAGGGAAAGTTTACCAGCAAGGAGGAAGGCGAGCAGGCTTTCGCCATTATTGAGGGCAAGCCCTTCACTGTGACCGATGTTCAGAAAAAAAACGGCAAGGAGACGCCACCTTCGCTATACGACCTGACCTCGCTGCAGGTTGACTGTAATAAGAAGTTCGGTTTCTCGGCAGAGATGACGCTGAATCTCATTCAGCAGCTCTACGAAATGAAACTTACTACTTATCCACGTGTTGACACTACTTTCCTTTCAGATGATGTCTATGGCAAATGTCCGCAAATCATGAACGGACTCTACCAAACCCGTTTTGCGGGTGTGGCTCCATACGCCGAGCTGGTGAAACCGTTAGGCGGTAAGTCTTTGCCGAAGTCGAAGAAGGTGTTTGACTCTTCGAAGGTGACCGACCACCATGCCATCATCCCGACTGGCGTGCCTCCACAGGGACTGCCCGACATGCAAAAAAAGGTGTACGACCTGATTGCTCGTCGCTTTATCGCAGTTTTCTATCCCGATTGCAAGTTTGCTCAGACAACGGTGTTGGGAGAGGTAGCGCAAACCCCTACAGAGACCTCCTCATTGGCTTCCGAAGGAGCACCTAAAGACAAGTCGGCTCCGAAGGCAATAGAATTTAAAGTGACAGGGCGAACAATCCTTGATCCGGGCTGGCGCGTTATCTATGCCAAAGACCCTCAGAACACAGACGAAGAAACGGCAGATGCTTCCTCGGGTGCTGCAGGAGGGGCTGCCGTTACTACCCTTACCCTACCGGTTTTCCAGAAGGGGGAGAGTGGTCCTCATAAACCCACGCTGACGGAGAAGATGACCACACCACCTAAGTATTATACCGAGGCCACGCTGTTACGCGCTATGGAGACAGCTGGTAAACTGGTGGATGACGAGACTCTGCGTGCTGCCTTGAAGGAGAATGGCATTGGTCGTCCTTCCACTCGGGCTGCCATCATCGAGACACTTTTCAAGCGACACTATATCCGCAAGGAACGAAAGAACTTGGTGGCTACGCCCACAGGCATGGAGCTGATAGACATTATCCATGAGGAACTGTTGAAGAGTGCCGAACTGACGGGTATTTGGGAGAAAAAGTTACGTGACATTGAGGCCAAGCGATACGACGCCCAGCAATTTATCGAGGAACTGAAGGTGCAGGTGGGCGAGATTGTCCGTCAGGTCATTGGTGACCAGAACAACCGTCGCATCACGCTGACCACTGATGAGGTTGTCACCAAGAAGAAACGTACTGCCTCTACGAAAAAAACTGTTAGCAAAACCGCCACTGCAAGTGGGGAGGAGGGAGAAGACACCCTCGTTGGAAAGCCTTGTCCCTTGTGTGGCCAAGGCACTATCATCAAGGGTAAGACTGCCTATGGCTGTTCCCGCTGGAAAGAGGGATGCAACTTCCGCCAGCCACTCACTTCCGTATGATGCTAACTACGAAATGCAATATTTTTGCCGGTGGCACGTTATATATAAGTATGCGCAGAGCTGTTTACATATTATATATAATAGGTGTGGTCATATTCCTTACAGGATGTGGTGCTGATACGGCCATGAAAAAGGGCGATAAGTTCTTTGCCTTAGGGGAATACTTTGATGCTGCCAACCAGTATAAGAAAGCCTACTCGCAAACGAAGTCGAAAGACCGTGATTTGAGAGGTTTTAGGGCCTTGAAAATGGCTGACTGCTATCAGCGCATTAACTACACTCAACGAGCCATTGCTGCCTATAACAACGCCGTGCGCTACAAACAGGCTGATAGCACGGCCTTGTTCCGTTTGGGACAGATGCAGCTGAAGAACGGCAACTACAAGGATGCCGAGAAGACCTTTGTGCTGTTGATGGACTCTATGCCACATAATCCGCTCGTGAGGGCAGGACTGGAGTCGGCTCGCAAGGCTCCAGGATGGAAGCAGGATGCTGCACTCTCTGGTTACACTATCAAGAAGATGGATATCTTCAATTCACGTCGTGCTGAGTACTCTCCCATGTTGGCAGGCGACGACTATGACCAGCTCTACTTCACTTCGACCCGCAATCAGGCACAGGGTGACGAACTGAGCGGCATTACGGGTACGAAGCCAGCAGACATCTTCTTCTCTCAGAAGGATGACAAGGGCAAATGGCAGAAACCGGAACCAGTGGAGGGTGAACTGAATACAGAGCTTGATGAGGGCGCTTGCACGTTTTCCCCAGACTTAAAGACGATGTATCTGACCATCTGCAAGACTGATCCACAATATCCCCGCTATGCTCAGGTTGCCACCGCCAAGCGTAGTGATGCCTCTTGGGCAAAGGCTCAGGAGCTGGAAATCACTAAGGATACCTTGTCACTCTTTGCCCATCCTGCAGTATCGCCTGATGGCATGTGGCTCTATTTCGTCAGTGATATGCCGGGCGGTATGGGCGGACTTGACATTTGGCGTGTGCAGTTGACCACCAATGGTATGGGAAGTTTGGAGAACTTGGGTGAACCCGTTAATACTCCAGGTGATGAGATGTTCCCAACCTTCCGTCCCAATGGAGACCTCTACTTCTCTTCGAACGGCCATCCTGGTATGGGCGGACTGGATATTTTTATTGCGAAGCCGCAAATAAGGGAAGGGGAGGATGTGAATGGTGAAGATTTATATGTAATCGAGCATCCCGGGTTCCCGCTCAACTCGGCAGGTGATGACTTCGGAATGACTTTCGAGGGGCTATACAACCGCGGATACTTCTCTTCGAATCGTGGTGATGCACGAGGATGGGACCATATCTACTCTTTTGAGAAGCATGAGGTGGTGCAGACGGTGAAAGGATGGGTCTATGAACAGGATGGCTATGAACTGCCTCAGGGATTGGTCTACATGGTGGGTAATGATGGAACCAACCTGAAACTCAGTGTGAAGGGTGACGGCTCGTTCGAACAGGAAATCAAACCAGGCGTGGACTACGTATTCCTTGGCACGTGTAAAGGCTACCTGAACCACAAGGAGCAGTTGCGTGTGGATACCGTTACCGAGTCGCAGGAATATGTCTTGCAGTTCCCCTTGGCCTCAATTACGGCTCCTGTGTTGATAGACAATATCTTTTACGACTTTGATAAAGCCACATTACGCCCTGAGTCAACGCAGGCACTTGACAACCTGATTAAACTGCTCGAAGAGAATCCTAATGTTACTATCGAGCTGTCTGCACATACCGACTATCGTGGCTCTCAGGCCTACAACCAGCGATTGTCTCAGCGGCGTGCTGAAAGCGTGGTAAACTACCTTATTGAGCATGGTATTGCCGAGGACAGACTGTCGCCTATGGGTTACGGCAAGGAAAAGCCGAAGACGATCAAGAAGAAACTGACGGAGAAGTACGATTGGCTAAAGGAGGGTGACGTGCTGAGCGAAGAGTTTATCAAGGCACTGCCTGATGAGGAGAAACAGGAAGTGTGCAACCAGCTGAATCGTCGTACCGAGTTTATCGTGCTGCGTACCACCTATGGCATCAGTGACCAGCAGGGTAGTGGTCAGGCAGAAGCATCCAAGGAGCAGACCAAACAAAAATCGTCATCACAAGACCATAGCCAGGATGACGATTTAGAGTTCTAAGTTGATTCTTTTTTTCAGAGTAAGCGCAAATCGTGAATGGTTTGTTCTGGCGTCTTGCTCTTGAAGACGTAGCTACCACTTACTAATACATCGACACCGGCGGCTACCAGCCTTGGGGCCGTCTCGCCTTGCACACCGCCATCGACCTCAATCAGGGCCTTGCTGCCGCTTTCGTTGATGAGTTGGCGCAGACGTTGTACTTTGGCAATCGTGTTCTCAATGAATTTCTGTCCACCAAAGCCTGGGTTTACACTCATCAACAGCACCATGTCAATATCGCCGATGATATCTTCAAGCAGCGAGACTGGTGAAGAGGGATTGAGTGTGACGCCAGCTTTCATTCCAGCATCGTGAATCTCCTGAACGGTACGGTGCAGGTGAACACTTGCCTCAAAATGCACGTTCATCATCATGGCACCCAACTTGGCCGTCTGTTTGATGTAGCGCTCAGGCTTCTCAATCATGTAGTGTACGTCGAGTGGTTTCTTGCATACTGAGGCAACGGCTTCGAGAACAGGGAAGCCGAAGGAAATGTTGGGAACGAACGAGCCGTCCATCACGTCTAAGTGAAGCCAGTCGGCCTCGCTGCGGTTAATCATGTCAATCTCGCGGTCGAGATGCAGGAAGTCGGCGGCAAGAAGAGAAGGTGATACCAGTGCCATAGTGTTAATTCAGGCAGTAGGCCTGTCCATTTGTTACACGATAGGTGTAAGCGATTTGACGAATTAGTTGAATCACTCTTTCGCTTGGTGTTTTTTCTTCTTGAGTAAAAATTTGCATAGGCAGTTTTATTTTTGGGGTTATGTCTTTATATAAGAAACGACCTACTACTGCCTTTTATTATACTACAGAACAAAATAATTTTCAATATCTTTCATTCCGTTCAAAAAGGCCACTGCATCCATGCGCTTCTTGCCTGCCAACTGTAGCTCGTCAACCTGCAACAGGTAGTCACTGCAAGAGATGTAGAGGTGCTTCTTGTCCGTCACAATTGCTCCTGCTTTGCCTGTACTGACTTTTTCGGTTTTCGTGGTGTGGAAGACCTTGAGTACTGTTTCCCTCCCGTCAAGAGCCTTCAGGGTGGTCCAAGCACCAGGGTAGGGGCTCAGGCCGCGTACAAAGTCGTAGACCTGTTTGGCTGACTGTCCCCATTGAATCTGGCATGTCTCCTTGAAGATTTTTGGCGCTGGCTTGAGCTGAGATAAGCATCCTGTTGCGTCAAGTGGCGCATTATAGAAACTGTCCTGCGGAATGCTTTCGGGATGTCCGTCGGCAGCGACAATTCGTTCCAACGTTTCCAGACAGATACGGGCACCAAGGTGCATCAGTCCGTCATAGACGTATTCCACATCGGCGGTATCGGGGATAGGGAATGGCAGTTGCATGATGATGCGACCTGTGTCGATGTCGTGGTCCAGGAAGAAAGTGGTCACGCCAGTCTCCGTTTCACCATTAATAACAGCCCAGTTGATAGGCGCGGCACCTCGATACTGTGGCAACAGGGCGGCGTGCACATTGAACGTCCCATATTCTGGCATGGCCCACACCACTTCTGGCAACATGCGGAAGGCAACTACCACTTGCAGATTGGCGTTATACGAGCGGAGTTCTTCCACAAATACGGGGTCTTTCATCTTCTCTGGTTGCAGCACAGGCAGCTGATGCTCCAGTGCATACTGCTTCACTGCCGATGGCTGCAACACAGAGCCGTGCCGTCCTACGGGTTTGTCTGGCTGTGTCACGACAGCCACCACGTTATAGTCGTTATCAACCAAAGCTTTCAGGGTCTCAACCGCAAATTCGGGTGTCCCCATAAATACGATTCTCAGGTCACTTTTCTTCATTTCGTATCTTATCTTCTAATTCCACAGCACTATGATGGCCTTTGTTGGCATTAATAGGCGTGGTCATCATTCTGAATTTCTGCCTTGTCGATCTTCTTTGCATCAATCTTGTACCAACAATAGACGATGTAGGCAAGAACGAAGGGAACAAGGAAAGAAACATAGAACATGGTGCGCAGGGTGAACTCGCTCGAACAACTGTTGGCCAGTGTAAGTGAAGACTGGAGGTCGGCTGTTGAGGGATAATAGGCCGTATTGTTCCAACCTGCCGTAAGCAACAGGGCAAGCACTGTGAGTACGGTGCCTATGCCTGCAGGCCAAATACCGCTGTAATAGGTCTTTGAAACAAGGGTCTTGCCAATACCGAAGAGCACCAGTACAACGCCTACTAACAGGACGAGTAGAACGGGCCACATCGTGAGCAGGTTGTTCAGATACTTCATCGGCTCCATCACGATGACACCTGTAACTGGGTCAACGGCATAGCCGTCTTTCAGGATGAGGCGAACCAGATAGGCCACGAAGAGCACAAGGAATGGAACGGCGGCACCCAGCAGACGGACAGAGCCACGCGAACGAATGTCCTCATCATTTACGTTGTTGATCACATAGAGAATGCCCAATGTTCGAGCAAGGAACACGACGGCAAAGCCGAAGACCAGCACCCAGGGGTTGAGTAGGGCGTCGAGTCCGTGGGAGGCGTTGGCCCAACTGCTAATGACCACCGACGACCATTGTCCATTGACTAATGATTCTGGGTCAATCATGTTGTTTTTCTCGATGAGGAAGTTGGAGCCCTCGAAGAACGTGGCTACGGCTCCGCCAAGGAGAAGGGGACCCATGATGCCGTTCAAGGTGAGAAAGAACTGAAAAGTGCGTGGCCCAAGGAAGTTGCCAATCTTGTTTTGGAACTCATAGCTTACGGCTTGGAGTACGAAGGTGAATAGGATGATCATCCACAGCCAGTAGGCTCCGCCGAAGCTGGTGGAATAGAACAGGGGGAACGAAGCAAAGAAGGCACCGCCGAAGGTGACGAGCGTAGTGAAGGTGAACTCCCACTTGCGACCCGTTGAATTGATGACAAGTCGCTTGCCTTCCTCTGTCCATCCGAGTGAGCGCATACATGAGTTGGCACCCTGAACGAAGAGCAGGAACACCAGTAGTGCGCCTAATAGTGAAACGATGAACCACCAGTATTGTTGCAAAAATGTATATGTCATGATTGAGGCCCTTTCTTTATTTGCTTTAACAGAATGTTAATTTCTACGGCTAACATGGTCGTGAAGAGAATGAGGAAGAGGAAGAACGTGATGATGACGCTTGACGACTGTAGGTCGCTGACGGCCACCCATGTGGGCAGCATGTCTTGAATGGTCCAAGGCTGACGACCGAACTCGGCCACAAGCCAGCCACTCTCTGAAGCGATGTAGGCAAGTGGTAGGAGCACGATAGGCACCCAGTAGTGCCAGTTGGGCAGACCTGTAATATTGCTCGAGTCGGCTTCAGTTTCTGTAAGCAGTCCGACAGTAGCCAGCAATCTGCGTGTCAATACTGATAGGAATGGAATGTCGAAGACCAATAACAGCATGATGGCGAAATAGAGAATGAAGAGACAGCCCAAGCCCACCATGATGCGGAATGCCCAGAAGTTGATGGGGATGTTGGGCACCACTTCCGACTTGTCCTTGATATAGCCGTAGCCGAAATACTTCATGTTGTCTTTCAGCAGTGACAACTGTGTGGCGAGAGTGGCCTCGTCGGCTCCCTCTTTCTTTGCCTTCCGATACTCGGCCAACGTGGCGATAGCCTGTTTTCCTCGTTCAATCTTCTCATCGACAGAAGGTTCCTGAGTGCCATCGGGACGTGTGTAGCCATTCAGTATGTCGTTAATGCCTGGCACATAGCCGTGAATATCGTTCGTAGCCATGAACGAGAGGGCATAAGGAATTTCTATCTTCAGCGGAGCCTCACTTTCGTTCAAAAAATCGGGCTGTTCGCAAGGATTCACCCATGCAACGGCAGTCAATCCCTGATCGGTACCACCGTGATAGAGTGCCTCCATTGCTGCCAATTTCATCGGCTGGACCTCACCAACGCTCTGTGCACTTTTGTGACCTGTGGCAGCAGCTCCGAGAGCAGCAATAAGTCCTACGACTGCACCGATCTTGATGCTCTCTACGGCGAGCTTCTGCTCACGACGCTTCATCAGATACCAGCATGAAACGGCCACCGTAAATACGGCACCGATGATCCAGGAAGAGATGACTGTGTGGCAGAACTTGTCAACTGCAAAGGGTGACAGGGCTACATCGAAGAACGAAACCATCTCGTTGCGCATCGTGTCAGGATTGAATTCACAGCCTACGGGATACTGCATCCAGGCGTTGGCTACCAGAATCCACCAGGCCGAGATGGTGGCACCAAGACCTGTGAGCCAGGTGGAAGCCAGATGGAATCCGCGAGACACTTTGTTCCATCCGAAGAACATGACGGCCACAAAGGTGCTTTCCATGAAGAAAGCCAGAATGCCTTCGACAGCGAGAGGGGCACCAAAGATGTCGCCAACGAACCAGGAATAGTTGCTCCAATTGGTACCAAACTCGAATTCCAGGATAATACCCGTGGCTACACCCATTGCGAAGTTGATGCCGAAAAGCTTCTGCCAGAACTTGGCAGTGTCTTTCCAGAAACGTTTCTTCGTGCGATAATAGCAGGTCTCCATGATTCCCATGATGAGGGCGAGGCCGAGCGTCAGGGGCACGAAGAGCCAGTGGTAGATTGCCGTGAGAGCGAACTGCGCCCTCGACCAATCGATGGTTCCGGCATCAATGTTTAAGAGAATGTTTTGCATAGGGTTATTGTTGTTATTAGAAGTTTAGTATTTAGGATCACTACTGCCGGCCAATAATCTCTGTAGCTACGAAAGCGTCTTCACTACCTTCTTCGGCATGTTGCTTGATGTAGTTGGGGAAGAAGAACACCTTGAGGACGGCAAAAATGATGATGAGCTTCACAATGATAATAGCCCAGAGTGTACGTCCCAGCGTCATGTGGCGGAACCCGTCGTAGTAGAGGTCGAATGCCCGATATAGGAAACTGTCCTTTCGCATAGGCCAAAGAGATAGATTTTATGAGGGCAAAGATACGGAAAAAAACAATCAGTTCCAAATTTTCGTCAAGGAAGTTGAATAAAGTACTATGAAAAAGCCTGTCAACGAGCTTGTTGACAGGCTTTTGAGGGTTGTATGATTCCTTATTATTCCTCGGTATCCTCCTTGCGGTCATCAATATTGTCACCTTCCGTGGGCTTCATCTCTTCTTTGAAATCGGTAATGCCATTCTCAATGAGGATGTTATACCACTGGAGGAGTTTCTTGATGTCGCTTGTGTGAACACGCTCACGGTCAAAGTCAGGTAATACCTTGCCGAAATATTCAAACAGTTCCTCGCCTTTGGCTTTCCTAAAGTCGATGCTGGTCTTTTTACCGTCTTCGAGCGTCTTTAGGTTGTCGAGCACGTTCATCAAGGGCACATCTTCTGAATTGGTGAACATGGCGATGTCGGCCAGCGACGTGATACGGTCGGAGGCGAAGGCTGGTTGACGGCGATGCATACTGTCAAGCGACTCGACGATGAGGTTGTTCTTGCCGCGAGAAATTAGTTTGTAGAGACCGGGCTTGCCGGAAATTGCTAAAATGGTTTGTTGCATTTCTTTAGTTATTTTATTTCGATATTATGTGAAGCGATGTAATGATATGGTCTATTTGCTGTTCAAGGGGAACTTGTCCGTCGTTGATGATTTCATAGTCAGCACGACGGCGAACTTCATCTTGTGGCCATTGGCGGTTTATCCATTCAAGGGCTTTCTCTTCAGTAATCTGGTCGCGCTGCATGATGCGATGAATACGCA
>Ga0326511_10002793_pt1 | contig 14078 bp, 14 predicted proteins | sample 0_2496_0518_D_FD_203701 | JGI IMG/M metagenome (GOLD analysis project Ga0326511, IMG submission 203701) | Bovine rumen microbial communities from UC Davis, California, United States - 0_2496_0518 | ecosystem: Host-associated > Mammals > Digestive system > Stomach > Rumen | place: USA... | reverse complement strand
AAATGAACACCGTACCAGACCAGGGATCCTCATGGAGGACATAGCGGATGTAGTTTATCATCGCATCCCACTTATAGCAGAAGCTTACATTGCCCTCGCAATACTTGTAACGCATTCCTGCTGTTAGGCTAAGCATAATTACGAATTGGCATTAAACGTTGGACAATGGTTACCAGGTCACTTGGAGTAATCTCACGGACTGTCAGCTTCAAACCCTTTGGGAAACTCAGCATCACCTCTTTTATATAACTCTCTGATGGCGGGACCACCTGATTCGGGATATTTGACTCGGGAACCTCAGTGATAACAAGATCACCACACTGGACTTGCTCTTCATAAGACTCCATCTCAAACTTCTCCTGCTTCAATGCCTCTACCATCTCATAGTAGTCAAGCATGTTTTCGCGGCAGAAGTCTGCTACCCTCACTTTCTTGTGACTCTTTTGCAAGTCACGGAATTGCTTCACATAATCTTTGATTTCCATATTGTGCTTAACTTTACTGAATAAAATCTTGCACAAAATTAGAAAAATATTTTATCTCAAACAAATTCGAACTGGTCCAAGGTTCGGACGCTTACCAGCCATTTGATCAGTAATCGCTTTGTCATAATCGGATAAGAAAATTATCCCATTGGTCAAAAATCTCTTTGTCTCCGTGAGTCTCTTGCAGCATACGAGCATTTTTAGCCATCCGCTCAGCAACATCAGGATGACTTAGCAGATACTCTATCTTTTCAGTTAATTTGTTTATATCTTGCAACGGTACGATAAAGCCATTTACACCGTCTTCAATGAGAGTCCTCGCACCTCCTGGCCTGCAATCTGTAGCGATACAAGGTAATCCTAAAGCCATAGCCTCCATCAGGGCATTTGGCATACCTTCATAGTCACTAGTGAGTACAAATAAGGATGCTTTATATATACAATCCCAGATATTTGTCCTACTCGCTTTAAGATGTACTTTATCTTGCAATTGAAGAGAATTAATCTGATGTTGAAGTTCGTCATGAAGGACTCCGTCCCCATATATTTCCAAAACATAATCTGGGAACACCTTTGACACTTTTGCAAACGCATCGATCAGCAGTCTCTGGTTTTTCTGAGGATACAAGCGACCAACATTGACAATTCTCTTTTCTCGTTCAGTAGGTATAGGGTACTTCTCTTGAGGCACATTCACAGAATTGTGAATGACAACCGACTTCTTTTTCACGGTTTCATCAAAGCAGTCTCTAGCACCCTCTGACTGGAATACAAGGCCATTCATCCGCTTAACAGTGATGTCTCTTATCATTCCGAGTAATCCACTGTATTCTTTGTCAAATGGATCTCCGCGCTCAGCATACACAATCTTTCCCCTCGCCTTCTTCGGAATGGCCAAACAGAAATAGGCAGATTGGAGATTATAGTTCACAATAACATCTGGATGCTGTTCAATAACAAACTTTCTAAATGCCTTGAAACGTTTCCAAATAGTCAGCCTTCCGCCTTCCACTCCTGTTAAATCTGCAATGTTTACAGTTTTGTCAATTTTGTATTTTGATTTGTACTCAGACAGGATGCATAGTGTTACATCAAGGCCTCGTTTAGCTAACTGGTTCGACAGCAATATAATTTGGCGTTCTGCCCCACCAGCACCATGTAAATATCCAACAGTTAGTATTTTCATGCCCACAACATTCAATAATTGTTATTGATGCAACCTGCTAATTAGCCATATCACGAAGTATTGATGCCACTTTAAAAGCATTATTAAAAGTTTCGCCTTTCCGCTCTCATGTACCCTGTCAATTGCAAATTGCCAATCAATTTCTTCCTTCATCCAAGCCCTGACTTTTTTCAATTTGCGATGACTTGTCATTAGTGAATTATAACTTGCAACTTTATAGGCTCTTACGGCAGCAGCAGTCTCAATAAATGCATTAAGTGTGTTTGCATAAATAGAATAATCCCCTTGATGTTTAATTTCTTCTCTCAATGAAGTCGCAACACTGCCCCATGGATCCTCATCATGAGAATTCGAAAGACTATCACTGTGCTGTAAATAACTATATACAGTTTTATCAATAAATCCTATCGACTGGGCATAATGAAGCACTTGAAAACTATACAATGCTTCCTCACCTATTTTATGGTTACTATATCTGATTGTTTTGTCTGTTAGCAAAATACGACGAACGGCTTTCCTTACACCACCCCACGGCAGTTTACCCGTCATCTGCGAACGCAATAAATCATCTTTTGTCCAGTTTTTATAGCGAGACATAAACTCTTCCTTCACCTTTCTTCCTTTTTCATCCACGCACTGAACATCTATAAATACCACATCCTCTGTGTGTTTCGAAAGTTGCTCTAGATAATTTGTCTCTATATAATCGTCAGCATCAACAAAAACTACATAATCTCCTCTTGCTTGAGCTATACCATCATTTCGAGCTGCACCTGCTCCACTATTCTGCTTGTGAATTACAGATATTCTACTATCATTCAGAGCATATTCATCACAGATTTGTGAGCTTTTATCAGAAGAACCGTCATCAACTAGAACTAGTTCCCAATCTGTATAAGACTGTTTTAATACAGAATCCAGACATCTTTTCAGATATCGGTCTGCATTGTATACTGGGATGATTATTGTTATTCCTTTTCTCATCAGTTATGATTTATACTGGAAAGATTAATCCATGACCCCAATTTTAAGTACCAACTTTCTGGAGAGAAAGTCATAAAGCCACTACCATGATACAAAGTTAATTCACCTATATAGACCTTAGTATTCACTTCGTAAAAATCTACTCTTAGATGAATAAATCCTTGTGACAATTTTTCTGCAAGTTCTTTCATCAAATTAAATTGAGAAGGTGGTTCTGGAGCAATTTTAGCATTTTCATGTTGATTACGCATATTTATATGATTTAATTCCAAATCATAAAAATCAAACTTTGTATCAACACCCTCCTTCTGCCGTTCAGATGCAATCAATAATAATTTTGCTTTACCATCAAAGGTAAAAATTTTATAATCTCTTAATTCATGAGTGTGTTCATCTTCCATGTATTCCTCTGCAAACACCTTTGGGGGCACACTCAAATATGGCCGTTCTCTTCCATACCAATAACCATTTACTTTCAATCCACGTCGTAAAATTTTTATCGCTTTTTCTTTATTAAACGTTTTTTTATCTTTACAAACAACAATGCTCCCTGAATCATGATTCCACTTCAATACGAACTGATTGGGTAGAGATTCAAAATCTATCTCATCTGGTGTATCCCAAATACCCAGTGTTGGGATTGTATAGCCTTCCCCTATTTTTGATGACACCCATTTTTTCATTTCTAGTTTATCTACAATGATTGGATATACAGGGTTATCGTCATATAGTTTAAGCCATTGCAATTTCTCATTAAAAGATTTTGGATTGTTCCAGTCTATACCTTTTCCAAAGCTTACCTTATAAAACAAATTAAGAAATGCTTTGTCACTCATCTTGTTGAATACTCCCAAATGAATTAAATTATTGAAAGCGGCAGACAAAATGCCCCTCTTATTCGTATGCCAGAGTCTAAAAAATGTTTCTATTTTTGCCATAATCCTTTTATTTACAATCATATGTATGTGTTAACATAATAAATGCTAGTCTCTAATTCAAATTTTGTAATCTTGCATTGGGAGAGTTATAATATTTCTCTGCTATTGCCAAATAATACCCAATGACACTAGTAGCAAACACAGATAAGTCATTAACAGACATGGAGAAAAATGATCTAACAAGTAAAACTATAAAAAAAGTGTGAAGGATAAAATGACTTGGTTCATAATGTGAATACTTTTTAATAGTACGATGAAAAGCCATCCAGTATCTTATGTACATATAGATCCCAACCGCTCCCTCACAAACCGCAATTTCAAGCCAATCGTTATGTGCATAATTTTCTGAATGGAGCAATGTGGCATTTGCACCTTCTCCCAAAAATATATAAAAAATATTGGTCCTATTTATTAAATAATTAAGGAGATCAAGATAAATAATATTTCTACCACTACTATCCCCTTCCAAAGTATTACTAATTCGTTCTGAAAAGAAAACGTTGCTTATCAACAATTGAGAAACGAAGTAATATGTGGCTACAAATAAGGCAATAGACAAAAATAATATGCGGAATTTGATTTTTTTGTTATTGTGGAGAAAGGAGTCGTATACAAGGAATAAAGTTGCAATTCCTCCACACAAGATAGCTCCTCTCTTCATAGATACAATTAAAAAGGCAAGAGATATAAAAAGAAGTAAATACTGGATTAATGGCTTATTTCTCCAAACAACAAGCGATGGTATGATAGCCACAAAAAAATAGGCTGAGTTGTTGGTGAATTCGCTTCGGCTTGAATGCGCTTCAAGTGCTAGTCGTAAAGCGTTAACTCTCTCAACATAAAAGAACACAATTGCAGTTACAAGGAACAAAAAGCACCATAGTCTCACATCATTTTCACTTATACGATTCTCGCGAGAATAATGATAAATTGTAAAAAGTGGGAGATATGATATCATTATCTGCTTGATAAAACCGAAACTTTGAATGACGGTTCCTGATCTTTCAATAGTATACGATTTGCCGGATAAAAAATAAATCACTCCGTAAACAAGTAAAAAAAGGAAAAGGTAGTTTGCCCATTTTATATAATATGGAAGACGGATTTTCTTTTTTAAAAAAAGAGAATAATAGCTGAAAGCTGATATAGCAATCAGGATTACTAATAGTATCTGTGGTGTACTACTACCTTCGTTAAAGATTAATCCTTGCATGAAGTATAGACACCACAGCACAATATAAATATAAGGTAAGCTTGTTACTTTTTTTATCATTCTTCTACGATCTCAGGGTTCTATTTCGTATAACAAACATGCCCAAATCTAAATATCTTTTATGAGACTTTGTCAAGCGATTATTACAGGCATTCAAAAGCATCTCTATTTTATTAACAAGGGTGAGCGTCTTATAATCAGACGTACAAGATTACTTAATTTGCAATATTTGATAATAGCTGATAATTTCACATAACTTGATAATCCATATATTTTAATATAATAATCAAGTTTTGCGTCTCTATCGTAGCCTTGTGAATATAATGAAGAAAATAAATTTGTAATTCTTCTATTAAGATCATTCTTTAATTTTGGATATTTACCAGTGACGTCTTGGATTAATTTATTAGTAACACATATACTCTTTATAGCATTCTCACCTAATCTAACCTGACTAGAAGACTGAATATTCTGCATATAGAAATATACGGGGGCGTTAATCTGAACAATCTTATCTATGTTATCTACAATTTGGTAGAACAAACATCCATCTTCACCATTGGTAAAATGCTCATAAGTCTTATAAGTGTAGTTTTTTAATATAGAGGTCTTGAATAGTTTACTACATAGATTATGGAGCAGCTCTCCTCTCAGTAAAGATTTAAAAGCACTAATCTTGTCATTACCATATTTTAATGTACTATATAGTTGCTTTTCTTTTTGATTTGACTTGACGTATGTTAGATTTCCAGAAACAATATCTGCACTTGAAGATATAGCCTCATTATAAAGTAGTTCCAATGCGTTTTCTGGAAGATAGTCATCGCTGTCACAAAAAGTAATGTACTCGCCATTTGCAGCCATATATCCCGTCTTACGTGCCCACATAAGACCCATATTCTTTTCGTGCCTGATGATTTTTATTCTGTTATCACTATTGGCTATTTCTTCAACTATAGTCATGGAGTTATCTGGCGTTCCATCATCAACAACAATAATCTCAATATCTTTTATTGTCTGACTTTGTATGGATTCGATACAACGTCGGATATATTTCTCGACATTGTAAACTGTTATAATAATAGATATTAATAACATTTTTGTTTCTATTTACATCTAATTGATTCTTGCAAGGCCTTTTCTAATTGTAAAGAACATTCCCGCAATGAATACTTTTCCAAAACAAATTTCTGTAACTTCGGTTGTGCATATCCATCGTTAAGGCACCTTACGATAGATTGACCGATTTCATCTATACTTTTAGGATTTACAAGAACAGCCTGCCCTTCGTAGTATTCTTTTGGTGCGCCGAGTTTTGTTAAGACAATTTCACATCCGTATGAAGCAGCCTCAAGAGCAACCATTCCAACACCCTCAACAAAACTGGGGAGGGCAAACACTTTTGCCTTTTTGTAAAACTCTATTAACTCGCTATCTGTCAAAACACCTACATATTCTATATTAGGTGACCTATCTATTAAATTGTTTAACCATTCTTTTTCAATATCCCCATGCAAAAATCCCGCTAATACGAGTCGGAAATTGTATTTTTTAGCTGCTCGAATTAGTCTTTCAACGTTTTTCCCTCGATCATATAATCTACTTGCATGGAAACAGAAGTTCTCTTTAGCAGGAAAATAATTGATAGGTTTTGTCCTAAAGGATAAAGGAACAATAGAAATACGATCTTTAGGAATGTTAAAAACTTCTGATATATATGTTTTCTCATAAACGGAGCGTGCTAAATACCAATTACCCAAAGTCATACCTCGGTGTCGGAAAAACTCTTCAGAATACAGTCTCAAGAACCTAAAATTCCAATACCAATACATAAACTTAAATCTCTTGATTGAAACAGTAGGGTCAAGAATCGGTGCTATTACTATATTAACATGACATTTACTTAGATGGCTTACAATGGCAGGAAACATTTGTCCTACTGCTAATACGATGATAGCATCGTAGTCATTCCATTCATGATTTTCCCAAAAGTTGATTAAATCAACTTGATGTCCTAATTCTTTAAGACCTGCATTCCACATTACTCCCTGCACTCTAACACCGCCATTTTTGGCAATGGCTTCAGCAGATTGTATTATTGCAATATTCATTCTTTAAGGATAGTATAAAATTGTGGTTCTTTTTATATAAATCACTGTACAAATATTTAAAAACAGACGCAATTACTATAATCAACTAAAAAATGGATCATGATAAATTTAAGCTTGTGACCAACAAGGGCGAAATATTCATAATGAGTTTAAATAATCCATAAAACAATTAACCTGCTTTTTACTTGAATACAATTCAAGCATTATGTTTTGTCTTCTCACCAACTCTTCCTGAGGTGTTGGATTACATATCTCGTCTTTAATTCTCAATGCAAGTTCATCCGCATTATTAGGATTGAAATAAACGCCACAATCCTTTACAACCTCTTTCAGCGTATCTATTTCTGAAACAAGAACAGGCGTCTTGTGTGTAATAGCCTCAATAGGGGTATAACCAAAACCTTCCATAAACGATGGGGATACAAATAGTAATGCATTAGAATACAACCAACTGATTTCATTCTCAGTTAATTTATTCAAATCAAAATATACTTTATCCGATATACCTAATCTCTCAGCTAATTGAGGCAAACGTTTATATTCTTCTCTATAATTTCCCTTAAAATATAATCTGAGACTTGGGTATTCTTTATGGATAAAAGAAAATGCCTCTAATAGTAAATCTGCATTTTTGTATCTATCAAAAGTATTTATATCTAAGATATAATTTTCATTTTCTCCAAATGGGAAATCTTGAGGTTTATTCTCAACAAATGTTGGAGACGCCACTGAATTATAGATAATTACAGATTCCTTTTTTGCAAATTTCTTAACTGCTGAATATGTCTGTCCAGATATTGTAACTATATAATCTAATTTTTTTATTCTCTTCTTTGTGTCAAAGTATTGATAGATTGTCCTTATAAAGTTTCTAGCCTTCCACATTAACTTCAGCATTTGCAGATCATGAATTACTCCAACGTGCTTTATATATGGAGAAAACAAGGCGACAGGGTAATTTGCCCATGTGCTTATTACAAAATCATACGATTCGATTGCCCGTGCCTTTTCTGCGTTTGTCTTTCTGAATACTGAATAATCTCTACCAAGAATTAGTTTTTCTTTATTAGAAACAACTATATAATTAAAATTCTTACCGATTTCAGATTCAATGTGTTTCAACATATCATCAGTACACAATATGCCAACTTCATTTCCTTCTGTGTATTTCAAAATTTCTGTAGCCAATTTAAAGCCATATTTCTTAATACCAGAAGGTTTGTCATTAACTATATACAGTAAGTCTATTAGTACCCTCATCGTTTCACTTTCAATTTAGATAGTAAAATAAATCTTTCTTCTGGAGATAATCCAACAAGGAATACTGCTCCTCCAACGATAATAATTTCTATCAATGACACTAAGAATAAATTCAACCACGTGTCAGTATTTATCAGATTAACTAAGATAGAGGATGGCACAACAATAAGGAGTACTAGGCAAATAGGCAATAGCGTGTCTTTAAAATAACTTGTCACATCTAGTTTGGCTTTTGGGATAACAATAATCATTCTAACGATCTGTGTTATTGATTCCACAATTATGTATACATAGAAGATAGCTATAGGACTTAAATCGTAAAATTTAAATAAGAAATACGATATGGGGATTATTGATATCAAACAAATGCCCTCTGCTATTTGGAAAGCTTTAATGTCTCCTGTTGCATTTATTGCAAAGATGAGAGGATTTGCTAAAGCACTGTGAATCAAATTGATAACTAATAAAAGGGAAATAAAAGTATTTGTGTACTTTGGAACTTCAACTAACCAAATAGAAAGAAGAAAGTCTATCTTTAAAAATACAGGCATGGAGATAAGCAATAACAAATAAAAGGAGAACTTTGTTCCAATTCTTACAAGTTCATTTATTCTCTCATAGTTTGAATTAGCAAAGCTCTTAACTATTTGAGGATTTAATGCTGTCTGAAAATTGGTTGCAAAATTTTGAATGATCATCTGTACTGAAAAAGCAACACCTCTTGCTGCATTGACAACAGGACCAAAGAAAATGTTAAGGAGAAAATTTATACCTTGATTACATGTCATACTTGTAACAGCACCCGTCAAAGTCCAACTTGTATACTTAAGAACATCTCTTGAGAGTTTCTTGTCTAACAATGGTTTGCCTCGCGTTTCCATAAAACTATAAATACTATAACAATAATGGATTAGAAAATCTATAAAACCAACAATTAATAACAAGAAAGCATATACAATAAGCTTATCTAAAGGAACAATATACAAAGTATATACAACAACTAATTTCAAAACAGAGTCGAAAATAGCAATATAAGCAAACGCGCTCATTTTCTCATGTGCTACAATCGCTGCATTATAGGGTATTATGATTATATTAATTGCACATGAAACTACCGAAAATTGATAGACAAACGTAGCCGCATTCATTCTGTCTTCAGGAATAACCAACTGTGTATTAAGAAACCAAAGACCAATCGTTTCTGCAAGAAATACGATAAATAATGCTAAAAGACATTGAATTGCAAGAATTCCTCCAAAGGTCTTTTTCATTTCTTCTGTTTCACCTTTTCCTATAGCAATGGTTATAAAGCGAGAGGAAGCTGTGGCGAAAGATGCCATCACAAAACCAATCATCATTATTGCTCCGGCCACAACATTGTATATTCCATAGTCGCTTACTCCAAGAGTTTGAAGGATAACTCTCGAAGTAAATAGACTTATGCCCATCATAATGAACATACGAAAATATAGCAAAAGCGTATTCTTTGCTAATCGTTTATTATCTGATTGATTTTGCATGTAAGTAATCGTAAGTACTCAATTACTAAGAAAGTCCTTTAAGCAAAGGGCATCCCGTTTTTGAGCTCTTTTTTTGTTTAACTAAGATTTCACTATTTATTTGGTAATCTACCACATGAGCGTGCCCCCGATTTTGTTGGCATCTCTTTTAGTCGCTTCGCTTGGTAGAAACGCTAAAGCGGTGCCGCTAATAATTTTGAACATTCTTGCAGTTATTATTACCGTGTCGCCATCTTTACGTTTCCGCAGGGGAAACTAATTATTATTACTTTTTCCGTCCTTGCGAATTATCTTGTGCTTGATTTTCACCACGGCAAAGTTTAGTTCTATCTCTGTCTCTGTTGTTGCAGTACTGAGGTTGTGTCCTACCACTTCAGCCAGTAGGTCGCCTGTGCGCTGCAACAAAGTCCGTTGCTGAGTTCCTCCGTCTTCCACATTTTGAAGAGCCTCCATTGTGCGAGCAAGTTGACGCACCTGCACGAAGGTGTCAATAATGGCCAGTGTCGTCTTCTCTGCCCGTTCTCCCTTCAATATGGTAGCTAACATGTAAAGTCCGCGCTCCGTGAATGCAGTAGGAGCCACCTTGCTGAATTTCAGATTCTTAAGGTGGTCGAATTTTTCGACCACCTCTGCTTTCTCAAACTTATCTAGCTCAAACAAGTAACCATAGGGAAACTTTCTTGGGTTGTTTTTTACGGCCTCATTTACGCGTTTTGTGTCAACCCCATACAAAAACGCCACATCACGGTCAATGAGCACTGGCTGATTCCTCAGCATAATCATCCGTGCTTCTACATCCTTGGATGTAATTGGCTCCAACTCCGCACTTATTGTCTTCACCACTTCGTTTTTCTTCTTCTCAACCATATATCTTTATTGGTTCGTTGTTGTCTGTATGCACTCAGTTGCTTAGAAAGCCCTTTAAGCAAAGGGCATCCCGTTTTGAGCTTTTTCTTGTTTAACTAAGATCTTAAAGATACTCTGATTAACGTAATGATCCTTGTCTAAGTTTCTTTCGAAGCATGTATATCACGATGCTCCGGTAGGGATAAAATGCTTTGATGGTGTGTGTCTTGTTATCGGCACTCTTGATGATGCAGTCATGCTTTTGCTCCCAGCGTGAAAGAACTGCTTCAACGTGCCGCTTTGTCCATCCCATTTTGTCTAATTCTTTGATGACAGTAATCCAAACTTCTTGGCGATTGTCTCTTAATAACGGAATGTTCAAATTGAGACCATTACTGCCCAATTCGTCTTTCTATGTCCTTCGTTGTGACTTCCAACTGCGGACGAAGAAGTTCTACGACCATATTTGCGTTTATCATACTGTCAGAAGAGACCTTGCTCATCACGAATTTACGAAGAATAAAATTGATTGCCGCTTCATTGATGGTATCACTATAGCCCAAAGGCTGCAGCCATGCCCTCATCTCATCAATTGTATGGACATCACCTTTCAGGATCTGCTCCTTCAGTGGCTCTGTCACCTCTGAGATATTCTTTATTGGAGGAGTTACAAATGGCATGGTTAAACTTTCGTTTTTAAATTTGTTTTGGCAGGTAAATATCGAACTGCAAGCTTACGCTTCACCTGTGCTACCAAAGAATTACCGTCTAAAAATACTATTTTTTTTGATGACATAAACGATAGTCGATTCGTCATCTCCTCCATTATCAGCTTTTTTCCCCACGTCAAAACCTAATTCCTTGAGTTTTGTTTCAACAGAACCAGATTTATCTCTTGTTCCACAGTCGACAAGTGCAACATAACTTTTATTACCATGTCTTTGCATATTGTCTTTCACATCTTTGCAAATACCTGCATAAAAAGCATCGTTACGAGTATTACCATCATCTCTTTTACAGTTAACTACCGTATGAATCAGAGAGACAATAGCATCACTGTCATATCAGAACAATCACAAGGTGTTGGTACCTGTAATGCTTCATTAAGGAAATGGTTTAATGTATCGTGCATTTGGAATCTTATTATGTATTTATATCAATCGACGGGAATCCAAACTGCATAGCAGCTTGAATTATATAACCAATGTCTGTCACTGGTTGGTGAAATTCATGATTATGATAGAAACCATAGTTGCGTGAAAACTCATCAAAGGCCTCGGCATCTCGTTTTGATGTCTCAATATACAGATAGCACAAACGCTTGCGAACACGCTCTGCCTCATGATAGACTGCATCAAAGCCTTGATAAACTCGGGCCAAGAACTTCGCATTCTTGAAATACATCTTCAGGACACTGAGTGTAATGCAGTTGCGTGCAAAGAGTGGCAAATATGTATTATCGTAGTGCAGGAACTGGTTCGTCAAGAAGAACAAGCGATTCTCCACCGTCGTAAAATGGTCAAAAAAAGCTTCGTCATCGTTAAACCAAGGCCATGACTCAACGGTCTCATCCGCTGCACGGAATAGCTTGGTGTTGTTTTCCAAAAGACTGATGGCCTCGGCATCTTGTTCTGGGTGATGAATAGAAGCGAGTAGCAACTCTTCCATAGATTGAATAGGAGTGCCATAGAACTTACTGAACAATTCAAAAGCATCTTGAAGGACTGTGTTCGGGTTCTCTCGATCTGCCTGATTCTTCAGAATAGTAGGCAACAACTCTGCCGCGACGGACTGAATGCCATCTGCAATAGCATTGAGCATGTCAGAATGAAGGAAGTCATCCGGTGCACAGTAATTGGCATTCTTCACCAAGCTATATCCATGACTATGATAGGCAGTGGCCACATAGCGTGAACAAAACGTCTCGTTACTCTGAGCCTCCTGATTAGTATCACGATACAGAAGTGTCCTTCTAGCCTCTCCAGTGCTGAAACCTTTTCCCAATTGCTCACGACAACCAATAATCATATCATTCAAAACTTGCGGGTTAGAGTCTTTGAGTCGCAGCACACAAGCATGATTAGCCTCACGGAAGCCATAGGAGTAGATGTGACTCTGCACGACACCACAACCATCTGCCTCCAATAGGAAAGCATCACCTGCATAGATAGCTGCATGATCATAAATGCAGTTACCCATCAACCTGCGCTGCTGCTCGTGGTATGTATTCATCAGCAGAATATCTCCCACCTGCAAAGCCTCCTCGTTGAATGCAAATTTTATCTCTCCTTCTTGCAGCATAAATGATATTTCTTCGTACTGATTTTTTCAGTGACTAAACTACCGAAGCCAATAGGCATTGTTAAACTTTGTTTAGAAGTGTATTTTTTTGTTTTCAGTTCAAACACTTGGCTTTTCGATAATCCTCAGATTTTATCCTTACACCTCAGAACCCCAATTTTTCATTTTTAACCCTCATCGCCTCTTCCATCGCTCTCAGACCCGCCTCAAAAACCTCTCCTCTATTAACATTCATTCACTCTTTAAGGATAAGAAATCTTAACGCTCTTGCGTATTTGCCCAAAAAGTACTACCTTTGTGTAGAAATAGCCGGAAAAGGCTCAATTTCTCGGATGTCTGATGAATGTCTGATGAAACAGGAAACGGCGTTTCCGTTTTATATTGTGTATCAGGCTGTTATGCGGAAGTTCACATTAGCAGATATCACTCATTGCCTTCTTTTTGAGGGGTTCGGGCGAGCAAAACTCGGATGTCTGGGGGTGGGGGTAATTCTAAAGAGAATTGGGATTTTGTTGTTTTTATATGAACGTCTAAAAAGTAATTGAATGCTTACTCATGAAGTGAGGGGACACTAGCCTTTGATTTCAATTCCTTCTGCAAATATTCATAAACATAACCAGAACTCTGGGCATAAAGGCCAGAAGATGGACGCTGTAGAGCTAAGTATATGGAGGAACCATAAACTGTCTCTACTGCCTGAGGCAAGGTGTATTGTTCTCTATCCATCAGTAGTTGGATGAGGTCGGAGGTAATTCCCTCTACCATAAAACGGAACTCCTGCTCACTTACCCTCATAACGCAACAGTTTTTCTACAGCACGAGACGTGCAAAAAGCATACTGGAAGGTGATGCCCTTCATATATTTCAGCCTGCGGAGAAACTCCTTCTTGTTAATATTACCAAGGCGGTAGTTTCTAATCTGGAGTCCTACACGGTCATTGGCTATCGGACCATAAACCACATCGTAACTGTGCATGTAAGGCGGAAAGTTTGTCTCATCGCGATGCTGATAAACGAAATCCGCCCATTCCTCGGTGTATGCATCGAAAGACTTGAAGGAAAGTTTACCGTTGGACAGCAGACTCTCATCAAAATGGAACTCATTCACAACCGGCTCTCCCCCAAAAATATCCACACGAGCATTAGCCACATCCTTAGCCTGAACTATATCAGTTGTCAGATAGAAAGCCTGTCCGAAATCCTTGTATGGATTGCATTGGGCAAGGTCTATCTT
>Ga0326511_10002792_pt1 | contig 14079 bp, 17 predicted proteins | sample 0_2496_0518_D_FD_203701 | JGI IMG/M metagenome (GOLD analysis project Ga0326511, IMG submission 203701) | Bovine rumen microbial communities from UC Davis, California, United States - 0_2496_0518 | ecosystem: Host-associated > Mammals > Digestive system > Stomach > Rumen | place: USA... | reverse complement strand
CCCGACATTTCACGGGCGCACACGAAACGCACACGAAAACGGTCAGAGGTTGGGGAGAGGTTGACGGGGATCTTCGGCCCTGACCGGAAAAAAAGTTAAAAAATTTTTTCAATGTGCGTCAAAACGCCCAAAAAGTGTGTTATAGTGTTATCATCGCCAGGGACAGGCGAAAGGGTTCTTTCATGTGTTGCTCCTTTCCGACACAGGCCGGCTGCGCAGTACCAGCGCAGACTGCCAACCAAAGCGGGAGGTTTGCGGAATGCAGACCGACCAACCAAAACGGGCTGACTTACCACCGGCCCAACCTGCCAAAGACGAGGCCTCCAAACGGGGGCCTTGTTCTTTTTCATCATCCGGGTGCTTTGCATCCGGTTTTTTTATGCGGTCAGGAGCCGGAACCCGCTCAATTGAATATGGCTTTTGCCATTAGTACAACCGACAAGAAAGGGGAAACGAAATGGACGAAGAAAGAACTGTTATCATTGACGGCTCAGAAGAGGACAGGGATCTCCACGAGGAGGCTCTGGTGCTGGAAGCGTCGCTCCTGGCTGATCTGGAAGAGCGTGGGCTGGTTCAGCCTGTGTTTGTGCGGAAGGCCAGGGAATACGCCCGGTTCTGGGAAACCAAAGAGCGCCTGGACGCTGATGTCCGGGAACGTGGTGTGATGGTCTGGGACGAGAAGCGGAAAATGATGGTGGATAACGTGGCGGTTTCCCGCTCCGTTCAGGTCGCCAACATGATGCAAGCGATTTTCCGGGATCTGGGCTTCAAGGAACAGGCCGTCGGAACGGCAAAGCAAGGCAAGGGGAAGGGTGAGGTCGATGCGGATGACCTCCTCAGCTAAGACAACCCCATCCTCTGACCGGAACACCAAACCAGCGAACAGCACCGGGACGGCATACAAAACGCCGATCCCCGACGAGGTGGAAGAATACCTCCAAATCGTCGAGAATGGCCCGCACCGGGTCTGTAAGGAACAAAAGGCCCTGGCTAAGCTGATCCGTAAAACCTTCGCAGAAGAAGCCCTGGTGGTTGACACAAAGCAATTGCAAAGCTACATGGGGCTTTCCAAGTTTCTGCCTTATGCCCTGTTCCCGTGGGAAAAGTTTTTTATCGCTCTGACCCTTTGCACCTACCGGGAAGACGGCCTCCCCCGTTATAAGACCGGCTTCGGCATGATGGGCCGGGGGGCCGGGAAAGACGGCATGATCGGATTCGGCTCTTTGTGCCTGGTGTCGCCCTTCAACCCTGTCCGGGCCTACGATGTGGACATCTGCGCCAACAATGAGGAACAGGCCACCAGACCATTGAAAGACCTTGTTGCGGTTCTGGAGGCCCCGGATCATTCCACAAAGCTGAACCGGCACTTCTACCACACCAAAGAGGTGGTGCGGGGCCGGGTGAACGGCGGCGAAATCAAAGGCCGGACGAACAATCCGAAAAACCGGGACGGAATGCGCTCCGGCATGGTCGTGTTCAACGAGGTTCACGCCTACGAAAACAACGATAATATCCGGGTGTTTGTTTCCGGTCAGGGAAAGGTGGCCCAGCCCCGTGTGTGGATCTTCACATCCAACGGCTTTGTAAACGACGGCCCCCTGGATGATTACCTGGCACGTTCCCGCCGGATTCTCTTTGAGGGGGAACCGGACAACGGTTTTTTGCCCTTCATCTGCTGTCTGGAGAAGAAGGAACAGGTTCACGACCCGGAAAACTGGTACATGGCGAATCCTTCCCTCCAGTATATGCCCCACCTCTATCAAGAAATCGAAGACGAATACCGGGACTGGAAGGAAAATCCGGCGCAGAACGGCGACTTCCTGACAAAGCGGATGGGCCTCCGTTCCGGTTTCAGCGAGTTGGCCGTCACCGACTATGAAAACATCCTGAAGACCAAGCAGCCGCTTCCTGACCTGACCGGGAGACCGTGCGTGGTTGGGATCGACTATTCCGAGCTGGATGACTGGGCGGCGGTGAATCTTCATTTTCGCTCCGGGGATATGCGGTACGACATCAGTCATTTTTGGATTTGCGAGGAATCCCCCACGCTGGGCCGCATCAAGGCCCCCTGGCGTGATTGGGTTGACCAGGGCATCGGAACGCTGGTTCACGAGCCAAGCATTCACCCCGCCCTGATCGCTGAGTACATCCGGCAAGCTGGCAGACGGTACAAAATCAAGAAACTGGCCGCAGACCACTTCCGATGGACGGCAATCAGCGACGAGCTTTTGAAGACCGGCTTCGATGCCAAGGACAAAAGCAAGGTGAAGCTGGTGCGGCCCTCAGACATCATGCAAGCTGATACCGTGATCCAGCACATTTTCACAAACGGCTGGTTTGCCTGGGGTGACAACGCCGCCCTGAGGTGGGCCACAAACAACACAAAGCGGGTGCCGTCTTCCAGAAAAACCGGGAGCGACACCGGCAATTTTTATTATGCGAAAATCGAACCGAAATCACGAAAGACCGACCCCTTCATGGCGCTGGTGGCCTCTATGACCATCGAGCCGGAGCTGGGGCCGGGGGGCGGCAAAAAGCCCCCGGTCATTCCGACTTTTGTGATCCGGTAACTCGAAAGGTGGTGAAAGAGTGGCTTTTTCTTTCAAGAGACTTTTTCAGAAAACCGAAGCAAAAAGCATTCCGCTGGTTCCCATCGACGGCGAATGCAAGGAGCTGTGTGACCTGTACGCCGAATACCATTTCCGGGTGCTGGCCTTCAAAGGCTGCCTGAACCTTATCGCAAACGCAATCGGCAAATGCGAGATGAAGCAATTCGTCAGGGGCCAGCCGGTCAAGGGTGCGGAATGGTATTTGTGGAACGTCAGCCCCAACAAGAATCAGAACGCCTCCGCTTTCTGGCACAAGCTGATTTATAAGGCCTATAAGGACGGCGAGGCGCTGATCGTTTCGGAGCCTTACGGTCAGGGCGTGGTGGTGGCTGACCGCTTCTGGGTGGATGACGAAAAGCCGGTCTATGTTTATCGGGACATTCACATCGGAAAGCGGAAAATCGAACGGCTGAACGAAAACGATGTGCTTTACATCCGGCCAAACCATGACAACGTGGCCCCCCTGATCGAGAAGATGGGCGACAGCTTCCTGAAGCTGATGTCGGCGGCAATGCAGAACTTCCAATTCAATGCCGGTCAACATTGGAAGGTTCACGTTGACCAGATCTTCAACGCAGACGATGAATGGCGGCAAGGTTTCCAAGAAGTCATGGACAAGCAGGTGACCCCGTTCCTGAACTCCACTTCCTCCGTCCTCCCTGAGATGGACGGATACACCTTTACACAGGTTTCCGGCGGCGGCAAGGCTTCCGACCTGTCCACCAAGGAGCTGCGGGAAATGTACCAGGCAATCTGGACGGAAACAGGCCGGGCGCTCCTGATCCCACAAGCCCTGACCGGCGGCAACCAACAGGACACCACCGACGCAAACCGGCAATTCCTTTCCGACGTGATTGACCCGCTGGCCCGGCTGATCGAACAGGAGGTCAACCGCAAGCGCTACACAAGGGAGCAATTCCTGAACGGTGACCGGCTGAGAATGGACACCTCCGCAATCATGCACTTTGACATCTTCGCCAATGCGGCGAATGTGGAAAAGATTATCGGCTCCGGTTTGAAGTCTGTGAACGAAATCCGGGAACTGATCGGCGACGCTCCGGTTCCTGAAGATTGGGCTGACAAGCATTTCATGACTTTGAACATCGGCACCGTAGACCCGGAAGGAGGTGAAAGCAAATGAGCAAAATGATCAAGCCTGTTCAGATCCTCCAGCTTGGGAACACCGCTGACCTCTACATCTACGGCGACCTGGTGGCCTCCCAATGGTTTGACGATGAAACCAGCCCGGACAGCTTTCGCCGGGAGATTCAGGCATTGACCGCCAAAGGCGTGAACGAGCTGAATGTTCACATTGACAGCTACGGCGGCGCTATCTCCACCGGCTGGGCCATTTACAATGTGCTGAAGGACTTCCCAGGCACGGTGAACGCCTACGCCGACGGCTTTGTGGCCTCCGCTGCCATTTATCCATTCCTGGCGGCCTCCAAACGTGTGGCGAATCCCATGAGCGCCTTCTTCCTTCATCAGGGCTGGACTTACGCTATGGGCAACGCCGACGAGCTGAGAAAAGCCGCCGACGATCTGGAAATCATCAACGACCTTGGCCTGGAGGCCTTCGCCGCTGTTGGCATTTCCAAGGAAAAGGCCCTGGAGCTGGAGAAGGCCGAAACCTGGCTCCGTCCCGCCGAGGCCCTGGAGCTTGGCATTGCAACGGAGATCACGGACAGGGCTGAGAACAGCGAAGCCCAACAGAGCGCCCGTGGTGTGATTCTGCAAGCGCTTCTCCATGATGCCCCCCTGACAGAACAGAAAGCCCAGGAAACGCACGAGGCCGAAGAAGGGGAGAACGCCCCAGAACAGCACGAAGAACAGAAGAAAGCCCCCGTAGACGGTCAGAAGACCAGTCTGCGGGATTTTCTTTGCCGCATGGCAAACTGAAAAAAACAATTCAAAAATCTACCAAAAAGGAGAATGAGAAAATGAAGCATCTTACCGACAACCGGAAGACCAACGAGATCATCAACGATCTGTCCCAGGCGATCAAGGCTGATGACAACGAAAAGTTTGTTCAGCTGATCGATGAGCTGGTGCAGAACACCCGTGACGAGCTGACCGCCGAGCAGAGCGCCAAGCTGGAAGCCCTCCAGGCTGAGGCTGACCGGGCTGCCCTGTCTGAGCGGGGCGAGAAGCCCATGACCAGCGAGGAGCAGAAGTACTTCACCGAGCTGGCCCAGGCTATGAAGGCCAAGGACGCAAAACAGGCGATTTCCAACCTGTCCAGCGTGATGCCCACCACCGAGATTGAGCGGGTCTTTGAAGACCTCCGCACCCGTCACCCCCTCCTGTCCGCTATCAACTTTGTTCCCGCCGGTGCCAACATCAAGGTCATCGTGAACACCAACGGCAAGCAGAGCGCCGCCTGGGGCGAGCTTTGCGCCCAGATCGTCGAGGAGCTGGCTGGCGGCTTCAAGGTCGTGGAAACCAACCTCCTGAAGCTTTCCGCTTTCCTTCCCGTCTGCAAGCAGGGCTTCACCTTCGGCCCCGCCTGGCTGGAGCGCTACGTCCGGGAAACCCTGTATGAGGCCATTGCCAACGGCATGGAAGAGGGCCTGGTGGACGGCGACGGCAACACCGCCCCCATCGGCATGACCCGTCAGGTTGGCCCCGGCGTGTCCGTCGTGGGCGGCGCTTATCCCCGGAAGGCCGCCGTGGCGGTTCAGGACTTCGACCTGGCCACCATGGGCAACCTGATTTCCCTGATCGCCACTGACGAGAACGGCAAGGAGCGGGACATCCGTGACCTGATCCTGGTGTGCAACGTCACCGACTACTACACCAAGATCCTCCCCGCCACCATGCTGATGGCCCCCGACGGCTCCTACCGTTCCGCTCTGCCCTACAACGTGCGGATCATCCCCGTCAGCGCCCTGGAGCGCGGCAAGGCCGTCTTCGGTCTGGGCTACCGCTACTTTGCCGCCGCCGGTATGAACCCCGAAGGCAACATCGAGTACAGCGACCACTACCGCTTCCTGGAAGACCAGCGTGTGTACCTCATCAAGGCCTTCGCCAACGGCTTCCCCCTGGACGGAAACGCCTTCCTTCTGCTGGATGTGTCCGGCGTGCAGCCCATCCGCTACATGGTGCAGACCAGCTCCGAGGTTCCCGGCTCCGATGCCAACCTGGCCAGCCTGAAGCTGGGCGCTGCGGCCCTGTCCCCCGCCTTCGCTTCCGGCACCACCACCTACACCGCCGCCACTACCAACGCCTCCAACGTGGTGAACGCTATCCCCGCCGACGCTGACGCTGAGATCGAGGTGAAGCTGAACGGCAGCGAGATCCCCAACGGCTCCGCCGCTCAGTGGGCCGCAGGCTCCAACACCCTGATCGTGAAGGTCACCGCCGCTGACGGCACCACCACCAAGAGCTACACCGTCACCGTCACCAAGTCCTAAGGGGTGGCCCTATGGATGCGGCAACCCTGTTCGCTCTGCTGGAAGATGTCAAAGTTTTCCTTGGCGTAACGTGGAGCGACAATTTCACCGACAATCGGCTGACTATGCTGATCGAGGCCGGGGCCGCATATCTCAACCAGAAGAACGGGGAGGCCGCTGATTATACCGTCAGCGGTCTGCCCCGCTCCCTCCTGTTTGAGTATGTCCGATATGCACGGGACGGAGCGCTGGACGTGTTCGAGAACAACTACCGCTCCATGATCCTGGCGATGGGGCATGAGAGGATGGTGAATCAGAATGCCGCACAAAGCGCCGCACAGGCCGAGGCCTGACAGCTACGACGTTTCCCAGCAATTCAACGACGGCATGGTCACCGTCTTCCAGACTGCCCCGGACAGCCCCGACGGGTTCTTCCAGGAAGAGGCCAAGACGGTCAAGGTGAAGCTGCCATTTCAGGAGCGGCGGCTGGGTCTGAAACGCTTCTATGAGGCGAAGCAGAACCACGTGCAGGTGGAGCGGGTGATCCGGGTGCAGGCCCCGCCGGTTTCCATCAGCACCAACGACCTTTGCACGGTGGTTCCCGATGTTGGCATTACCTACCGCATCGACCTGGTGCAGCGGGTGTTTGACGTGTATCCCCCTTGCCTTGACCTGACCCTGGCCCCCCTGACCGTTCAAAACGGCTCCACCTTTGACAGCGTTTCCGATCAGGAAGAGGAGGTGGCCAAATGAGCAAACCGGCATGGGCTGAACTGCTGGTCGCCGCCCTCAACAAGGCCTGCCCCGGGGCTGTGACCTACGCCCGGCGGCTGAAATCCGACCGCTATCTGGTATGGCAGGACGACGATCATCGGGATCTGAACGCCGACAACGTTCACGCCGAGGAGGCGGTTTCCGGCTATTGTGATTTGTTCACCAAGACCCCCTTCGACCCGTGGGCCAGGGCGGTGGGCCGGGAATTCGATGCCGCCGGGATCATCTGGCAGAAGACCGGATGCACCTACGAGGAGAATACCGGCTATTTTCACCATTCCTGGGATTGGACGGTGGTCTGATTGGCGACCATTACCTTCAAGGGCCTGGAGGCCTACATGAAGCAAATGGAAGGCCTTGGCAGAGATTTCCCGAAGGTCGTGAACGTTTCCCTCTATGAGGGCGCACGTGTTTTAGCGGACGCTGTGCGGACTGAGATTGACGGCCTGGCAGACAGCCACCGGCATGTGACCGATGCGGAGATCAAGGGTCTGCAAGAAGGCCTTGGCATTGCCCACTTCTGGACTGAAAACGGCAAGACGCTGACTAAGATCGGCTTCGAGGGCTACAACTCCTATAAAACCAAAAACTACCCAAAGGGCCACCCCAATGCGCTGGTAGCCCGTTCAATCATTCGCGGGACTTCCTGGATCGCCCCTGACCGCTTTGTGGACAGGGCCGCAAAGAAAGTCCGGAAAGAAGCGGTGGCCGCAATTCAGGAGCGGCTTGACGCTGAACTGCAAGCCCGAACAGGGCAGAAATAAACCTGAACAAATACCGAGTAAAGGAGAATTTGCAAATGGCTATTATCGGCTGTTCTTATGTGAAGGTTGCGAAGTACGCCAACGCTGGCACGACCGTCACCTACACCAACCCCGCTATCATTGCCAAGCTGGTGCGGCTGTCTATCACCCTGGATAGCGGCTCCGAAAATGACTTCTACGCCGACAACACCATCGACGAAACCGACAACGCCTTCGGCGGCGGCAGCCTGGAAATCGAGACCAATGACCTGACCAACGAGGCCTCCAAACTGATCCTCGGCCTGGCCTCCGCTTCCCTGTCCTCCATTTCCGGCGTGACCGACGAGGGCGTGGAGGAGATCATCTTCGATGACCGGCAGATCACCCCCTATCTGGGCTTCGGTGCCGTCATCAAGCACAAGCGGGCCGGTGCCTACGTCTTCACCGGCGTTGTCCTCCCCAAAATCATGTTCAACATTCCCGAGGATGCCGCCGAAACTCAGGGCCAGTCCATTTCCTGGCAGACCCCCACGCTGAGCGCCCGGATCATGAAGGACGATACCGCCTATCACGCCTGGAAGATGAAGGCGACCTTCAGCACCGAGGCCCAGGCCATTGCCTACGTGAACGCCAAGACCGGCGGCGTGGCGGCCTAAGCTGACAAAGGGAGGAGCAACACATGAGAACCGTAATTATTAACAATTCCGCATTTCCGATCGTCTATTCGGTCAGGGCCGCAATCAACATCGGCAAGAAGTACGGCTCTGTGAATAAGGCGCTGTTCGGCGCTGAGAACGAAGGCGAAACCATTGAGCGGGTGCTGGACACCCTGACCGAAATGCTGAAAGCCGGGAAAACCTACGTGGAACAGGAAGACGGCGCAAAGGTGCCTGACCTCCCTGACCGGGAAAGCCTCCTGGACGGTCTGACCTTCAAGCAGATCGTTGCGCTCCGAAAGGAGATTGTGGAGGCAATCAACGAGGATGACAAGACCGACTTCACGGCGGAGGGCAGCGGAAAAAACGCATGAGCCGCACGGGGCCGACGGGTGCCGTGTGGCTTTTGTGGTATGCAATGCAGTCAGGGCTGAGCCGGGAGGAGGCCTTACGGATTCCCACCGGGGAGGCCCGGCTGCTGAGCGCAATTTACCAAGTCAAAAAAGAGGGGGCACATTTCGTGGATAACCGTGAATTTGACCCCGAAACCATGGAACTTGAAAACTTTATCCCCGGCCTGTTTTAGGCTGTGGAAATCTTTATAGAAAGGCGTGATTGAATGGCCGTTGACATTGGCCCGAGAATCGGAATTGACGGCGAAAAGAAATTCCGAGACGAGCTAAATCAAATCAATCAGGCCCTGAAAACGCTGGGCAGCGAGGCAAAGGCTGTCGCCGCTCAGATGGAAAATGAAACCGATGCCGAAAAGAAATCAGCCGCCCAAAAGGACGTGCTGAACCGGCAAATCCTTACCCAGCGGGACAAGCTGAAAAAGCTGGAAGAAGGGCTGAAAGCCTCCGCTGACAAGTACGGCGAAGCGGACGTAAAAACCATGAAATGGCAACAGGCGGTTCATGAAGCTACCGCCCAGCTTGCCAAAATGGAGCATGAGCTGTCTGACACCGACGAGAAGGTGGAGGACACCGCCGAGAGCTTCGAGGATGCCCAGCAAGCGACCATCGGCTGGGCTGACGTTATGAAGGGCAGTCTGCTGGCCGATGCGGTCAAGAGCGGCCTGACGTTTATCAAGGATGCGGTTTCCGGCATTGCCGAAAAGACCCTGGAGGCCTCCAAGGCCGGGGCTGCGTATGCTGACAACTTCCTGACCCTGGCCACCACCTCCGGCGTGGCTGTGGACACCCTTCAGGAGTTTGCCTACATGGACGGGATCGCCGACGTGTCGGTGGACACCTTGACCGGGGCCATTACCAAATTAAAGAAAACCATGTCAACCGCCGCAGACCAGAACGAGGCCTACGGCGAGAAGATGGCCAAGGCCGCAGAGGAGACTGACGCAACGAAACGAGCCGCCAAGGAAGCAAGCATCGAGCTTGGCTCCACGGCGGCGGCATATCAGGAGCTTGGCGTTTCCATCATGGACGAGAACGGCAACTTCCGCAGAGCGGAAGACGTGTTCATGGATATGCTGACCGCCCTGGGCGACATGGAGGACGAAACCAAGCGGGACGCTCTGGCAATGGAGCTGATGGGCAAGTCCGCCACTGAGCTGAATCCGCTGATTACCGCCGGGGCCGACGCTGTGGCCGATATGCGGGAGGAGGCCCGGAAGGCCGGTTACGTGCTGAGCGGTTCCGCTCTGTCCGCCCTTGGCAAACAGCAGGACGCAATGGACAGGCTGGACAAGAAGACCGAAGCCCTGTCCAATCGCTTTGCGGTCAAGCTGGCCCCTTCGATGGAGCGGGCCTATTCCAAGATCAACGAAACCCTTGACAATCCCCGTGTCCGGCGTGGCCTTGACGTAATGGCCGAAGGGATCTCCGGCATCATCGACGGCGCTGTGGATCTGGCCTCCAGGGTACTGCCTGACCTGTTCAATGTGTTCAGCCTTGGCGACGAGCGCTTGAAATACCTGACCGACGATCAGCTGGCGCTTGTCCAGGCGGTGGACGATTCCAAAGCGGCGCACCAGGAAATGGTTGAGGGCTTCAAGACCCAGGCCAAGGACATTGTGGCCGAAACCGAGCGAATCGAGGGGCTGTGGGCCGAACTGCAAACCCTTGTGGACGAGAATGGAAACGTCAAGGAAGCTGACGAGGAGCGGGTCAATTACATCAATTCCCAGCTTAAAGATGCCCTTGGCACCCAAATGGAGCTTGAAAACGGCATTCTGCAAGGCTACAAAGACCAGCAAAAGGAAATCGACAACCTGATCAAAAAGCGGGAGGCCGAAGCCCTGATGGCGGCTGGCGCTGACGCTTTTGCGGAAGCCCAGGCGAAGCAGAAAGAAGCCCTCGAAAATGCTGCAAAGCTGGCTCCTGAGGTAGATGCCGCATACAGAAACCTCGAAAGAGCGCAACGGGACTATGGCAAAGCCCTGGAATACGCCAACAGCAAATGGACAGACCCGGAGGACGAAGACAAGCGCCTCCGGTTCCTGGACAAGTACGTTGGAGCGGTCAACGACGCAAAAGAGGCATATTCCCTTTTGTCCGATGAATATTCCAACGCCCAAGCCGAGGCACAAAGCTATTATGCCGATGTGGACAAATGGGAGAGGGCGCAGGTCGCAGCTGCTAATGGGAACTATAAAGAAGTCGTTCGGATTCTCACAAATGAGTTTGCCGTCACCCTTGACTACTACAAGGAAAAGAAGAAGCTGAACGATCAGGAGAAGCAAGACCTGAAAGACCGGATCAAGGATGCAGAGCTGACCATTGCCGAGTACAAGCGAAATCTGAAGGCCGGGCTGGCCGGATTCTCCGAGGCCGGGTTGAAGGAAATGGAAGACTATGTGGCCGAGGCAAAGCAGATCCTTGACGGCAAGGTGGTGGCCGGGTACTTCATCAACGGTCTGATTGCCGGGTTGGAAAACCCAAACGATCACAAGCGCTTGGCCCAGGCTTCCGCAAAGGTGGCGAAGGTGGTCGATCAGAACGCCCGGCGCACGCTGGAGGTCAAGTCCCCATCCCGGAAGGCCCGCTATATCGGCGAAATGTGGGACGAAGGACTGATCATCGGCATGGAAAGTGGCGAAGGCGCTGTGGGCACCGCTTCCAGCTCCGTGGCTGACACCCTGATCGGGGGCGCTTCCGGTTTGGCACCGTCTGTCGGTTCTTACTCCGGCGGTACGGCGCTCCTCAGCGGCGGCGGCACCACGAACAGCTATTCCACCACCAACATGGGCGGGATCACCGTCCGTGTGGACGGAGCCGGGGCCGTGAATGAAGACGTGCTGGCCCAGCGGGTGGCGGTGCAGTTGACCCGACAGCTCCAGAGAGCGCAAAGAGCGAGGTGAGATGATGGGCGGATATTTTTCATTTGGTGATTTCAACACCGAAGATTTTCTCGTGGACGGCGTGAGACTGAAAGTGGGAGCGCCTAACGTCTACAACGCCGCCGCCCAGAACGTGGAGGCCTACAACATTCCTGGCCGCATCGGTGAATACCTCCCGGAGGATGCCGACGTGAACTATCCAAACGAAATCCGGGAGTATATCGTCGGGCTCTTCATGCGGAACAGAACCCCCGAACAGGTGGAGGCGGCACTGGCCGACCTTCGCTCCTACCTGATGCCATACGCCAACCGCTACGACACCCTGGCTGACAGCTACGAGCCGAACTACAAGCGCCGGGCTTACTTCACCGGCGATTTCGTCCCCGAGCGGCTGGGGGCCGGAAACAATTACCAGATTCCCATCAGGTTTTCTTGCGACCCCAGGCGGTTTATCTACCCGGAGGTCATCGAAGAAATCCCAGCCGGAACAGACAGCGTGGAGATCGTCAATCCGACGAATTATCCGGCACACCCCCTCCTGACCGTGACCGGATGCGGGGCGGCGTTCACCCTGTCTTTCGTCCGTAATGCCAGCGTTGTCGGAAGTATTCAATTTTCATCTTTCCCCAACACGCTGGACATTGCTTTCGACTGTGAAACCACCAACGCAATCAGGCTGACGGCTGGACGCCCCAGCGCAAACAACTTGATTACTGCGGTGAACGGGAAACCGGAAATCAGGGGAACAACGACGATCAGGAAGACCAACAGCGACGCCGCTGTGGTGGTTGCCCCGCAATTCTGGACGAGGTGACGGCATGGGGCAGATTTTACAACTCTACGAGGCCGACAAGTACGGCATTGTCGGTGACCGGGTTGCGCCGCTTCCTGACTGTCAGGAGGCCACCGTCCGCCGTGTGGTCAACGGGGAGTATTCCCTAACCTTCTCCATGCCGCCGGGGTCGAAAAATGAATCTGAAATCCAGGTTGGCAGAGCGGTCAGGGCAATGGTGAGCGAGTACGGAGGCTATCAGTACTTCATCATCAAGAACCCCGCCCGGTCAATCAGCGGCGGCCTGAACGTCTACTGCGAGCATCAGTCCTACATCTACAACGATTTGCCGATTGTGCCGTTCCTCAACGGCGGCCAGAACGGCGGTTCTCAGTGGACTTTCCAGCAGGCCCACGCCAACCTTGCGACAGATCCCTTCTCCGCTGACTGGATCTTCAGCCGAACGAACCAGAGCGGCGGCGGTCATCTGCTGGTGCCAAAAGGCGCACGGGAGTTTCTCCTGAATGATCTGGTTGGCCAGTGGGGCGGGGAGTTTGACTTCTACGGCTTCAATATCGAATGGGTGGACGAGCTGGGCGGCGACAACGGAGCACAGATCGTTTACGCACGGAACCTGCTTGACCTGAACATTGAAACCGTCCTGGACGATTGGGAAAGCGGGATTTATCCCTATTGGGGCGAAGCCGGGAACGCTGACCGGCCCCTGGTTCAGTTGGACGAGCGGATTGCCTCATACATTGCGGCAATCAACGCACCGCTTTATAAAATCCGACCCGTTGACTTCTCTGACCGCTTTGAAAGCCAACCGACACAGGAACAGCTTCGAGCCGCAGCGGGGGCTTACATCCAGCAACACGCCAAGGCCGAAATCCCTCTGGCCTACACCCTCCAGCGGATCAAGGTGGAAGGTGACGAGAACATCGACCTTGGCGACACCGTGACGATCCGGCATCCCAAGTGGAGCGTGAACGCCAGGGCACGAATCGTCGGGCTGGTCTTCGATGCGCTCAGGGGGCGCGTCCAGGACATTGACATCAACGCTGTTCGGCCGACTCTGGCCGGGGCAATTATCAGCTTGAAAAATAAGTAAAGGAGAAATGCAAAATGGCTATTTTCAATGCAAACCTGATCAGCGGAAACAAGCCGAACGGGGTGTTCCGGGCGTTCTGCGAGGAGAAGTCCGATCTGACCTCCCCCGCCGCTGAACCGTGGGCACCTGGCTCCCTGGTGATCTGCCTGAACAAGAGCGGCGACAAGAAGCTGACCGAACACGTGAAGCTGCCGGACGGCACTTGGAACGAGGTGAGCGAATAATGGCTAACGATAATGTGAGCGCTCTGCTGGCCCTGATGGGCGGAGACGGAGGCGGCGGCGGCGGTTCCTCCAATGCCGTCCTGTACACCGCCCAAACCCTGACCGAGGCCCAGAAGGAACAGGCCCGTGAGAACATCGGCGCTGGTGCTGCGGAAAACACCGTCACCATCTCGGAAACCACCCCCACTATCACCCCCGTTGCCAATACCACCTACAAATGCGGCGAACTGACCTCGCTGACTATCAGCAACCCTCCCTCCACCGGGGCCTACTCCATCGTGTTTACTTCTGGCAGTACGGCAACCACCACCACGTTCCCCGCTACAATCCTTGGGTTGGAAGACTTTGCAGCTGAGGCGAACACCCTATATGAGATCAACGTGCTGGACAACCGTGCCGTGGTTGGCAGTTGGGCGGTGAGCGCATGAATGAGCTGATGCGGAGACGGCGGCCGTTGATGGTTACAGCAGATGCAGGCGTTCCCATAACATCGCTGACTCCAG
>Ga0326511_10002789_pt1 | contig 14087 bp, 12 predicted proteins | sample 0_2496_0518_D_FD_203701 | JGI IMG/M metagenome (GOLD analysis project Ga0326511, IMG submission 203701) | Bovine rumen microbial communities from UC Davis, California, United States - 0_2496_0518 | ecosystem: Host-associated > Mammals > Digestive system > Stomach > Rumen | place: USA... | reverse complement strand
TCGTTTAAAGAAGAGAACCTCGCTCCTGTCGATTATCTCGAACACGACGCTCGTGCTCTTAAAACTCGTCGTCGGCCTCTCTGTCGGGGCATTGAGCCTCGTGTCGGAAGCCCTGCATTCCGGCGTTGACCTGATCGCCGCGCTCATTGCGTATTGGGCCGTACACAAATCGGTGACACCGCCGGATCAGGAACATGACTACGGACACGGCAAATACGAAAACCTTTCCGCTGCCGTCGAAGCACTTCTCATCGTCGGCGCGGCCATCGGTATCGTCTACGAAGCCGTCGACAAATTCCACGAAGCGGCCGTGCCGGAGGGACTCGGCTACGGCATTGCGATTATGATCGTCTCGATTGTTATCAACTATTTCGTTTCGGCGCGCCTCATGAGCGTCGCGAAGAAAACGGAATCGCAGGCGCTCGAGGCCGACGGACTCCATCTGCGTTCCGACATCTGGACGTCAGTCGGCGTTCTCGTCGGACTCGGACTTATGGAACTCACAGGTTGGCCGTGGCTCGACCCGGTTATCGCGATCTTCGTCGCCGGCATCATCTTCCACGCCGGTTGGAAAATGATCGTCGAGTCGACGCGCCAACTCACGGACGAAAGCCTGCCGAAAGATGAGGAGCGCAAAATCGGCGCCATTATCCGGCACTGCCCGGAGGTCAAAGGCTATCACTGCATGCGTACGCGCCGTTCCGGATCGTATCGCCTGCTTGACGTTCATGTTCTCTTTGACGGCAACATGCCGCTCTCGCGCGTCCATGCCGTCTGCGACGAGATCGAACAGGGCATCCGCCGCGCGTTCGGCACGTTTGACATCATGATTCATCCGGAGCCGGCCGGAGCAGGCTTCGGCGACGAGACGAATGCCAGCCATTACGAGGCGGTCGAACGCGAAGGTCAGATCGCCGAGGAACGCCTCCAGAAACACCGTCAAAAGATTTCAAAGCAGGCAGAGAAAAAAGAAGGATTTCAGGCCCTTTTCAAAGAATTAAGAGAGAATATAGGATAAGCAATCGTTGACAGAAGAGGGGGAATTGCCTTGTTTAAAAAATGGATGAGTGCTCTTCTTTGTGCCGTATTTGTCATTTCGACGCTCGGATCTGCCGCAGCCGCCACACCGGAAACCGTGCAGGCCAAGCTCGCCGACCTCGAGACGGATACGTACGGTACGGAGCAGACCGGTGCGGTCATCGACCGCCTCAACAAACTCGAAAAAGATTATGACGGACGCCATCGGAGCGGCAGCATGATGAGCCGCCTCAACGCCCTTTATGACGAAGTTTATACGAACAGTCCGCAGCCGTCGATTTTGACGGGCCTCAATGCGATTGAATGGAATATCGACCATGAAGTCAGCATGAAGCCGGTTGACACGCGTATTGTCTCCCTCGAAATGATGATGGAAGGCAAGACGAACACGGGCACGTATAAAAAACGCCTCGGGGATCTCGGCATCGCTTCGTTTGGCACGAAGGATCTGCCGCTGCAGCAGGTAGTCGTTCCGGCGGGAACGCTCATTAAAGTTGCGCTCGTTACGCCGATTAATGCTAAGAAACTCAAAGCCGGTGACACGGTTCAGTTCAAAGTTGCCGAAGACGTCGTCGTCAACGGCAAACTCGTTTTCGCGAAGGGACTTCCGGGCGAAGGCACGGTTCAGAAAGTCAAACAGGCTCGCAATTTCGGCCGCAATGCCGAGGTTGACATTGATTTCAACAAGACGAAATCCATCGACGGCACGTACGTTGATACGTATATCGGCGAAGAAGCCAAGAAAGAGATGAAAAATCTCGCGATGGCCGCAGGCGCAAGTATCGCGGGCATTGCGGTTCTCGGACCGGCCGGTATTGTTGCCGGTGCTTTTGTCAAAGGCAAAAATATCGACCTGCCGGAAGGTACGGAACTGATCATCGAAACGAAAACCGATGATACGGTTTACGGCGTTGTCACGATGACGGTTGACGCCGAATAACGGAATTCTGCAGAAATAATCGGGAAACGGTGAGGAGGCTGACGCAAATTGACGCGGCAGCCTCCTTTTTGTTTGCGTGAATACGGCGTATGTTGTACTATTAAGGTAACTAGTTTTTGGAATGGGAGACTTACCGGATGAAAATAAAGAGTAAACTATTTCTGGGCGCGCTTTCGGCGGTTATTTTGCTGCCGGGAACGGCCGCGCAGGCGTCAACGTATCACGCGGACTCGGATACGGGCATCGAGGCACTCGATTATCTCGAGGCTCGTCATCGTGCTGCCCGCACGGATGTGCTGACATCGGAACAAAAGCAGCTCGTCAGTGACGCCGAGACGATGAAAAACCACCTGCGTCGTCCGCTCGACCCGCAGAAACCGATGCCGGTTGCGTTTGAAGGTGATGATTTGACCTATGATGAACGTACGGGTGACTTTATCGCCAAGGGAAAAGTCAAAGTCCTGCAGCTTGACGCACACCGCTTCGAGAGCGAGGACGTTTCGGGCAACCTGCAGAAACAGGAAATCCATATCCCGGGCAAAGCGCATATGCTGCAAATGACGCCGAATCAGCCGAAAATCATCCTCGACGGCTACGAAACGAACTACAATTACGGTACAAAAACCGGCACGATGAGTGAAGCTTCGGGTAAAGTCGACGACCGGTATATCACGGGCAAACGGTTCGAATTTTATCCGGATCGTATCGTCGTCCATCACGGGACGGAAACGCACTGCAGCGCGAAACGCCCGGACTATAAGCTCAGTGCCGATAAATTGACGTATTATCCGGAAACGAAAAAAGTTGTCCTCGACAAGGTGCGTTTCTGGATCAAAAATACGCTCATTATGACGCGGGATCATTACGAAACGACGGCCGGTGACGGCAGAGAAACGCGCGAGCTCCCGCGTGTCGGTTACAATTCCGACGACGGTGTCTGGGTGCGTCAATATATGACGTATCCGATCAATAACCATTTTAAAGGTCATTTCAATCTTGACCTTTCGGCGCGTCAGCATTGGCGCAGCAATTATGACGTCAAATATTATAACCGCAATATGGAAACGGGAATCGTTTACGGTCATTTCGAAGACAGTGACAATAACTGGATTAAACGTGAACCTTCCTTTGTCTGGAGTTACGGACGTCATTTCGGACATTCGCCGCTGGCGTACAATTTCGGATTTGAATTCGGCCGCTGGTACGGCAACGGCGTCCACAGTAATCACAGCAACTATAGTTTCCAATTGATGCATGACCCGATTGAATTCGGCAAAAATGTTCTTCATCTGGCAACCGGCTACGAAATCACGCGCGAGTCGTATGACAAATCCCGCATCGACGGTGTCACGGCTGACGCGGTTTTGACGCATGACTACGATGATCGCTGGTCTTCTTATGTCGGCTATCATTATAATAAGCGTACGAAGGAAAATTCCGTCTTTGACTTTGACACGGAAGATTATCGGCAACGCCTCGAAAGCGGTTTCAGTTACCGCGTTGACGATAACAACCGTCTTGCCCTCGGTACACGCTACGGCTGGGATCGTAAAGAATGGGATAATATCGACTATTACTGGTTCCATGACATGCATTGCGCACAGTCGATTTTGCGCTATAAATCCTTAGGCAATACGTGGCATGTTCGGGTTCAGTTCACACCGTGGTAAGTCAACATAAAGGAGGAGATCGCTTGAATCAGGAATTAGAACCGATTATTGACGCTATACAGGGCCAGCCGGTCCTCGTTATCGGCGATATGGTTGCCGACATTTACCTTGACGGACGCATTTCGCGCATTTCGCGTGAGGCGCCGGTCCTCGTACTCGAACAGGTCGGCGAAAAAATCGTTGCGGGCGGTGCGGCCAATGTCGTCAACAACGCCGCAACGCTCGGCGGAAACGTTTACGCCGTCGGACTGCTCGGCAATGACAGCTCGGCGCGCGGATTAAAAGGCATTCTCGAGAAAAACGGTGTCCACACGGAAGGCCTGCTCGCAGACGACGATCGCCCGACAATCTCGAAAACGCGGATTATCGCGGGCGGCCGCGCGACAGTCAGTCAGCAGATCGTACGCATCGACCGCGAAAGTAAAAAACCGATGTCGCCGGCGTTTGAAGCCGAAATGCTCCGCTATATCGAGGTCGTTCTGCCGCAGGTTCGCGGTGTCGTCATCAGCGATTACGGCGCGGGAACCGTGACGGAGACGATCAAAAATCGACTCATCAATTGGTGCCGCGAACACAAGATTCCGAGCATCGTTGACTCGCGTTACGCGATCCGCCGTTTCCGCGGCATCGGCTATGTCAAACAAAATGACGCCGAACTCGCCGCCGCCGTCGGCCGCGAATTGACGTCAGAAGAAGACCTTTACGCCGCCGGGCGCGAACTCCTCGCCGACCTTGACGCGGACGGCGTGCTCGTGACGCGCGGCGAAAAAGGCATGGTTCTCTTCGAGCGGGACGGATCCGCGCATAACATCCCCGTTTCGGACAAAAGTGAAGTCTTTGACGTGTCAGGCGCGGGCGATACCTGCGTCGCGACGGTCATTCTTGCCCTTGCCGCCGGCGTAGAACCCGCAAAAGCCGCCGAACTCAGCAACATCGCTTCCGGTATCGCCGTCCGCAAACTCGGCACGTCAACCGTTTCGGACAGCGAACTGCGTCAGGCGCTTTACGGCAACTTCCACTCGGAGATAAGGAGATAAATCATGCTCATTCCACAGGAACGCATTGCGGCATTCTGCGAAACGCTGCGCGCCGCGGGACAAAAAGTCGTCTTTACGAACGGCTGCTTTGACATCCTGCACGCGGGACATGTCCGTTATTTGACCAAGGCGCGTTCGTTCGGCGACTGCCTCGTCCTCGGACTCAACAGCGACGCGTCCGTGCGCCGACTCAAAGGGGAAGGGCGTCCCATCAATAACGAACTCGACCGCGCTGAAGTCGTCGGCGCCTTAAAAGCCGTCGATTATGTCGTCATTTTCGGCGAACAGACCGCGGAGGCGCTCATCGCGAAAGTCAAACCCGACGTTTATGTCAAAGGCGGCGACTACACGATCGCGACGCTCCCCGAGGCGAAAATCGTCCAAAGTTACGGCGGACGCGTCGAACTCGTCAACCTCGTCGCGGGGCGTTCGACGACGAACGTCATCCGCAAAATTCAGGAGGAAAGCGCGAAATCGTGAAAAACATCCTCATCATTAAATTGAGCGCAATCGGCGACGTCATCCACGCTCTGCCGGTTTCGCATGCGATCAAGGAAACATTTCCGGACGCAAAAGTCACGTGGGTCGTCGAGCCGCCGGCTTACGATCTCCTGACGATCAATCCCTGCGTCGACCGCATCATCGTCTTCCATAAAAAAGAATTCAAATCCTTCGGCGGGTTTATGAAAAATATCGGGCCGTTCCGCAAAATCATTCAGGAGGAGTCGTACGACGCCGTCCTCGATCTGCAGGGACTGTTCAAATCCGCCGCGATTGCCTATCTCGCGAAAGCGCCCGTCAAACTCGGCATGTGCAACATGCGCGAGGGAAGCGACCGCGTTTCGCGTCCCGTCATCGGACCTCACGCCGACGGTCACATCGTCGAACGTTATCTTGACGTTGCGCGCGAACTCGGCTGCAAAGTCCGTGACATTCGTTTCCCGCTCGTCGTTCCGCCGCGCGAACAGGATCTCGCCGCGGCGCGCATGGCGCAGGCGGGAGCGTCGATGGCAAACCGTTACGCCGCACTCGCCGTCGGTGCAAACTGGCCGAATAAACGCTGGCCAACAAAATATTTCGCCGAGCTCTGCGACTGGCTCTACAGCAAAAAGATCGTCCCGGTCCTCACGGGCGGCGGCGCACTGGACACGCAGCTCGCTGCTGACATTATGTCAAAGGCGGAGATTCCACCCGTCAGCCTCGTCGGCAAGACGAATCTCAAACAGTTGACATTTATCCTGCAAAACGCCGCAATCACCATCGGCGGCGATACGGGACCGGTTCATCTTTCGGCCGGCGTCGGCACGAAAACGATCATGATCATGGGACCGACCGATGCAAACCGCAACGGCCCTTTCGGACACCCCGAAAACGCCTTCGAAGTTCCGCGTGACTGCAAAGACTGCTGGAAACGCGCCTGCCCGAAAGAACTCGACTGTCTTGACGTCATCACGCCGGCGATGGTCGAAGCGAAACTGGAAGGTCTGCTCCCATGCGATTAAACACATATTTTGCCAATATCCAGCGCGATCTGCGCCTGTTTCTCGTCCTGCTCGCCGTCATCTGCCTTTACCGTCTGTATTTCATGGGCTGGATGTCAAGTTTCATGGGCGCTGACGTCACGGCGGGGGATCTCTTACAGGCGAACTGGACGGGACTGCGGCTTTCGTTAAAAAGCGCCGGCGCCGTCACGCTCGTTTCCTTTCTTTTCGTCACGCTCCCGGGACTGATTCGTCCGGAGTGGAGTTTTGCGCGTCTGCGCCTCGCGATCGGGACGATCGGATCGTTCCTGCTCGCCGTCCTGTTTCAGGCGCGGTTTCCGTATTATCAGGAATTCCATATGACATACGGACTGCAGGTTTTGCAGGGCTGGCATGATGATCGTCAGGCACTTTTTATGACGATGGTACAGGAATACGGCCTGCCGTGGCGCCTCCTCATCGCGATCGGATTGACCGTCATCTGTTGGTATATCCTGAAAAAAATCCTCGCGCGTCAAACGATCCCCGTGCCGATGTTTGCGACGGCCGTCCGCAAAGGCGTCTTTATTTTAACGCTCGTTCTCGCGACCGCGTTTTTCGCCGTATTCTGCCGTTTCGGCGGCGGCGTCAACTATGCGACGGGGATCAACTGGGAAAACGCCGGTACAACGAAAGACGATTTCCTCAACGAATGTATCCTCGACGATTTTCAGGCCATGTACCGCGCCCAGGCATCCGAAAAGAAGATGAAAGCGGGCAACATCAGCGGCGTTCACCGCGAAAATATCCGCATGTACGCGCAGCAGATCGCCGGTCATACGGATCTGCAGTCGAGTGACCTGACACCGTATTTGACGCGAACGGCGCCGGGTGCGAAAATCGCCAAGCCGAAACATATCTTCATCATCCTCGGCGAAACGTGGGCGCAGTGGCCGCTCCTCGACAAATACGCCGATCTGCATGCGATGGACGGACTCAAAAGCCTGATCCGCGAGGATAACTGCTATTATACACCGTCGTTCATGCCGAACGGCGACTTCACTTCAGCGGCGATCACGGGCGTCATCACGGGATTATCCGAGGTCAATATCCGCGTCAATTATCAGCCGCGCAGCTTCAAAGAAGTGTATCCGACGTCGATCGCGCCGCAGTTCCAAAAACTCGGCTATCAGGTCGATTTCTGGTACGGCGGCACGCCGGTATGGGATAATATCGGCAAACTTGCCGTGGCACAGGGATTCGATCATTTCTACGGCTATCCGGATTTCCACGCCGAAAAAACGAATACATGGGGCACAAAAGACGAAAACCTCTTCAACGCCCTCGCGGAAACGCTCGCAGATGAACCGCCGACCGTTCATGTCATCATGACGACGTCCAATCATCCGCCGTATAACATTGACGTCACAGCCGAGGGCTTCGACCTCGAAGGGACGAAAGCCAAAGTCCGCGAACTCATCCCCGATGAGACGGACCCCGACCAGCTCGCCCTCGAACTCGGCCATTACTGGTATATGGACAAAGTCGTCACGTCATTCGTCCGCGACACGATGCAAAAATACCCGGACAGCGTCTTTGTCATCACGGGCGACCACGCCGTACGCTCGAATCCGGGGCCTCATCCGACGATGTTCGAGTTCCAGAGCGTTCCGTTCGTGCTCTGCGGACAGGGGATCACGAAAACGATCCTGCCGCAAAACGCGGTGGGAGGACATACCGGCATTGCGCCGACACTCATCGAACTCATCGCGCTGCAGGGATTCACCTATGAATCGATCGCCGCGCCGGTCGGGAAAGTCCCCGTTGCCTTTAACCGTTCGTATTGGCTGTCAAGCCGTGTCATGGGCAAAGTTGACAGTCAGGACACCGAGCTCCTGCCGGGGATTGACACAGCCGATGAAAATGCCGAACGCGCCGAACTGGACCGCGTCCTGCCCGCGATGCGGACGCTTTCGTGGTGGCTCATCGAAAAGGGTGCGTCACTGGACGCTGCCGAATAACTAGGAGGAATTCTGTGGAACAGTATAACAACATCCTCGTCATCAATATGATGCATATCGGCGACCTGCTGCTCGTGACGCCGATTCTGCGTACATTGCGGACGAATTATCCGCAGGCGCGGATCACGCTCCTCACGGACAAGTCGCTGCGCGATCTCGTCGAATACAACAAACACATCGACGAATGCCTGCTCATCGAAAAACACGGCAAAGACAGCGGCATGCTCGGGACGCTGAGCTACGCGAGCAAACTGCGCGCGAAACATTTTGACCTCGTCATCAACCTGCACCGCAACGAACGCGCCTCGGCACTCGCGGCCTTCAGCGGGGCAAAACGCATTGTCGGCTACAGCAAACCGGGCTTTTCGTTCTTTTTCGATCAGGTCCTGCCGAACAAAAAAGCCGTCGAGCATCAGATCACGTCACATTTCGAGGTTTTGCAGAAAGCCGTCGGCATCACGAAACTCGACGACGGGGGACTTGAAATGTGGCTCCCGAAAGAAGCCGAGAAAAAAGCCGATGACATCTGGAAACGTCATTACCGGTTTGACGACAAAGTCATCGCGTTCAACATCGGCGCGAGCTGGAAAACAAAACGCTGGCTTGACACATACTTTGCAACCTGCGCCGATCAGCTCATCGAAGCGGGATATCATGTCGCATTTTTCGGCGGCCCGACTGACGTCGAAATCGTCGACAAATGCATCGCGCAGATGAAGGAAAAAGACAGTCCGAAACTCACCGTCTTTACGGGCAAAGTCAGCCTTGTTGTCCTCGCGGGACTCCTCAAACGCTGCTGTCTGTTTTTGACGACCGATTCGGGGCCGATGCACGTCGGCGTCGCCATGAACATCCCGATCGTCACGATGTTCGGCGCGTCGCCGGTTCCGGGATTCTACCCGTATGACGCGAAAGACATCCTCATCAAGACGCCGGAGAAATGTCATCCCTGCGGCATCCACGAATGTCCGCGCAAAGGAGACGAAAACCTCGCCTGCATGAAAAACATTCCGCCCGCCGTCGTCATGAAGTACATGAAAGAACTCCTTGACACATATCAGGGGAAACCGGCCTACGAATTGCCGTCCCACTACGGACAATATCAGTGCCGCGTGGTAGAATTATAAGAAAAGCCATCAAAAGAAAAGAGGGGAAACATGGAAAAGGAAGCGCTTTTGGAATTCGTCGCCGACAAAACGGAACGGTGTCAGGTCCTCGTCGTCGGTGACGTCATGCTCGATAAATACTATTACGGCAAAGTGACGCGTATTTCGCCCGAAGCGCCGGTGCCGATCACACACGTGACGTCATCGAAAGAAACGCTCGGCGGCGCGGCAAACGTCGCCCACAACCTTGCGCTTCTCGGCTGCCGGACGAGCATCGCGGGCTTTGTCGGCGATGACATGCACTGTCGGGTCCTGCTCGACAAATTCGAGTCCTGCGGCATCGACTACAGCGGCCTCGTCCATACGGATCGCCCGACAACGACGAAACTTCGTGTTGTCGGCGGACATCAGCAGATGCTTCGACTGGACTTCGAGGAGGATTCGCCGATCGAGGGCGATGACTCGAAGCAGTTCCTGCACTACATCGATCAAAAACTGAACGAAAGCCTCGACTGCGTCGTCATTTCCGACTACGGCAAAGGCGCCTGCACGGGACATTCGTGTCAGGAAATCATCAAAATGGCACACGCGCACGGCGTTCCCGTCATCGTTGACCCGAAAGGAAGCGACTGGACAAAATACGCCCACGCCGACTTCATGACGCCGAATCTGCGCGAAATCAACCAGGTTCTCTTGCAGCCGATCGACAATGCCGACGCGGCCGTCGAACGCGCGGCGCATTACGTCATGCGCAAATACAAAATCCGCAACGTCATCGTCACGCGCTCGGAAAAAGGACTTTCCCTCGTCCGCGAGGACAGCGCGCTGCATATCCCGACACGCGCACAGGAAGTCTTTGACGTGTCCGGCGCGGGCGATACGGTCATCGCCGTTTTCGCCATGGCGCTTGCGGGCGGACTGAAACCGGAAGACGGTTCATTCCTCGCAAACCTTGCCGCGAGCGTTGTCGTTGCGAAACTCGGCACATACGCCGTCAGCCGCACAGAACTTTTGCAGGTGCTCAAACGCCTGAAACAGGAAGGAGATATAAGCGAATGATTATCGTAACCGGAGGTGCCGGATTTATCGGCAGCAACATCGTCAAGGAACTCAACCGCCGCGGACGCACGGATATCCTGATCGTCGACGACCTCAAAGACGGTCAGAACTACAAAAACCTGCGCGGACTGCAGTTTATCGACTACCAGCATAAGGACGATTTCCTCAAATCCATCGAGGATGACGACTTTGACGGTACGGACATTGACGCGATCTTCCACGAAGGCGCCTGCTCCGACACGATGGAGTATGACGTCAACTACATGATGCGCGTCAACTACGAATACTCGAAATCCGTCCTGCATTTCTGCCTGCAGCACCGTATCCCGTTCTTCTACGCTTCGTCCGCATCGACGTACGGCAGCGGCAAAAACGGCTTCCGCGAAGGCGACGAATGCGAAGACGCGCTGAACCCGTATGCGTTCTCGAAACTCGCCTTTGACCGTTATGTCCGTCAGGTTATGCCGGAAGCGAAGAGTCAGATCGTCGGACTGCGGTATTTCAACGTTTACGGCCCTCAGGAACACCACAAAGGCAATATGGCCTCGATTTTCTACCAGCTCTACCATCAGGTCAAAGAAACGGGCAAAGCACGCCTCTTCCGCGGCACAGACGGATACGGCGACGGCGAACAGCGCCGCGATTTCGTCTATGTCAAAGACGTTGTCAATGTCAATCTCTGGTTCTGGGAGAATCAGGGACCGAGCGGCATTTACAACTGCGGCACGGGCGAATCGCACACGTACAACGAAGTCGCACAGGCCGTCATCGACGCACTCGGCACGGGTGTGATCGAATACCGCGATTTCCCGGAAGTCCTCAAAGGCAAATACCAGAACTACACGCAGGCCGACCGCACGAAACTCGAAGCAGCCGGCTACGACGAAGGATTCCATGACATGCGTTCGGCCGTCAAGGAATACTGCGACTTCCTCGACGACGGCGGATACTTCGAATATGGCAAATAAGACCGAAACTGCGGCAAAAGCCGTCTTCTTCGACCGTGACGGGACGCTCAACGTTGACGTTCACTATCTGCACCGCGTCGAAGATTTCGCCTGGATGCCCGACGCGAAGGAAGCAGTCCGTTATCTCAACGACCGCGGCTATCTCGTCTTCGTCATCACGAACCAGAGCGGTGTCGCGCGCGGCTATTTCCCCGAACAAGACGTTCTCACCGTCTACGAATGGATGCAAAATGACCTCAAAAAATCCGGGGCTCATTTTGACGGTATGTATTACTGCCCGCATCACCCGCACGGGAGCGTCCCGGAGTACACGAAGGACTGCGACTGCCGCAAACCGAAACCGGGCCTCATCAACGCGGCCTGCGAAAAATATCATATCGACAAACGTCAGTCACTCCTTTTCGGCGACAAAGTCAGCGACATGGAGTGTGCGGAAAACGCCCACATCCGCGGCGTCCGCTATCAAAGCGGGAGCCTGCTCGCCTGCGTCAAACACGCACTCGGCGACGACTGACATGAATTTTACCCATTATACCCGGATCCATTGCAGTCCGGGTATTTTTGTTATGAAAAATATCGCCGTTAGTTGCGAAATAGAGAACAGTACGGTAAAATTAAATGTTAAAAGGGGGGAGAATATCATGCAGCTGGAGACGTTACAAGTAGAAAATTTTCGCTGCTTTGAAAATGCGAAAATCACATTTGCCCCCCAATATACCGTATTGATCGGTACAAACGGGGCCGGTAAATCGGGTATACTTGATGCGGTTTCCTTGGCCTTAGGCAGTTTCCTTGCCGGGATGGATGGCGTCAGGTCGAATGCGATCCAACAGGAAGATGTTCGTTTTCGCATGTTTATGCAGGGAAGTGTAGCAACGCGCGAACCGCAATATCCTGTTAAAATTTCAGCACAAGTTAACCTGAATAACGGAAAACCGATCACCTGGTCGCGTGCACTCAATGGAGAAAAAGGGCGTACCACAGTACGGGAAGCCCGTCCTATTATGACATTCGCTCAGTCGTTACAGAATGACGTTCGTCAAGGAAAATCGGGCGTTATTCTGCCGCTTGTAGCATATTACGGTACAGGACGGCTTTGGAATCAAAAACAGACACATCGACTTTATGGCGGAACGGATTCTGCCGTTTTTTCACGGTTTCACGGCTATGACGATTGTTTGACTGCGGCATCGAATGAAAAAATCATGATGCAATGGTTCGCTCATATGACATATTTACGTTTGCAGGAAGAAAAGGAAATTCCGGAACTTCAGGCTGTGGAACGTGCCATTGCCGATTGTTACGCCGGCGTCGATCCCGCGGCAAAACAGGTCAAGGCGCGTTTCAGTGTCAAACGAAACGAACTGGAAATTTCCGTTGTCCATGCGGACGATTCGATCGAGTATTTACCGTTGCATATGCTCAGTGACGGAATCCGGACTATTCTGAGTATGGTAGCGGATATTGCATATCGCATGGCCGTGCTTAACCCGCATCTCCTTGACAGCATATTGCAGCAAACGGATGGGATCGTCATGATCGATGAAATTGACATGCACCTTCATCCGGCATGGCAAAAACGCATTCTTGCTGATTTGACGCGCATTTTCCCGAAGATCCAATTTATTGTGACAACCCACGCACCGAGCGTGCTTGTTAATGTCAAGCGCGAGCATGTTCGAATTTTATATGGGAATCAGGCGTTATTACCGGAGGAACATACCTACGGAAAAGATATCAACATTGTCCTGAATGACGTGATGGGTACAGAGGTAAGACCGGAAAAAGTCCTTAACCTGATTAAGAGCTTTAATCAGGCGATCGATGACGGGAATCCGGAACAGGCAAAGCGGTATCTCGCCGAAATGCACGCATACCTCGGGGATAATGATCCGGATGTAATCCGGGCTCAGGTAGCATTGGATATGGAATCCATATGAGGTATGCATTGTGATCTACATCGATAAGAAGCAGCAGCCGAGAAAATTTGCCAACTATACCAATAAACCGGGATCTCATTTTGATGACATGCCGTCAGATGTCAAACAGGAACTGCGCCAAGCATTGGTTGACGAGCAGGGATCTTTATGTGCGTATTGCATGAGACGTGTGACAGCCGATTCGGATCATGTCAAAATTGAACATTGGAGCCCGCGTAATGCAGACAACGAATTGAAATATACGAACCTCTTGGCTGTTTGTACCGGCGGTGAGGGTGATCCGTATAAAAGGCAAACTTGCGATACCCATAAAAAAGATCAACCGATCCGCATATCGCCGCTCAATCGTGAGGATATGAGAACCATTTATTATACAAGCAACGGGATAATCTGCTCCACCGATCCATCGTTTCAACATGATATCGATGAGGTGCTCAATCTTAACGATCCGCAGGGATACCTGATCCGCAATCGGAAAGTCACGCTTCAGCAGTTCAAAGATCTTCTGCACCAAAAACTAAACGATAAAACGGCAACGAAAGAGGTTCTTCAGAAATATTTAACGCATTATGAACAAGGAAATCCGCAAAAGGTACCGTTTTGCGGGATTATTATCTGGTATTTGAGAAAACGGTTATCTCAAATGAAAAACTAAGTATACCCGGATCATCGCAATCCGGGTATTTTTGCGTCCGCAACGCCGTTTGACATGTCAGCAAAAGGCTGACGTGTCATTGCGAAACGGGGGGATATAGGGTAGAATAAGAAGTTAGAGATAGAAGAAAGGGTGATGACGGCGGATGACCGAATACCGGAATATCATGATCCATGCACTCGTCAAAATGGGC
>Ga0326511_10002787_pt1 | contig 14088 bp, 18 predicted proteins | sample 0_2496_0518_D_FD_203701 | JGI IMG/M metagenome (GOLD analysis project Ga0326511, IMG submission 203701) | Bovine rumen microbial communities from UC Davis, California, United States - 0_2496_0518 | ecosystem: Host-associated > Mammals > Digestive system > Stomach > Rumen | place: USA... | reverse complement strand
ACAATAACCCCCGTTATCGTCAACTACGAACATTCGTTTTATTACCACTTGGTTAGCTTTATTCTTACCACTTGGTAAACGTAGTTATCCGGTAACGAGGGTTACACATAGGAGATATGATTTATGAACTATCAATAATATAACATGCTATGTGATTTATTGAAAGTTATACTGCTACAGATCTGCATACTTTCCAAGCTGACCATGTAGTGCCAGAGGACCAATATCTTGAATAGATATCTCCGTTTTTATCTACTAACTGCTGGAATATAGCAGTATCCGATCTCTGGTATGTATTCAGTACAAATAACAAGTTTGTAGGGCAGTTTGTAAGGCTCGCAGCAATGGCATCTGTTGAGCATCTGTATGTTATTCCAGGAGCTGTAAGGTCATTCAGATCTGCATCATTAGCGATTGCCACACCATCCCTGAGAACATTACCATTAATAGTAATGCTGTTATGTCTGATTATAGACATACTGGTATTGACCAGTGTACGGAGATCATCAGTATTTGCTACAAATATATTGATATACGCACCCTGTCCATTTATTATAGGCTGATCACCATAATTAGATACTCTTGAAAGATCTCCGGTGATTATTGATCTATAACCAAATATAGCTACAACAGTCTCACCATTGCCATTTAATGCTATATTTGCTCCCTGTATTTCCAGTAAGGATCTCTGTGCAACGATTCTTTTAATGGTTCCGGTTCCGGATATTTTAATATCAGAATCAATAATTGAGAATATAGCGATATTTGCATTATCAAGTGTAAACCTGCCTCTGCCATGATATCCCTCAATTCCAAGAGATGCAGGATATGTGCCTCTGATAATGACATTAGCGTTGATATTCATTCTCTCAACAAATACCAATGCTTCATTAAGATTTACAAACGGATTGGCTGCAGTGCCATCTACAAATGAATATGTAACGCTATTATCTACATAGATATCAGTGACAAAATATGATAATGCTCTATCGCTGATATGCTTCAAACGATTATCATGTACCAGATGAGCATTAGTAAATACAGGTGTCATGTATATATTTTTTGCAGATGAATTGAAATTGAATACGATATTGCCATTGTAGATATCAACATCCTCGAGCTCGCCATATGCAGTCTGTGAAAATTCATACACATGTATGAGATTTGTTGTTTCAAGGTTATAAACAAATATCAGTTCTACATCTGTATCAGACATACTTGCAGGTGCAAACAGCAGAGGATAATTTACACAAAGGCCCTGTGGTGTCGGATTTGCCAGTTCTCCATAGGTAACTGTCATAATCTCTGTATATGTTTTAAAATCCGTAGTGCTGAATATTTTCTGTGTATTGGTCTGCCTGAGATAATAGGTATCACCACTTTTACTGATTGCTGTAAATGATTCTGGAGCCAGATCTACGCTGCTGATTGATTCAAGCACATACCCATTAAGATGGATTCTGTATAAAGTGCTGTAATCAACCACCAGTACATCGCTATTTACAGGATCAAATGTCAAACAGTTAGAATGCCCGGTCTGGAATGTAGCATGCGAGAGAACATTTTTACCCTGTATATCCATCACATGATATGTGGTATCATCACCATCAAGTGCTGTATAAATAAGATAGTCACCTGCAACACACATACCCTGTGAATTGCTTGTATTAGATTCGATAAAAGGAATCAGATACGGATCAAGTCTATTTACCAACATAGATGCAAGTAGTTTTTCTCTTAATGCCGGGACTGCTTTTTCTATTGTTAGTGAATCATCAAGCACTGTTGTAGTAGCTTCTGGATGATCATTCAACCATTCCTCAATAGCTGCCTGTATCTGTTCATCTGTTGGAGTTCCAATATCTACCCAATCAGTAGTGCCATCACCTCTGGTGCTTAATATCTGACCTGCATTACCATTATCAACCTGTCCATTCACTAAAGGCTGATTTACTTTTTTATCTTTAAGGATCTCAACATAATTTTCGAGAACAGAAATATCATTTGTATTTTCAGCTATCATTGCAGCATTATTTCTGATTCGATATCCTGTCTCATATGCATCTGCAGCAGCACCCGGAACAAGAAGAGAAGAATCAACTGCAGGGGATGTTGGTGTAACATATCTCTGCAGCCAGTTTCTGACTTCGTCAACAATAACCGGATCTATCACAGTATTAAGACTGCCATCCTCTGCCATAATACGGAGTGCGCTTAATACTTCATCATCAAGATCAAGATTATTGAAATAATTATCAATAAAATCTTTATAGGAAGTCCATTCTGTTTTAGTTTCGTTCCACGCATCCTGCAGTTCTTTTACAATTTTTATAAGCTCATCCATGTTCATGTCATGGAAGTTTGAATAAGGAAACTGTCTAAATATGCCCATAATTCACCTCTATTCAACACCATCATTTGATTCTGTTGTTACTGTTACTGATCCGGTAAGAGTTTCTTCCGGAGTTATAACAGTTACGTCAACTTTATTTGTTTCTTCATTAAATGCAAACCTTACAAAGCACGCACTTCCGAATCTTACACCTGCTTCAAACATGTTTAACCTCCATTAGTATATCATCAAGCAAAAACGTTTTTTAAAGGATTCTGTAATATATTCAATAAGATTGAATGCTGCTATATCTCTTTCCTTCTGCAGCAGATCTTGGGTAGCTGTAACTCCAATATTACCTGTTCTGCGTTCTGTGAAGGTTTCTCCGGTATCTTCAGAGTCAGTATAGCTGCCTGTATTTTTATCAGAATCACTCCATGTGTTTGAATTAAATCCCTGTACAGAATCAGTATTAGTATTATTTCCGGACCTGTCTCTGCTTAGCTCTCTGGACTGCGTGATATTAGCATCCACATTCCATATGGGATTATATTCTGCTGTCATGGTCTGGTATAGCTTATTCCAAGTGTACTGCTCAGATGCAGACCATACATTAATGCACATTTTCATTATAGCAAAATTGGGATATAACACTTCCAGTTCTGCGCATTCAATACATATGTTATTGATAACATCTGATTTATTCACACCTTCAGGAACATTAAGACCATCAAATAATGTCTGGTCATATTCATACATCCCCGTCACTGATAGTAACATCTGTATTCACCTCGTTATATCTAAAATCAACAGTAATATTTAAATCAAACATTTTATTAGTCTGATCAAGTCCTGCCCTGATAGTTTCAAGCCACAGTGCAGCCTTGGATCTGGTATCAATGTTATTAGCTTCAACCTCATTGTCTGTGACTCCGGATTCCTTAGCCATATTAACATTAGGAATACCGATTTCAGTACAGAATCTTGCATCTATTTTGGTCATATCTTCCAATATATCCTTAGCTATATAATTCTGTTTCAGATTATTCTGGAAGCTGTCCCACATAGGGGAACCATCCTCAGCAAACAGTTTCTTATCTGCGAATACTGCAGGGTTTCCTTCATTTATCTGATCATACATCTGCTTAAAAGACTCTGCGACAGCTTTATTATCACAGGCAAATACATAAGCAAGTTTACTGTTGACAAGATTAGCTCCCAATGATTCTGTACACAGTGCCAAAAGATCAGCATAATATGATATGATATCCCAACAGGAGCCATAATCAGGCATTAATCTGATCAGAGCACATTCTGTTCCGATCCTTGGAGTTATATTACCTTTAAGCAGCTGATTTGCCACATTTACATTAGTTGGTCTGTAGAACACATCATAGCCAAACAAAGTGCAGTGCTGCGGTATTACACCAAATTTATCTGTATTGATAATAGCGACAAATCCCCTCACAAACAATGTATATAGGAAATAATCAATACTCCATGTTTCCGGGATCCCCTTAAATTCATATACGCTTATGACCTTTTGCAGTAGGTATCTGCGAAAAAATGCTGCTGTCGCATTATCCTGCGAATGTACTGTAGAAGGCTTTATATGCGCGTTATACTTATTTATAAAATCATAACTGTAACTCATTGTAACAACCATTCCTCTCTGTTCCAGAGTTCCTTTTTGAAAAACCATTTACCACGCGTCTGGAATGTATTACCTCCACCATGAACAAACGGATTATAGATAAAGCCCTGAAATGTAAATCGGCTGTTCCATTGCCATGTGGTCCCGTTCCAATGAACATGCGCGATATAGAAATATCTTTGTGACTCATACCCTGACGCGCTGCAGGTCAATGTCTGCCCGTCTGCGGAGATCTCTTCTACAACCATTACATGGCCTCCAAGACCGCCACTAAAACATATTATAGCACCGATCTCAGGAGTTTGACCGCGTTCATAACCATCCTGAGTGTATCCCCACCATGTATCCGCGTTGCCTGTGGTAAATGTTGGACATAGATATTCCGAGTAGGTCCGTTTCCAATCCATAAACTCGAATACTCTGCCTATACAATATGTAACACAGTTAGGCAGCGGATGGTGTCGCACCGTATATGATGGGTTAAGACTATACCAGTACGGATTTCCTCTCATACCATGATTATTTAATCTTGGAATGAATGTCCAACCATCCGGAGCCGGGGATACAGATCCACCTCCAGATACAGGGTTATAAATAAATCCCTGAAAAGTGTATCCACCATAGCCATAATCACCATTAGCTTGAATACTGTGTGACGCTCTGAAGAAAAAGCCATTCCAAGCTGACTCTGATACAAGCCATGTGCCATCACTGTTTTCCTGCTCCAGTACACACACATGACCGACTCCTGAATATTGACCCCCTGCATAACAGGCAATAGCACCCAGAGCAGGCGTATGTCCTCTTGAGTAACCATCCGAGTGATTATACCAATCCTGTGCATTACCTGTAGATAATGCCGGCCGGTTACTGAAATCTCCGTTTACATCAGCATTCTCCCAAAATCTACCCCATGCATAACATGTACAGTTAGGCATTCCGTAACCTGCATTGTAGTACGGGTTCCTGCTGTACCAGTACGGACTTCTGCTTATTCCATTACTATTTAATCGCGGTATATATGCCATTATTCGTAATAAAACCCACTTTCAAGATATTGCCTAACTGCAGCATCTTCCTCAGATGTTCCATTAATAGGTACATCACCATCCTGTATGATCATATAACCGGATAAGGTGCTTATTCTGTGCATTGAACAAACAGGTCTGCCATTATGTACAGGATCATCTGTTATTGGTCTGAAGAATTGATGATCAAGTTTCAGATCTCCCCTCAATGTTGCAAATGCACCTGTTGTTCCTATAGTATTAGCTCTTGGCACAAGACTTTTAACTGCGTCACCAATACCGGATGCAGCTCCGAGAAGGAACCCGGCCGTACCTCCGGCAATCCCGGCAATACCCCCGGTTATAGCTCCACCAATACCCGATACTGCTCCGATATAATCTCTGGTTACAGATGATAACGATATAGGTACTCCAAGCTGTGATTCAATCCTGTTAAGGATTATACCATTACAGGATACAGTTAATGTGGCTTTTCCGGTTATTGGATCAATAGTAACCAGTGCTGTAATAGTGGATGCATTGCATGATACCGAGGTATCTATATCAAATACTCCGAACGGAGGTATAGTTAATGTCAGATTTGTATATGGTGCTGAATTAACATAATTCCCTCTGCTATTTGTATCAGGATGCTTAGCTATATCAAATGTAAATGCCCTTTCCACATGTGGATTTGGTCCGAGCTTGTACCCTCTTACATCTGTTGTCCATGTGAACAGATCAACTATAGCCTCAGTACCAATATCAGGACCTAAATTCATTAATGGTATCGCAACACAAGATTTAATATATTGCATAGGGTCCACCAGTGATAGCTGCAATGCCAGTGAAGCATCTGCAGTAGAAAACCGATTATCTTCAGTTACAATATCTGTCATCAGATAAGAACATAACTGACTAAGCTGCGCACTTGTGAGCGCGTAGTAATTAAGTGAACCCATTGTAGCAGACTTACTGACTATACCAACAATATATGTAGGTGAATTATGCCATGGATTATCAGTAAGGCCATTGGCAGATGCTGAGACAAAATCACATCCTGATTTGGCAGGATATAATGTATCAATAATATTACCATCATAAGCATCTTCATCAGCAGCTCTTGTTACATATAATGTTGAATTGCCAATTTCAGTTTTATATGTTGCCAGCACATCCACCTTCAATGTTGCTGTCCAAAGTGCGTGCTCAAAATACCATTCCTCAATAAAGTAGTATCTATCGAATGCATCAATATAAGCATAATTATAATTGGAAGGATCATGCAGCAACCCTATATCAAATGATAATGTCGGATGCATTATGCCAGATCCGGATTTCAGAATGCAATTAAAAGATGTGCCTGCATTAGCTGCAGGTCTTTTAGTGCTGTTATCTCGTTTAGATAATGTATATAATTTGACTTCAAAACTCATAATATTATGCCTGTGGCGCGGATCACCGAAGTAATACCGCGCCATGTCCGAGAAAGAAATAAGGATTAATCAAGCAGCAGGACAATGCCCTTTTCACTCTGATCATTATACCATCTTGATGTCTCATGCCAGTACTGATTAAAATACAGGCCCTTGGCATTGAGTGGTGTTACCACAGCTCTCTCATTTACCATCGTATAACCGAGAGCGTCCCTGTCAAAGATAACGCCTACCAGATTTGTAATATTCTGTGCAGCAGCAGTATCATATGTTCCATCCGGTTTAAGATATACCGGGGTAACATTCAGGCGCATAGGACTCTGAATACTCTGCCAGAAATTGACAGCTTCAACATCTGCATAATCTATAAACTCCGGATGGAATGTTGCTGACAGCACACGCGCCTTCATCTCATTCATAAGAGGAGCATAGATATACACCTTCTGCATATCGTATGGAGTGTGTCTGTTGATAGCTTTTCCGGTCACATTGATCTGGAATTCCTGTGATCTCTCTGTCATCAGGCTTGTAAGTGTAGCAACACGGGCAAACATCCATTTACAGAAATCTCCAAAATACTGAGGATCATATACAGTTGTTGCTGTCAGTGACAGACCTGTTTCAGTATTGTATTCAGTAAGTAGATGGACAACACCATTATTCTGTGATACCTTTGCACCGATAAAGTTGCCGATCGTCATTCTGGCAATACTTTCATGGTTCTGCTCGATCATGTCCATGATATTCTGTGTAAGCATTGCCATGAAACGACCAAATTCTGACGGACCTGAAAATGCAGAATCAAGCTGATTTGTATAGATGGTTAAGTGACGCTCGAACACATTCTGTCCATAAAAGTTTAGCTGCAGAACAGGACTTTTCTTGATAACATAATGATCAAGACTCTGACCATCAATCAGATCATAATGTGTGTCTGTTTCCCAATCAGTATCCACAATAGCAAGTTTACGAACAATAGCTCCCCATTGTTCCTCATCCATCTTGATGCCGCCAAACTTGCGGTTATACGGTCTGATCGAAAATATCGTTTTAGAGATCATCTGTGTGATAGCCGACAAAGTCTGTTCATATCCTGCCTGCAAAATTGTAGTGCCTATTGATATAAACTGGCTTGTGTTAACAGGAGCTGCAGCAGTCTCACCTGTGACCTGTTTTCTGATATTGTTCAGGACCGACGCTGCCTGTTCAAAATTCATGGTATTAACACTCATAATTTTTACCTTCCTTTATTATTAGTTTTCGGAGGATTGATGATAGCAGCGAGCACATCATCCCCGGATATTGTCTCATCTTCTCTTCTGCTGTTCATGATATTCATTGCTGTAAATTCTTTTTTCATGTCTGTGAAAAGTGATTTAAGCTCATCAAGAGCAGCACTAACAGTATCATCCTGTTTAGGATCATCCTGTTTAGGTTCATCCTGTTTTGGATCATCCTGTTTAGGTTCATCCTGTTTTGGTTCTTCCATATTCAGAATTTCATCTCTGGTATAACCTGCGTCAAGCAGTTTAATAATTTCTGTGTACTGCATTATTTCACCTCGTTTCTTTCAGCAGCCTATTAACATTCCATTGTACTATATTATAATCAGCTCCCAGTTTTTTCTTGCGTGTCTCTCCGGTTCCATATGCTCCGGATAAGACCGCTTTAGTCAGATATGTAATTCTGCTTACTTCTCTCTGGATGCTGTTATAATCATATCCTGCATCTTTTAATCTTCTTTTTCTGTCTGCTCCGGTTCCGTATTTACCGGAAAGTACATCCTTAATAATATCAGTATCAGATTTCTTTTTATCTGAATATTCAGGAGCTACAAAACCTCTGACATATTTACCATTTTTCCACATAGTTCTTGTTTTGACCATGTTGCTATAGTTACCTTCAACTACCACAAACATAGATTCCGACACCTTTGTAATGATTCCAACATGATCAGGTTCGCCTTTGTTATCACCCTTCCCCGAGTCATCCCAATCATACAGTATCCAATCGCCCTTTTTAGGCATATATTTGTCAGATTCCTTCCATATGCCCATAGCTTTAGCTTTGCGCACTATAACAGGGCAACTTGCGGATAGCGGGAAATTCTCTGCAGCAGCCTTCTTACCATATGCCTGTATAGCGCATGCTGTCACAAATTCTGCACACCATGGATCATGTACTGTTGCTGTATATCCATCAGGCTTTACTGAATTAAATATATGGATTATATCAGAATGCACAGAGGACCCTTCATTTGTTCCTATATAAGATATAGCAACCTTTACTATTTTATCACGTTTCATTTGTTTTCCTTATTAACTATAATCTGAATCAATTCTTTAAGACTTGTCAGCACGTTTGTATTATCTTCAATCGTTTTCCGTAATCCGTCCATTTCGCATTTGTGTCTTTCGTCCTGTTTATTAACAAGCCAAAATAACGCACCACATGCAACTATAGGAAACCCCAGAGACGCTATAAGCTGACCTATAACCTGCACATCCATATGATTACCTCCTTTATAACAATGCCTGCAGGTAATACACCGGCAAAGTGTTCGCGCACCCTTCCGAGGCTTGCCTTGCGCGCTGCAGGCATCAGTTAACAATAAAATATTATCTCTAAATAGTATACAATTCAAATAAAGATTTTGTCAACATGGACTCAAATATGATATTACCTCTCATATAAGCACCTGCAAATTGATACCCATGATTCTTTCTGTATTTAAGTAAACCAACCTCATCAGATTTGTACTCCGGAGCTGTTCCGGTCCTGTGCTCAGATATATAAAACTGTCTTTTGCTCTTGTGTTTATATATGCTGATCTCACCAACAGAACATATTAATTTATGCTCTGATAAAGGCAGTGACTTGATTCCTGAGTCATCGTTATAAGCGAAGTCATTAGATAATGCCATGTCTGCATAGGAACCGGATGAAAGCCTGTATAAAACAGTATTAGCTTTTTTCCTGCTGATCATCGAATTATTAAGCATTGCAATCAGAATACCTCTGTTTTTATCAATATACAGCTCCTGATCTTTCTGCTGCATCTTTTCAGCGATACCAACCAATCCAAGCTCCAGAAATATAGCATTAGCAATATTAAAAGCATTAGCCATGCACAGAACCTGCAACGGAGCATTGCCTTTTATCTCTCTGTTTCTGTTGATAGTCTCATAGGCATTAAGGAACGCGCTGCCTTCATTCTTAAGGACCCTCTCATGTCGCTCAGGTATAAACTCATCATAAATAAGCAGCTTAACATCTGACGCGTCAAAACCACGCATATTAGATATAGTGCTGAGAGCGCAGGTATATCCCAATGTTTTAGGTTCGACATCCTCTCCAAGATCCTCATAAATAAGCGCATTATATTTGCTGATTGATTTCACGGAGATCTCCGCGGATATGTCCTCACAGACAGCCTTATACGGATTAAACTCCGGTTTATTGATCAAATCACACTGCGCCTGTGTTCTCCTCATCAGCATAAAACGCGTATCTGTCTGATACGCGTATAATAGTGCTCCGTATGTTTTTCCGGTTCCTCTGCCACCAATAATAAAGTTGAACGGCAGCCGATAATTCAATATCTTGGCTATATCCACATAGCCACTACTTAAGTATATGCTCATACTAACCTCACACCATTATATAAATCATCTTCATAAAACAGATCATCCTCTGTCAGCTCTCCAAATTCTTCATCAGGAATATCATTCCACCAACATTTATTATCCGGGCATAAACTTGAATCAGGATCATCTTCAAATATTTCCTGCAGATCCTGTCTCTCTAATATTAATTCCTTCTCCTCATCAATAATAACTACCCAGTATTTTATTCTGTCTCTATGTGCCTTCTGCAGCTCCCAGCAGTAAAAATCTGCTGATGCTTTATAATTGAATATAAGCTGCTTGTGTGTTTTCGGATGCCTTGCAATATGATCTTCATCAGAATCATATCCCTTCCTATGCTGCATTATTCCGTATCTCATGATAATACCTCCTATACAGCAACAGCAGGATAATTGGTCCTGCTGTCACTGTTGCCTTATTATTTATTCCACAGTACAGGTGATGTAATTCCTGCCTGACTTGGACTTACCTCCAATGACCTTGATCATACCAACATCATCACCTAAAAATTCGGTAATATCCTGAAATTCTCTCATAAATGTTGGTGAAACAGTACCGAGCATCTCTCCATCTGTAGTCTCAATAGCAAGGATTGACTTGATTTCTCCGGTCTTCTCATCGACATCATTGCAAGTGATCCAGCTCTTGACTTCCAGAATCGAATCGACAGCATCGGACATCTTCTTGACGTCCGGAGATTTCATCATCTTGTACTGTGTTCTTGCGTCCATGTTCTCTGGGAATTTCTTGATAACTTCCATTGTTCTTGTCCTCCTATTATATTCATTGGTTATTTATGCTATACGCGCTCAGCACGTTCAAGCTCAGATTTGACGTAGTGCAGGACTCCGAGTGCCCTGCCCAGAACAGTTGCGACCTGCTCTCTGTTAGACATATCCGTATGTTTAAATGTAACATTAACATACTCGATACCATCCAGAATAGAATCTTTTGCTATATCTCTGATTTTATACTCTTCATACATGTTGCACCTCCTATGTGCTATAATCTTTAACGTGTCATTATTGTACCATAATTATTTAAACAGTTCAAGCCATATTGCAGGATGATTTAATATTTTTCGATATTCTCCGGTAACACCTAATGTATATGTACTGTCTCTGATCAGGACATTTGATGTTATCTTAAGATCATGGCCATCAATATTTAACATCATATCAGGATCATCATTATATACTGATTCTGTACCACCTGCAGCCTTAAATATAAATCCTTCTTTAAAGTTCCGGATATCTCCAAGTTCCTCAGCGCCTTTACTTTTAGCTACCCCGGCTATAGTGATATGCAGCTTATCATCCTGATCAGTATATGCATATTTCTTAGCACCCATAGTTACAAATTCTTTATAGGTTCCTTCATTATCATACAAGCCTAAATAATACTTTTTTCCTTTACGATCGACAGCCACGCCACCATTTTTAATACTGTCCTGTTTCCGGGCCTTGTTATATTTATTAAATGATATGCTTCCATCATCAATAAATTTTACGGAGTCTGTATCACAGTAAACAAACTGATAGCCTACATGGTCAATAGCTATCTGTAGCTGTTCTCTCGCTCTGGCAGTGGTCCACACTCCCCAAGCATATGAAAGGAATGCTTTTTTGTTAGCTGCTGTCAGCAGTTCCAGTTCCGGTTCATGCTGCTCTATAAACATATCGCGCTCATATAATATATTCTGTTTGACCGGAGATTGTACCGACATGCCATATATGCTATTTAGCTTAGCTTTTGACATATGATAAAACAGTTCCTGCCCTGCCACATTCTTGAGATCAGTTTTACTCTGATAATACTGCTGTATGCTCTCGCGCAGAGGTTTTGGCAGCCTACCATATCTGCAATGATAGAAATCTATAAAACTGATAGAATCAAAATCATAATGCTCGTAGATGATCTTGAAATCAATGTCAGTTAATGTTGTTTCCAAGTAATCTGCAGCAAGGATCCTGCCATTGAAATTATCATGCCTTGATAGATTCCTGCATTTATGCTTAGCTATATACGGGCATCCATCCATAGGATCTTTTAATCTGATATTAGTATATGCAACACGCATCAGACATGCTCTACGATGGATGTATATCTTTTTAATGACAGAATCAAGATCTGTGACATCCTCCCTGATCCATGGAGACATAGGGAATAACTCATTGATCTGGACATCCGGATAAGATGATACTCTGTCATAGGATGTAACATTCTGCAGGATCTGATCAGAATAATACCTGTTCCCGTGTGTGTTACCTCCCCTGAATGCTTCCCTGAGCATGCAGAACACATCATAATCCGGAAGCATATCAGATAGCGTTTTCTTATTGAAATGTCTCATAGCTGCCTTTACATCCCTGCGGACATAACCTGTACTGGTTAATGGTATGGAATAAAAGTTATCATGTTCAATAGAGAATTGGACCTTGAGAGCTTCAACCAATGACACCACATCAGTAATGCAATATGCGAGCTCCTGATCAGATAGCTCTGTCCAAGGGTAGCGCATTTTCTTATAGTTAAATTCATCCCCGGAGAGCTTCTGTGTCACGCCCATCTTTTTAGTAAATACCGCTAACGACATATTAGTTAGAAAGTAGCTGCATCTGTATTCCAGATGATCATACATTTCACATTTAAGGACCTTGCGGGGTTCCGTTGCAAATACCTCCTCAGCAGCAAAAGGATAAACACCCTTTAAAAATGAAAATTCATAGGATAAATTATGCACATATATCATTAGATACTCATCGCTGTTAAGCTGATCAGAAAGCTTCATGCAAAACTGCAGATATTCATCCCATGTACGACCTATGATAGTATATTCTTCAATTTGAAACTGCCAAATATACATAAATGCCTGATTGATCTTATAATCATTGGTAGCTTCAATATCGAAAGCGCAAAACAGGTCCTTATATTTTCGCTTATTGTTCCTGCGTCCTGGATTGCCTTTTCTGCGCTTCTGACATGGTGCTTCCGTGATCACAGAATACGGAAATGTATTAACATCATAAATTATTCTTCTTTCAGACTCCATTTATCTATTAACCTCTTCAGACGTTTTTTACCAATCATCTGATTATTCTTGTTAGGTTTTATAGAAAGAAATTCTCTCCGGTTCTCCAAAAATATCTCATAATTATCTCTGAATACTTCATCAGGGATCTTCAACTTCTGAGAATGTTTATAAGCATCAATAGCATCCCCGGATGCGTATACCTTATCTCCGTATTTCTCGCGGATCTCATCAAGGTAATCCATGAGAGCATAAACTCCGTCAAGATCCTTGACCAGATCACTATAGCCCATTCCACCCATTACCTGCCTAAACTGAGCTATAGCTTTTTGTTCACCCTTAATTGTTGTCCTGTCTGATCTGAGCCACATCGAGACGTCCGCAAGCATACTGGATACATTCCATTTGGAAGATTGCTCTATATCCTTAATCGTAGGAAACCTGAAGCCCTCTCTTGCACGTTTACCAATACCTTTGGCCTGCATCCTCTGGAGCCTTTTATTAGCTACAGATCTGAGAGTGCTATATGCAGCATTGATAGCAGCATCTGACATCTTGCTGATCTGTGAAGGACTAAATAGTTTACTCTTCATCACAATACCTCACTAGCTCTTCATAGATAAGACGCTTAATATAACTGGTCCTGTTAGGTTTAAACTTGGCAGCATAGTGATAAATCATTGCGTCAACAGGATCATCCATATCAAATACAACCTTGACCTGTTTGTAATTCTTCAATTTCTGATAGTCCCAACTTGTTTTCTTCTCACTCATTTTGTGATACCTCCATTCCTAAATGTGACATAGATCATCAATACAGGGAATATAGCATACAGAATGCCATATGCTATAAGTGACATTAACTCCATCATGTTATCACCTCCTCAAATTATTGTACCATAATAATAGCATCTTGCAAATGATCATGCAAGCATGTTATATTATTGATGAAGTAGTTATACCTCTCTTTCTGAACATATT
>Ga0326511_10002786_pt1 | contig 14096 bp, 7 predicted proteins | sample 0_2496_0518_D_FD_203701 | JGI IMG/M metagenome (GOLD analysis project Ga0326511, IMG submission 203701) | Bovine rumen microbial communities from UC Davis, California, United States - 0_2496_0518 | ecosystem: Host-associated > Mammals > Digestive system > Stomach > Rumen | place: USA: California... | reverse complement strand
ATGAAATTGACACTAAAGACTACAAACTTGTCTTTAATTATGAAAGTGGAAAAATCAATATCAGTTATGACGAATCATTCTATTCAAAAGAATTAATGGACGTATTTTTGGAGTCCATTGATGTATTATTGGATAAATTTACCATAAATGAGACATTACTTAATTCTATTTCAATAAGACGTGAAATTGAACTTGATGAGGACTTTGAAATTGATCTGGCTAATGAAGGCGTAATAAATGATATATTTGAAAAGATATCTTTGGAAAATCCGGATAAAACAATACTTTATACAGAGGATGGCGAGTTAACATATGATGAATTAAACAGAAAAGCAAATAAAATAGCCAACAGTTTAATTAAAAATGGGGTTGAAGTTGAAGATAAAGTAATGTTTATGATGAGGAGAAACAGTGATTTGATAGCGGCTGTTTTAGGTATTGTCAAAGCGGGCGCCGCATTTATTCCGATTGATCCGAACTATCCGAAAAACAGGATTGACCAGATATTGGAAGACAGCGATTCAAAATTTGTCATTACTTCTGAGGATATCGAATACGATGGTGAAAACAGATTTGATGTTGGAAAATTACTTGAAGAAAGCGATGATTCAAATCCGAATGTAGAATTAACTCCTGACAATTTATGTTTCTTAATTTATACTTCAGGGTCAACCGGAAAACCTAAGGGGGTAATGATTACTCATAGGGGAATATCAAACTATATTGCCAATGTGGATGAAAATGTTCCGATTTATGAGCTCAACCGTAAATGTGATAAGTTCATATCAATTTCAACAGTGTCATTCATTGTATTTTTAAGGGAGATATTCGGTACAATTTTAAACGGTTTGCCGGTGGTATTTGCAAATGATGAGGAGGCTATTGACCCATTACAATTAGTGGAACTGTTTAAAAAGACTGATGCGGATGGTTTTGGCTCAACACCGACAAGACTGCTTGAATACTTGCAGCTTGAAGAAATTCAGAATGTTGTTGGCGGATGTAAAGTAATTATTGTAGGTGGTGAAGGATTCCCTCCAGTTCTCTATGATAGATTGTCAAAATACACTAAAGCAGATATCTACAATTCATATGGTCCGACAGAAGTTACAATAGCATCACATTACAAATTAATTGACTCTTCTGAAGTAACTGCTGGTTGGAAAATGTTTAATGTAGTTGATAAAATTATGGATATTGATGGAAATCAGCTGCCTGCTTATGTTTCCGGTGAAATATATGTTGGTGGTGCCGGAATTGCAAGAGGATATCTGAATAATCCTGAACAGACCGAAAAGGTGTTCATGGAGTTAAACAACATTCCATATTATAACACTGGTGATTTGGGTAAAAAGGATTCAAAAGGCGAACTGTATGTTGCAGGACGTAACGATACTCAGATTAAACTCAGAGGATTGAGAATTGAGTTATCTGAAATCGAAAGTGTAATAGCAAACTATGAAGGCATTGCATTGTCAAAGGTTGTTGTTAAAAAACTTAACAGTATTGAACACCTTTGCGCATACTTTACTGCAACTTCACAAATTAATTTGGATGATTTAAAACAGCATTTAATCGATTCACTTCCGAAGTATATGGTGCCGTCTTATTTAATACAATTGGACGCTTTTCCAAAAACTCCAAATGGAAAAACTGACTTCAAAAACTTGCCGGATCCTGAAATAAATCTAGATGATTTTATTAAACCGAGAAATGATATTGAAAAAGAACTGTTTGACATTGTCTCAGATATTTTGGGAATGGATGAATTTGGTGTTAATACTGATTTATTCAGCATTGGTTTAACTTCTTTGACAGTTATCCAGCTGACCTCTGCAATATATTCCAAATTAAATGCCCAATTGAATGTTACTGAAATTCTTAAATACAAAACTATTGAAAAAATAGCTTCTGAAATTAAAATTGAAGATGATGAATCGCAGGATATTAAAGAACTTTATCCTTTAACTCCAAATCAACTTGGAGTTTACTTTGACTGCATTAAAAATCTGGATAACACTGCATATAACCTTCCGAAGAAAATGGAATTTAGTGAAGGAATTGATGTTGGCAAACTTAAATCATCAATCATTAAAGCTATTGAAAATCATCCGTATCTCAAAACAAGAATAATAATGGATAACGGTGAAGTATATCAGCAAAGAAGGGATGATTTAAAAATTGATGATATGATTGAAGTTGTTGATGAAGCTGATGTTGATGAGTTTGTAAAACCATTCAAACTGGATGAGGGTCCATTATTCAGATTTAAGATAGTTGGAAACTCAATGCTTTTAGCTGATTTCCACCACATTATTGTTGATGGAACCTCTTTAAACATTTTATTTGATGAAATCTCAAAAATCTATGATGGAAAAGATTATGAGATTGAAGAGCTTGACGGATTTGAATATTGCTTAAATGAGATTAAAACACGCCAATCCGGTTTATATGAGGAGGCAAAATTATTCTTCAATAACAGAGTCAAAGAGTTTGATGATGTAACATTAATTCCACAGGACATTAACGGCGATGAATCACAAGGTAAAGTCGCAATGAATGATATTTTCCTTGAAAAAACCAGTATTGATGAGTTCTGTTCAAAAGCAAATATCTCTCAGAACAATTTGTTCCTGGCAGCAACATCATTTGTTATAAATAAATTCGTATATAATCGTGATACATTAATCGCAACTATCACTAATGGTAGATTCAATCCAAATCAACAGAAAACATTGGCCATGATGGTTAAAACATTACCATTAGCATTGAAATTAAATTCTGATTCAACTCTTAAGGAATACTTTGAATATATAAATGGGGAATGGCTGAATGTATTGACATATTCCGCATATCCTTTAACTGAAATTTCAAATGAATTCGATATTGCTCCTGAAATATTATATGCTTATCATGGAAAAATCATTGAAGACATTGAAATCGGTGGAATGAAAGTTGAAAGACAGTCTATTGATTATGAAGGACTGAAATTCAAAGTCAACATTAATGTTGTGGAAGTTGATGGTCAATACAGAATTTTCTGCGAATATAATGATCAGTTATACTCTGAAACTTTAATCAGCACTTTCCTTGAATCAATTAGAATAGTTTTAAACAAATTCCAGACATTTGATGAAAGCACATTTATGAAAGATATTTCAATCATTGAAAACGATGACTGGGGTGTCGATGATTTGGCATATGATGATGTTCCTGAAGACAGATTAAATAAAATATTTGAAAATCAGGTTGAAATGCATCCTGACAGAGTAATATTATATGCCACTGACGGGGAATTTACATATGATGAACTAAATAAAAAAGCTAACAGAATTGCTCACAGCCTCATTAAAAGGGGTGTCGGTCCTGAAGACAGAATAATGTTTATATTAAATAGGGACAGTAATGTGGTTGCATCAATATTTGGTATTCTAAAATCCGGTGCAGCATTCATTCCGGTGGATTCAGAATATCCATCTGAGAGAATTGAGCATGTTTTAACAGACAGCGAATCCAAATTTATCATTGTGGATGATGTGATTGAGAAGAAAGGTATAGATTTAAGTGGATATGAAGATAATTTGCTTGATGTTAATGAACTGCTCAAAGAAAAAGACACTGCTAACCCTGATCCGGATGTGCATGCAAACAATATGGCATATCTCATTTACACTTCAGGTTCAACAGGACTTCCTAAAGGAGTAATCCTTGAACATGGAAACATTGCAAACTTTGTGTATCCTGACCCAAGGAATGTTTGTACTTATGAACTGGTTCATAATCTTGAAAAAGAAGATTATAAAGTATTGTCCACAACAACAGTTGCATTTGATGTATTCCAGCAGGAAATTATGGGATCACTTTTGAATGGTGTTCCAATGGTATTTGCTAATGATACTGAATATAAAGATCCAATTGAAATGATGGATTTAATCCACAGAACCGGTGCAAATGTTTACATTGCAACCCCATCAAGACTGCTTCAGTATCTTGAAATTGAAGCGATGCAGGAGACTATGTATGGATTTAAGGTATATATTCATGCTGGAGAACCTTTCTCTAAAAGATTATATGAGCTTCTCTCACAAAATTCCAATGGAAAATTCTTTAATATGTACGGGCCAACAGAAACAACTGTCTACTGTAACGGTGTTCAGCTTGAAAGCTCAGATATTCACATTGGAAAAGAATTATTCAACGTTCATGAAATGGTCATGGACTTTGACTCCAATCCATTGCCTCCAAATGTAATAGGGGAGTTATATATTGCAGGAAAAGGGGTTTCAAGAGAATACTTGAATCGTCCTGAGAAAAATGCTGAGGCATATGAAGTTATTAACGGAATAAGATTTTACCGTTCAGGAGATTTTGTTAAGGTCACTGAAGAAGGAGATTATTATGTATTCGGAAGAATGGATAATCAAATCAAACTCAGAGGTTTAAGAATAGAAATTGGGGAAATTGAAGTTGGACTTTCAAAATTCCCAGGAATCAAATCCGTTGCAGTTGTTGTTAGAAAAATCAAAGGCAATGACCATTTATGCGCCTACTTCACAGTTCATGATGAATACAGGGAGGAAAACCGTGGAGAAAACGAATACTCAATTAATATTGATGATTTAAAAGCTTCCCTTGCGGAAAAATTGGTATATTATATGGTTCCAACAGTTTATATGGAACTTGATGAAATGCCTCAAACAGCAAATGGTAAAACAGACCTCAGAAACTTACCTGAACCTGTTTTAATAACAGAATATGTGGCTCCTGAAAATGACATTGAAGCATTCTTTACAAACCTGTTTGGTGAAATCTTAGGACTTGATGAAGTAAGTGCTACAGATAATTTCTTTGAAATTGGTGGAACCTCACTTTTAGTGACCAAAATTACAATGGAGGCACTAAACAGAAACTATAATCTGAACTATGGGGATGTATTTTCAAATCCAACTCCAAGAGCATTGGCCGAATTGGTATTATCCGACCAGTCTGAAGAGAAAAAAGCTGAACTGTCATATGATTATTCCGATATTGATTCATTACTTAAGAAAAACACTCTTGAAAACTTACTTGATGGCGAAATTCAGGATAGTTTGGGAAATATTTTACTCACCGGAGCTACAGGATTTTTAGGAATTCATGTTCTTCGTGAAATATTGGAAAATGAAACTGGTGATGTATACTGTTTCATAAGATCAAACAAAGTATTAAGCGGAGAGGAAAGATTAAAATCACTTCTCTTCTATTATTTCTCCAATGAATACGAAGAGCTTTTCAATGAGAGATTGCACATTATTGAAGGGGATATTACAAACTTTGAAGACTTTGAAAAACTTATTAATGTAAACATTGATACCATTGTCAATTGTGCAGCTAATGTGAAACACTTTTCATCTGGAACGGACATTGAGGACATTAACCTTGGTGGTGTTGTAAACGGGCTTAAGTTTGCTAAAATGAAAAATGCAAAATATGTTCAGGTTTCAACCTACAGTATTGCAGGTGAAAGTATTAACAATTATCCTCCTGTCGATGTTCCGTTCACAGAGCAGGACTTATTCATTGGTCAGGCTGTGGACAATCAGTATCTTAACTCCAAATTCCTCGCAGAAAGGGCAGTTCTTGAAGCTGCGGTAGAGAATGATTTGGATGTTAAAATCATGAGGGTTGGAAACCTGATGGCAAGAAGCTCTGACAGTGAATTCCAAATTAACTTTGAATCAAACGGATTTATTAACCGTTTAAAAGCATTTGTTACAATTGGAAAAATGTCTTACTCAATGATTATGGGCAATGTTGAATTTTCACCAATTGATGTGACTGCAAAAGCAATTATTAGTCTGTCAAAAACTCCAAAGGATTGTACTGTATTCCATCCATATGATTATCACAGTATCAGTTTTGGAGATATAATTGAAATCATCAAACCTCTGGGATTGAATATTGAATATGTGGAGGAAGATGAATATCAAAAAGCATTGGATGATGCATTGGCCGATAAATCAAAACAAGAAGGAGTTTCAGGTTTAATTACTTCAATCGGTTCTGGTAAAGTTAAAAAAATCTGGCTTCCTGTATCAAATGATTATACCGTACAGGCATTGTATCGTTTGGGAATTAAATGGCCGTATGTGTCTGAAGAGTATGTCTATAACTTTGTGAAATATTTGGATGATCTGGACTTCTTTAGTATTTAAGGGGATTAATGATGTATGAAAGAAATTATGAATTATTGAGGAGTAAATTCAGTGAATTTTTCCTCCCGACATTATTTACTTCAATGGCAGGAAATATCTGTTTATTTGTGGATGGTTTGATAGTGAGCTTTTTAATTGGTGCATCTAATCTTGCACCAATTCAGATTGTAGCTCCTGTGATTACTTTTGTCAATCTAATCTATTGGATGATTGGATTGGGTGGTAGTGTACTTTGTTCTGTTGCAAAGGCAGAATTTGATGATGAAAAGAGTAATTCATATTTTTCAACATCCATTATTTCACTTTTAGTAATTGGAATACTGATTTCGATATTCGGTTTGATATTTTCAGGCAGTATTACACAGTTTTTATGTTCCTCCCAGCCCGAACTGATTCCTGAGGTAACTTCATATTTCAATTCATTAATTATTGGTATGCCGTTTTTATGTTATATGATGTGTTTATCATACTTTATAAGGGCAGATGGTATGCCGTCACTACCGTTCAGGGCAATATTGATTGCAAATATTGTTAATATATGTTTTGATGTAATTTATATTTCATATTTCCATTTAGGACTTTCAGGAGCAGCATTGGCTACTTCAACAGGTTATCTTGTTGGATCAGTTTTAATTTCATATTACTTTTTTAAAAAGGACCGTACATTGGAATTTATTAAATTAAAATTAGGCAAATTCTTCGCTTTCCTTAAAAAAATTGCAACTTCCGGATTTTCATCTTCTTCAACACAGTTATACTTAACTTTAAAATTGCTTGTAATAAACTTTTTAGTTGGAATATATGTTGGAAAATCAGGTATTGTGGCATTCGGTATCTGCTATAATAGCCTGTTCATATTATATATATTTTTAATAGGAACTGCTCAGACAATGTCTCCAATAGTGTCTGTTTACTTTAAAGAAGAAGACTATTCTGGAGTTAATTACATTATTCACAGGTCTTTAAAAATCGTTGTAATTGCAAGTTTGGCTTTATCTTTGTTATTTATTGTGTATCCTCGGGCGTTATTGTTCCTGTACAGTGTTAAAAATCCTGCAGATGTTCCTGTTGTATTGAATGCTCTGCGAATATTTGCAATAAGTTATGTGGGAACAGCCATTACATTTTTATATACTTTTTATGCTCAGGCAATTCAGAAAAATAAATTATCCACTATTATTTCCCTGCTTGAAGGTTTGGTCTTGCCTATTGGGCTTGCATGCATATTGTCCATTCCATTTGCAGGAAACGGTATTTGGATTTCATTTGCAATCGCTGAAGCATTAACAATACTGTTCATCTTTGCTTATTCAAAATATATCCATAAAAAAACAGAGGGCGAATATTCAGGATTCTTTATCAGCAAGCACAATGATGATGAAAAAGTATTTGAACATACAATTAATGGTAATGTAAAAGATGCTGTGGAATTGGCACAAAATGTTCAGAATTATTTATCAGACAATAAATCTGCAGCAATAGTCAGTTTAGCTATTGAAGAGATGCTTGTAAACATCATCAACAACAATGAAACAGTTAATACAATTGACGTAATTGTTAGAAATAATGCTGACAATATTTTAATATCAATTAAGGATACTGGTGTCGATTTCAATCCAGTAGTGGAAAAAGATAATCTTGAATTTGATAATATCAGTGTTTTAAATAAAATTGCAGACAATGTTGACTATTCAAGAGTATTAGGGTTAAATAGTACTGTAATAACTATTAAAAATTAACAACTTCATTATATATCGTATAATGAAGTCATTAATCCATCATCTTATTAGCTAATGCAATATGCTAATGGTGATGAGATTAATTCCACTTTTGATATGTGGGGTCAGTGTTTATGTTTGAATTAAATGTAATTTTTTTAAAGTCTTGTTTTGGCCTAATTATGTATGACTTGAAATTTAAAATATTAATCATGTAATTATTTGGAGAGGAATATATGAAAGGGCATGCGATAGTTGTCATACTTATGGTCTCTCTACACTTATTTTTATAGAATTTACAATAATTAAATATTTCATTCGTTTAAACAAAGCTAATTCACAAAACTTTCATTTGATGATGTGTTGTTGACATTAACGCCAAGGATACTGAAAATCAAACTTGATTCAACATCACCATATATATCGTAGGGTTTTCCAAAACATTTTTCAAATCCAAAATGGCTGATGTTAATGTCATATTTTAAATTTATGAAGGTCAAATATTTATATTGAGGTGGATTGAAAAATGGCAGACTTAAATTTTGATCATGAAAGAATAATGTTTACGCCTGCTTTGCTCTACATTGACTACATTAATTTGCATTTTAAGTACTATCTAAAAAAGAATCATGATGATATCACTCCTTATGACTTTACGTATCTTGCTAATATTTTCTACAATCCGATCTGTTCTCAAAAGGATTTGGCAGAGTTATTGTTTGTAAGTGAATCAAATGTCACCCAAATAATTAAGAGACTTGAAAAAAACGGATTGGTAAAACGAGATGTTGATGAGAAAAACAAAAGCCGTAGAATTTTAAATTTAACAGAAAAAGGAAAGGAAATTTATTTCAAATTACTGAAAGAAGCTTATGAAGGCGAAGCCAAATTCTTTGAAAATTATTCTCCAGAAGATGTTGAAATATTCAAAAAAATGCTATACGATTATTCTCAATTGGCTATTAATTCATACTAAACTTTTATATATTATTTCGGATAAACCTTAAAATTAAGACTTAAGACTATTAAGTCATTAATGTTTTAGATGATAATTAATGTCAGATAAAGAAAAAACAATTGAATTTTTACAATTTTTAGTAACTGGTCTTGCTGCAAATTCATTCGGACACAGAATCCAATCAAAAATATTTGCAGGCCTAGGCTTCCAGTCTCTCGGAGACAAATATACAGCACATGCAACCGAAGAGATGGATTTCGTCGAACAGTTCATGGACCGCATCCTTGATTTAGGTGGCGAACTCAAACAGGAAGCAGCACCTGAAGCACCTGTATTCACAGACATCGTAGAATTCATTGAACATGACTACAACGTATCAGTTGAAGGGATTGCCTATTTAAATGAAGTAATGGAATCCGGAATATTGGATACAACAACCTATGACCTGATGAAGGTATATCTCAAAGACGAAGAGGAAGACATGTACTGGTCAGAACAGCAACTGGACCTCTGCAAAATGATTGGAAAACAGAATTATCTAACACAACTGTTAATCAATGATCAAAATGGAAATTAAAGCTATCAAAACATATGAAAACGGTTTCATGAAACAGACATTTGCCTTCGGCGGAGAAGGAATGGACGGTCTTGATGAATCAGTAAAATACCGATCAAGCATCCAGAACTACCTTATCGATACAGGCGATGAAGTAATCCTTGTAGATACTGATATGCCAAGTGAGGCTCCAGTGATGGAAGTGGATGAAAATACTCCATTGTCAATGGGAGAGAGAATCAGCGACTATCTCACAGCACTCAACAAGCTGGGATATAAGCCAGAAGACATAACAAAGATTCTGATTACCCATAAGCACGCCGATCACACCGGTGAGTTAAGGCAGTTTCCAAATGCCAAAGAATATCTTTCAAAAACAGAAGCCGAAGAGATGAATCTCACAGGAGACAATATCATCCCTGTTGAATTCAATGACGGGTCATATCATAACTTTGAAAAATCAGAAAAGATAGTCGATGGAGTATATCTTATTGAAGCCGTTGGCCATACAACCGGCAACAGCATTGTTATTGCAGAAGATGACGGGCTGTTCTACATGATTCACGGTGATGTAACCTATACCGATGAGGCATTGTATGAAAACAAGCTGTCAATTGTTTTTGAAGATGTTGCAAAGGCAAGACAAACCTTGGATAATGTCAGGGATTTCATTAAAAACAATCCTACCGTATATCTGTCCACACATACTCCATTAGGTCATGAAAACCTTGAAAATAAAAAAGTCATTGATTTGGAAAATCCTCCGGAAACTATTTATCCATAAATACTTTCTTTTCTATTTTTTATTATGGGCATCATTTGAGATGTCTAAAAACTAATTTATATTGTTTTCATTCCATATCCAAATCTAGAAAATCATTGTTGTTAATGTAAAACCAACTGTTAAATGAAAAGAAAAAATAGCTATTAATATATATATCTTGAAATTTAAAATATTAATTAACTAATAAAATTATTTGGAGAGGAAGAGATATGAAAGGTGAAGTATATTATGGTAAAGGTATTCGTGAATTGGAAGACCAATATCCTGATTTGTATGAACTTGTTACTGATATGAATGAAACTGTATGGGATGGAAAAATTCTGGATTATAAAACTCAAAAATTAATAGCTATTGGAATTACAGCTTCCCGTGCAGATCCAAGAGCAACCAAAAAGCAAATTAAAAGTGCAATTGAAGTGTTAGGTATCAGCAAAGATGAAATCGTGGATGTTTTAAGAGTTGTTTTATTAACATCAGGTATGCCTGCATTTTCAAAATCCTTACAAATTTTAAACAGTGTTTTAGAAACTATGGATTAAGCTTCAAAATCATTTTGAAGTTTTCTTTTTTTATTATATTATTTTTAAAGTCATTAATATTCTGCATATGTGGTATGCTATAAAAAGTATCATTCCAACATTTAATATGGATGTAACTATCGGTTTTTCAAGATATATTTCTCTTGCAGATTCATCCAATTCAATTTTATTGTATTTTTTAAATATCGCATTCAACCCTATAATCCATGAAAATAGTAGAATTATCAAATAGGAGGCTACTATTGTGATATCTCCAATGTTTACTGAATTCATATTTTGTGTAATGTTTGTTAGGGATGTGGAGAAAAATATGCTGGCTACTGATCCGAAGAAATTGACGAATGCGTGCAACGTTATGGAGTATATGATTTTTCCTGTTTTGATGTAGACATATGCAAAAAATCCTCCAAGTAGGAATGCATAGAAAAATTGGCTTAGGTTTCCATGAAATAGTGCAAAAATTAATGCGGATAGAAATATTGATAGCTTTAGTCCGTATTTTATTGTTCTATCAATCAGTAGTTTTCTAAAGAAAAGTTCTTCAAATATCGGTGCCAGTATGCTTATTATAATCAGATTTACGTAAATGCTTGAATTTTGAATCAGCTGTTCTATGGGATTAATCACATCGTTTGTAAGGGTGTTTCCTATTATTGTTGTAATAACCATTCCGATCATGTTTCCAATCCACATTAACGTTAGGGCTATGCAGAAATATTCTATCTTTGATTTTAAATTTATTTTTTCCTTTTTTAGTGTTGATGATTCGATTTTTCCCATCAGATACATGAATATGGGCAATATTAATATGTAATTTGTCAGTGAAGATAGGACTGTCTGGATATTGGTGTTTCTTATTAAGGTCACATCCCATAATGCAATGACATTTACAAGCAGTATTTGGAATAGTACTGGTATCAGTGCAAGGGCAAGATAGTTAAATCCTATTCTTGAGAAAATTCTTTTATTTTCATCCAATTTCTTCACCTTCAAGTTAATGTAATTAATATTTAACTTTTAATATATATACTTTAATTAACTTTGTTTGGCATGGCTAAATTTTTTTTTGATGCACGTAAATTTAAATTAAGTTTAACCTAATAATTATTCTTTGTTTTACCTAAAAAAGATTAAAAATCGAATATTTTATATATTACTTATTATTTAATATTATATTGTACAATACATTGTTTTTGGGAAAGTTAAATTTTGGCATTCTAAAAAATGCACTTTATTTAGGTTTACCTAAAACTTATATATTGTTTTTTATAAAAGTAATATATGTTATTGGATTTTTTGAACTTTATCCAATATCATATAAAAATATACGGGAGATAATAATATGATTGAAAATGAATATGTTGAAAAAGTAATGAAACATAAACATGCACTTATTTTTGTTGGCGGAATTGCAACCGCTATTGTCGGTAAAAAAATCTTAGAATCAAAAACTGTAAAAGATACCTGTACTAAAGGTATGGCTACCGTTATGGCAGCTAAAAAAGATGCAGAAGAATGCTTCCAAGATATGAAAGACAACGCTGAAGACATTGTTGTTGATGCAAATTCCGAAGTAAAAAAAGAAATTTACGTAGAAGATAAAGAATAGATTTTTTCTGGTAGTGTAGAAAAATGAAATATCAAGTAATGTATGATAAAGGAACTCGTCTAAGGGTTCGATCAGGCCAATGGGCTTTCACTAAAGAGGAAGGCTATGGTCTTGCTTCATTACTTTTGGAAAATGATTTTATCTATGAAGTATACACTTCCCATAGAAACGGAAGCATTTTAATTTATTATGATGATGTTGAAAATAAACAGAAAATTTTCAATATTTTAAATTCAATCACAATGGATGATTTGGTTGAAGGCGAAGCGACACAGCTTCAAATTTCAAGAGAAATTACTGATGATTTTATATTGAAATTAACTAAAATGTTTGCTCGCAGACTGTTTGGAAGAATATTCTTCCCAATTAGGCTTAAAAATATTTTGACTATTATACGTGCTACAAAATATATTTGGGAAGGATTGGATAGTCTGACCAGTTTCCGTATTGATGTTGCACTTCTTGACGGAGCGGCTGTTGCTGGAGCATTGTACATGAGAGACTTTGCACCTGCTAGTTCAATGATGTTCTTATTGTCCATCTCCGATGCATTAGAAGACTACACTGTTCAAAAAGCTAAAAGTACTTTAAAAGATAGTTTAGCTTTAAATATTGATACTTTATGGGTAGTAGGAGAGGATGGAACTGAAGAACAACGCCCTGCTTTAGAGGTTAAAAAAGGAGATAAAATCAAAATCCATATGGGTGATGTTATTCCTGTGGACGGTAAAGTAGTGGATGGAGACGCAATGGTTAATGAGGCTTCAATGACTGGAGAACCATTGGCTGTTCATAAAAGCTTCGGTAAGACAGTTCATGCAGGTACTGTAATTGAAGAAGGAAACATTGTTGTTGAAGTGTTTTCAATCAATAAGGAAACCAGATTAAACAAGATCATTGACTTGATTGAAAACTCCGAAGAGTTAAAGGCCGATGCTCAAAGTAAGGCTGAAAAGTTAGCTGATTCTATTGTTCCTTATAGTTTTCTTGCAACAGCGCTTACTTATTTGATTACAAGAAATCCTGTCAAGGCTTTATCTGTATTGATGGTTGATTTCTCATGTGCAATTAAATTAACGACCCCATTATCAATCATATCTGCAATGCGTGAAGCATCAGATAATCGTATGATGGTAAAAGGAGGTAAATTCCTTGAGAAATATGCAACAGCAGATACTATCGTATTCGATAAGACCGGAACTTTGACAAATGCTTCTCCAAAAGTAGTTCACGTATTCCCTATGACTAAAAAATACACAAGGGAAGAAATTCTAAGAATGGCTGCCTGTATTGAAGAGCACTTTGCTCATAGTATTGCAACAGCTATTGTAAAACAGGCTGAAGAGGAAGGAATTAAGCATGAGGAAGACCACAGTGAAGTTGAATATATTGTAGCTCATGGTATTGCTACCACTTATGATGGCAAACGTGTTGTAATAGGCAGTAGGCACTTCTTGTTTGATGATGAGGGCATTAAGATAAATAAGACTCAGGAAAAGAAAATCAAGAAAGAAGTTCAAGAGCATTCTGTTGTTTACATGGCTATTGATGGTAAACTTCAAGGTCTTATCTGTATAGACGATCCTGTTCGTGAAGAGGCGAAATATGTCATTGAAGAGCTTAAGTCATTAGGCATCGAAAATGTCATAATGCTTACTGGGGACAGTGAAAGCGGAGCTAAATCCAGTGCTGAAGCTTTAGGTATAACAGAATACAGGTCACAAGTACTTCCAGAAGA
>Ga0326511_10002785_pt1 | contig 14096 bp, 23 predicted proteins | sample 0_2496_0518_D_FD_203701 | JGI IMG/M metagenome (GOLD analysis project Ga0326511, IMG submission 203701) | Bovine rumen microbial communities from UC Davis, California, United States - 0_2496_0518 | ecosystem: Host-associated > Mammals > Digestive system > Stomach > Rumen | place: USA... | reverse complement strand
TGCACGGAGGCGCTTTGTCCTGCAGGAATTGCATAGCAATCGCATGAGGACTGGCCCATATCCGCACGCTGAGCGGGGGCAGGTGCTGGCGAGTGCAGGCAGGCCTGCTCGGGTATGGGCTTGCGCAGGCAAGCGGGCACTGGCGGGAGAGCAAACGCCTAAGCGCGCCTAAGCGCTGGCTGGAGCTGGCGCTGCACCACGCACAGTACTGCGCACGTACTCGGCCAGGCATGTAGACATGGGCCCAAGTTGGCACACGTTGCTGGCCACGGACGCGCAGTTCGGCGTGGACGCGGTGCGGGGTACTCCACAACCCTGCGCGCTCACCGGGCTTAGCCCCCTAACCGCGCACAGTACCCCGCGCAGCAGCGTTGCGGAACAGGCCCTACCTTTGCATCGGCAATCAGCCAGACGGCGACCGAACCGATTTCGGTAATTCAAAAAAATTTTCAATTTTTATGAAAAACTCAAATTCCAAAGTTGCTACCAAGGGTAGCAAGAACGCGACCAAGAACTCTGCGAAGCAGAATGTTAAGGACACCAATAACTCTCCAAAGAGAGTTATCGAGACACGTGATGCCTGGGAAGTGATTTTCAATCACTCGGTGGCTCTAATCGCGGCCTATGCCAAAGGCATAAAGGTTGAAAAACCTCGCGAAGGCTTTGAAAAAGCCTTTGGCTCTGCTGCATCAAGCCCTAATAGTAGGGGCTATGCCAAATCTTTGATTTGGGGTTTCGCTACTAATAAGGCTGGCAAGGTTCTAAAGAACCTCGACGACGTGGCCACGAAGGCGTCACGTGAGAAGATAGCCTTGGCTATCTTGACGGACTGCAAACTTGTCAAGGGAGACGACAAGGCCGTTCAGTCTCAACTTACTAAAGTTGAGACTAAACGGGAGAAGGCCGTAGCCGAGGCAGTTCTAAAAGAACTGACCAAGCCCGAACCCAAGAAGCCTACCACCAAAGGTGGTAAGGGCGGCAAGAAGTCCGAGACCAAGAAGGCTACTACCCCCAAGGGGGGCAGTAGCAAGTCCGAGAGCAGCAAGCCTGCCACCAAAGGTGGCAAGAAGTCAAGCACTAAAGCGTCCAAGTAAGCCCACACATCCACACGAAGTTTAACCCCGAGGGGGTTAAGGGCAAAACCGCCACACCCCCTCATAATTTTTTCAAAATTATGGCAGCAATTTTTCAAATTCACCAAGTGACAGTCAGCATCGTAGATGCTAACACCCAAATCGAGTTGGCTCGAATGAGCCACAACATCATCGGACGTGGCGGCTCTGGAAGAGCCGAGCGGTCAGCCATCTACAAGACCAAGGACATAGTCCTTGAGTTCTGGGCTCGCCAATGGTGGCACACCCATTACGGGCTAACTGCGGAGCAGTTCGAGAAGTTGGCCGAGGATGGCCGAATTGACCCTTTAGGGTCATGGGACTTCAAGGTCGTTGAGTGCAAATACTTCGGCGAAGCCGAAATGCGACCCGAAAAGCAGGCTAAATGCTGCAAAGCAGCATCCGCAAAAAAGGACGTAGCGTTCACCGCTAAAGCGGTGGAGCCATACGATTGGGAAGCAGTTTAAGCCTACGGCTTAACAACCTAACCACAAGCGGCCTTACCCCTAAAGGGGTAGGGCCTTTTTTTGGCTGCCCATTTGCGTGGGTAGGTGGGCATGTGTGGCCGCCCACGTTGTGTGTGATACCATTAGTTTCGTGCGGCAGCCCGCCCGCGAAAGTAATGGAAATAAACGCAATGCAGCTCCCCTTATGGGGAGCCAAAGGGGGCAGGAATGGGTGGCCATATTCGCAGGTGGACGACCATTATGGCCGCCAGGTTGGGCTGCCACCTAAACGCGAAGTGGACGCCCTTGGAGCCTGAGTGGACGTCCAAAGGTGGACGGAAAATTGGACGGCCCTAAAGCGCGATGTTGGACGTCCACTGGGCTGCGTTGTGGACAGAAGTGGGTGCCCAATGTGGACGGGGTTGGGCGACCATTGTGGACTTATCTGGCTGTCCAAATTGGACGGACGTGGTCGTCCATTGTGGATGGAGGTGGACGGAAATGTGGACAGAAGTGGGCGACCATTGTGGACTTATCTGGCCGCCCAAATTGGACGGACGTGGGCTGCCACGTGGAGGGGAGGTTGGGTGTCCAAGTGGACAGGATGTGGTCGGCCCTAAAGCGCGTTATTGGACGTCCATGAAGGCTCGATGTGGACGCCCAAGGCAAGGGACTTTGGACGGCCACCTAAACGCGATCCGGACGGCCACAGGCAGTTGTGTGGTTGCCCACAAAGATTTTGTGGCCGTCCATATCCCGCGCTATGGACGGGCGAAAAATGGGCGCCCACCCTTACGTGGACGTAAAGAAAAATCGGCGACCGAAAACAGCATTAACCTATTTTAATCCACTCCTACGGAGTGTTAAAATATGTTTTCTGTACCGATTTGGAGGTAAAAAGAAATTGTCGTAAGTTTGTGGCACCATTCGATATTGAATGGCAATTCAAAAAACCAATCACACATGAAACGTACAAGCAATGGCAGTACAACTGCACAGACCGAGAACAAGAACCGAGTGAACAACCGCAGCAGCCGCAAGGTAGGCACGACACAGACTCAGGTGTCCGCCTCTGATGCTCCCAAGAGCGTAAAGGTCGAAGACCTTGAGGCACGCTTGGCAGAGTACAACGAAACCCTTAGCAAAGCTAAAAAGCAATCTGCAAAGTTCAACGAAACCCTTAGCAAAGCTAAGGATGCCGTGCAGAACCAGGTCTACGTAGTAGCCACTCAGCGCATCGCTAACGGCACTGGAAGTGCCGAGGACGAGCAGATAGTTGCAAGCCGTAAGGCTTCTATCAACGCAGAGAAAGGCTTGGAGAAATTCTTCTCCAAGGAGTTCAAGGACAGTGACGAAGTCACTAAGGCGTGGGACGACCTCGCTCCCGAATTGGGCAGCGTTACCTCGGCTATTGCCGAGACAATCCGTCTTTGGAACAAGGGTTTCAATGCTTTGTACCAAAGCATCGGTATCACGAACAAGAAAATGGTCACTCCGGCTCTACTCAAAGGACTTTGTCCTTTCCTCCAAGTCGCATCGGCTGACGGCCTAAAGGCCGCTGCTCCTGGTCGTAGGGCAGTGCGCAAGAACGGCAAAGCCGTCAAGAAAGGCGGCAAGAGAGTGTACAAGTACACTCTTAGGGCAATCAACGGTTGGTCGGCTAAGAGTCTTTTTAAGACTCTTCAAGTGAACTACCGAATGACCTCAGAGTCCATCTTCTCCGAAGATGAACTGAATGCTCGTATGGCTCTCCTCAACTCCGAGGTCAGTGCCTTAAAGGCACTAAAGAAAGCCAAGGAAGAGGCCAAGAGCGACAACAAAGTTGTCGCCGCAGAGGCCGAGGTCCGTATGGAAGCGCTCAAGCAAGCCGCTAAAGCGGCGGGCCGCAAGACCAAGGAGAACACCGCTACTATAAGTAGCGAAGAGACGAAAAAGGTCGTAAACGGATAACGGCTATAAGCCGTAAGGGTGTCCCTCGGTTGGGGCTAACTCTTCGGAGTTAGGGTGGTTCGACTCCACCACACCCACTACTGCAATACGCTGGAGCCGTGAGTTTCGGCAGCAGCCGTCGGTTATTCGGTTTCCCTACGGGAAAGAGTGAAACCGAGCCTCCCTCCCCTAATGGGGAGCCTCGCAAGAGGCCGAGCCAAGTGCCAGGGCGCTCCGACCTAAAGGTCGGGTGGTGGGCGACAAAGGTCGCTGACTCCACAGGAGTCACACTATCTGGGATAGTGCCTTGCTCTTTGACATTGTTGATACAGCCCCCACAGGGTGAGAGACTATGGGGTGAAGTCTGCCAATAACGGACTATAAACTGAAGAGGTTTGGCTCAACCTATTAGGCGAAAGAGGAGCGTGCGGTCAAACGCAAGCGGTGAGTAAGCGTATAACGCGGTGACGTATGTCGGAACTGAGCGACCATTATACGCCGTGCAAAAACATCTCGATAGTAGCTAAAGTGGGCCAGGACTATATGCAGAACGCACTATGATGCATATAGGACTACAAAAAGTTATCGCTATAAAATCTTATCGGTGGAACAAATAGGCACTATGCAAGAAGTGTGTGCGCATGTATAGCGCCTGGCGGTAACACGATAAACCGTTGAAAACTATCTGACAAAAAGAGGTGAGCATGGAATATTGGCTATGGGTGTACTATGCGTATACCGGCAGTTCGACTCTGCCCTCACTGACAAAATTTGGAATTTGAGTTATATGGGCGCGGAACGTCGCGAGACGTTTGGCCTATTGGCACGCAACCTTTTGTCGGAAACAATTAACCCGAATATAAACCCCTAAAATTTTTATGACCAATGAGCAGGAAAGCTATTATACTCGAACTGCGCCCAAAGTGGTTGCAGTTGAGTAAAGAGAAACGCTATTCCGAAGAGGATGTCGTGGACATTCTATGCGAATTTGCGCGTGGTATGTATCCAGACGTAGATCCGCAGGAACTTCGCGGTATTATTATTGAGTCCTTTGTGCGAGGACGGAACGAAATCTAACCCCCTAATTTTTCTATTATGAAAAAATCTTATCGTTTGCCCATCGTGGGCGCAGTGTGTATTGCCATTGGTATGCTGATGGCTACTGGTATCGAGACAAATCTGTGGCAGGGTGTCTATGCCCTGATGTTTATGGTCGCAGGAATATTGTGCGTACACAAGTGGGAACAGGCGCAGGAACCTGCGCAGGAACCTGATGCGCAGGATCTGCGTGCTGAAGAATTGGACTATCGTAAAGCAGCGTAGGCTATGGAGGATGAAAATTGGACTGTATGGGTAGGCGGTGTGGAAGTGACAGACCGCCTATTGCCCAAGTATAAGGCAGAAGCATTGGCACAAGTCTATCGTAATGATGGCTATGACGATGTGTTTGTAGAACATTATTAACCGGAGAACTGACTATGGAAAAGCGAGAAAGGATTATCGGGCGGCAATACGAGCTGGCTCGTATATGTGTGCCGCCGTCGGTGGCGGACTATATCGTGAGCAAGCGTGATTCGATGAAACGCTGTGAGTGTCGTAAGGTGTACGAGGAAATGAAAGAGCAATACCGCCTATCCACTAACTATGCGGAGTCGTGTAAGTTGCAATACCTGTCGGTTTTGTTTTGGGCGCTATCGGGTGATACGCCTGTCCTGTTGCGCCGTATGGGTATGACGGTGTGTGTGCCTACGGACTATCTGGAGCGCGAGGACTCGTCGTTCGGTTTCCAGAAAGTGCAGGAGTGCGCTGTGCTGTCGCTGCGCGTGGAGATTGTGCCTGAGCAGATGGAGTCTATCCGCAGAATGGAGGGTATTGTAAAGAAGATGCGCTCGCTTAAGACAGATTTCCATTTCCACGACATGAAGATTTTCGCTCGCGAACTTTGCAAGAAGCCTATCCTGTGGATTGTAGGCACGAGCCATACGTTTATGGAAGTTATCGAGCCTGACGAGTGGGCTGAGCATCTGATGAAGCACTTGGACTCTAAAGATGTGAAGAAGCATCTGCGCCATGGCGAGGACGAGACGTGGGTAGGGAGTGCGCTGCGTGTGGCGTGCGGCAAGGACGACGTGTTCTACTATCACAATGGGAAGCGCCTGCTGAATGTTACCCGCGAGCGTTTTACGTCTATCCACAACGAGTATGTGCGGCAGGTCAAGGACATGGTATTGGGGCAGCTCCATTTTGTTGCCGCGTAATCGCAAAAATTAACTATCAAAAACCAAATGCAAAATGAAAAAGACAAAGTTTATGGTAGGCACCACCAAAAAGAGTGCAAAGAAAGCGACTATCCTGGCTCTGACTACGCTTATGCTGGGCAATCACGCTAACGATGTTGCTGCACAGGCTGCGTTGGCTGACATGAACTGCGAGTTTACAGACGAGAACATCTATTCAATGGCTGACCCCTTCACACTCCAGTGTACGTTCGACGACTCGTCGGACGGGGATATCTATGCGTGATTTGAACTATGGCAAACGTATGGGTACGCCCAAAGGGTACGCTTTATGGGTTTAATACTCACTGCAAGACTCTGAAAGAGGCTATGCAGACTTATCCGACTATCGGAAAGCGAAGCTATATCGCTGAGTGGTGGAAATCGAATGTAAACGAATAGGATTATGACGACTATCAAGATTGCGCCTGACCTGGGCGAGATACGCAGGAACGGCAATGTGTTCGAGTGCGACTTCAACAGCATGCACATCAAGTGGGTTATTGCGTACGATTGCTCGGACATGGACGCAGACACGGAGAAGAACCTGAAGAAGTGGCTGCAGAATGCTATCGGCATGAGCGGCAAGATGTGGCAGGTGCCATACGCACTGAACAAGGGACTACCGTTCCCCCTCTACGGTATATGTGAACGGCAAGGAAGTGGACTATCCTAAAGAGTGATGACTATGAAAGCAAATCTGGAGAATCTGAAAGAGGCTTTGCAGAGGTGTGCGACGGCGCATGGCGCCAACTTCTGCGACTGGTCTGACGAAGACCAGCTGGCTATTGACAAGGCTAACGTACCCGTGATGGCTGACGTGAGGATGATCTGCGAGGCGTTTTTCGGGACGTTCTCGCCTATAGACGAGGACTGGGGCTATACGGTCGTATGGCTCGGCACGCCCTTTAAGCAAGAAGTTGATGAGCAACTGCTGAATATGGCTCTTCCCGTTCGGATGGCTATGGCAGCATAAACGATTAGGACTATGGCAGACTATCTATTTACAAGGATGCCGAGTGTCGCAAACGACTATTTCGGCACAGGTGACTGCGGTCATCATGGAGACTATCGGCAAGGTAAGGGCAAGGCTGCCCAAAAGAAGAAGAAAGCGCAACGCAGGGCGCAGAAAAGAGGAAGGAGGAACTCAAGATGAAAGTGCGACTATATCGTGGTCCTGCTAATTGTAGGGGCTATGTGGATGAGTTCTCCCTCTATTTCCCCTATCCCAAGTGGCTGAGGGAACATGATGGCGTAAAAGGCTGCTTCGTTGGATGCAGCCAGGACTCGAGAGGCGGCGTTATACGCTGCAGCTGGGACTATCTCGACCAGAGGCTTGGTTACAGCATCGAGGGGCTTGGCCGCCGCTATCCGCTGGAGAAAATGTCTAAGGAGTTCCGGAAGTGGGCGCGGCGCCTGGAACGTCTTTTTAATGACGCGCTGCGCTATAACGACGACAAGCACTGGGAACGGTGGCTGTTGGCATAAATGAAAGGAGAAAAGTATGGTATTCGGAATTTTCTATGACGAAAAGCATGAGTTTGATACCAAGAAGATGCAATTTACGGGCAAGACGTATCTGGACGAGGCACTGGGCAGTGATGCCTACTTTATCCTGGACGGGCGTAACCGTATAGCTACATGGGTGAAGGATATGCGGCAGCGGTTTGAGAAGATACGCAAGTGTCATCCGCACTATCGGGGCTTCAAGATTATGCGTGGCGACATCCTGCACGCCAGACCTATATCGGAGTTAATAATGATTGAAGCAGCATGAACTATGGCAACAAAGAAGAGTACTTTTTTCCTCTCTATCTTAGTGGAGAGTGAGCAGTCTAAAGGCGAGATTGTGCTGCTGCTGACTCGCTATCCCTTTAGGGGTACGTTTGAGGGGGCACGGCGCAAGGTGGTGCGCATCCTGCATAATGCGCCTGGCATCCTGCAAGAGGCGGTCATCGAAAGTATGCGCGACGGCATAGCTACGACGCATTTTGTCGAGGAGTATCGCTATAAGCCGTTTGAGTACACAGGAAAGTATAACATGAAATCGTGAACTATGAAAATCAAGGTATCAAAAGTGTTTGCCGACTTTATTAACAAAACGGCAAAGGAATTGGGCTTCAAGGCGGAAGCCAAGGTTGTGACTATGAGCGAGCGTGGGTACTGCCTGAACGTGGGGCTGGACGCTGCGCAGGACGCTGAGAATTATGGCGACTATGACTGGCGTAAGGATGAGTACAAGGCTATCCGTGTGTGCTATCCGTACGAGTACTACGCCATGCCTCGATATCTGACTACGGCAGCGTTGGTCCGTGAGTTCCGCCGCAGTAGTGTGCAGACTATCGAGGATCTGAAAGCCATGTTGCGAGATATGTGTGAAATATAAAAAACAAAAACGACTATGGCAGAGAAAATCTATCTTATCGTGATCAAAGACACTGGCGTGCTGACAGGACGCTATGAGTGCTATGACTCTTTCGAGAAAGCGAAGAAGCGCATCGAAGACGACCTATCGCACTGGAAGCATGAGCGCGAATTGCGCGAAACGATGATGAAAAATGAGTTCGAGGTGTGGGACAAAGAGGGCAAATATCGCCACACCCTGCAAATCGTGGACTTGTGGGTACACTAAACAAGAAAGGAGGCTATTATGTTAGACTGCATTGCAAAGGTGAACTATAAGAACACCGACAACAGTAGAAAGTTGGGAATGTTGCCCGCAGAGACCTATCAGGTGACTGGTATCAACGGCACGCCGGAGAGTGTGCGCCAGTACTTTGCTATCGGCAAGGTGTTCGGTGTGGGCTTCGGACATTGTGACCGCGACGGAAAGCGACACGACGACCACATGATGGAGGTGACGCACGTGTTCGTGCTGAAACAGTCGGAACAGACTGAGCGCTTCTGCGACTATCTCGGCGAGAAGTACGGCTGGGAATGGGGCGAGCATTTCACAGAAGAGGAGTGGGAGAGATTTATCGCTGCCGCTGTACATCGTACATCGTAAATCGTACATGAGATTATGGAGACTATCATCGACAGAAAATGGTATCGGACAGACCGGTTCGAGCCTGTGACGGAGGTGCCGTTTGGTTATTGTGTTTGGCCTATCGGACGAGAGAACTTTAAGCATGAGCGGTGTGTGCCGTTGTGCAAGAGTGGGCATAATGTGTATGCGTGGCAGCAGAACATTGACATTACATCGCTGAAGTATATCGAGGTGGAGTCGGAGGAACTGGCTCTACGACTATTGGAAGAGGCTATACGGCATGGATGTGACCGCAACCGCTTCTACGAGATTGTAAAAGCATGATTTTTTAACTCAAAAAACCGAAAGAGATTATGAGCAATCCAAGAGTTTACGTTGGTACTTACGGAAAGTACAATAGTGGTAGTATCGCCGGTGGTTGGATTAGTCTGAACGACTGCAAAGACTACGGGGCGTTTCTATCCAAGTGTCATGCGCTGCATAAGAGGGAACGTGATCCTGAGTTTATGATACAGGATCGCGAGGATTTCCCTGATGGGCTTAACTGCGGGGAGTGGCTGTCGGAACAGGACTTTAACGATGTGAAGCAGGCGTGCAACGAAGAGGAACAGGAGGAGCTATCGTTTGCTGATGCGCTTCGGGCTGTGTTGCTGGGCAAGGCTACGCCCATGCAGAAGGCAAGGGTGGACGACAAGGCGCTGTTTGAGGACTATATGGCGGAGTGGCAGAAGGTGTGGCCTGGCGATGAGCGTATGTTGGACTATGAGCGCAAAAAGTTCAGCTATGCGGTGCGATTGGAGAACGGGGGCATCCTCTACTTCGAGAAGCCGAGCATTAAGACGGAGTTCTGCTTCGGCTATTCGTCATGCGGTCAGGGGCCGGAGTACGACGAGGCAAACGAAGAGTGCCGCGCTGCTAATTCGGAAAACTATTTCCTGCAGGCCAACCTCGGCAGTATGGACGAGGAGATAAAGGCGCTGGAGTGCAACTGTCGCTATGACTGGGAGAAGGGCGAGGGTAGCCGTGCGTATGACGGGATGACATGGTATCTGGTACGTCAGGAGTATTGCAATCAGACAGAGCAATTGAACCTGTACGAGTTCCATGCCTATCGGGAGTGGGATATAAAGGATAAACCGTGGATTTTCAAAGAGGGCAACTACATTAAGATGTCGGATGCTGACCGCATGACTATCCTGGAGGCCATGAGACACGAGCGCAACAAGTTCGAGAAGCGTCTGCGCACCTATCTGAAGCGCTATGGCACGAGCAAGCTGCGCACATGGACATACTGGCTGGACGAGTAATAACAAACATAACACTTAACAACTATGCCAAACTGGGTTTATGGTCAGTACGCCATTAAAGGTACTAAGAGAAATGTGTTGGCTTTCTTGAACGAAGGCCTGGGAAACTCGGGCCTTGCGCCAAGGAGAAAGTGTGAGAGCGCGTTTAAATGTCTGAAGGAAAACGCGAAGACAAAGGAGTCGCGTTTTGCCTATTCGGAGGACGGGGCAGGCAACAAGCTGACCGTTCCGGCTGCTATCGTGTACGAGGACAGGCTGACACTGGATACATTCCGTCCTATGCCTGATACTTTCAAACTCTATGACACCACGAATTGTGCCAAGGATATGCCGGAGATTGCAAAGGAGCAGGAGCAACTGTATGGCTGTGTGGGATGGTACGACTGGGGCATCAAGTACAGGGGCACAAAGTGGAATACAGGACTGAACGAAGCAGAACTTTTTGTGGATGACAAGACGGCTACATTGAAATTTGAGTGCAGCACGGCGTGGAACTATCCCGACGAGTGGCTGCGCTGGGTAAAGAATACATTTCGTGTGGCTGTTCTGCTGTGTGTGAGCGAAGAGAGCGGAGCCTTTGATTTCTACGGCTCTCTGGACGAGGAGCGGATAGACATGGCTTGCTCCGGCGGTCCGAAGCAGGAGGATTTTGAGAGTGATGACGACTATTGGGATGCTCTCTATGACTACACAGAGGAGTGCAGGAACTCCATGTGCTCCGACTTCGCGGACTATGTCGCAGAGTATGAGGTGTGAGATATAAATCGTACATCGTAAATAATATTATGGGAAAGTACAAAGTGCGCTATCATGTGGGGCCAAGGTACGGACGTGGCTATTGGCAGACCGAGGAGTTTGACAGCCGAGGGGATGCTGTTCGGTTCCGCGACGAGAAATGCAGGCAGGGTAGGGATGCGGAACTCATTGAGCCTCCTGCACAGGAACGCTATGACCCGAACATACAGCGGGCTATGAAGACCGTGGAGAGACAGACAGAATGCCTGTTCTCCGGCGGCAGTGACCTACATCTAATCTAAATTGTAAATCGTAAATGAGATTATGGCAAGAACTATTGATTACCTCACTTGTATGGTGGACGTGACTCCTTATGAGCATGAGGGGCACAACTATGATGCGCTGAACATCATCGTGGCGTATCGCAAGGGACAGGGCTTCTGCGTCACTTGGCAGCCCGTTAAGGTAGAACCTATGGGCTATATGACAGGTCCTATGCCGAGTAGCGATCCGCTGGTGGGCGGCAAGGGATTTGTGGCGAAAGCTGCAAATCGTAACAATGTGAAAGTGCTGGAGCAGATACGAGCAGGCCTGCTGATGGGTAAGGAGGGCATCCGCTTTTTCTTCGACCAGCGCAACTACGACGGATTGAAGGAGTTTATGGGCGACGTAGCGAACTATGGCTACACCTATGACGCAGAGAAGCAGCTGAAGGAAACCATTGACCGCTTCAACGCCATGAGCAACGCCCATGAAGAGAAGGCAAAGAACACAGACCTATCCCCTGTAATGCGCCAGTTCCACGACTTGAAGAGCAAGCACCCCGATGCGCTACTGCTGTTCCGTTGTGGGGATTTTTACGAGGCGTATGAGGACGACGCTATGGAGTGTGTGAGGATTCTGGGTATCTCGCTGGCAAAGGAGAAGGCCAACGGCCATCCCTATGACATGGTTGGATTCCCGGAACATGCCCTGGATGCTTATCTGCTCAAATTGATGCGTGCGGGACGTCGGGTCGCTATCTGCGACCAATTGGAAGACCCCAAGCCAATAAAGAAGCGTATCACTGAAATATTAAACCCTAAAAACGACGAAACTATGAAACAGAACATCAAGAACAACAACCAAGAGACTCCTAACTTCTCTGTCGTAACCTATACGACCAAGAAAGGTGGTACGGCTGGCTATGTGATGGGATTCAAGGACGAGCAGGCCGCAAAGGTAGTGGCTGATGCCGCGTGCAAGACTGTGGGCGTGACGTGGCGCTACAATGACAAGAAAGTACGTATCTATGGTCTGAGTTTTGGAACTCGTTACATGGATGTGGCCCGTACACTGTGCGAGGCGCTGAACAAGGGCGACAAGGCTGCTGTGAGCAAGGCTATCGCCAAGACGCACGACATCTATGCTGCTGCCGTGGAGGCTGGCAATATGGAACGGGAAAAGGTGAAAAAGTTAAAAAGTGAAAAGGCGAAAGAGGAAAAGGCCAAGGAGCTGGCAAAAGTAAAGAAAGCCAACGGACTATATTCTATGGCCGACATCGCCGCTATGATGAAGCGTGCCATGGCTGGCGAGGACGTGCCGGAGCTGGCAGCAGTTAAGGAGGCTATGGGTTTGGCGGCGTAACGGCAAAAGGTGAAAAGGTTAAAAAATTAAAAGGTTAAAAGGTTAAAAAGTTAAAAGCTATTATGCACGGCAAGATTTTTCAGATAGACACGAAGCCTATCAGCAGGGACGAGTATGTAAGCCCCGAAGAGTTCTATGACAACAGCAGCGACTTTGCTGACTATATCGGCGATGAGGTGACGGACAGGCAGGCAAGGAAAGACTATGTCGGCTATCTGGCGGGCGATTTGAAGGGCGTGTTCAAGCCTGCGGGCAAGGATTGCCTTGTCTATCTCGGCAAGGAAGCGCTGCGCAAATTCCTGCAAGACTGGGCGGACGACATCAAGGCGAAGGCTGCGGAACTGACTGCCGACAACATTCTGAAGCAGGAGCGCCTGTACAAAATCCGCGCCACCACGAAGGAGACGCACCGCCGCACGGACTACCGCGTATACATAGACGAGTGGAACGGCTGGGCCGGCCCGTTCGAGGGTATTATAGAGTGGGCGGCAAACCAGCTCAAGGAGGGCGACAAAATCTATGTGGGGGCGATCATCGACTACCACTATTAAAGTTTAAAAAGTTAAAAGGTTAAAAAGTTAAAATGTGAAAAATAAATCATTAAATCATAAAATCATTAAATCGTTAAATGTATATGGTGGCGCATAACGCCTAACGGGATTGTGGAACGGCACGATTTAGAGCACGAGCTTTCGGATAAGCCCGACTGATTACCTGCAGGCAGTCTATTGCCGGTCGTGCAGGTGATCTTTCAGGCTTCCCAGCTCGTGTATCATCGAAGAAATATAGTGCTATGCCTGCCGTTTGGCAATCGAAAAAACTTGAAACATGAAACCTGAAACTGTTGGTGAGGATAAAATCCTCCAAATGTTCTTTGAGTTTGACCGATGGGAGTATGCCATCGCAAAGGGGATTGTGAAGGATGTGCCAAAGAACGTGCTGTACCAGCTCTGCAAACCAGAGGTGCGCATCAAGATGTACGAGGCCATCAAAAATGGAACGTATGAGATTGCACCGCCGCATACGGCGAAGATACCCAAGGACACGCCTGGGGAGTTCCGTACGGTGTATGTGAACGAGCCTGCGGACAGGGTGTTGCTGAGTATCGCCAACGACCTGTTGTTCGAGCTGATGCCCGACTGCGTGCATCCCGCCTGCAAGAGCTACCTGAAAGGGGTGGGCTGTGGAAAAATTGTCAAAGAAGTTTCTTCGACAATTATGAAGTATGATGTAAGAAGTAAGACGGAAGATGTACATCAACCATCAGCCATCAGCCATCAGACATTTGTCGGTTGGAAGAGCGACCTGAGTAAGTACTTCGACTCGGTGCCTATCGAGTATATCGACGCGGCATTTGATATGGTCGAGGAGCGCCACGGTCATTCGGCACTGATAGATGTGCTGCGCAAGTACTACCATTCGGACTGGTACATCGACGGAGAGACCAAGCAAGTGTGCAGCAAGTACCAGTCGCTGAAGCAGGGCTGCAGCGTGGCAAGCTGGCTGGCCGACGTGCTGCTGTATCACATCGACGAAAGGCTGAGTGCGCTCGACGGTTACTATGTGCGCTATTCGGACGATATGCTCTTCATCGGCAAGGATGCCGACAAGGCGATGGCTATCCTGACGGAGGAGCTGGCACGGATGCAGATGAAGCTCAATCCGAAGAAAGTGGA
>Ga0326511_10002784_pt1 | contig 14096 bp, 20 predicted proteins | sample 0_2496_0518_D_FD_203701 | JGI IMG/M metagenome (GOLD analysis project Ga0326511, IMG submission 203701) | Bovine rumen microbial communities from UC Davis, California, United States - 0_2496_0518 | ecosystem: Host-associated > Mammals > Digestive system > Stomach > Rumen | place: USA... | reverse complement strand
AAGAGAGCAACACAGATTTAAATGATTTGAAATACGACATTGACGAGGCGATAGAGATAATCAAAAAGGGGATGGAAGAATGATGAACGGGGATATTTCAGACCGACGCTGGTATGAATACCTGGCCGAAAAGAACGAGCAGGAATCAACGGAAGAAGAATACAAGGCTTTCTACGAAGAATACTGTGACTGGAAGATGGACGACGAACGCGAACGCTACCGCGACTGAGGAGGTGATGACATGAGTATAAGAGACAACTGCGAGCTCATAATGACCGCAGCCGAGATGGAGAAGAACCACGATCGCTGGATCCAGGTACGCAGGGATTCCATCGGAGGCTCCGAGGCAGCAGCTATTCTGGGAATGAACCCATGGAAAAGCGAGTACCAGCTGTGGCTCGAAAAGACCGGCTCAGTACAGCCGGAGGATATCAGCGACAACGACGTGGTGCACTTTGGGACCCTGCTGGAGCCGATAGTAGCCGATGAATTCTGCAGGCGGGAAGGAAAGCAAGTAAAGCGGTGCGGGCTTTTCCGCAGCAAACAGCACCCTTTTATGACGGCCAGCTTTGACCGGCTCCTGGTAGGGGAAGCGGCAGGGCTCGAATGCAAGACCACAAGCGCATACAAAGGCAAGGATTGGGACGAAGGCAAGATTCCACCACAGTACTACGTACAATGCATGCATTACATGATGGTCAGCGGGTTACCGCGGTGGTATATCGCATGCCTTGTCGGCGGTAACCACTTTGTGACATGGACCATCGAGAGAGACGAAGACGAGATAAACGCACTACGGACAGCAGAGCTGGTCTTCTGGCAAAAAGTACAAAATCACGAGCCACCGGAAGTCGACGGTTCCACTTCATGCACAAAAGCACTGCAGGACAAATTCAAGGGTGGCCAAATTGAGCCTGTGACGCTCCCAAAAGAGACCATGAAGCTACTGGATAGGCTCGACGAATTGAAGGCCCTGGAGACCGACGTAAAGAGCCAGAAGCAGGAAATTCAAAACAGGCTATGCGCCATGCTTGGCGACAACGAAATAGGGCTGGTCGGAGAAGGGGAAGACACTCGAAAGGTGTCATGGAAAACCATCCCCGGCAGGGTAACAGTAGACAGCAAAAAGCTCCGGGCAGAAGAACCGGAAATCTTCGAGAAGTACAGTAAACAGGGAGCCGCAACCAGACGGTTCTCAGCATAGATGGGAGTGGGGAAAACGAAAGCTACTACAAGCAAACTGCTCGCTTTCTTGTGCGCAATGATTCAGCAAATAGCACAAGAAGAAGCAGCAGTATCAGAGGCGCAATTGGAATTAATTGTTGAGGCCACAAAGGAATACAACCAAAGCATAAAAGAGGAGGACAAATAAAATGGCAGGTACAGTAAAAAGCGGTGCAATCGCAAAAGCACAGGAAAACAGAGTAGCAAGCAGCAATGCAGGTAAACAGACATTACAGAATCTCATCACAAAGATGAAACCCCAAATCGCAAACGCGCTCCCGACGGTGCTCACCCCGGAGAGATTCACGCGAATGGCATTGACGGCCCTGAGTAATAACCCAAAATTGCAGGAATGCACCCCACAGAGTTTCCTCGGAGCCATGATGCAGGCCGCGCAGCTCGGTGTGGAGCCGAACACCCCGCTGGGGCAGGCTTACATGATACCTTATCGCAACAAAGGCCAGATGGAATGCCAATTCCAGCTCGGGTACAAGGGCCTTATTGACCTGGCATACCGTAGCGGCGAAATCACCAGTATCAGCGCCCACGAAGTATGCGAGAATGACGAATTCGAGTACGAGCTCGGCTTGGAAGAAAAGATGAAACACAAACCGGCCCTTAAAGACCGCGGCGAAGTGATTCTCTACTACGCAGTATTCCGCACAAAGAGCGGCGGCAGCGGCTTTGCGGTAATGAGCGTCGAAGACGTCAAGAAACACATGCAGAAATTCAGCCAGGCCGCCCGCGGCGGATTCAGCCCCTGGTCAACTAATTTCGACGAAATGGCCAAGAAGACAGTAATCAAGAAGGTGCTCAAGTACGCACCCATCAAGACTGAGTTTGTAAGAGCGGTAGCAGCCGATGAAACAATCAAGACCACCATCGCGCCGGACATGGTCGATGAGCAGGATGAAACGGTAATCACGGTAGACGCAGAGGAAGTACAGGAACCGACACCGGAGGCACCACAGAATGTGGATACGGAAACCGGTGAAATCCTCGAAAACAAGTAAGGAGCCTGGCCGGGGCCCTGGGAGACCGGGGCCTTGGTATGAGGAGGTGATGGAATGACACTAATCGACCAGTTCAATGCTTTCTGCAGAGCCAGTAAAGGTAAATTGACACTAGCTGAGCGAGGGCTCTATATGACACTGCTCGATATTTGGAATCGAGTGCCGGGAAGAAGGCCGGAGTGGTTCGACGTCAGCATTCCACAGATAATGCATGAAGCGAAGATTGGCTCCAACAATACGGTAATAAAGACTCGTGAGTCCTTGGAGAAAAAAGGCTTTATTGAAACACGAAGTCAAGGGAGAGGTAAAGCTATCCGAGTAAAGCTGGTTCGTTTTCAAACCAGTGCAGAAAATGAACTACTACCAGTGCAGAATCTGCACTACCACCAATGCAATAATTGCACTACTACCAGTGCAGAAAATGAACTACTACCAGTGCAAAAAATGCACACATCACAGAGTAGAGAGAATTATACAGAGATATATACAGAGGGGGGAGAGAGGCAGCAGCCAATATCTACTCCCGAAAATATCCCCCCCACGGTACCAGATGAAATTCTAAATTCTTTCCAGAACAAGCTCAGACCATTGAGGGGAGATGAGCTAGGAGACCTGGCAGTCTTAACAGAGGAGTATGGCACAAGGAAAATGCTTGTAGCCATCGATAAAGCAGAGGCCCGAGGTAAGAGGGACCTAAACTACGTCAGAGGCATTCTGAAAAATTGGAGAGACGGAGAAGATGGAGAAGGAGATCGAAGGTATGAACGAGTGGATGGCGACCGTGAACGAGCTGAAGCCCACAGGCAGTACGTCGCAGAATTCGCGGCCAAAGTTAAGCGTGATCAGGAACGACTGCGAGAAGAATATTCCTAAGCAGGAGTTATGCAGAGGGTGTAAAGGCATGGGCTCATGTAAACAAAGCCCGCCAGGAATGATACCTGTAGAAATTGAGGAGATGGGGCAAAAGTATGAAGTACTTCGGATGTGCAAGTACGAACGACAGCGCCGGGAACAGGCCAAAATCAACAGGCTGTTCAGAGATTCACAGGTGCCGATAATCTACAGCGCAGACAGCTGGAACGATTACGCAGTAAACAACGACAATCGAGCGGCAGTTAGTATAGCGCAGCAGATAGCGAAAAACAGCGGCCGCTTGCCAAATAGGAAAAGCGTCCTGTTCTACGGACGCCGAGGATGCGGTAAAACAAAGCTGGCAGCCATCATAACAAACGAGCTGATAAAGCAAGGTGAGTCGGTGCTTTTTACCTCGGTCCCAGACTTGCTGGCACAAATCCGCCGGTCATACGACGTTGGCAATACTCAGGAGGTAATCAAGGGAGCCCAGAACGCAGACATATTGATTCTTGACGACCTTGGAACCGAACGGATGAACGCGTGGGTATCCGAGCAGCTGTACCTTATCGTTAATGCCAGATACAACAACGACAGGACAACGCTAGTAACCACGAATTACGGGCCGGAGCAGCTCACCGATAGGCTGACAGTAACCAACATTCAAGGGAAAGTAATCGACGAGGCACCGTCGGAGCGAATAATGAGCCGGCTATACGCCATGTGCAAATTTGTCGAAATCCGAGGAGGTGACCGCAGGATATGAGTAAAAAGCGCGGCTTCAATGCCAGCGACCCCACAGCATGGAAAGCGATAAGCTGGGTAGACAAGCATGCAGCAAAGAAGGATATCGGCCCCAGGGCGCAAGCTATAAGAGAAGCCAGGGCAAGATTGCAGGAGCAGGGCTTTGATGTAAGCGAAGACCAGCTGCGGCTCCCAAAGAAAAGATGGTAAAAATCGCCTGTAAGGCACGGAAAAACACCGACCCATATACTTATACCCAAAAGGCGACAAACCACCCACAGAGACAAAATCTCGAAGCCTGAGAGGGTAACTAGATAAAAACCGAACATGGAGGAAGACAATATGCTGACGATTTACGAAAACGAACTGCCGATGCCGGTCAGAAACGACGGCAAAGTAAAGGTCGTAGACTACACCCACAGAGACTGGGTACTCAAGATAAAGGAAGAAATCGCAGAAACCATGGAAGCAGGCAGCCCGGAGGAAATGGCCGAAGAAATCACCGACATCATCACGGTATGCACGAGTTGGCTCGAAGCCGTCGGCTATGACGCGAACGAGCGTCGGCGGCTCTGTAAAGAAGTAAATATAAAGAACCAGCGGCGTGGCTATCTTGATTTCATAGAGTAGGGAGGCGAAAACATGATACGAGAGAAACGGACCCGCAAGACCGGCTATAACAAGCCAAAATCGCTGTCGGACAAAATCCGACACTGCCACGATGTGTCATGTAACATGATTGAGCGCGAGCACAGGAAGCCTGCAATTACTCTGCCAAGAACGAAACACGTTACCCGGTGGGCTCCAGGATTTTGTAAAATCTGCGGTCTGCACATGGATGTAATCACACACTCCCACGCAGAGCTTCACGGCTATAAACGAGCAGAGGATTTGATTGCAGCGGGGATGATTAATTTTGACAGATGCGGAAATGGAAGCGATTAAATTGCCGAATTGCCGGAATTGCGGCGGCAAGGCAAGCGTTCGTAGAGCGAGCCAGGAATGGTGGTATGTCGGCTGCGATTGTCAGCTGAAAAACCAATGTACAAGGGAATTTGTTTTGGAATGCGTTGATAAGTGGAGGAGGATGCACGGACGATGAATGATAATTACTCTTTTAGAGACACGTTGAGAAAATGGGAGCATATTTCCGGGTTATAGCCAAAGTTATGTATGACTTACAAGAGTATTGCAGATATATTGACAAGTTAAATAATCACGAAGAATGTAATGGTTGTACGTTTTTGTATGACCATGTTAAATGCAGGCTGATTGGGCTGACGAAAGATAATAAAATTCCGTGTGATAATTGGAATATTACCAAAGCTGATATTGAGCGATTGGAGCGTGATTCAGATGGCAGAGAATGAATTGAAACCTTGCCAATGCGGAAGTGCCGTGTACCTTTGCAGGGACGATGATGATTATTATATTTATTGCCCAAAATGCAAGCTAAAAACTTTTTCTGATAGAGTCTACGATAACATTACAGATAACTGTGACAGATTGATAGAAGCGTGGAACAGGAGGGCTAATCATGGCAGAGAATAAAATGGCACAGGTTGCGGCATTGTTCGGCAAGAAGCTGAACGAGCGATTCACTGTAAGGTATGACAATTGTTTATTTGATTGTAAGTTTACAGATTGTGGTTTTATTTCGTACGGTGCGTATGACAATCCATATTTGGACTTTGACACTTTTATACTACAAGATTTATTAGTTGGTAGGGCGGTGATTGTCGATGAATGAAAAATGGAAAAGCCTTTCCGTCAATGTCATGGATGAAGTCGCAGCACTTAAAGGAAAAGAGCTAAATGAGCCGTTCTTGATTGAGTCCAGCGTGCACAAAGTCGCTAAGCGTGTGCGGTTTACCGAAAACGGCATGGAATACTTCGACGATAGCTGCCGACGGTGGTATCCGACGGATGGATTTCTAAAAGAGATTTTGACAGGGCAGGCGGTTGAGATTGATGTGGAATAGGTTACTTTGGAGAATAAAGATGCGCAAATTACAAAAACGAAAACGTGAAATGTGGATCCGGCACAAAGCATTCAAAGAGTATGTGCTCAAGATTATGAAACGGAGGGCAGCAGCAAATGACTGATTATTACATTGGATTGCTTATCGGAGCGGGAGCAGGGTACTGCGGTGCGCTAATAACGATGGTCGCCATGTGGGCTTTGTGTGCAGCTGCACATCGGGAGGACCAGAATGAGTAGTAAATCGTACAGTTTTATTATTTATGGGCACCCGGCAACTAAGAAAAACAGCGCGACCATGGTAAAAGGACGGAGTATTCTGCTCCCGTCTAAAACATACCGCGAGTATGAAAAGGTATTCAAACAGCAGATGTGGCTGTTAAAAGACCGGCCACATTACGATACGGGCGTCCAGGTAACGGCCCGTTACTACTTAAAAGACAAAGCTCATTACCCGGACCTAGTCGGTCTGATGCAGGCTACTGCAGACCTTATCAGCGACGAGTACAAAGTCAAGAACCGGAAGAAGACACTAATCACGGAATGGATTCTGACGGACGACCGTATCATAAAGAGTTGGGACGGCACATGTATCGCTGGGCTTGATAAAGAGAACCCACGGGTGGAGGTGACAATCACACCACTGGCTATAAACATTAACGAGGAGACAGACCCGTATCTAATCAGACTCCTCAAAGAAAAACAGGAAATCCGGCTATTTTAGACGTACATCATGGAGGGGAAAATGAAAGTTTACAAAGAGTACAACGACTATATCCGGACTGTGCGAATTTGGATGAAAGAGTACAACAACTTCAAAGCAATGGTAGTGGCAATGGACGAAGACATAGCGGCGCAGACACGACTACTCGAACGAGCCGATGATTTGACGGCTCCGATAGCAAAGTATGACGGCATGCCGCGCGGTGGATCCGGAGAGCTCAATGCTGTGGAAGCAGCAGCTCAGGACCGAATCCGCAGGCAGCAGGCTATCTACAAAGAAATGCTCAACCGGGACGAAGTGCAGAGGATTCTTGACCGCGTAGACAGAGCCCTGCGCTCACTGCCAGAGGAAGACCGGGAGGTGCTTATAGAATTTTACATCGACAAAAGGAGCTGGGACGAAATCGGATACTCCCGCGGGTATTCAGAGAGATGGGCACGAGACAAAGGTGGCAAAGCCCTAAAAGCCGTGGCATTCTTTATCTTCGGTGTGCGGGCACAGCCCCAGCAGCTATCGTTTGTATTCTTGGAGTGAAAATAGGCAAAGAAAAGCCCCCGACCATTTGATGGCCGAGGGCGATTTTTATGCGTTTTGCAGCTGTTTTTCTTCTTCAAGATCCACGATACGGCGGGTTAATTCTTCGACGTGAGCGATATCGTCAGTTGTGAAACCTATAGCAAGGCAGATGCGACAAGCACCGCGGCACATGCGGTTATATTCGGTTTCCATATGGTTATTACGCTCAAGATAGTAACGGTAGGATTTTTCGTAGAGCTTGCGATATTCACGGAGGGCAAGTTCTCTAGCGGTCGGTTCGAATTTCATGGTGATAACCCCCTTAGACTTCACGGCTTAAATCTTCATCGTGCCAGATTATGCCCATCTTGCGATGACGGGACATAGTGCCATAATCGGTGATTTCTGCAATTTCGCGAATCAGGCGCTTCCCTTCGTCTGTCAACCGACGACGTTTGTTGCGTTTTCCAAATTCGCTGCTGATAGCGTGGATATAATCCCGACCAGCCACGAATTCATAACCTTCAAAAATAATGCCGCTTTCCAATTTTCTCATTTTTGACTCCTCCTTAAACGAGTGGCCATTTGTTGCGCCGGAGAAGGAAGCCCCAAAGAGTCCTCCCTGACGAATAATCTGGCACTGTATTTTCCGTGACTTGCTTTATATTCAGTCAGGAAAGATTCTGCAGCCGCTTTGGTTTCAAACCTGACACAAGGCGAAACCCGGTCATCGTTGAAAAGTACGTGATAAGTTTTCTTCATTTTGATTGCTCCTTTCATTGTTCGCGGTTCCCTTTTTGATTGTGTCCATATTAACTCTGATAAGTTAAAGTGTCAAGCAAAAAAACAATGAATAATTGAAAAATGTGGATTGTGGGGATAAGGTTGTGGATAACTAAAGGGCGAAAAAACGGCGTAAAAATGCCGTAAAATCTCCGTTAAAAGCCTGCCAAAAGAATGACGGATTTTTACAGCAGACCCATCTATAATGGTATCATGGACAAAACAGAGAGGAGAGACAAGTGATGCTCTATAAAACGACAGCGGAGCCCCGCGACGTAACGCAGGACGACGTGCCGGTATTCTGCTCATTTGACAAGGTCGAGCGTATCGACCACTTGAAGCCGAACCCGGCGAACCCGAACAAGCACAACGAGCGTCAGGTGGCACTGCTGGCCGACATTCTAAAGCACGCAGGCTGGCGAGCCCCCATCACAGTATCAAAGCGCAGCGGGCTGATGGTAAAAGGCCATGGCAGACGCATGGCAGCCTTGCAGGCAGGGTTCAAGTGGGTACCGGTTGAATACCAGGACTACGCAAGCGAGGCCGAGGAGCACGCGGACCTCATCGCAGACAACCGTATCGCCGAGCTTTCCGATTTTGACAGCGAGGAGCTCATGGCGATGGTAGACGCGATGGACACCGGGGAAGTTCCCATCGAGCTGACCGGTTTCACCGAGGAGGACCTCAAAGAGATTCTCGCGGCCATTGATGGTGACGGAGAGTCAATCGAAGACGATGGAGCCGATGCCGAGCCTGAGACTGAGGAGAACAAGGAGCCCTTCAGCAGGTTGGGCGACCTGTGGCACCTTGGAAGTCACCGCCTGCTCTGCGGATCCGCAACAAGCGAGGACGACATCGAGCGGCTGATGGCAGGAGCCAAAGCGCAGATGGTACACACCGACCCGCCGTATGGTGTTTCTTACGAGACCCAGAGCGGGAAGTTCGGCATGATTAAGAACGACGACAAAACCCATGATGAACTGCTCAACGAGCTGCTAGTCCCGGCGTTTCGCAATTACGTGAAGCACACAAAGGACGACGCGGCTTTTTATATTTGGCATGCCAGCTCCACCAAACGCGACTTCGAGGACGCGATGGTAGCAGCCGGGCTGATGGAAAAGCAGTATCTCATTTGGGTAAAGAACGCTCCCGTCCTTGGCCATGCAGACTACCAATGGAGCCATGAGCCGTGCTATTACGCGGAAAAAGCAGGCCAGCATGCAAAGTGGTATGGGGATAGAGCCCAGCGCACCGCATGGAACATCGTGTATCGCGGCAAAGATGGCGTCGCAACGACCCTCACCGGAGGCGTTGTGCTGACCGACGGAGAAGGTCACAAGCTCAGTCTCAGTAACAAAGTACCGAAGGGGAAAAAGGTACGCTACATCAGACTGTCAGAAGGGCGTAGCATAACGTTATTTGAAGACGGCATGGACAAGACTGTGTGGGAAGTGGCCAGGGAAACCAACACGGTGCACCCGACGCAGAAACCGGTGGAGATTCCTGTCAGGGCAATCAGCAACAGCTCCGAAACAGGAGATATTGTGCTGGATTTCTTCGGTGGCTCCGGAAGCACATTGATTGCAGCCGAAATGACCGGCCGTATTTGCTACACAACAGAGCTGGACCCGCAGTATGTAGATGCCATTGTAAAGCGTTACATCGAGACCAGTGGCAACCACAGCGTATTCGTCGAGAGAGACGGGCAGGAAATGCCCTACGATACAGTTGTAAGTGAGTAACCGGAAGGAGGTAGGACAGATGCATGACGACTCGTAGAGAACCAACAGAAAACAGCTGGGAGCGGCAGCCAGGAGAAGGCACCAGCGTATATGCGGCGTTTTGTGTATACCGAGACCGACCTCACCGTAACCCACCGGAAAAAAGATGTGTGCGGCTCACCGCAGAGGAAATAGGTAAGAGCTTCACCACAGTAAATGTGTGGTGCACAAAATGGAACTGGGTGGAACGCTGCCGGGATTACGACAACGAGCTCCAAAAAGAGGAACTGGAAGTACGCAAGGCAGCCATCCGGGAAATGCAGGACGCCCACATAAGTGTAGCCAAAGCATTGCAGAAAAAAGCATTGAAGGCCCTGGCAGAGCTTCCGCAGGAGACCATGACAGCCCGCAATATCCTCGATTATCTAATTCAGGGGATAGAGCTAGAACGCAGGGCTAAGATTGAGCAGGCAGAGGCTGTGAGCCCGGCAACAGCATTCTCGAAGGGAAGTAAGACCGGCTTCTTGGCAGAGATGGACGAGCCGGAGGAAAGCACGATGATGCAACTGGTAAAATCCCTCGAAACAGCCCGGAAAGAAAAGGAGCAGCGGAAGGAGAAGTAAAAGATGGAATTCGGCAAGTGGGGCGACAAAGCTCTAAATTTCATAGAGACGCCCCACGAGGATGACGCATTCATCAATATCCTTGAGGGAAGCGTCCGAAGCGGTAAAACCGTGGCCATGATTCCCAAGTGGCTGAATTACATTATGACAGCTCCACCCGGCCTGCTCTTGATGGTCGGTGTGTCCAAAGACACGGTGTACGACAACGTGCTCAATGATTTGTTCGACACCATCGGAGACGACAGCTTCAAGTATAACCGCCAGAGCGGGGACCTTATCGTGCACTGGGAAGACCGATACGGGTATCACCAGCGCAGAATCAAAGTGGTGGGCGCAAAGGACGAAGGCTCCGAGAAGTACATCCGCGGCAAAACGCTGGCAGGCGCATATTGCGACGAGCTGACGCTGATGCCGGAGCGATTCTTTAAACAGCTCCTCAATCGTTTGAGCGTGCAGGGAGCAAAGCTGTATGCGACAACAAACCCCGACAGCCCAGCACACTATCTGTACAAAGAGTACATCACGAACGAAGACAAGCTCCAGAGCGGCCTGGTAAAGGTCGTTCATTTTGGTTTAGACGATAATCCAAACCTTGGTGAAGACTACAAAACCAACATCAGAGCCAGCTATTCAGGCATGTGGTTTAAACGTATGATTCTCGGGCTGTGGGTGCTGGCAGAGGGCGTCATTTATGACATGTTCGACGAAGAAAAGCACTGCATCAAGCCGGGAGAATGGAACAACACACTGAAAAGCCGCTGCAGGCGCTACATCGCATGCGACTACGGCACTAAAAACCCAATGGTGTTCTTAGATATCTACGATGACGGGGACCATATCTGGATCCCGAACATGTACTACTGGGACAGCCGAAAAGAGCAACGGCAGAAGACCGACAAGGAGTATGGCGACGACCTGGAAGCGTTTGTAGGCGACGAGCTCCCAGATATGGTGGTAATCGACCCCAGCGCGGCAAGTTTCAAGCTCGAATGTCAAGGCCGAGGATTCCGCGTAAAGGACGCTGACAACAACGTCAACGACGGCATCCGCATTGTAGCCAAGCTATTGACGCAGGGCAAGATTCACATGAACCGCGAAACTTGCCAGCCGATGATTGATGAGTTTCAGGCGTATGTGTGGGACGAGCAGGCTGCGCGTCGGGGAGAAGAAAAGCCGGTCAAGCAGCTTGACCATGCCATGGACGCATTACGCTATTTCTGCATGACCATGCTCCCGAAATGGAGGAAGAAGGAATGAGTAAAAAGAAAAAGGCAGCGGCCAAAGCTCGCCAAGTAAAAACGCAGGATTCCTTTCAGAATCCACTGACGCGGTCGGGCGTGTTTATGCCAAATGCCTTGGAGGCCACCCAGTACCCGCTGACACGATTCAGCCGGGACTGGCAGACCATCAATAGCCTGTACCGCTCGCACTGGGTAGTACGGCGCATAATTGACGTTATCCCGGAGGATATGACAAAGAACGGGTACAAAATAACGACACAGCTCGACCCGGACTCAACGAAGAAGCTGGAGACGACGTTCAGACGGACCGGCACCCACGCTAAACTGCTTAAAGGGCTCAAATGGGGCCGTTTGTACGGCGGCGCCGGTGCCTTAATCATGATTGACGGGCAGGAAGACATGCTTGACCAGCCGTTAGAGCTCGACCAGGTAATGCCTGACAGTTACAAAGGGCTGCTGGTGCTCGACCGGTGGAGCGGTATAACCCCAAATGAAGACCTAGTGGAAGACCCCGGCGACCCCGAGTATGGGCTGCCGAAAAGCTACACGATTACATGTGACACGCTCGACAAGGGAATCCGCGTGCACCACAGTCGAATCCTCAGATTTATGGGGCGTGCCCTTCCGTACCTTGAAGAATTGGCCGAAACATATTGGGGAGCCAGCGAACTGGAGCATGTAATCGACGAGCTCCGTAAGCGAGACAACGTGTCGTGGAATATTGCTATGTTGACCTTTATGGCCAATCTGCGCGTCATGAAAATGGACGGTATGGGTATGATGTTGGCTACAGGGAACGAGAACGCCCAGCGCGACCTATACAATACCGTGCAGGCCATGAACACGCTGATGAATAATAACAGCATTCAGATCCTTGGCGAAAACGACAGCTACGAGACGCACCAGTACACGTTCGGCGGCATTGCTGATGTGTATGACCGCTTTATGATGGACGTAGCAGGCGCAGCCGAAACCCCGGTGACAAAGCTGTTCGGTAGGAGCCCGGCAGGAATGAATGCTACCGGCGAATCCGACATGCAAAATTATTATGACACCATTGAAGAAAAGCAGGAGAACGAGCTGAGGCCCGTCTATGATAAGCTCCTGCCAATTATCATGATGTCGACCTTCGGAGCGGTCCCGGACGATTTCGATTATGATTTCAACCCAGTACGACGCGCACCGGAAGACGAAATGGCTGACCTGGCGTCCAAAAACACCGACTCGGTGACCAAAGCCTTCCAAGCAGGGCTGATAAGCCAGCGTGTGGCGCTTAAAGAGCTGCGCCAACAGTCGGAATTGACAGGAATGTGGACGAATATCACTGATGAGGACATCGAAAAAGCCGACGATGAAGTCATGAGCCCCGACGAGGGTATGGGTGGTGACATGTTCGGAAATTCCGAACAACAGCCGCCAGAGCCCGCAGGAGCGTCCGAAAAAGGTGAGGGCGAACAAGTACCCAAACAAAAAGAAGAACCGCCCCAGAACAAGCGTCAGGAAGCGAGGGAGGAATAATCCGTGAACCAGAACCAGCTATGGCAGCCGGCAAGAAGAATAGAAATAGCCTTCACCCGCGCCATGCGTAGACTGGCACGGAGAATAGCAGCTTTGGTAAAGGGGCTGCGGAGCCCAGAGCGAATCATGCAGCGTCTGCGGGATTTTGCAGAGAGCGACGAATTCCGCGAACTGGCAAAGGCTGTGGCCAAAAAGATGGTAACGGGCCTGTTTCGCGACCAGGGACACACATGGCGGCAAGCAGCAGCTCTCAATGGCAAAAGCCGGGAACTGTATCTGGCATTGATGAAGGAGCTTAAGCGCACAGGCAGAGGCGACCAGCTCGACCAGCTCATTACCGACACGACGTATCGTATTGTTACGCTCCCAACCGACATAGGGAAGGACGTAGCAGCATACGTGGAGAGGGAGGCCCTCAAAGGGCGCAGAGCGAGCGAAATCGAGAAGGAAATCGCCTTGATGTTCCCGCAGCACACCAAAGCCAGGGCAGAGCTTATCGCCCGGACGCAGGTCAGCTACACGCAAACCAACCTCATCAGGACGAGAGCTGAGAGCCTCGGCCTTAATTGGTATGTGTGGCGCCCGGTAGGAGGCAATAAAGGCGATGGAAGAACACGCCATGCGCATAAGGCAATGAGCGGCGTGCTCGTCAACTGGAACGACCCACCAGCTCCAGAAACGCTGTTCCCTCGCTACACCAAAACGGGCAGGCCGTACAGAAACACGCTGGGCAGTTACCATGCAGGTCAGGCACCGAATTGCCGCTGCTATCCAGAAACGATAGTCGACCTCGACCTCGTTACCTGGCCAGCCAGAGTGTACCGCAACGGCAAGATAACCACCATGAGCCGCCGACAGTTTGAGCAGATTATGTGAGGTGAAACCATGAACGCAACACAAAGAATACGGCTCGGCCTCCTGCTGACGAATCTCAAGCTAGGCGGCCGTTTTTCATTTCGGACATTTGTAAACGACAAGGACTACCCGAAGGACCCAGACCCAAAGAACTGGCGCACCATCAACGGCTCCAAGGTTCACCTTAGCAATGGCAAGATTGATGGCGGCGCCGGCGAAAAGTTTAAGGGGAATGAGTGGCACGGCAAGGTGGCGCATGGAAATAATAGCTTCTTCCCGCCGAAGGGCTGGGTAAAACCAC
>Ga0326511_10002783_pt1 | contig 14104 bp, 29 predicted proteins | sample 0_2496_0518_D_FD_203701 | JGI IMG/M metagenome (GOLD analysis project Ga0326511, IMG submission 203701) | Bovine rumen microbial communities from UC Davis, California, United States - 0_2496_0518 | ecosystem: Host-associated > Mammals > Digestive system > Stomach > Rumen | place: USA... | reverse complement strand
TGTATGTGGTGCGTGATGGTATTGCATATGAAGAAGCCATTGACCCTGCGGAGTTCGACAGGCAGTACACCGAAGGCGAACCGATCGAGGACGGTGCGACAGCAGACGAGGTAGTAGCAATCCTCACAGGAGATGCCGAATGATTACCAGAACAAGAGCAAGAGTGCTCAGACACCTCATCGAGGTGGCGTCACAGTCGCTTCCTGACGAAGATGCACTGCAGGCTGTCGAACTGTTTCCGCATTGGTCGGCGACAAACGAGTACTTCACAGGAGACCGTGTGGCGTACGAATCAACGCTGTACAAGTGCCTGCAGGATCATACTGCACAGCCTACATGGACGCCTACTGACAGTCCATCGTTATGGGTCCGGGTCGACGATCCTTCGATCGAATGGCCCGAGTGGGTGCAGCCTGTCGGCGCAGCTGACGCGTATCCGAAGGGCGCCAAGGTCTCATACGCAGGAAAGCACTGGATCTCAGACGTAGACAATAACGTCTGGGCCCCGGGGACATACGGCTGGAGTGAAGCCTGATGATGCACGGTATCGATATCAGCCAGCACAACGGCTTAATTGATCCAAGATATTACGATCATGACTTTGTGATGATACGCGCCGGATGGAGCGACAACGCCGATACGCTGTTCGAAAGGCACTGCAAGACCTGCGAGCAGTACGGCATCCCGTACGGGGTGTATTGGTACAGTTACGCGCTGACCCCGTCAAGCGCAAGAGAAGAAGCAGAAGCCTGTCTCCGGCTGATCAAAGGCAAAAAGATATCCGTCGGCGTCTGGTTCGATATGGAAGACGCAGATCACTGGAAAAAGAACAACGGCTGGGACATGTCCAAGCACAATATTTCAAATATCTGCAATGCTTTCTGCGAGATTATCGAGGGTGCCGGATACTATGCCGGCATCTATGCGTCGCTTTCGTGGCTTACTGGTTCCGGGCAGGTGATAGACTGTCCGAAATATGACAAATGGGTGGCACACTGGAAGGAACCGATTCCTGACCATTCAAATATTGGCAGTGTGCTGCAGTACAGCGATAAGCCGGTGGACAGGGATCTGATCTATGGTGACCTTGCGAGGTATCAAGGGAAGAAGAAAATGAAAACATTCGACGAATTTTATAAAAAATATTTAGGAAAGGCGCCGGATGACGACGGAGCCTACGGCTGCCAGTGTGTCGACCTGTTCCGCGTTTTCTGCAGAGAATTCGGTGTGCCGGTGAAGCCGACACCAAACAATTACGCGGACGGCTACTGGCTGTTCAAGGACGAACTCGGATACGCTCAGTATTTCGATTTCATTACCGATCCAAAGCAGTACCAAAAGGGCGATGTCGTGATATGGGTGAGAGGATCCAGGAGCCATCCGAGCAGCCACATCGCTTTTTTCGTGCCGCCAAACAAGGAATTCGGCACCAATCAGGGCGGAGACAGATCTGCATGCGTCAAAGTCACAGATTTCTCCGACGCACTTGGAGCGCTGCGTTTAAAGGCATTTGCAGAGCCGTACACGGGCTGGAAGAAGCAGGGCGGGCGCTGGTATTACCTGCACCGTGACGAGCGTCTGACGGGCTGGCAGAAGCTCAAATGGTCGGGCGGATATGACTGGTTTTTCTTCCGCGATAACGGCGTCATGATCACAGGCCTTCACTGGCTGGAATGGAAGGGCGTGGCTCAGTGGTACTACTTCAGTCCGCGCACCGGAGCCATGCAGACGGGTGACATTATGCTGACACTGAATTTTGGGAAGAGCGGAAAGCTCACAGGGGAGGCTAAAGTATGACGTTTACGAAGGAATGGTTCAAGTGCGCCGCGATCCGCGCTCTGAAGACGATCGCGCAGACAGCGGTCTCGATGATCACCATCGGGTCTGCACTGTCCGAGATCAAATGGGGCTACGTTGCGAGTGTCTCGGTGGTTGCCGGTATCTACAGCCTGCTGACGTCGCTTGCAGGGCTCCCTGAGGTGGAAAGCGGTGACCAGCTGTGAACTACTGGTCATTACTGTCGCCGGTGTATTCCGGTCTCGTGTCGCTGCTGGTAGGGTTCCTGATCGGGAAGATCCAGCGCCTTAAGACGGCAAACAAAGCCGAGCGGACGGCGCTGGGTGCACTGCTTCGCAACGACATGTATGCAATCTATCGAAAATATCGCGACGCTGAAGAAGTGCCGGTCGAAGTTCAGGAAGAGATGCACTCGCTCGGCGATGCATATCACGGTCTCGGATTCAATGCCACCGGGACGAAGATCCATGATGAGATCATGGCAAAAAAAACGAAAGTATAAGAAAGCACCGGGGAGAGATCCCCGGCTTTTTTTAGTGCTCGTGATACCCGTTTGATACCCAAAAGGTGAAAAACCATGATTTTTGATGTATGTCTATGAAGGAAAAAGCGTTATTTTGCGCGCCTATTTATCTTTATATATGTTTATAAAAGTACATGCTCTGGTATTCAAATCGTTGCAAAATATAGCAAAAACGGCATCGTGATACACATTTGATACCGTTTTTTTCTTATTTCATCCATTTTTCGATGCTTGATACCAGTTCATCGTCGCTTTTTTCGAGCAGATGAGTGTATGTCCGGAGCGTCTGATTCACGTTGCTGTGACCAAGGTACTTGGATACGGCGACGATGTTGCATCCGCTGCCGATCGCGTTGGTGGCGAAGCTGTGACGCAGGTCATGTATCCGGATATCCGGAACACCGCTCTTCCGGATGTACTCTTTGAATGCGTACTGCATCGTCGTCGGCGGGATCGGGAATACCGGTTCATCGTCTGCCCTGATCTCGAGCAGCGGTCGCAGCTCCTCGAGCAGGGGCTCAGGCAGCTTCAGGATCCTGTTCGAAGACTCGGTCTTCAGATTGCGCTGGATGTGGACCGTCCCTGCATCCAGATCGAAGTCGCTCCGGATCAGCCCTGTGGCTTCCCTGTGCCGGCATCCGGTGAAGTAGTAGAAGGTGAATACCAGTCTGAAGATCGGCTTGTCGACGGCTTCGATGAACTGATGAAACTCATCAATGGTCCATGTCGTATAGTCCAGGCGTTCTTCTTTGAAGCGTTTGAGAGGAAGGGACGGATTCGGATAATCGTAGTGATCAGCACCAAACTTGAAGGCAGATCGGATCACGCTGATGCAGATGTTCTTTGTGGTGGCTTTGATATCCTTGCGGGCGGAGAACTCGATATACCAGTCGGTCAGAAAAGCCTTTGTGAGCCTGTTTAAGGGCAGGCTGTACCCGGCAAAGTATTTCTCCAAGGCTTTCGTCTGATTGCGCTGTGTGCGCTCTTTGGGGCTGTTATAGGCGTAATACTTCTCGAGCAGCTGTGCAAAGGTGATCTGCAGGGAGGTGCTGTCGCCTTTTGCCTTCTGGGTGGCTTCCCACTTCACTGCATCGCGCTTGGTGGCAAACCCGCGCTTCAGGATCTGCTTCCGTTTGTTGGTGAGGGGATCCTTGGCGCTGTACTTCACGTACCAGCTGCCGCGCGCTGTGTCTTTGTATACCGGCATGTCAGTCACCACCCGTCACTTCTCTTACGAGTTTCTGAGGATCAACACCGAGAAACAAGCAATACTTGATCATGGTCTCTGCCGTTATTGTTCTGTCACCATTCTCCCAATACGAGACAGCCGTCTTCGTCACACCGAAGTGATCGGCAACATCCTGCTGATTAAGTCCTCTTTGCTCACGCGCTTTTCTTAACCAATTGCCAATATCCGAATTATAGTTTTTCATATTGTTACCTCTTTGTTAATCAAATAATATACCTTTTTTGTATAATTTACAAAAAATCTGTTGACAGTTACCGTATTGATAACTTAAGATTGTCTCAGTTACCACAGTGGTAATCAGAAAGGAGCCAGATGGAGAACATAAAGTTTAATGTGAAGATGCTGTGCGGATATATGAAGTGCAGTATTGAAAAACTGGCGGAACTGGCAGGTATCAAGCCTCAGCATTTGCTGGACGTATCCGCCAAACGAGTTCGGATGACCGCAGATGATATCGTCAAATTATCAGAAGCTACGGGAATCCCGGCAGAAAAAATCGAATACTAATTTTTTTAAAGTCAAGTTACCAGAACGGTAACCAGAAAGGAGAGAAGTGGGAGCATTTCACATCGAAGGTCGTTGGTATCTTGTTCCAGATGAGACTTCATGGAACCTGTGCGAACTGAAGAAGACACCGAGATCAGACAGCGACTGGACAAACAACATTACATACCACAGGACGCCGGAAGACGCGTTGAACTTCTACATCGACAGAATGCGAAGGAAGGCGGCGGTAGAGGCAGGGAGCGGGGATTTACGAGAACTGATGGACATTCTATCGTCCGAGAATAAAAGGCTCTCAGAAGCGCTTTCTCCGGTGTTTGCAAAAGTGAAGGAATTCAAAGGAGGGTAAATGGCAAAGAAACCAATCACAAGGGACGGATCAGTCGCTTATGTCAAGAATCCGAATAACTGGGCGGTGGACTATGAATCGTCGAACCACACAGTCAGGATGCTGATGATGAACTGGAAAGACAGATTCTGGGTCAAGTTCCAGCGCAAATCCTACAAGAACTACTATCTGTGCAACACACCGATGCACGAGCCGGTCATCGGCTGGTCAGATATCGGCATTTACGAATGGGACCCCAAGACAGAGTCAACAGTCTGCAGCGTTTCGATGACCGAACTGGCGAACCACGTCTACATGACCGACAGGGCGCAGTAATGGCTCAGAGGAAGAAGACCAGACAGGAGCTTCTGGGAGAACGCTATCTGAAGAAGGTCGAAGTAATGAGACTGCTCGGCTGTTCTCAGCTGGCGGCAAACAGGATCTACGCAAAAGCCGATAAGCTCGATGATGAGAAGTTCGGCAGTTATCGCGCAGAACCTCACAAGGTGACCATTGAGAGCGTGTGTGCAGTAGAGCAGCTCACATTGCAGACCCTTAGGCACCTAATAAAAAATGCGCATCCCGAGGGCTAAGTCGAGGACGCGCAATCAGATGGTGATCTAAAAGATCACTCCAAGTATAACACACAAGGAGAACACAATGAAAAGAAGAAAATTGAACCCGAAGATCAAGGACTTCCTTGTCTTGGCAGCAGTCACGATCGCCGGATCGTATCTCACGCTCCGCATCTTTCTGTTCATGATCGGAGTCGACTTATGACCATGATCGTATTCGCGATCCTGATACTGCTCGTCATCCAGATCGTGATGTACGTGGTGCTGGACAGGCTCACACACACGCACGACCAGATCATCGAGATGATCGACAAGATGACTGAAGCGCACAATGTCGCGTTTCAGGCTACGCAGGTACTCAAGGAACGCATCGTTGCCGAGTCAAACGCCGAGAAGTGTGACCGTCTGACGCAGAAAACGGAGATCGCTGAGATCCAGATCCTCAACCTTAACAACAAAGCGGCGAAGCACAACACGGCTATCCAGAAGCTGCAGGACAGCTGCATCGAGGTGAAGTGATGGCATTCAGTGACAGGGATATCGAAATGTACTGGTCTCACTTCGACCCGGCATACAGCGAGGTCGACGACGATCTGGAAGCGTGGAAGGAGCGCAACCGGAAGAAGGTGCACAAGCGTGTCTACTTCGCCCTGATGTGGATCGCTACGCATCTGACAGAAGCCGAGGCAGAGGTATGTAAGGAAGATGCCGAGGCGCTTGGAGAAGAATTCACAGAAATGCTGGAGGATATATGAACGAGGAAACCATTAAAGAAATCCTGATGGACATCATCATCAATGAGAGTACATACACACTCGAGAAGATATTCGAGGACGAAGAGTTCAATAAATACAGAGAGCTGGCACTGAGCAACTATGCACACTTCGATGTGCCGAAGAAGCTGATCCTCAAATACGGTTATGCAGCAGCCAATGACACACTGCTCACGCTAATGGACTATCGCAAGGTCCTGCTCAAGCGGCAGGACGATATCGGACAGCTGATCGAGGATCTGAACGCCGGATATGACGCAGATCCGGAGTCCGCACCGAAGGAACTGGAGCGGATGTGCGATCTGTGCGCGAGAGCAGCTGACTATCTGGGGGAACTGGTATGAAGTTCACCATCACACGCGGCAAGGTAAAGCACGCGATCCGGCTCTGTGCGTATGGTTCCGAAGGCATCGGAAAGTCGACCTTCGCATCGAAGTTTCCTGACCCGCTGTTCATCGACATCGAGGAGGGCACCAAGACTCTTGACGTCGCCAGACTCCCGAAGCCGGACAGCTGGGCGATGCTCCTGGCTGAGATCGATGCAGTCATCGAAGAGCCGGAGTGCTGCAAGACACTGGTCATCGACACCATCGACCGCGCCGAAGCACTGCTCACTGTCGCGCTGCTCGAGGAGGGAAGATGCGACTCCATCGAGAAGTACGGTGGAGGCTACGGGAAGGGATACACAGCCCTGCAGGAGCGCTTCAGCAAGGATCTGCTGACACGGCTCGACAAGCTGATCGCCAAGGGCGTCAACGTGACACTGCTCGGACACGCCCAGATGCGCAAGCTCGAATCTCCGGACGATCCGCCCTATGACAGGTGGGAGCTGAAGGTATCCAAGAAGGTAGCACCGATCGTCAAGGAATGGTCAGACATCCTGCTGTTCATGAACTACGAGGTCATGGTCGTCGAGGAGAACGGCAAGAACAAGGCGAAGGGCGTAGCGCAGCGCTACATGTACGCGAACCACAAGCCGACCTATGACGCGAAGAACAGGTACGGTCTTCCTGACCGGATGAAGCTGGACTTCAGCGAGATCAAACAGATCTACGACGGAATGGTCGAACCGCAGAAACAGCACACAGAACTGGCTATAGACACGCCTACAAGCGTGCCTGTGGAGGAGCCCGTAGAAGAGGACGTCCGGGACATACTCGTGCGCTGGCTCGCTGACAGAGGGGTCTCAGAGGATCGCCTCAATCAGTGGCTCGTATCGTCTGCCCGTGTTCAGGAAGGCGAGACATACATGCATCTGTCTGACGCTACAGTCAGAACGATGATCAACCATATCGATCAGATGGCCAAGGTTATAGGAGGAAAGAAATAATGGCATTCAAATTCGGTGACACAAAGAACGCTGCACAGGATACAGGCTTCGAGCCGATTCCGGCAGGCAAGTATGAATTTCAGATTGAAGAGGTCAAGATCCAGTCATACGACGGCTCAGCGAAGATCAAAGCATGCAACAGGCTGCACATCACACTGCGCATCGACATGCCCGACGGCAATGCGCGCAAGGTCTGGGACGACATCTTCCTTGACGGATCACACGGCTACTCGATGAGGAAACTCAAGAATCTGGTGGAGAGCTGCAGGCTGGTCATCCCGGCGAGTGCCGGCGAGAAAGAAATCGCTGACAAGCTGGTATCTGCGATCGGAAACGCGGAGATCTACATTGAGACATACAACGGCAAGAAGAATAACAAGGTGCGTGAGTACATCGTACCGGAGGAGCCGGAGACGCTCGCTGAAGAGGATCTCCCGTTCTGATGAGCAAGCTCGAGTTCACGATTCCCGGAGAGCCGCACGGAAAGGGCAGACCCAGATTCGTGCGCGCCACCGGGCGCACTTACACAGATCGAACGACGGCCTCCTATGAAAACCTCGTCAGGGTAGCATTCAAAAATGCCTACCCTGACTGGGTGCCTTCACCAGATGCCGTCGAGGTATTCATACGAACATACTTCCCCGTCCCTCAGAGCTGGTCGAAAACGAAGACGGCCAGAGCGCTGCAGGGCTGGGTACGCAAGACATCTAAGCCAGATCTCGACAACATCGAGAAGGCTGTTCTGGACGGCCTGAACGGCGTTACATGGAAGGATGACAGTCAGATCGTTGCCAAGTTCAGCAGCAAGGCATACGACGAAGAACCAAGGGCAGAAGTTACGATCATCTTTTTGGAAGAGTAGGAGGAAACACTATGACAGACTTTCTCTCGGAAGCTCTGAATCTGGCAGAGAAAGGCTTCGCTGTATTCCCTCTCAAACCAAAGCAGAAAGTGCCGGCAACAGCGCACGGCTGCAAGGATGCTACCCGAGACATCGAACAGATCCTCAGCTGGTGGACCGAACAGCCAGACTGCAATATCGGGATCGCCACAGGTTCCGCATCCGGCGGACTGGTGGTGATCGACGTCGACAACGGGCACGGCGGCTCCGGAAGCACATCGCTTCGTGAGTGGTGTCTGGTCAATGGTGACCTGCCGGACACGCTGACATGTCTGACCGGCTCCGGAGGCGCGCACTACTACTACTTCGACTCGGAGCCGTTTAAGAACGCTGCCGGGATCCTCGAACACGTAGACATCAGGGCGGAGGGCGGATACGTCGTAGCACCGCCGTCCGTCCATCCTAACGGCAATATCTACGAGTGGGATGCGATGTCCATGGACTACGAGATCCCGCGCGACAACGCGCAGGTCCGGCGGTTCCTGGGATCGCGGAAGCGGCAGGAGACACAGGCTGCACCAATGCCGGACACGTTCTCCGAGGGAAGCAGGACAGACAACCTGATCCGCATGATCGGGTCGCTCACGGACAGGGGGCTCAGCCAGGAAGCGATAACGGCTGCCATAATAGCCGAGAACAATGCGCGCTGCGTCCCTCCGCTGACCATGGAGGAGCTGCAGAAGGAAGTCTTTCCCGCGTTTGAACGCGGATGGGTGCCGGAGCATCCGTACACCAAACACAGCGAGGTGCGGATACTTCCGGAGCCTGTACGGCTGGATACCGTGTGGGATGATCCGCCGCCTCTGGCACCGGTTCTGATCGACGGCGTGCTCAGACAGGGTCACAAGATGATCGTGTCTGCACCATCGAAAGCCGGCAAGAGCTTCGCACTGATGCGTCTCGCGATCGGCATCGCCGAGGGAATGAAATGGTTCGGATCTGAATGCCGGCAGGGCAAAGTCCTGTTCGTCAACATGGAGATCGACGGTGCCAGCTGCTACAACCGCTTCCGTGCAATCTACAAGGCGATGGGCATGAACTTCGATATTCACGCCGAGAACCTTACGATCTGGAACCTGCGAGGCTTCTCAATGCCGCTGTCAGACCTGACTCCACACATCATACGAGAGGCTGGCAAAGACTACGCCGCGATCGTCATAGACCCGCTTTATAAGGTCATGGATGGCGACGAGAACAGCAACTCCGACATCGGGCGGATGGTAGGTCACTTCGACAGGATCGCCCGTGAGACGGGCGCCAGCGTGATCTACGCGCATCACTTCGCCAAGGGTACAGGCGGCGACCGCGACACGATCGACAGGGGAGCCGGTGCAGGTACCTTCAGCCGTGATCCGGATGCGATCCTTACGATGACGCAGCTGGAGATGGACGACGAGGTCAACGAGGTGCACACAGCATGGCGCATGGAGTATGTGCTGCGCGAGTTCCCGAACAAGAAGCCTGTGAGCTTCTGGTGGGAGTACCCGGTGCATCGCATGGATCCATACCTGGATGAGGAGATCGTCCAGACGTCGGCAACGAAGGCAGCAAAGCAGAAGAGGAAGATCAGCGAAGCAAAGCAAAAGGAAAAGAACGAACACGTCCACGATGCAGTAAACAGAGTCATCGACTCGGACGGGAAGTTCCAGATAGGGCGATTCATGGATGCGTACAGCGTATACGAAAAGCTGTCCAGGAACACAGCAAAAGAGCGCCTCCGGAGCGCCGGATACGAGCTTGAACAGGTGCCCGAAGGGAAGCCGCAGCTGTACTGGGAACGTGTCAAAAAATAGCCCTGTCAAAATGCAAAATTGACAGGCTGACAGGGGGGTATCAAAACGTATATATATATAAATTTTGATACCTACCCTATCGGGTGCCTGGCTCTGACCCCAAATCTGACACCCCTTGGGGGGTGTGTCAGATAAGGGGCGCGCAGAGCCTAACGGAATTTGAGGGGAAAAATGAAACTAAGTGAATACAGAAGCTGGATGTACTGCCAGCAGTGCGGGCACGATCTGAAGCGCGTGTGGCGCTACCCGTATGGCATCGACGGCGGACGGTACTGCACAGACTGCGCATCAGGTATCCAGCTGACCAGAGCGCGCAAGGTGGCGAACTTCCGCCAGCCGGCGACGATCGAATACATACAGAGAGAATACAAAGCCGGCACCCGGATGCAGGACCTTGCAGACCAGTTCATGGTATCCAAGAGCTTCGTCCGCACGATGCTGGCGGCGAGGTGGCAAATATGATTATTGTCAGTTCTGAAAAGACGGTCATCGTGTTTACCGAAGCACTGAGAAGTATAAACGTGCACTCTGACGGAAAAAGGATAATGGCGTGTTTTCGCGACAGTGTGAACCGCGACATAATACTTGGTTCATACGACAGCGAGGAGAAGGCTGCGGTCGTATTCGGAAGGATCGCTTATAGCCTTCAAAACGATGCTGCATTTTATTACCTGCCGGAGAACAATGACCCGGCGCTGATTGAATCGGCGAAGCCACCTGCCCCGTCAGGGTTCAAAGGGAAGAACATGCTGAAAACAACAGGTAAGACAAAATGACTGACGAGATCGGCAGGGCATTGAACGAATATGCAAGGCATCAGATGATCGTAAGGCTCGAACGGGATATACTGGTCGACTTGACAGTATGTGAGATTACCGGAGCTGACAAAACCGAGTACATCATGATGCTTTACAAATTACTAGACAGTTTTGTGAAGAAAATTGGAAAAGGAAATGACATACATAAGTGACATTATCAGCATGATCTCTGATATGTCCGGTGCCAGATCTGAGTATGAGGTGTTCAGCGATTGGGTGCACTGCAGTGCAATCGCAATCCAGAACGCCTCATGCATCCTGCATGACAAGGTCTGGCATGACAGGGAAAAGGATTATCTGCAGATCATGTCAAAGTACGAGAAGAGCCATTTTCACGACATGTTTGCGTGTCTGTGTCTGGAGTTGGAAGACAACATACACGACGCTCTGGGAGAGATATACATGCAGGGTGAAATGGGTGCAAAGAGTACGGGTCAGTTCTTCACACCGTTCCATCTGTCGGAGCTGACAGCCAGCACGGCTTTCAATCCGAAGACATACAACGGGGAAGTAATCAGACTGAACGAACCGAGTATAGGCGGAGGTGGTATGGTTCTGGCAGTGGCAAAGAAGATGAAAGATGCAGGGATCAACTACCAGAAGAAGCTGCAGGTGGTTGGTCAGGATCTGGACTGGAAAGGCGTGTATATGAGCTATGTGCAGATCTCTTTGCTGGGCATTGACGGCATTATCGCTCAGGGTGATACACTGTGTGATCCATACAGGACAGGCTATCCGAAAGAGCGGATATACAGAACGCCTCGCAATATGGGAGCGTTGTTATGAGCGTGAGTATTGACGAGAAAGAACAGTTGATCAATGACGCGTGCATGCTGTTCATGAAATTCTTCCCAAATATCGACAACAACACGGTCAGGAATATCTTATGCATGGCGCTGAATAATTACGCCCTGCAGAAGACAACCGGAGACCTTGTTGTGTATGAAGGCGAAAAAAACGAACAGCTTATCAAGCGGTTCCTTGTAACAAAGCGAGTGAATGGTCTGACAGAAAGGACACTGCGCTATTATGGCTCGACATTACAGTTTTTCTTCAGACGCACGAAAAAGACTGCTACAGAGATCACAGTGAATGACATACGGATGTACTTCGCATCACGCGAGCTTCAAGATTGCGCTTCAACAGTGACCAGAAACAACGAGCGCCATGTTCTGTCATCGTTCTATCAGTGGATGAATGACGAGGAACTGATTCATTACAACCCTCTGAGAAAACTGCCTCAGATAAAGGGGAGGAAGGACAAGAAAAAGGCGTTTACCGATATGGAGATCGAGAAGATCCGTGCCAACTGCAGAAACGAAAAAGAGGCAGCCATTATAGAAATACTGCTTTCTACCGGGTGCCGTGTTGGTGAACTGACAGGAATGAGGCTGGACGAAATGGAGAACGATAAGATTCTCGTTCATGGCAAGGGACAGAAAGACCGTATATGTTATCTGAATGCAAAAGCCCAACTGGCAATAAAGCGGTATATGGAAACCGAATACTTCAAGGTGCGATATCAAGCGGGCAATCAGTTTCTATTTGCTGCTGAGCGGTACAACTTGGAAGAGTTCAGGTATCAGCATATCGGTATCAGCGGAGTAGAGTCAATGGTGAGGGATCTCGGAAAACGAGCCGGAGTCACCAAAGTCCATCCGCACAGATTCAGAAGAACATGCGCCACGTTTGCGCTGCGAAGAGGAATGCCGATCGAGCAGGTGTCGAAGATGCTCGGTCACGAGAATATAGAAACAACGCAGGTCTATCTTGACCTGTCAGAGGACGATCTTATGCAGGCACATAAGAAGTACGTCATGTAGGTGAAAGGGGAGATACTCGAATGACGACAGACCAGATGAAAGATCAGCTGAAGGAACTGCATGACTATTGGTTTGATATTGCGAGTAAACTGAGAAGCCTGCCGGAGAAAGAGAGAAAGCAGAAAACCTATGAGATCGGCAAGGCGGACGGTTGTATTGATGCGATCGAATGCATCATGCTGATGCTCGGGATGCCTGTCTTTGAAATGATGATGGAACACATTGCAAAAGAACGTGAGGGCGGTGGACTGGCATGACGAGACTGATCGATGCGGACAGGCTGACGGATGTGGTCGATGAGATTGATTGGTATCATCTGCATGATGGCAGAATGGTACACGGCGCAAACAGTGACATCGATCAGCCGTGGTACAAATCGGATGATATATACAAGGCGATCAAAGATGCGCCTACAGTCGAACCGACGCTGTATGGTTATAAAATCGAACATCTTGCTTTGATTGCAAGGGTAATGGAGAAAGACGGGGTCACACCGGAGCAAGCAGTACAAGTATTCAAAGATGTGCAGACCGTTGCGCTGAAAGTCATAGACGAAATAAGTGGAGCCGTTGAACGTGCATTTGAACAGGCACTAGAGGTGGGAGGTGAGCAAGATGGATGATTTAATCGACAGACAGGCGGCGATTGATGCTATCAGAAAAATTTACGACAGCGTAGGAATTTTGGGTGAGAAATGGGCGGTCGATAAATGCCAGATGGCTATTAAAGATTTACCATCCGCACAGCCCGAACAGCGATACACCGAGGAAGAACTAAGGGTATTCGCTCACGGAATTTCATTAAGTCTTTTGTCACAGCGGTCGGCTCAGCATTGGCGATATGATGAAGACACGGCTACAAAAATTAAGTTCCTTGAACGGCTTTATGATAAGGTCGTAGCAGATATGGGAGATGAACAGGATGGATGATTTAATCAGCAGACAGGCGGCGATTGATGCGCTTGGCGGAAACGAACCAGTCGGTGACCCGTCAAAAATGGATGATGATGACGTGGTCAAAATGTGGGAGCGAATCAGAATCATAAATATTATTAACAAGTTGCCATCCGCACAGCCAGAAATCATACGGTGCATGGACTGCAAACACTACAAAGACGGTGAGTGCACTAATACGTTTTGGGGCATGTGCGAAAAAGACTACTGCTCGGAGGGAGAAAGAAAAGACAATGAATCTGAATCATGAAGCAGAATACATCTGTGTTTGCGAGAACTGGGAAGAGCCTGTGCTATACCCTGTTGCCGAACTGATACGGTGCAGGGATTGCAAGTTCCTACGTTTAACAGGAACTGTATGGAAATGTCAAAACAGGCTTGTGATGATGCTGTGCGAGCCGAATGATTATTGTTCAAGAGCAGAGAGGGAAGAAGAATGATACGGATAGTAATGTTTATTCTTCATCTGTACTACAAAAAGAACGACGAGCCAATCTTTTATGTGAAAGGTAAAGGAAAAGAATATCCGAAGTATCTGCTTTACACAGAAGACGAGAGCGTGTACATGCGCATGGAAATATTTTGAGAGGAAAGAAGAATGACAATACAAGAAGCAATCGAGGATCTGGAGATCCGCAAGCGCATGCTCCAGAGCTCGTGTTACACCTGCTGGGATCCGGCGATCGAGATGGCACTGCAGGCACTGAAAGAGAAAGCGGAAAGGGAGACCAATGGCG
>Ga0326511_10002782_pt1 | contig 14108 bp, 13 predicted proteins | sample 0_2496_0518_D_FD_203701 | JGI IMG/M metagenome (GOLD analysis project Ga0326511, IMG submission 203701) | Bovine rumen microbial communities from UC Davis, California, United States - 0_2496_0518 | ecosystem: Host-associated > Mammals > Digestive system > Stomach > Rumen | place: USA... | reverse complement strand
CAAGGCTCCCTGGGTTCGGGTGCACCACGTAGACGGTCTTAGACGTCGGGTCGGAATCGCCGCGCAGCCCCATGTTGACGGCCTTGAACGTGCACTTGACGTACTTGCCGATGCCGAGGTTGAGCGCGCTCGGGACCTCCCACGAGCCGACCGTCTTGGACGTTTCGCCGAACGCCTTCCCGTCCACCTTCTTCGACCCGCCGACCTTCACCCAGCACTTCGTCTGGCGGCACTCCTTCGCGCCGTCGGGATGGCTCGTCGTGTAGCTGGCGGTTATCCTGCCGTTCGACTTGCTGTAGGAGAACGTGGTCTTGGGCGGGTCGGGGACCTTGAGCTTCAGCGACTCGTGCTCCCACGGCCCGTACTCCTTGTGCCTTTTCTTGCCGCTGCCCTGGTTGTTGTACCCGCGGACCCAGAACTCGATGTACAGGAGCTTGGCCTTAGTGTGCGGGTAGAACTTCTTGCGGTCGAACGTGTCGGAGTCCTTCTTCGTCTTCTCTTTGCCGGTCGAGTCGTGTTCGACCACGTCGCCCTTGCCCTTCTTGACGCCCTTGTTCTTCGGGCTTGCGTCGTACACCCAGTTCATGTCGAGCCCGTCGAACCTGACGTTGTCCTTGGCGTCGGACTTCGTCGCCTTCGCGGGCACGGACCAGGACGTGGACACCTTGCTGCCGTCGCGCTTGGGCGCCTTGAGCTTGGAGACCGTCGTTTTCAGCTTCGTCATGCTAACCCTCCATCGCGAGCTTGCGGTCGAGCATCCGCGCGATGTCGCCCGCCATCTGCGACGCGTCCGCGCTCGCGTCGTACTGCAGGTAGACCGTCACGTTGCGCGTCTCGGACTTCTCGCGTCCGTCGCCCATGTTCAGCGCAATAGCCCTGGCTATCGGCTCCATGTACTTCCGGTTCGTCAGCGGTATCACGGCGCCGCCAGTGGCCCAGTTCAGCACCGCCTCGGCTCCGTCCTCGCCGACCCAGCCGTTGTTCGTGAGCAGGGGCCTGTTCACGATCGCGCCCGTCGCCATGCGCGGCACGGTCGCGGACGAGAGGTCCCATGGCGTCCGAGAGTAGCCGCCCGTGTATGATTGCGGGCGCTGTTTGACGTTGACGTACGCGGTGCCGACTGTGGACCCGTTTATCTTGTTCGCCGCGTTCCAGAACGATGACGTGTTCGCGTTGACGCTGATCGTGCCCTTGCTTGCGTTCGCCTTCGCGACCGACGACCTCACCGCGCTGTCGGCCTGCGAGGTGTTCGATCCCGTCTTCGTCGTCGCCTTCGTCGCGTTCGTCTTGGCGACCCAGCCCGTGACCTTGCCCGTCGCGGGGTCGGTCTCGGCCGTGACGCTGACCTTGCCGTCCGGCAGGTTCGCGACGCCGTCCTTCAGCGTGCCGACCGCCTTCACGCCGTCCCAGATGGTGCCCTTGTCGTCCACCCTGTACGTCTTGTCCCCGATCGTCATGGCGGACAGCTTAACGAGCTTGCCGCGCGAGGTCAGTATCGTGCCGTCGTCCGAGACGTAGTAGGTCTTGTTGCCCACCTTCACACTGTCGAGCCCGAGCAGCTTGGCCGTGTTGGAGTCTATCTTCACGCCCATCTCCGCCAGCCCCGGCACGATGGACGCCAGCGTTCCGTCCCAGGACGCGCCCATCTGCTCAACGACCTGCGAGTTCGCGGAAAGGGTCTCGTAGTCGAGGTTGAGGCTGCCGAGCGCTTCGGCGAAGCCCGTCACGGACTGGTAGTTGTTCCAGATGGCTACCTGCAGCGCGTCGTTGTCCGCGACCCACTGCTGGGCGGAGGTGGACCCTGCCGCCTCGGCCGCCGCCATGAGCTTCATGCCCTCCTCGTACTGGTTCATGGCGCTCGTGGTCTCGCCGAGCTTCAGCTTCGTGTTCTCGAGCGTGGTGCTCGCCGTGTTGAAGCTGTCGATGTACGGCTGCAGGGCATCGCCCGTCAGCCCGCGGTCCTGCGCGCTGCCGAGCTCGTCCTGCGCGTCCTTCACGGCCTTCTCCGCATCCGCCACCTCGTCGAGCGCGGCCCTGTAGTCCTCCATCTTCGTGGAGTAGCTTTCCTTGAAGAACTCGGACTTGGCCGCGTTCATCATCGACTGGGACAGCTCGTCGAAGGCCTCGGCGGTCAGCTTCGCGCCGTCCTTCATCAGCGCGAGCTTGCCGTTCTCCTGCTCGGACAGCGTGATCGACGTTCCCGCGGCGCCGTTGTACAGGTCGAGCTGTGTCTTGAGGTTCGCCATGCTCTCGGCGCTGCGGTCGCCCGCGTTGTACGCTTTCAGCGCCTTCTCGACGCCGTCCGAGTACTGCTTTATGAGCTCCGTGTTCCCGTAGGTCTCGTTCGCCGACGCCTGTATCTGGCGGTTGTTCTCGGCCATCTTGGCGACCATCTCGTCGTAGCTCGTCGCGAGGTCGGACACCGCCTCGCCCTGCTCGGACAACGAGCCGCCGAGGACCGAGCCTATAGTGTCGCCCGCGCCCTTCGCCGCCTCTTCCGCCTCCTGCATCTTCTTGATGTAGTCGGCTATCGCCGCGACGGCGATCGTGATTCCCGCGACGACCGCGGCCATGGCCAGGTCGGTCGCGAGCGACTTGCCGAGCGACTTGCCCGCCTCCCCGAGCGTGGCTAGCTTCGACTTCATGCCGTCCGCGCCCGCGCCCGCGTCGGCGAAGCCTGACCTCATGATGTTGAGCGCCTTGCCCATCGCGCTCGATTCCGTCACGAACGCCTTGATGTTCTGCGATGCGGTGAGGAAGGTGGACACCATGGTGAGCGCGGGGCCAGCCAGCGCGGCCAGCCCGAGTCCGACCACCGTGGTCGTCTTGGCGCCCTCGTCCATGCCGTCGAACATGTCGAGCGCCGCCTTCGCCAGATCGGTGATAGCCGACACCACGGGCGTGGCGCCCTCGGCGAGCGACGCCATGGCGTCTGTCGCGATGTTTGACAGGATGGACAGCTGGCCCGAGAAGCCCTCGGCCTTCTTCTCCGCCTCGCGCGCCGCATCGCCCGCCGCTCCCCAATGGTCGGACTGGCCGTCCCACGCGTGCTGGGACATCTCCAGGTTGTCGTTCAGCCCGCCGATGGTCTGCATCAGGCCCTCGATTGCCTGCTTCTGGCGGGTGCCCGTGATGCCCAGCTCCTCCAACGTGGAGTCTGCCGAGCCGCCGTTCTTCTCTATCTTGTTGAGGCCCTTGACGAACGATTCGAGCGCGACGATGGGCTTTTCCTCCCATGTCTTGGCGAACTCCTCGGAGGTCATGCCGGCTACGTTCGCGAACATGTAGAGGTCGTCCTCGGCCCCGTTGACGGCGGATTCCATGTCCGAGAGGGTGTTGGAAATAGCCGTGCCGGACGCTTCCGTCTTCATGCCTGTCGAGGCGATGGAGGAGGACAGCGCGAGGATTTCGGGTACCGTCAGGCCGACGATAGTGCCCATGGAGCCGATACGCGTCGCGATGTCCACTATCTGGTCTTCCGTGGACGCCCCGTTGTTGCCCAAGCGCACCAGCGCGTCGGCGTAGTTGTCGTACTGGTCCGCGCCCATGTGCGTGATGTTGGCGAGCTTGCCGAGGCTGGAAGCGGCCTCCTCGGTGTCGAGGTTCGTGGCCACGTCCAAATTCGATACGGTTTCCGCGAATGCCTGGAGGTTTTCGGTCGCTATGCCGAGCTCTCCTCCGATTGCCTCGATCTGGAGAATCTGCTCCGCGCTCGTCACGTGGGTCTTCGAGAACTCTATCGCGCCCTGCTTCAAGCTCTGGAACTGCCCCTCGGTGCCCTCGACGGTCTTGCGCATGTCGCGGTACGCCGAGTCCATGTCCTGCGCCGCCGTCACGGCGCGCCATCCGAGCATCGTTATCGCCGGGGTGAGCGTGGAGTACATCGTCATGCCCGCGGATTTGAGCGTCGAGGCGTTGAGCATGGACTTTCCGCCGAGGCTGGTGAGGTCCATGCGCTCCTTGGCGGACTTCGCGCGGGCGCTTGTCTCGGCGAGCTCCTGCTGCAAGCGCTGGAGCTCGGAGCACTCCTTCGCCGTCTCGAAGGCCTCGTCCATGGTCGCGGCTTCCTGGCGCAGCCTTTCGACTTTGCCCTTAGCCTCGTCTATCTCGCCTTCGAGCTGTTCTATCTCCTCGACGGGGGCCTGCATGTCCTTCAGGCGTTGCAACGACTGGTTCAGCGCGGAGACCTCGCCCTTCGCCTCGGACAGCTCGTCGTGGACCCTCTGCCACTCGTCGCAAGTCTCCTGGATGTACTGCGGGAGGTTCCTGTGCTGCGCGACGATGCCGGACAGCCTGCTCTTGTAGGCGTCCACCCGCCGCGCCAGCTCCGCCGCCTTCGCCTGCGCCGTGTCGTACTCGTTCGACAGCGCCTTGAGCCTGCCGAGCGCCGCGCCCATGTTCGACGGGTCGCTGCGCAGCGCCGCCTCGTACGCCCTAGCCTGCTTCGCGCACTCCGACAGCGCCGAGTCCATCGACTTCACCCGCGCGGTGGACTCCTGCCAGTTGTCCGCGGCGTACCCGGACACGGAGTTCAGCTCGCGCACGGTGGCGGTCGCGTTGCGCGCCTCGGACTCGAAGCGCTGCATGTCCACCGCCATGCCCTCGAACTGGGACGCCGCCTTGTACGCCTCGGAGCTGTCGAACGCCTCGTGCCAGACCGAGCGCATCTCGCGCAGCTTGCCGATTTCCTCGTCGGTGATGACCTTCAGCTCCTTGAGCGCCGCCATCTGCGTCTCGAACGTCTCGTCCGACCCCTGGCGCGAGAGGGCGTTCAGGTTCATCGCCTGCCCGGCTTCCTTCGCGCGCGCCTCGAGCTCGCGGTAGTTCGCCGCGAGGTTCTTGGTCATGTCGTTGTAGCGCTCCTTGGCGGCCGTGGCCGCGAGGGAGACGTTGTCGGTGGTCTCGGCCAGCTTCCTGACGTTCGTGGCGGCGCCGTCCACGCGCACGGTGGACTTGCCGAGCTCTTCGTACCCGCTCTTGAGCAGGCGTATCTTCGAGTAGAGCGCTTCCGCGCGGTTCGTGGTGAGCCGCATGCGGGTGTCCACGTTGCCGAGGTTGCCGGGGTCGAAGCGCATCGCGCGCGTTACCTGCCGTATCTGCGATTGCAGCGACGAGGCCGCCTTGGTGGACGCCTTCAGCGCGGAGTTGAGCGAAGAGGTGTCGCCGCCTATGCGGATCGTAAGGCCCTTGTACTCTGCCACCTGTCGGCACCTCCTAGAATGCGTCTATATCCGCCTGCGTGGCATCGCGTGCGCCACCCGCAGGCTCGTCCTGCCCCTCCGCCGTCGCCTGCACGTACCACGCGGCGCGGCTGTAGGGCATCGTCATAACGTCCGTCCTGCTGAATCCCAGCTTCAGCATCGTGAGCTCGGTCCTGCTATACGCGAGCCTTGCGTTTCCGCCTCGGCTTGTCGAGCTGCTTTGAGAGCTCTTCGGTGGCTTTGGCGAGTGAAGGAAAGCAGGCATCGATCTCCTTCACGAGCAGCAGGTGGAGCCTGTACATGTCTATGTCGTCAGCCGCGTGGGCCTTGCTCCAGAGACGGTAGTCCCCCACCATCTTGTCGCCGTTCAGCCCCGCCTCGCAGCCGCACCTGAGCATCGCCCAGAGGGCGCGCGCGTCGGCTTCCCAGTTGGCGGCGAGCAGCTTTCCGAGCGGCGTCCCGTCCTCGGCGTCGCCGTAGTCCGTCACGTCGTCCACCAGGGACTTGTGCGGGCTCGACGGGTCGCCCTGGAACGCCTGCTCGTAGATGGTCAGCGTGTGCAGGCTGCACAGCGCCGTCCACTCGTCCGTGGATTCGCCGAAGGCGAGCGGGCCCTTGTCGTCGGCCTGCTCGCCCCCTTCGTTCTCATCCACGTGTTTGAAATGGATGATCATGTCGCTCCTTACACGCCGACGATGTAGACGTTATCGAACCAGCCGTCGAACTGGGTCTTGGTTGCGGTCTCGTTGGTGCAGCTCGCCTTGATGACGTTGACCGTCTTGTTGTCGATGGTGAGGTCGCGGCCGATGGCCACGCCCGTCAGCTCGTCGGTGTCGGGGTCTACCGAGTCGGTCTTGGTGTTGCCCGTCATCGTCGGGCGGTTGAACTTGACGTTGTACAGCAGGCCGCGCTTCTTGACCTTGCTGCCGTCGAACTGCCACAGGAACGCCGCGGATGCGGGCTCCGCGTCGGCGGGCTCGTAGACCACGCCGTTGTCGTCGGTCTTGTAGCCCAGCAGGGCGACCTTGTCCGCGTCGCCGAACACGGCGATGGTGACGGAGACCTCGTAGCCCGTGTTGGAGCTGCCCGTCTCGTAGGCGATGTTGTCGGCGTAGAACGTCCACGTGTCGCCTTGCGGGGTCAGCGTGAGCTGGGTGGCGCCTGGCATCGCGACTGGCTTGGCGTAGGTGCCGGCGGTACCGCCCGTGCCCTCGGTGTAGAGCGCGTAGTGCGCGTTGGAGATGCCGAAGCGAACTCCCTTGGAATCACTCATCTTCTTCCTCCTTAGTGTAGGTGAAGTCGTATTGCTCTATGTGGCACATTTCGCTCTGGCTCCACGCTCCGACCTGCTCGACCGGGCCGAAAGCCCCTTCCAGCGCGTCCCTCACCCTCGTCTCGAGGGCGGGGTCGGCCGACTTCTCGAACAGCTCGACGTGCATCTTCGGGAACCTCGCGAAAGTGCGGTCGTCTGTGTAGAACTCGCCATTGTCGTCCACCGTGTAGACGAAGAACGGCGGTTTCGGTGCCTTGTCCACCGGGTACGCCTCGTAGCGCCCGGGTATGCCGAGCGCCGCGAGGACGGCGTACGTCTCCTTCATGGCGCTCATAACCCAGCCCCCATCGTCGCGAGAATGACCTGCTCGGCCATCTCGAATCCGTCGTCGGCGGCAGGGGCGATGTGGACGATGGCGCGTGTCTTGCCGCCGCCCACCTTGGCGTGCCCCTTCTCGAGCAGGTGCGGAAGGCCTGGCATCGTGGAGTACACGTGACCGTTGACCTCGCGTCCCTTGCCCTCGACGCGGTAGCGGATGGACTTGGCGTACTGACCCTTGTCCACCGGCGCGCCGGCCTGCCACTCGTCGCGGCTCAGCTCGCATCCCGCCTTGACGCCCGCTGCAAGCGACTCGTCGGCGACCTCCTGGACGTTGTCCAGGATGGACTGAAAATCTGCCATGAAGCGGTCTGCCATCAGTCGTTCCTCGCGTGCTCGGAGAGCGTCAGGATGGTGGACTCGAACCCCTGACGGCTCGATTGGTCTATGTCCAGCTCGGTGCCGTGGTAGACGGCCTGCGTGTACGGCCTTTCCTCGAACTCGATGGTCTTGACCTCCACGCGGGCCGCTATCTTCGGGCCGAGCTGCGCGGCGGTCGCCCACGTGTCCAGTCCCGTGTACCACGGGTTGCAGAACACCTCGGTGTCCACCGGCTCGCCCTCGTGCTCGATGCCGTAGGCGTCCACCGTGACGGCGCTCGTCACGTCGCGCAGCGTTATGGTGTCGCTCCATCCCGCCATCGCTAGCCCTCCGCGCCGTAGTGGACGTTCTGCTTGCCGTTGAGCAGGCTCGTGACGATCGAGCGGTAGGAGGACAGGCAGGCGTTGCGCTCGCTGGCCTCCACGTCACGTCCGTACTGCGCCTTGCAGTAGTTGATGACCGCCGTCTTGACGATGGGCATGTAGTCCGCGTCCTCGGTGTCGGCCCCGTCGGTCAGGAACTCCGGCGCAACGCCTTTGTTCTGCATGTCGAACAGGGCCGTAGCGACGTATGCGGAAATCTCGCCGTCGGTCAGGCTTGTGGTCACGCGCAAGGCCACCTTCACGTCATCGAGCAGGGCCATCGGCTAGTCCTCCTTGGGCTTTCGGGGGGCGCGCCTGCGCGTCGCAGCCGCCTTTGACGCCCGCTTCTCAGGCGTTTCGGGCTGTTCTGCGGCACGCTCCACCAGCACGGCGTCTGCGGGCTGTTTGCCCTCTTCGAACTGGTACGTGCGCCCGTTGGGCAGCTTGTAGACGCGCATCATGGCTATGCTCCGACCGTGATGTTGATGAAGCCGCTGGGCTGGCGGACGCAGACGGCCTCGCGGACCTCGGCGCGCAGGGTCATCAGGTTGCGCTGGAAGTCGTCGGTGTCGGTGTTGGTGGACTCGACGGTGACGCCTTCGGCCTTGCCGACCAGGGACGCGCAGCCCTTGAAGGAGCCGACCACGATGTGGTTGGCGGTCATGGCGGGGTTGACGGCCACGGGGATGCCCCACAGCGAGCGGGCCATCGGGGCGCGGAAGTAGCCGTCGCCGTAGTAATCCTTGCCAGTGGTCTTGCCCACGTTGAGGGTGTGCCACAGGGCGGGGGTCATGATGATGCCGTCGGCATCGAAGCCCGTGTCCTCCATGACGTTCATCATGGCGAGGTCGATGGCGTCGGCGATGGCGGCTGCGTCAGCTTCGGAGGTCGCGGTGCCGAGTCCGCTGGTGCCCAGCACGTCGGCGATGACGGTGGCCTGGCGGACGCGGTTCAGCTCGTTGAGCAGACGGCCGTTGACCACGGATGCCAGCCAGCCTGCGTCGTCGATGAGCTCGTCGGTTTCCTTGACGATGCCGGCGATCTTCTTGAGCGACTTGGTGACAGGCTCGTTCGGGAAGTGGACCTGCGGCTTGGCAGCACCCTCTTCGGTGACGGCGGGTGCGCCCTCCATGGCGCCCTGCACGAAGTAGCTGATGGCGTTGCCCTCGATGGTTTCGCGGGCGAACAGGTCGAGCACGTTGGTGTTCAGCGGGGGCACGAAAGAGGTGCGGTCGTAGCTGATGACCTGCGGTGCGGTGTGCGGGTCGGTCGCGGCGCGCATCTCGTATGCGGGGGCGACCAGGTGGAAGCTCTTCTCGTGGCCGCGCTCCTTCACGTATGCCGCGAAGTGCTCGCCCAGGTTGGCTGCACGTTCCATAGCGGATTCCTCCTTGATTTCGACGGCCTCGACGGGCTTTGCGACGCCCGCCACGACCTTGCTTACGTTGCGCTGCTCGATTTCGGCGAGCTTTGCGCGGCGCTCGTCCTCGGCCTCGATGAATCCCAGCTCGGCATCCACGGCCTCGGCCTGCTCGGCGGTGAAGTCGGCGGGCATCTCCTTGGCGAGAGCCACGACCTCGCTGCGGCGCTGCGCGTACTCGTCGGCTCCAAGGGAGCGGTAGGCGAGCGCGTCCATTGCGGTGAACTCCATGAGTTCCCCTTTCCTATCGGATTGACATTGCCCTGGCCCGCAGCGCAATCTCCCTGCGCCTGCGTTCCAGCTCGCGCTCGGCTCGCTGCGCCTCCCGCAGCCTGCGTTCCTCGATCGCTCCGTCGATGACGCGCCTCGCGCTTATCTCCGTGTTCGGGTCAGCGGGACGGCTGACTGCCGAGACATCGAATACCTTCTTGATGCGGCGGATGTGGAAGGTCGTGGTGCGGTTCGCCGCGTCCTCCTCCACGTCCTCCTCGGCGACGGTGAACGCCCAGCTCATCTGGTAGTAGTCGCCTGCCTGGATGTGCTCGTACATGCGTCCCGCGTCGAATGTGCGGGACAGGTCTGCAGCCATGTACAGCCCGTGGAGCTGCGGCTCGATGTAGAGCGTGCCGCTGTGGTTGCGGGCGTACACGGTGCCCTCGTGGTCGCAGAGGAACACCACGTCGGACACATCAGCGCCCTCCATGCACCCCTCGTGCATGATTTCCAGGTACTTCCAGCCGCGTTGCAGTTCGCCGCGCGAGTTCACCCAGTCGGGTTCCTCCCACAGCACGTAGGGGTCCTCGAACGTGGTGGCGTAGCCCTCCACGAACTTCTCGCTGTTGAAGCGGTTCTGCGGCGTCTCGTTGCCGTCCTCGTCGACCTCGACCTCGGTGACGGGTGCGGCAAACGCCTGCGCCATCATGCGGTAATTACGCTCCTGCGGTTTTGCTGGCATATCTGTTTCCTTCCTAGCCTTCGTCCACGTCGTCCTCGTACTTGCCGTCGACGTCGTTGTAGATGTCGTCGTCGCCGCCCAGGTCGAAGTCCTTTGCGTCCTCGATGTCGGACGGCGGCAGCGCGGTGGCGAGGTTGCCGCCGCTCGTGTAGATGACGTTGCCCTGCATGTCGAGCACCATGTACTCGCCGCGGTTCACGAACACGTCGCCGCCCGGTACAGGCGGCAGGCCGAGGATTTGACGGCCCTCGTTGATGGTCATGAGTCTGCGGTCGGTCATGTCGCGCACCATGTTTCGCTTGGAAGCCGCTGACATGAACTGCATGCGGTTGGCGGTGAAGTGGATGTTGTTGGTGAGCATGGCGCGGGTCGAGAACATCATCTTGTTCAGGCCCTCGGAGAGCTGGATTGCCCAGGTCTCCACCTTGCCCTCGTAGTAGCTGTCCCAGATTTCCTCGGTGCAGTCGTTCTGCAGGATGCGCTTGTTGGTGCCGAAGTAGTTGAACACGTGGTCGTCTATGCGCTGCATCTCCACCGAGTCGATGGTGTAGGCGTTGTGCGCCACGGGGGTGACGGAGTCCCACGTCTGGTCGTAGGTGAGCATGCCTGTGGAGTTGGACGGCCCGAGGTTCTGCTCGGCGAAACGCTTCTTCTTCGCGTCCATGTCCTCCTCGTCCACCTGGCCCACCATACGGCCGATGAACATGATCTTGCTGCCGATGGCGATAGCCGTCTTCTCGGCGTCGGCCTGCGCGTTGAGCAGCGAGAGCGTGTCGGCGAGCTTGTTGGGCGTGCCGAACAGGTCGGAGACGTACTGGTACTTCGAGAGCACGCACACGTCGCGCGCGGGGTACGCCAGCGGGTCGCCCACGGGCATGTTGAACTTGAACCACAGCTCGCCCGCGACGTCCATCGCCTCGGCGCTCGCGCACTTGAGCGGCCACAGCCCCGTCGTGCGCCCCTGCGCGTCGTGCAGGCGTATCACGAACGCCGTGCAGTCCACCTCGTAGATGGTCGCGAGGCGGTACAGGAAGCGGCTCCACGTCATGTGCTCGTTGGGCCACGTGCGGAACAGCTGCTCGACCTGCTGGATGGGGCCGTCGTAGTGCGGTTCCAGCTTCGAGCACGCGTTCGCGAACGAGTGGACGCAGGCGCGCATCAGCTCCTGCTCGTAGAGGGAGCCGTTCCATGTCGTGTAGCTCGGCGTATACTCGGTGAACGTGGAGAACGTCCTGCTCTCGCGCTTGCGCCCGAACGCGCCCTTTATGGTCTGGATGAAACCCAAAAGCGCCCCCGTCTTACGGTTTTGCATGGTCTTTCAGCCTATGCATACCGCGAAACGGGAACGGACGTTCGCCAGAGTGTAAAGGAAAAGTGGTATTTCAACTGCGGATACGAAAAAAGCCGCCCCGAAGAACGGCTCGAACGTGTCAATGCGTATTAATCAATCGTCAGGCTCCATTCCGACCTCGCGCTCGCGGTTCTGGACGCGCGGCCCCGCTATCTGCATATACTGCCATTCGCGCTCGATGCCGACGAAGCGGCGCCCGAGGTTGGCACACGCAACGCCCGTGGTGCCGCTGCCCATGAACGGGTCGAGCACCACCCCCCCCTCGCGGGTGACGAGCTTCACGAGCCATTCCATGAGGGCCGTGGGCTTAATTGTGGGATGTGGATTGCCTACTCTTGCGCGCTTTCTTATCTGCGATAGAACGTCTAATAGTGCAATCCCTGCATTGATAGCAGTATCCGTCTCTCCGCTTGTAGAACCCTGTTTCAAGAGGTTTAGTCTTTCCGCAAGTCGGGCAAGGCTTATACCAGACTCCTCGCTCGTCCTTATAGCATCCAGAATGTATCCGCTTGTGTTCGAGCGGTGTGACGAGCTGAAGGTTCTCGATACGGTTATCAGCGGGATTACCGTTGATGTGATGAATCTGCATTCCGTCTGGGACAGGCCCTCGCTCTCGCTCCCAAACGAGAACGTGTTGCATCCTTGCTCTACCAGACTCAGCATCATAGACTCGGATATGTCCTTTTCGAGTAGGCTTGATGCCTGTTCGAGCAAGTGGGTCAGTTCTCGGTCTTGTTCCGCCCATGTCAGAAGCCTTTCTACTCCTTGATTCCTGTCCTTCTTGGACGCCTTGGCGCAGTAGAAGAAGCGGTCGGCGCTCGTCGGCTCGCGACGCTTGCCGGGTTTCGCGGCGAAGTTCGTGCCGCCCCTGTCGGTATACGTGCGGTTGGCGCTTTCCTCGCCGTCCCTCAGCTCGTTGAAGAACCGCGCCGCGCTTCCAGTGTCGCCGCGCTTGGCGAACGTGTGCCTGCCGTTGTACTCGCCGTAGCAAACGCCGTCTGCGGGATGCGACGGCTCGTTGCCCGTCACATCGCCCTGCTGGCCCTTGCTCTGCGGGAACAGGTCGAGGACCATCTGGGAGCCGTCATGGACGAGGTTCGCGGGGAAGCGGCCTAGTTTATTCGGGACGTACTCTGATTTCTCGGATGAATAAGTGTTCGGCCTGTACCCTTGCTGCGCATTCTTGTCGTTTATCGCACGATACCCGTTGCCAACGCACGGCTTTGGCCCGTCCTCAGTCGGCACCCTGCAAGCGTCGATGTTCAGCGCCCCCACGCCCCACGTGAGGACGTTGTCCGCCACCGTGCCGTCCAGCGGCTTGCGGGCGACGATGATGGGTTCCCACGCGGGTTTCAGGCACGTGCCCCAGCCGTCCCACTTCTTCGCCTCGTCGCTCGTGGCTTCGGTGAGGTCGTAGCCCGTGCTGTTCACCTCGTCGCCTATGGAAGCTGCTCCCGTGCCCATGCCCTTGACCTTCGAGAAGCCCTTCTGCGGGTCCGTCTCACGATGACCCACCACGTTCTGCTTAACGCCCAGGTGCTTGTCGATAGCCTTCGCCACGTCCATGCTTTTCGGAAATCCCTGGCCGAAACACCACATGATGCAGTCGCGAATCTCCCAGCCGGCGTCCTCGATGGCGCACGCCATGCGGTGAAACGTCCGCGTGCCGCCGAAGCAGAGCAGGTGCGCACCTGGTTTCGCCACGCGCAACGCTTCCTCGAACACGGGCGTCATCGCAGCCTGGAACGCGGCCATCTCGCCCCGCGTGACCTTCTTGCCGTGGGAGTTCGCATATCGCGGGGCGCCCTTGTTCTCGTCGGCGTACCTCTTGCCCTCCTCTTGCCGCTCGCCTACGGTCTGCCTGCCCGTGGAGCCGCCGAACGAGTCCCATTTGGCACCCATGAAGGCCAGCCCGTAGGGCGGGTCCGTCACTATCGCGTCTATCGAGTTGTCGGGCATGGAGCGCATCACGTCCATGCAGTCTCCCAGGTGCAGTTTGCTCATGCTATCCCTTCCAAGTGCTCGTGACCATCTGGATGTACTCGTCGTAGTAGTCGAGCAGCGTAATGTATGCGTCCAGCTCGGCCATGAAGCCATCTATCCTGTTCGCGGGATTGTTGTTGCGCTTGTCTGGCTGTATGTTCTGGTTCACGTCGGTCTTGACCTGCACGTTCATGCGGCACCAGCGGTTGATTGGATGCCCGTTGTCCACCACCCTGCCCCTCGCGTAGTCCGCTTTCAGGCGCTTCATGGGGTCGGAGAGCGTCTGGACGCCCTGGCGCACCTTGCGGCATCTGCTCTCGCCGACGAATAGCTCCAGGTTCTTCACCGTGGAGTCATCCATGTGCCACGGGTCGAACCCGCATGCGAAGCAGAACAGCTTCTCCTTGCGCAGCTCTTGGAGCCATTCGAGGAACACCGACTTGGGGATGTGGTTGCCGGGAACGACGCGCAGCAATCCCTGCGACTCCCACAGGCGGTAGGGGACGTTGTCGCGCTCCCTGGTGAAGCCCGCATCCTCCCTCGGCGTGAGCTGGTCTTCGGGTATCCAGTACATGCTGCGCTCGTAGATCGTATCGTCCACGAGCGTGCCGTCCGTGTAGCGCTCGCCGCGCATGAAGAGGAACTGCGCCGCCGATAGGTCGATGGAGTCCGACGCGTCGAACCCGGCGATGCCGTACTTGAGGCCGATGGTGGACATGTCCACCTTCTTCTCGCTGCCGCACTCGGCGTAGGTCAGCCACGAGGTGGACTGGTTCTGCGGGATGTTGAAGTGCTTCACCAGTACGGCGGGGCGCTGCGCGGGGTCGGACTTGGCCTTCGCCACGAACGATTGCAGCTTGTCCA
>Ga0326511_10002781_pt1 | contig 14110 bp, 14 predicted proteins | sample 0_2496_0518_D_FD_203701 | JGI IMG/M metagenome (GOLD analysis project Ga0326511, IMG submission 203701) | Bovine rumen microbial communities from UC Davis, California, United States - 0_2496_0518 | ecosystem: Host-associated > Mammals > Digestive system > Stomach > Rumen | place: USA... | reverse complement strand
GGTACATCGTCAAAGAGGAGCGCGAGATGAGAACTATCGTTCAGCAGAACACCACGGTGATCGCTCAGCTTCTCGAACACTTGAAGAAGGAGGACGGCTTCTAAATGTCCAAGAAATCACTCTACACAGGCGATTGGAGTGGAATTGATTGCACTTGCGACATACTTGACAAGAGACGGAGTATCTACAACTATGTGATGTTAATGTTCGATCGGACAAACCAGATGTTCGAGTACAAAGGCTTGCCCGATACAGTCCCAGCTTACATGTTGGAACTATATCTCCAGCTCAACGGTCATGTGTGCATAACGGAAGTCAACGGCAATCTGTATGCACTCCCGGGCGGTCTTGGTGGAGCGCCAGATCCATATTACCGTCCGACTCTGTATGTTCTGGCAAACCCTGGCCTTGGCTATTCAGCATCGCTTTCCATTGAGAATCACTTGCCTCCATTCGCGAAGCAGGACACGCAGGGCAAATGCGTTCTTGTCCGTAACGACACAAATCTGCGGGGACTTTTCTATCTGTTTTCACGCTACGCTACTGAGTTGGCTGAAAATGACGTTTCTATTCGTTGTGCTCAGATTAACTCCCGTCAGCAGACGTTCATCACAGCAGAAACTGACTCGCAGATCGCGTCTGCAAATGCCTATTACGATAACCTTGAAAAAGGCAAAGTAACGGCCGTAGGCGGTAAGAGTTTTCTCGATGGTATCAAAGCGGCTAATGTGTCAGTTCAGGGAGCAAATAGCATCATTCAGCTTATTGAGCTTCAGCAGTATCTCAAAGCATCTTGGTACAATGAGATCGGATTGAACGCTAACTTCAATATGAAGCGCGAGTATCTATCCGAGGAAGAACTTCGCAGTTCTACTGATGTGCTTCTTCCGCTTATTGACGACATGCTTAGGTGTCGCAAAGACGCTATTGAAGTTGTCAATTCCATCTACAGTACTTCTATCTCTGTCGATAAGAACTCTGCGTGGGAGAACAAGCAGGAAGAGCTTGATACTGCTCAGGATCAGGCAGACGCTGACGTCGATGCTACTCGCGGTGGAATTGATTCCACAGAAGGAGGTTCAGATGATTGATTACTGGTTCATCAATCCTTTCTTCGACTTTCGAGACCCAGAACCTATTCTTCGCGATGTTTTTAACGGCTGGAATACTGGGAATGGTATTTTCAGTTATCTCTCGCAGGTTACGGATATGCCGTGGAAAGATGTTGAAACTATCGACGAAACAGTTCTGGATATTGCGTATTTTGGAAATCATAGCGGTGCTAAGTTTTGCTCTCCTCTCGTTAAGCTGTCAATAGACGCAGAGACAGGTTATGTCACAGAGGCAGCCAGAGAAACAATAGCGAAAATTATCGTCGCCAAATATTTCCAAAACTGGAAGCATCTTTGGGAGACAAATGTAGCTGTTTACACACCAATTCACAACTACGACATGACCGAGAATAGGAATCTTCGCACGGCAGATTCTATGGCAGAAAAAGGTCAGACAGCAGGAAACGACACGACTCAGCACGGCCGAACTCAGACAGAAATGGATTACAGGTACGGTCTCAATACTGAAACCGAGAATCCTAAACCCTCCGACAAAATTCATACTTCTGAGGGAGGTTCAACATCAACAAACAGCACAAGCGCCAATAATCGAAATCGAGTAGATGCTGGTGAGGAAGAGGAAACCATTCACAAAGCCGGCAATATTGGTGTCACAACAACGCAAAAGTTAATTCAGGAGGAAAGGGATTTGTGGCTCTGGAACTTCTTCGATCAGGTATTTAACGATCTTGACCGCGAGTTAGCTCTGATGTTCCATGATCCTTGCAGAGTGTGATGGTTCCAGATAAATTCAATATGGTCGATATGGAGGGAATCGATCTAATCGAGAGTCAGGGTATTGAAGTACCCGGTCTCTATGAGAAATTAGTGGAATCGATTGCACAATGTCGCTATCAATGTCTATATAACTGGAAGTTTGATGGAATACTAATTCCGCCGACTTATGTAGAGATGATAGCGACAGACGAATCTGTATCAATTAATGGAGGTGTTTCAGTTGATGTAGATGATGTTGTACATATAGAGTCTCTTGTGATACAACCAGTCATTGAGGCTCTAAGTGTGTCTGAAAACGGCGTTTACACGCCAGAAGATGGCGTGGATGGCTTTGCACCGGTTGAAGTGAAAGTTAATCCTGTTATTGAGCCGCTTGAAGTCTCTGAAAATGGTGTATACACAGCTCCAGAAGGTACAGATGGATATTCACCCGTTACTGTTCAGATTCCAGTACCAAAGTATGAGTATTTAGAACCAAAATATGCTGGTATAGGGTACTCATATGTTGCACTAAATGCTGGATACTATGGAGCCAATAGTTACGGTCAAATGCTATCAATCTACGAAGTTCCTGCCGGTGATTATGTTGTTTTTTGCGGCAATCCCGTCGGAACACGTTTCAGATGCGTTTGTTTCTATGGGAAAACTGTAGAAGACTTTATGCCAGCTCGGGATGTGTCTATGACTCAAACGCTTCAATTTGATGGGGATTTGAATGTAACAGGCATTACCGAAAGAACGAGCGGCGAGCTTATTCAGCGATTATACTTTACTATGGCACAGGCCGGATGTGTGTGCGTAGGCACATCAAATTCAAGTCAATCAGTGGAATCAATTCTACTGAAAATAAATTCATAAAGGAGAAAAATTATGGAAATCAAACAGGTATACCAGTTCGTTAATGATGCAGTAGGCGAAGTCATCGGCGATACTTCCCTCGTTGCAGAAGACCTCTCCAACGTTGTTGACGTTGGAACTGCAATTTTCAACGCCAGCGCGTTCGATGCCTATGTTAAGTCCCTTGTTAATCACATCGGCAAGGTGATTTTCGTCAACCGTCCCTATCGCGGCGCGGCTCCCTCCGTTCTCATGGACGCATGGGAGTACGGCTCTGTTGTCGAGAAGATTCACTCTGAGATGCCCGAAGCTGTCGAGAATGAATCTTGGGACCTCGTGGATGGACAGTCTTATGATCCGCACGTCTTCCATCAGCCCGTGGTGGAAGCTAAGTTCTTCAATAAGATGACCACGTTCGAGATTGACGCGTCTATCACTGAGCGGCAGGTGAAGCAGTCCTTCTCCAGTGCGACCCAGCTCAACGCCTTCGTTTCTATGATCTTCAACGAGATCGAGAAGGCTCTGACTGTCCGTAACGATGCTCTCATCATGCGAACGATCAATAACATGATCGTTGAGACAGCGAAGGACGGTAACGGCAACAGGGCTATCAACCTGCTCAGTAAGTACAATACGCAGTACGCTCAGTCCCTCACAGCAGCTCAGGCTATTGTTAGCCCTGATTTCATCCGCTATGCGGCGTATCAGATCGCACTGTACACTGACCGTCTTACCCGCATGAGCACCCTCTTCAATGTCGGTGGTAAGCAGAGGTTCACGCCGAAAGACCTTCAGCACATCGTTATGCTGTCTGAGTTCAGGGCCGCGGCCGATGTGTTCCTCCAGTCTGGCACGTTCCATGATGAGTACACCAAACTCGTCAACGCTGAAACGGTTCCGTTCTGGCAGGGTTCTGGCACCGACTATGCGTTCACGTCCACTAGTGCCATCAATGCCAAGCCTGCATCTGGTGGTGACGCTCAGAGCATTACTGGTGTACTCGGTTGCATTTTCGACCGTGATGCTCTCGGTGTCATGAACAACAACCAGCGCGTTACCACTCAGTGGAACGCGAAGGCGGAGTTCACGAACTACTTCTACAAGAAGGATGCTCGTTACTTCAACGATCTCAACGAGAACTTCGTGTACTTCTACGTAGCGTAATCTCCGCTACCACAAGGGAGTGGAATCAAATCCACTCCCTATTCTTATTTGAGGAGGTAACTATGGAACTTAAGTTGATGTATAATCTGTCAGACGCAAGGTGTATCAATAAGAAACTTGTTGACGCTCAAACATTCACTGGACAGATGCGAGATGAGGTTAGCATAATGAATCCTATCGTTAGGATAGAAGTGGAATCGATTCCACGCTTCAATTATGCTTATATTCCCGAGCTTGAGCGATACTATATGATAGATGATATTACCGTGTATAGGGAAGGAATTGTGGATGTTAGTATGTCAGTTGACGTTCTAATGTCATTCAAAAGAGACATTCTTTCGTCGATTGCCGTTGTCGATAAGCAGTCTATGCAAGAAAATGGAGATGAGTACATTGATGATGGCTCTCTCGTTACAGATAACTTGATGTTCACAACTATAACAGAATACCCAGCAGGATTTAACGATGCTGTTGAGTATGTACTAATTGTAGCGGGGTGATTGTATGTCCGAAATTGTAGCCGCAACAGCAGGTCAAGTTCTTGAGGGCGTAGCATCGGCAACTGGACAAGCAGCAACTCAAACTGTTGAAGAATGGATGGCTCAAGAAGCATTTAGAAAGGTTGTTGAAGAATCAGAAGCAGCTGCAACTAACGCTACACCTGTGTATAAATGGAACTATTCTGCGGCAGATGCGTTCGATAAAGTTGTTGAAGAGTCTAATGCTCAGCAGGCATATGAAAACTGGTATAATTCGGGTGGTAATCAGTCTCCGACTGGTTCGGCTACTCAGCCTCCAACAAAAGCAGCAAATCCGCAAACAGCGATTAAAAAAGCTGGTGCTGGTACTGCAACAGCCGGAGGTCTTCTTTCAATGTCTCTACCGACTTGGGTGGCGGCCGCGGCTCCTCTTCTTGGTGTTGCTGTTGGTGTTGGTTTATATGAGCTGAGTCCAGAGTTCTGGGAAAAAGTCAGCAGAAAACTTCTTCCATTTTGTTATGATGATGCTCAGTCTATGCCAGTTGTTACTGATGAGGATGGGAATACATACATCGACAAAGAAGCTGTTGAAGCTCTTAAACAGCTATTTGAAGAAGAAGGCGTTGGGCCGGGTTCTAATGGTACGGCTACTTTACCTTCAACTGGGGAAACCTGTGATTATTCAATAGGATGCACCTATACAACAACTGTAGACAACCTGCCCGTTACTTACATTTTTGATAGCGGTTATTGGTTCATTTCTTCTAATGGTGATTTAATTTGTGTAGATGATGGTTCTGCTGTAGGGGGTAGGATTTATGGTCAGCGTATTTCATCCGGTGGTGTTGTCACACAGACGTGGCAAAATGTAAATAGTCATTCCACATCATCTGGAGTCGTTTCTTATGGATTTGTTACCAATTTTATTTCAGCCAGCGCCCCATCAAATGCAGTTGGAGACATTAAAGGGGCCGAGATAATTATTTATGGAAACAGAAAACAACACGGGGGAACATATCCAGAAGGAACATCTCAGTGGACAGGTCAGACGGTTGACATTGGAACTCTTCCAGTTACACAAGTATATACAGACCCGAGCGACGGAACTAAAACAAGAGAATATATTCCGGTTGCTCTTCCTACTGAACCAGGTCAATCTCTCGATCCTGAAACGAATCCAGACCCGACTCAAAATAAAGACCCTGAAGCTCAAATTTCTCCCTACATCATGCCGACTATACCGGATGAGGAATATCCAGAAGGTTCAGAATCAGAGGGTGAAGAAGGTCAAGAGCTGGATAAAAACGCTCCGATACCGATTCCAGTTCCGAATCCAGATAATCAAACTGACCCGCAGTCAAATCCAACAGAAGAACCGGAACAACCTCCACAGAAATTAGTGGATTTGATTCCACCGATTGATGCGGGTAATATTCCATTTCCGAACATGCCGGGAATAGGAGATCCTACAAATGTTGATGGCGGTGTTGGAGGTCTTGTAAGTGTATACAATCCTACTTATGCAGAATTGCAGGCATTTGCTCAATGGTTGTGGGTAACGTATGCGGACGCCACAATTGACAAGATTTGGAATAATCCTTTTGACGGTGTAATTTCCCTTCATGAGTTGTATGCTACACCAAATAAAGGAGCTAGAAAGAATATCAAGTCTGGGTTCCTTGTTTCGCCTGTATCATCTATTACTATTCCAAATCGTTATTCTGAGATCAATTGCGGTACCGCTATCTTTCCTGAGTACTGGGGGAACTATCTCGACTACTCACCATACTCAAAAGCCCTTTGTTATCTCCCATTCATAGGAATAGTCGAACTTAATGTTGATGATATTGTAGGCCACGCTGTAAATATCAAATATCGAGTAGATTCCTATAGTGGCGCTGTAATAGCTTTGCTTACATGCGCTAAAGAAGGTTCAAACGCTGTTCTTTATCAGTTTAGCGGCAACTGCTCTGTACAAATGCCGATAGCAGGCGGCACTCAGGCGGCTATTAAAGCGGCACAAATCAGCGCTGGTGCGTATCAAAATGCGTATCATACAGCAGGATTAGCAGGTTTACTCGGAGGTATGCTAGGCGGCCTTGGTTCTCTTCTCACCGGTAATATCGGCGGTGCTATCAGTCAGGCAATAGGTGGAGCAGGTAGTTATGCCACTAATCAGGCTTTCGGCCAAGCGAATTATACATCTCAGACAGTTGGAGCTAAATCATCTGTGCAACACTCTGGACAGTTCGGTGAATCTTTCGGCGCTATGGGTGCAAAGAGGCCGTACATGATTATCAAGCGTCCGGTTCAGGTTGTTGTCCAAAACTATCAGGATGAGTATGGTTATCAGGCTCATAAATATGTCACCATTGGTGAGTGTGAAGGCTATCTCCGTTGCCGCGGCGTTCATGTTCAGTCAGCCAGAGCCACTGATTCTGAAAAGCACGCTATTGAGCAAATGCTTATGGAGGGAGTGTATGTAACGTGAGTGGAATCAATTCCATTATCGAAACAGCCAAGTCATATCTCGGCACTACAGAAGGATCAAACAATCATCGAGAAATTATCGATCTTTACAATAAAGCGAGATACTCCGATGCATATCAGATGACAATGCAAGATCCTTGGTGCTGTGCTTTTGTTGTGGCTGTTTTTGAACAGTGTGGTATGAGGGACATTATCCCGTGCTATGCCGCCTGCGATCAGATGATTAGCGTGTTCACCAAATGGGGAAGATACTTCTCTCGTTCTGTTCGCTGTGTAAGACCCGGTGACATTATCTTCTATGACTGGAATGGCGATCTCTCCTCCGATCATGTTGGAATTGTCATCCAGAATCGCTTTGGTGATCTGTCTGTTATTGAAGGTAATAAGAGTGATTCGGTTGCGTACCGTAATATCTCAATTACATCTTCTCAGATTCTCGGGTTCGGAGTCCCGAACTATGATGCTTCCGATGGCACTTCTGGCGAAAGTAGAATTGATTCCACTTCTCATGATCTCGATGCTTCGTATATCAGAACGCTGCCTATTCTTCAGTATGGCAAAGCAAATGTATACGTAAAGATACTGCAAGTGCTTCTCAACTATTATGAGAAAGCTAATCTTGAGGTTGATGGACAGTATGGAGTCCTCAGCAAGAAAGCTGTTGCGGATTATCAGATGAAGTACAAGCTGGAAGTTGATGGAGTTGTCGGAACCGAGACCTGGACGCATTTGCTAACCAAGAGATAAAGAAAGCCCCAGTGGATTTGATTCCACTGGGGTTTTGTTATTTTATACGCTTTGTTCTGTTTTTGGAAAATGGTGTGCCAACACAATACCATTCGTCTTCTGACGGTTCCTCAAATGATCTTGCATAATCAAACTCTGCTTTACAATCATCGAAGAACTCGCACCATAAGCACTCGTGGCATTTCAGATGCTCAAACGGTCGGTACTTCTTGCTGAATGAAAAGAAGATCATGTGCTTAATTCTTGATGCTATATGAGTCAGACCACATAACATAGTTTCTCAGAGCCTCCCCTACTTCGTTTGATGAATAGAATATCCTATTTTCACGTAGGCACTTCATGATAAATAGTGATAGCTTGTCCGTCTGCTTTGTGAGAGCCATCTTATAGTTCCAGCGTTCATCTGCTTTTGTTGTGTATACAATATCTTCATCTTCATTTTTGATTGGCGTTGTCTTTCTGTGCAGGAAGATGAAATGACCTGTATCCAAAACAATAACTTCGCCATGGAAAAGTTCTCCCTCGAAATCTATGAAGAAATTGGCTACAACATCTTTCGGTCGGTACTTGATTGACAGGTGCGGGTAGATATTCATCTCCCAAACGCCTGTCGTTATCATGTTTAGTTCGGGATCATCGAACGCGAAGTAGACATCAGATGCTTTCCCCCCACGTTTGAACGACGACTCCGCATATTCGACAACCACCTTAGCGCCGTTCGGATAGGTGTAAAGATCAACTGTACCCTGTTTTTGCTTCTTGACATGAGTGAGGCCCATCTCTTGAAAATACGGACAGGATTGATTAACCGTATTTCCAAGCATAAAAATCTTGACGTTATCTCTATGCCGAATGATAGTGGAAAGGGAATTTTGGAAGAGGACGAACTCGTTGGGAATATACCCATTACGCGATAGAAATTCATCGAAAATAATTGTTGTAACTCTGGGGAAAGATGTGGATTTGTAGTGCTCCATTCCGTTAAGATCGAAGGCAAATCCGCACGGAGTTTCATCTCTGACGATTGTTCCATCTTCTTCACGCCTTTCTAAATAAAACTTTCCGGAACGATAGTAGATTTGATTCCACTCGTCTCCGAATAAAGATTTGAGATAGCCATTTTCGATATGGCCCGAAAATAGGTTGGATAAGTTTTTGGTTCGTATATCTTCTCCCCATCTTCTGAGATAGGCGAATTGATCACCGGACTTTGAATAATTGCGTAATCCCCGGGACAAAGCATCATATGTTTTTCCATTTGATCGTTCTCCATATATCACATAGTATTGAGCGTCTGGAAAATCTTTCAGCAGATGATCTGCCGAGTAAAACTTAAACTTCTTTGCCATAGTCAAATACAATCTGCGTCATCCGCACATTGTCTCCATAAAACTGGCGGAATAAACGATACCCGTTTACCGCGTCTCTTGCTCCAACATACTCCTGCCAATGTGGTTCTCCATTTACTGTGTATAGAACTACATACCGATCACTGGTTGGTAACGCTACAGGTTTCTTTGGCATTACTTCTCCTTTCCGGAGGATAGTGGAATTGATTCTACCAGCTATCCTCCTTAACACCATAAATTAGATTGAGGAACCCTCTATACTCTGAGGACATTGTGAGATTGTACTCAGAAGGCTCCATGTGAATAAATGATTTCTCGTGAAATTCGCACGTATTGCCGAGGTAATCTTTAGCTATACCATCACAAGGTTTATCCACATACGTTAGAGTTAGTCGCCCAGAATATTCTTCTGGAACTACAAGATCATGTGTAAATCCTTCAAATGGATCACCGTACTTCTTCACGAGATATTGACATGCTTTCTTCTTGTTAACGCCCGCTACTGTTAGGATATACGAGCCATCTTGCTTCTCGTATAAATACCGCTTCGCTCCGAGAGTTTTGAAACGCTTGTACTTTCCTTCGTATTCCCAAACACCTATTGGCTTTTGAACGCCTTTCTTGTTCTTTGGTGAATACTCCTCCGGATTGATACCGAGGTATTTCGCGGTGGAATTGATTCTACTGAGTAGCCTTTCGTTATAGCTGTTTATGTAATCCATGTGAGACTCTGGATTGAATATCTTTATTGAGTCAGTATCTGAATAAATATAATCATCTCCACAAGCGAGTATTCCTGAGAACAGATTTCTTCGTGCGTATGCAGTTACCCACACGCCCCAAGGATAGAATAAGAAACGCTTCTTGGATGTGTTATACTTCTCGATTGCTTCCTCCAAATCTGGTTTCACTGGACCGACATATTCAGAATTGTCGTAATCGTACTCAATAATCTCACGAACTATGTCCGTGACTATCATTCCATAAGCGGCATTTAGCATATTCTTCGAGATCATATAGTTGATCTCTTCGCCTTCTACATCCTTCAGAACTGTTTTCCTTTTATATAATTCGAGAATTGCCTTATAAAATGGCTTTGGTAGGTATCTCTTCTCATATATACGGAACTTCTTTATGTCTATTGTCTCATAGTTGTAAAAGTTGTTGAATACGAACCAATCCTGCTCTGTCATAGTTATTGTCATTGACTCGGCTGTGACAAGCCTTCCGTTATCTTCCGTTGTATTCTGTGACTTTATCAGCTTTGAAATGGAAACTGGGTGGTCATAGTCAACTTTCGGAAATACGTTAGTTAGCGTCACATCGAATAAGCAACAATATGTGTTGAGATAATAGTGGAATTGATTCCAGTCATCTATATGATCTATGAGTTTTGACTTGGACATTGGAAACTGTTCTGTCAACATTACTGCTGGATAGGATGATGTAAAGTCAAATGAACCAACATTCTCAAGCGGCTTCTTCTTGCCCTCTGCAACATAGCGAGCGTTTGCATGAGTGAATCCTCCTGCGAACCCTCTCTTTAACTGTTTGTATTCATCTGCATCTAATGTCAGCTCCTCCATCAATCTTCTGTAATCCTTGTACTTTCTGAAGCACGCTTTTCGACAGTGATTTCGTACATATCCTGTATTAGTAAGCGGTATCCAATCTATTTGTCCATCTGTCTCTATCTTCTCTTGTATATATGCAAGCAGAACTCGTATGTCTGCTTCGCAATATCCAAGCTCCTCATCTGTTAGCGGAGTTGAGTGGAATCGAATCCACTGATAATTAAGGTCGCCTACATGTTTATGCTCTTTGTACTTAACCAAATCCTCCCCGACTTTTGCCAGAGATTTTGATGAGAGTTTCAACGAACATCTAAATTCATAACCGTTACTTATTGCATAGACTGGTTTACGTTCATCGAGAAAGAATACTTTGTCCCACTTTAATATTTTTCTAACAAACTGCCATTCGTATGCAAGATTATGTACATAACACACTAAACGCATGTTATCTGACAGCCCGAGAACTTTACGCAGGAGAATGAGAAAATTTTGGTATTCCTCCCACGTTCTGCCGTATGTTACCCAGTTGAGTATCCCGAACTGCCAGATGTACATGCACGCACTTTTTTCACCTTGATAGTAAAATGAAGATACCTCTATATCGAAAGCACAAGGTACATTATAAAATGATATTCCCTTATTGTTCGTAACTATTGGAAGGTTAGCAGAAAGAATTTTTAATAAGAAATCTCCCTGACTAATCAGGCCGGTTTCCGGTGAAAACAGACCCTGTTCCTTCATAACTTACGTCCATTTCCCAGTTAAAACGTTGCCTCTGACCTTCTACTTTGTCCATTAATTTTTGGAGGGTTTCCATGTTGAAATCAATTTTATCGTTCTCAATGAGAATTTGCCCGATAGCTTGCTGTACGATGTTGCTCTGCTCAAGAACGTCGGCTGGTCTCATTTTTTTATATTCTTCAAAGACCGTCCAGAAATTGGTTCTTTCTTCAACCGTCATTCTGTTTTTAGCTCTGCCTCTTGAGTCGGTTCCGAAAATCCTTCTATCTTGCTCTGCCTGAACTCGTCTTGCTCCGGGAACTGTTGATGTATCCGCATCAAAAAATTCTTGAAGCTTGAATACTTCATTCCTCATCTGATTCATATTCATTCGTGACGGAGCATTTTTTCCTCTATCCTCATAGAAGTCTCTCATCTTTTCCAAGGCTGGAGAAAATACGCTTTTTTCATAGCGCTTAAATGTTTTTTCCTGCTGATTGAATAGATTTCTTGCTCCTCTGAGAAGCTCCCTCAGTTCTGGAGATTTCATTTTTCCTATTTGAGACGGATCGAGTTTTAGGAAGGATCGCTTAGTAATTCTTGCCATAACTAACTCCTTTCAAAAGAAAAGACCGGTGGATTTGATTCCACCGGCCCGTGCTGAGGGGAAAAGGAGAATCACAAAACGTCGATGTTTGTGAGATTGTTGCCGGACTTGGTTTTTCCAGCAGAGAAACGAATTTTTACACCACCCTCGTCGGAGAGCGCGGCGGACGCGGCCGCGATATCGCCATCGTACTCGGCCGCCCACGCTTGGCACATCTTGTTGAGAAGCGTGCCGCCGGTGTAGTAGTGGTTCGGATACTCAGCGAAGATGAGGACGGGGAAGGTTTTTTCCGTTCCCTTGTCGTTGATCGTTGCGAAGTCGAATTCAATGCAGGTGACGGTCTGGCCGATAAGGTCTTCAGTCATCATTTTTTCACGACCTGCCATCAGGTCAGACAGGGACAGAGTTTTTGCTGCAATTTCTCTGAAGTTCGCCATTGTAATTCTCCAGCAGTTCGGGATGCCAGCCACTTAAATTTTTTTTCGAGGATCAAGTCCTCATTGAAACGGTGGAATTGGATTCCACCGCTTGGAATGAAGGCTCGATCAGAGGAAGTAGTATTTCTGGATCATTTTCAGCGCATCATCCCTATCATCGAAAAATTTGTTTTCGGTGCAATACATGATGAGATCAATAAATTTTAGGAATGTGTCGCTCATGTCGTGATCGCCGCCGGGCGTGAGATCATAGAAAAGGCAAGCAGAAGAAATTTTTGCTCCAAGACGCTCTATTTCTTTTCCGGCCATGAGAGCATTTTTTTTCGGTGACTTGAACGAATTTTTTTCGTATGCCATGAAATTTTTTCGCCTCCATACAAATTTTTTCGAGGGACTTGGTGGAATCGATTCCACCGGCCAGATCAGCCCAGGCTCCCGCCCCTCTATTATACAGTATAGCATATAAATGTGAACTCCGTATGAACAAATTGTAAACAAATTATGAACAAATTGTAAACAAATTGTGAACTGCATAATAGAATACGTGTGTACATGTATACATGTATACACATGGAAAGAGGGGAGGGAAGAACCCTCCCCGGTTTCCGGGTTCTGGTCAGAAGCTGATTTTCATCCCCATAGCTTCCGCAAGGGCAATCAGGTCCTCTTTCGTGAGATCTTTCGGCGCCTTGACTTTCGGCGCCTTGACTTTCGGCGCCTTGACCTTGGTATACATAATCCGGACAAGCTCGCCAGTGTGAGTGTTAGCGTACACGGTGTATTTGTGAGTGAGTTCATTCCCTTCTTTGTCATAATCGACAATAAGATCGAACGCTCCCACTTTAGCGAGACCGGTGACTTCTGCCACGTTTTCAAGTTCTATAGAATCGTAGTGGAATGTACGACCATCTCCAAAATATCCATGCACTTCAAACTTTGGAAGAACTTTCTCCGAAGAGTTCTCCGCATTGTGCTTTGTCTTCCACTCACGGAGATCGTCTTGAGAAGAGGCGGAAGACAGTTCTCCGGATTCCACAGCTTCAGCAATAGCATCTTCGGAAGCCGAAGCAATCACCGCAAGGTTTCCATATCCCATGGATGATGCAAACTCTTTGACTGTCTCGTTTTCGGAGTCATAGAGGCGGCCAGCGTTCTCCATTTTGTGAACCTTAGATTTATCAAAGCCGATTGCCCCGCAATAGTCCACAAGAGACTTAAAACCATCCTCTTTATATGCCTTGTTCTTCTCTACCCGGGCAAGAATGACGCATATGCGCTTGTTTCCCTCCATCGCGGTAGTATAGACGTTTTCGGCTACTTCGTAAAGTGCTTTGGTCGCTGTGGTCAGTTCCTTAGACTTGAAAGTAGGCATCTTTTCGGGCATGATGATAAGGGATTTGTTCTCTGTCATTGTAGGATTCTCCATTCTGTAATGCTGTGTTATCGTACACGCGACACGCTCCACTTTTCGATTAAGTGGAATTGATTCCACTAAGAGCGACACGGGGGAGACCGTACGCGAGGAAAAAGCGATATAGAATTATCAAAGAACACTACACGCTATCACGCGAGCTTTGCGCGGCTCCCGAATTATCGCCGGGGAGCAAGGCCTTGACCGACTTGGGTGGAATCGATTCCACCGGAGGATGCAGGGGAGGGTTCACCGTGTAACCTTTTGGGCTACGCCCAAAGTATAACAGCTAACCTTGTAACCATCAACAACAAAGTGGTTACAAGCAACTACAAAGTGAAGTTTATTGTAACAATGTGGTTACAAATCTTGTAAACAATTTATGAACTTTGTAATCTTTTGTAATAGTTTCGTTGATTTCGTTACTGAATTGTAATAACTGTAA
>Ga0326511_10002780_pt1 | contig 14115 bp, 22 predicted proteins | sample 0_2496_0518_D_FD_203701 | JGI IMG/M metagenome (GOLD analysis project Ga0326511, IMG submission 203701) | Bovine rumen microbial communities from UC Davis, California, United States - 0_2496_0518 | ecosystem: Host-associated > Mammals > Digestive system > Stomach > Rumen | place: USA... | reverse complement strand
ATCCTTTTTCACCACCAAAGAAGTACTGAAGGAATGGGATTATTTTCTCATCATCGCCATGCTTTTCAATAAACGGTGTGAGAGTAGGTATGTTACCACGAGACATTAATTTTCTCATAACAAACCTATTCTCTTTCTTATTTTCAGCAAGTGCATCATAAATGGTTAGGAATTTATCATATATACCGGAGAGCCTTTCAACGTCTTGTGGCTCAATTTCAGTAGTACGCATAAATGGACCAATCTCTTTAGAGTCGAGACAAGGCTTATCATTAAACAACATAATCAGACTCTGAATAACGATTGTCCTCTGTGCAAGTTTCGCCCTGGCGTTATTCGTTAACGCAACAAGGAATATTTTATGATCACACAACTGTGAGATTTCATTTTTCGAAATAGCCTTCGCATAGTTACGATCATTAGCTTTGAGAGTAGTGCCGTTATTTAGTCTATAGAAAATATCTTCAATTTCTTTCTGGGTAATATCATCAAAAATAATAAGGTTCAAATTGTATTCATCAATTTTATCTCTAATATCTTCCGGCAAATCAGAATATCTCATACCATTAATATCAGTTTCAAAATCATCCTCAATTACAGGTGGGACATCTTTAAGAGCATATTTACCGTCCATAAAATCTATTATAGCAAAACATCTCTGTTTTCCATCTATAAAATCGAAAGATGCGCGTCCGGCTTTAACAACATAAAACGGTGGAACAGCATAGTCCATAATTAAACTATGAATTAGTAAAGATTTCTGCTGTACGTTCCAAACAATTCCGCGCTGAACCTCATTATCAAATGTTGCCTTATTCGCTGTATATTGTCCATATAGTTTCTTTGCTGTCCAATTTGTTTGTGTTCGTATCATAGTTGACTCCTTTCGTTTTTTATTTAACTCTAGCAGAGTACAACAATAGAGTCAAGATTTTTTAATATCCACTTTTATTATCAGTATTGCAAGCACGATAATGGGAGAGTGATACCCATATATAGGATTTCGACTGTATATCATGATAAAAACAATTACGCCTGTTTTTACCACCCCTTGTCAGTCTGTCGGCAGTTTCTATAAGATTGACTGCTCGGACTGATCCGTTTCAGGACTTTATCCGATATTCGAGTTGTTTTCAACGGACTGCCAAATCTCTAGTAATATAATGGCATATTATTATATCCTGAGAAATGGGGCATTTTACCCTACGACTTTTACCAAGTCCGTTCTTTTGAAGTGCAAAACCAGTAATTGCACCAATGACTACATTTAAAGTTCCAAACTGTTTAGCTAAACCATTCACACCACCCATAATGGCATTAATAAGATCGAGCATCATCTTTAACCCATCTGTATTAATCGTGATGTTTGCTAATTCCTAAAAGTTATTTGTTAATTCAACCGTTTTTGCTTGTACGGAATCAAGATATATGTCTAACTCTCGTTGCCCAACACCAGCTGAGTTCTTAGAGGTTTCATATGCTTTTTCTAATATTTCTGGAGCCTATAATATACTAGCAAGAACATTCGATCTTGTTTTGCCAGCAAGTAATTCAAGAAGTGCATTTGATGTATTTGTACCAGCCTAATTATCTTTTTCTACAATATCACCCCATACTTTAGAGATATCTAAGAGGATTGAATAAGTATCGCGAAGTCGTCCATTGTCATCTAATACGCTTATACCATTTGGACTCTTTGCAGTTTTTGTGTAATTTCTAACTTTCTGATCAACCTTTGATGTTGTCTGAACAATAAAATCGGATGTGTCTTCGCCCAAATCCTCAAGTTGCTATTTTGCATCTTGTGTTCCTGCTATACGAAGAGCGACAGTACGAACGCCCATACTAGCTTTTGACATATCTTGGGTAATATCATTTGCAGCAGCAAGAAGAGCAATACTTTGATCTACATCGTTTCCAGCTACCTACAACACAGAAGCTACATTCTACATACCGGATGCAATCTAATCGGTTGACGAACTAAACGCATCGCCGACACCATTTAATTTGTCAATAGCAGATTCATAACTCAAATCGTCAAATGCCTAAGTCATAGAAACCAAGGATTTTGTTGCGTCATCAATATTTGTAAACTCAGACACGTTTAACAACCAGTTTGAAGCAATAGCGGCTTCTTGAGATTCTTCAAAAGTTTTGCCTAATCTTTTCCAACTGGCTACGCTAGTAAGAATATCTTTACCTGTTGATCCAACCTTATCACCCATTCCAAATGAATCAAGTTTTAATTTATTCATTTCTTCGGCTGTTTCGCTTGATACTTTTCTAATCTCCATCATTGCAGTATCGTATTCTTTAGCAATATTGATAACCTATTTCACATATCCGATTAGTCTATACGGATTAAATAATTGTGCTGTCCAATATACAGATAGTTGTTTGACTTTACCGGTTATAGAATCAATCATTCCACCAAGTCCGGTGCTTCCTTGACCAAGTTCTTTAGAAGACATCTTTACTTCATTAGACACTTCAGACCATGAGAATTTAAGCTGTTGAACCATTCCATTGGCATCCTATACTCTTGCGGTATATACCTATACATCTTGCCCATCAATATTCATCGTAGAAGTGGTAGCGCCCTAAATCACTTTGTTATAGTTCTACTTAATATAGTTACCAATCCATCTAGAGATATCGAGTTCTTTCATATCTCCGGTATCTGGCATAATTGTTGAAAATTTTTGCCTACCAAAAATACTTCTGTCAATATTGTATTTCTGAGTCAACGGCCTCATAGCTTCCTGTGCTGCTTCTCTAAATTCCTAAGCGGTTGCATCAGTATCTCTGAATTCCTATTTTAATTGTTTTAGGTTTTCTTCTGCCTATTTAAACTCCTCTGGGTATAAAGTATCTAACCCTTTTGATCGCATACTTTCAAGAGCACTATCAACATTTCTAATAGCATTTTCTAATTCTCTAGCAGTTTTTGTGTCAACACCAAAATTAGAAAAGGCCTTATCAATTCCTTCGCGATATGTTTCAATAGATATAGAACCATCTTTAAGTAAATTATTTAAATTATTAATTTCTTCCTATAACTCAGAGAATTCTTGTGGATACAACTAATCTTTACCGCTTCTCCTAATACGACTCATGGCATTATCTGCTTTTGATATTTCATTTTCAATCTGATCAACAGACTTTACCTACTTCTAAAAATTAGCAAACATATCATCTGTTTGTTTGATATAATCTTCAATAGATATATCTCCATGGGCAAGCATATTACTAACACCTGAAACAGAAGATGATAATGACTCTGCAATCTTATAATACTTATTATCAGTATATTTTTTTGATAGATTATCTAGTTTTTCCTATACTTTATCTATTGCGGCGTTTGCATCATCAAATGGTTTCTAAATTTCCGTTCTATTCTTCTCATAATCTCCCCAGAGAGTCTCTGCAATAGTTGATGCACCTGGGTCACTTGACAACTTATCTCTTAAAGAAATTGCCTCATCCATTTTTGCTTTATAATCTTTTAAGAATTTCTCATCATCTTCGCTTAAACCAAGGATTCCCATTCGTTGTGAACTATTTCTAGTCTAAAACAATCTATTCAAAGTATCAGTATTGCTTAATTCAGACATTAATTGTTGGTATCTTCTCAAATCTTCATTTATCTATTGATTGACATTTTCTTTATTTTTTTCCTAAGGTTTGTCTGATACCTATGCTCCCTTATATTTTCCAGCATTTACTTCTGCATGAAGAGCAGCATCAGCTTCGGCTTCTTCGGCAGCAGCTGCTTGTTCTGCTGCAATTGCAACATGTTCAAGAGCATTAGCCTTGGTTTCTTCAGCAATAGATGCCTGTTCTGCTACAGACGCTACATTTTCAAGAGTTTCTGCCTCATGTTCGATTTGTGTAACAGTAGTCTGATCCTGTAAAACTGAAGTTTCATTGGGTTTTCTTGTCCATTCTTTTTGCTTTAGAAATCTAGTAGATGAAGGAATTAGTTCTCCTTCTTCGTCCAACTTGGTTTCCCTAACAGCCTTAATTACTTTATCATTAAATATTGAAATTACATCAGTAACAGCATTATCATAATCAAGTTTAAGACTATCCATGATGTTTCTAAATATAACTGCATCGTATCCCATTCCAGAAGCCTTTTTCGCAAAATCATCGTTCTTGAACGAAGCGCCCGGTATATCTAAACCTTTAATTGAATATCCAAGTAATTTGCTCTAATCTTGATTAATTGAAATAATCTACATTATTATTTGATATAATTCTTCAACCCCACTATTCAATTTAGGAATCAAAGATGATATATCAATTCCACGAGACTTAAATATATTCTAATCTACAAAATCAATATTCCTACCGGCTTGTTTTGCAAAAAGTAATTCACTGTATAATTCCTCAAGATGTGGTTTTATATCAAACAATCCTTCTGGCTTTAATGTACCTTCAAGTTTTCTTGAAAAATATTGTTGAAAATCAGCGTCTGAAAGATTATTGATGGCATATAATGATTCAATATCGGTCAAAGAGACATTGGATAATTGTTTCATATTCGAAATTAAGCCATTTAATTTCTAAGAATCTGCATCAATATTATTTCCAAGATATTCGAATTCAGTTGATAATTGTCCACCAGCATCAACTTCTAGTATTCTATTTGACATATCAACTTCAAATTCGTACAATTTTCCCATTATACCAGCATAACCAGCTTCTAATATCATTTCTTTATCAGATGAGCCATAGGTATGACCTTCATGAGTCAAATGTCCTCCACCAAGGAAATCATCATCATAAGAAGAAACTCCTCTATAGAAACGTTCGGTTTTACCAGATGAAATCGGACTTTCAGTCATATTGCTAAAAGCAGCAATGGCGTCCAATCGTTTTTGTAAAATTGAATTTCTCTATGCGATCTCATACCACGTACCTTTAGAAGTTCCTTTTCTATTCGCAATTTTAGAACTATCAATCATCATATTGAGAATATCTGTTTCTGATCCATTGCCAGAAGATAATAATTCATCCATCTTTTGAATTGTTGTTTTCTTTTTTGCACTCGTAGTAATATTATTTAAAGCTTCGGCGGCAGCGTTACCTTCGGTAGCAACTCCTTCAAGAGCAGGAGCGGCTTGCTATCCGGCATCAGCAGTCTACTCAATAGGAGTAGAACTTGCTCTTAATTCATCCTACCAGCCTTGAATTGCTGTCTAAATACTCTAAAGAACATTTTCTTTTGCCATACCAGACTCAATCATTGGTATCATTGATTTAAATGTACTATCAATTTGAGTCTTGAATTGATTGATCAAATCTCCACCAATATTTTGTTTAACATAATTAAAAGCTTCCAAAACCGACTAAGATAAACCTGACGATTGCTATTTGGTGGAAGAAGTTTCAGCTTCCCAAAGTTTCATCTAATCTTTTATACTACGGACAAGTGCTTCTTTTGGAAGAACTCCAGATTCAATCATAGGAATCAATCCTTTAAAAGTATCACTTATTTTTTGCTTAAACTCATCGCTAACATCACCAACATTCGCTTTTAAATATTCCCACGTTGATTTCACAATAGGAGAGAGGGTTTGTTTTTGCTATTGAGATGTTTTCTATGTTTGAGATCCTTCTTCTATTGCATTATTAAGTTTCCTCTATGCCTTTGCAGCATCATCTACTTTATCAGTATACTCCTATGTGCCACTAGCAGCTCCACTATATAACTAATTAAGTAAATCGTAAGACGCTTCAATTTCATCGTCAAATTCTTGTTGAAGTCGGATCTCTTCGTTAGTTATTATTGGCTGGTTAATATTTCTTTGTTCTCTAGCTTGTAATAAACCTCTATCAATCAATTCTCGATCTGTTAATTGTGGTATTTTATGTTCTGATGGGTGCAGTTTCATTTCTTGTTTGGTAACCAAAGATTTGATATATCCATTTGATTGTACTTCAAGACCAAGATTTTTGGCCTACACATGAAGATAGTCAAGTTTTGCCTATTGTTGCTTATTTGGTTCCATTCCTCTTAATGGTGCCAAAATCTAAGCAATCTTTTTAGCTACTTCAAATTGATCATTGGTCATATCGGCGTACTGCCAGTTTCTCGGTAATTTTGTAGACTTCTAACTTTCTAATCTTGCATTTCTTGTAGCCATAATCCTATCTGCTATTGTGTGTCCACGCCCTTCTCTCCAAACAAGTAGATCGCTTTCTCTTCTACGTGTCTCTTCCTATGCTGCAATTTTACGCTAATTCTCTAGTTCCTATTTTCTGCGAGCTATTGCCTATTGTGTTTCTTTATCAAAACGATTATTTTTAGGAATTGGAATATTTGCCTATTCATAAAGATATTCCCTATATTTCTTATCTCCGCTATCAATAATTTCTTTTTCTTTATTTAATCGTTTATCAATAGAAACTTTTGTTGCCTATAAATCACTTATTTCATCAGCAATAGCTAAATATGATTGCGCCATTAAATCCTAAGAAGTATCTAAAGAAGTTGCACTTCCCCTTGTTACCATAACAGCTTTTTCAGCGATTGCCAATCTCTATCTAGCGACATTTGCTTCTTCCTATGCTAATAAAACAACCTATTGCTTTGCAGATATTTCTGCTTCTACCTAAGAACGGGCAAAATCAATGGGGTTCTAACCATTAATATAATCTTGTTGTTTATACTTATTTGGCTATGCACCCAGGACATCGGCAGTCGAAGATGCTATTAAAAATCGAGAAGCGATTCCTCTAATTTGGTCAGACGGCATATTATCATCAAATGCATCAGACAACTCATATAGTAAATCAATTTCTTGCTCCCGATAACTTTCAGCAATAGACTATACTAAAACATGCTGTTGAGCCTTTCGCTTATTAAGACCTTCATATATGGTCTATCTCTATTCGTTAGAAGCAGCAGACTATCTCTAGACATTTAATTTATCAATTTCGCCTTGTAAAGATGCATATTCCGAATTGTTCATTAATATGACTTCTCTATTAATCTTGATACTGTTTCTAACAGATTTTTCCACTTCTGATAATTCGGCTTCAGCATGGCTCAAAGCATCTTGTTTATTCAATAAATCACGATTTGCCTTTTCGTATGCACCTTCAATCGAAAGACGACTATCAATCAGCTTCCGGTTCTAATCCTAAAGCTAAGAATCTATTTCTTTTTTCTATTGATTAGCAGTAATCTCTAAGTTTGATTTACGTTCTTCCGGTGTTTGTTGTATAATTGCTTCAATCCTAGCAGCTTCGGTTTCATATCTGGCCTTTTCAGCAGCTTCAAGTTCCTTGCTCTTTTTATCTTCGTCTTTTAGGCGTTTTTGCTCTTTTGCAACATCGATTAAACCAAGCAGGGCATCACGTTTTTCTATCGCATTTTGTACAGTTCTAGACAATTCAGTACGACGATCCACGACTTGCTTCCTATAAGTAGCAAGCCTTGTATCTCTCAAACTTTCATTCTTCTGCCCAAGTTCTTCCATCTAATATTGTTGTGTATTTATTTCATTTATTAGATCTTGTCGTCGATTACGGATTTCAATTAATCTATTGATTATATCCCCCTATTCCGTGGCTGGTATAGTTTTTCCATATCTGTCAGATGTGAATACATTCATTTCAGAAAGAAGTGATTCTGCCTATCCTTTGGGTAACACCCTACGCATTTCCTTTTCTGCTTCATTAATAATGTCATCATACATTTTTAATAAGCTTTCAAGATCCTCAAAATGCTATACAATTTCTTCTGCGGAACTATAATCATATCCGGTTATCGCTTTGTAATTAAAAGACTTAGTTGCATTCTCTCCAAAAATACTTCCAATAATTCTATTGACCTATTCTAATATAATATCCTGCGGTTTACGTTGGATCTGTTTTCCGTCTAATCTTGTATGTAAATCACCATATTCATTAGCAATAGTTTTTCTATCTTTTCTTGCCTATGACAAAGCTTGTATTTTCTCAACGATGTCGGCATTTATCCCAGTAATAGACTGAAATTTTTTGGTAAGTTCCGCTTCTTCTTTATTTAATGTTTTAAGTTCTCGCTAATTACTACGTAACTCCTCGACACGCTTACTTCCAACATTTCCATTAACAAGACTGTCTATAGATTCTTCCAGAATTAATTTTTCGCGTTCAAGTCTTGGTTTTACATTCTTAGTTAATCTATAAGTTGCTCTGCCATCTTTTTTGCGCGTTTCTATTTCTTTATCAAGTTCCTATAATTCATTATTTTTAGCCTCTAACTAGAACCGCAAATCAGCAATGTCAGCATTCAATTTCTGAGTGGCCTATGCCATAATAGATACTTCATCTGTCGGAATCAATTCGGTAGCCTTAGTTATCTATGGAATTGCCTAATTCAGAGTATTAACATATGATTCCATTTCTTCGATTGTCACACCAGTGGGGGCTATAACATCTTTACCACCAACATTTGAGCGCTTCGAAATTCTATCTAATGCTGGTATTTGTGCATAATCTTTGGCAACCTAGTCAGACAATCCAAGATTAGTGATTTTTCCTGTAATATTAACTTGTTTGGTCACCAACTGACGATCAAGATTACGCATCCCATGACCAAGTTCATAGGCATAATTCTTTTTTTGTAGATCATCTCTTTCTCTTTTATTGCGATAATATTCGTCACGCTCAGACGGTGTTAATGAGGAAATATCAGGGCCATTTGCATTTATCTATGCCCTATTTAATAGTTTTACATTACGTTTATCAAGTTCAGAAATTCTTTTACGGTTCTTTTTATATCTGTTTTTGCTCATGTAACGCGTTGCGTCTGCGTCAACAATATTGGCCATGACATCTTTATACGATGCCACGATTTGGCGCTCTGATTGTCTGGAATCTGCTAATTGCTACAATACATCTTTAGCAACAAGATACATTTCGTTACCATTTAATTCCTATGCATTTATCAATTTGAGATTTGCAAGATACTTATCCTAGTCTTTTTGAGATAACTAATTTTTCTTTCCCTTAGATATTTTCTCAAATTGTTTGTTTTCTTCAATCGCATTATTAATAGCTTCGGCGTTCTTAAAATAATACATCTATTGAGAAAGCATTTTACGTATATTCTCAATTGTATAATCATCCAGCGGAGTAGCAGTGCCATTCAAGTGCCTTTTAAAAGATTCGATATAAGTATTTAAGTATTCCTCATTCTCTGCAAGGATATCTGTAACTTTCTGCTACTTTTCTAATTCATATTTTGCAAGTTCTGAGATATAAGTCAATCTCTGTTCAATATCTTCTAAACCCATATTCTTAGAAATCTCTGGAGTCTTGAATGATATTAACGTACCGGTCTTTTCATCTACTGTAAGTCCTAATTTTTCATATGCTCGCAACTTATCTTGTGTAAATGGATTTTTCACGTCAATCATGCTTACACCAGAATTCTTCGGACCCTTAAGAACATTCTGACCAAATATTGAAGTCACGGTTTCTTCTGCAATATTTTTTTTTGCTTTTTCAATAAGACGTTTCTATAAATCACTAATTTCCTAATCAATTGCGTTTGTAATTCCACCAGAATAACTTGCCATGGTATTTCGTCTGGCAATATGTCTTCTTGCTATTTGCTCTCTAAGTATATCCTAATCATCTAATCCGCGCAATCTTTCTATATTTCCATTAATTACAGATATCTATTGTTCTAATTTCTATATAACTCCACGGTCATTTGGATTTTTTTCTTCATCAACTGAACTAGCATACTTATGGCTCCAGTAACCTTCATATGTTTCTAAATTTGCTTTTAATATACCCTATAATTCGCTCTTATTAGATGTTAAATTTTTTAAAACGTTTTGTACAATTTCTGCATTTTTCTGCTCTCTACTTGAATATTTTCCTTCATAACCCGCTTTCTATAACATTTCCTATATCTGTAACATTCTACTTTGACGAGAAGAAACATTAAATGAAGCTGTTTCAAATTTATTAATCCTATCTAATTGATGGCGTGTTATCTTAATTTCCTTATCAACACTAGACGCTATTGATTTAGCATCCTCTAACTATCCTACTAGAGATGATAAAGACATCTCATACTCTTTAATATATGTTTCTCTTAGTTGTGGTAAATAACTTGGATTACTCTACTGTATTGCATTGTATGCGTTATTAAACCCTTTGCCTTTTTTTTCGTTGGCTTCCTGTCTTACATCTTCTTCTATAAGTCGATCCATCCATTTTGCAACCATCTTACCAGTTGTTGCATTTTTGACAAGATCTGTATCTATTTTTTCAGACCTAATTGTTTCTAAAATCCTCTATGTTTCAGATTTTATTTTTTCTCGCCCAGTTTCAAAAGCGGTTTGTATTTCCTTCTAAAAATCACTAAGTGTTTGCCCAGATCTTCCATAAAATGCAAATTTTTCTTCGCCAACAGATTTTGTATAATAGTTTGCATTTTTAATATCATCTATACCCTTGACTTTGCTGCTTTTTATATCTCTAACTAAAGCGTTTGCAAACTCAGCCATTAATTCCTATCTATATCTCTTCGATTCTGTAAGTTCATTTTGTGTTATCTATCCAGATCGAATAGATCTCAAACTTCGATTACTCATTAGATAAGAAGCATAATTATCAAACGAATATACGCCCCTAGATTTTTTGGGCATTGACCTTCCCTAGACAACGTCCTGCTTTGAACCATCAATCGTAACGGTATTTGGACTCTAAATTGAAACATCTTTTGCTGGCTATTCAATTCTTTGTACACTCTAATTATTATTATCTCTATTAGTTATTGAGGGAGAGGGTGGTAATGGTGTCTTTGAATCTCTATTATTACCAACGGCTTTACCACCTGTAATTGCGCCCAATATATCAGATACAGTTCCACTAATATCAGTTAATACACCATATGACTATTTATCAAAAGTTTCTCCTTTAAAACTAATATTAGCCCCATTAAGTAAAATATTCCCTGTTTTTCCTTGTTTATCCAGTTCTTCCTAAATATCTTCTCCTGCCTAGAGGGCAATTTCTTTGATATCGTTTTGATTAGACATAACTGGTCTTACTTTAACATCTATTGTTTCCGTTATTTGACTGTTGACTTTTTTGATAGTATTATTAATATCTTTCACCAAGTCTTCTGTATTGGCTTTAATATCAAGACTTAATACTTTCGCTATTTTTCTATTCCGACTTTTATCAGTTATTTCTTTTGCTTCTTTAGATGTCTCTTCGCCTGAGTCATCTAAAGTAATTGGTATTTTGATCGGTTCTATTTTTGATTTGATTTTATCAATAACCTAAGTTCTAATCTGTTCAGCCATTTTTGACACAGCAGTTTCACTTATATCTTCAGATTTAAGCTAAACACTAATATCGATTGTTTTTTTAACATCAGAAGCTTGTTCTACTTTTTTAACATTCTCTTCTTGTTTTTGTTTTATTTGTTTCCCAAGATCGGTTTCAAGTTCATTAAGACCTTTAGAAGAGACACCAATCTTGCCAAAGATCATTTTGTTTACATCAAACCCCTTTATGCTTTTTGCACGATTAGCAACTGTTCTCAATTCAGAAACCATTTGTTGAAGTTCTCTAACTCTATTTGTAGCAACAGATTCATAAGTTCCGCTTTTGCTTTTTGCCTAGCCAGAATCTGCTACGCTCATTATCTCTTCTTTTGCTTTATTGAAATTTCTAACAACTCTATTAATATTTTTGGTTGCTTCTTCTATAGTTTTAACATATTTATCAGATTCTTTTGACATTTTATCTGCTTCTTTTCCCATATTATCGGAAGATGGGAGTGGAATTTCAGGTATTTTATTACCTTTGCTAACACTGTTTAAAGTTTGAATGGCATCTTTATAAGAATCCATCATAGACTTTATTTGATCGGTTAAATCTTTGAACACCTTACCAATCCCCGTGTCTGTATTTGAACCAGTAAATGCTTCAAAGGTTTTCTAAAACCCATCAAATGAGGATTTCATTTCCCCAATTGTTTTATTTAAATCATCAGCAAGACTTTTAAAATCTTGACCAAAAGTTTTTAACCCAGTATCTTTAAATGCACCCTATAATTCTTTTATTTCAGAAACAACCTTTTCAATCGCTCCAGTAATTGATTCAAGATTATCTGTCATTTTCTTGTCTAAAGCTTCATCTAAAGATATTTTACTACTAGTCTTTGCAAGACTATCTAATTCTCGCTGTGCCTCTTTAGCATCAGCAGTTATTTTAATTACATATTCTTTTAAAGTTGGCCCTGCCATTTAATTTACACCTCCAATAAAAATCGTAAAAAATGAGGTGCAAAATAAATTCGCACCTCGTTCATATTCCAAATGCAACTTGATCAGCGACCATTCCGCCACGCTAGTTACCCCACGTATTTATAAATTCCAACATTGCCTAATCAGGACTTCCAGATATCCAAACTCCAACAGGAGCAGTATCAATTGAAAATTTCTCAATATGACCAACATTGCCTGGCGGAAGACCTCTGATTGATTGATTCCACATTAAGTCGAAAACCGCACTTGCCGGAAAAGTATGATCTGGCTTTCTTTTTGTTGGATTTCTATAATCGCTCATATTATCTGATCCAATATTGATAATTGCTGAAAAACTATGTTCTCCACTACCCGCAACACTTTTAGACACAACCGTATTTTTAAGATTTCCAGTTCTTCTATAACCATGTGATATTCCAGAAAATACAGTACCATCAGGATCTTGCCACCAATAATAATACGAACTAACAGGAGAATATCCAGCATAAAAATCATTCATGATAGAAGAGTGAGCTTCCTATAAATCCTATAAAGCAATTTGCGTTACACCTCTCGCTATTTTATTTCCAATTCGACCAACGTCAGCTTTTATTTCTGCAATAATTCCCCCCAAAGTATTTGTTGCCATTTAAGACACCCCCGATTCCAAACACATCGCCATAATAGAAGAGCATATCTTATATTCTTTTTCAAATGTTGATAATATCAATTCTAAAAGCATGTTTTGTGATAACAAATCAAAATCACTTTCCTTCGCTTCCAATACGGTATAAACATTAATCAAATTAATAATAAACGCTCTATTTCTATATGGTATAACTGGTAACATACCAGATGTCTCTTTGATTGTATTCATAGCCAATTCAATTTTCTAATCATATGGCAAATAGGATTGTGGCTTAATAATATCAACAATCATATTAAAAAGTTCTTGCTAATCAATTTTTTTATTCTTTGTTCTACCATTTAGCACCATTATAAAGTTTGAAACTTTCATGCCTATTCACCGACCTTATCATTAATAGAAGAAATCATTCTAGATAATTCTTCTACATCTATGTTTTGAATTTGAGAACTAATGTAATCCATGGCAGTTGATAAATAGAATTTTATTTGATCATATATTCTATTAATAGTTACCGATGGATTAGTTTCAGTTCTTATATAATCAGACACCATCTCATTAAGAATTGTCTGTAATTGTCTATATTCGTTGCCAATAATTTCAACTAAATTATCTAATTCATTTCTATATAATAACTCATCAAATCCTTTTAAACCACTTTTATTAATAATATTCATATCAATATTAGTAATTGATTCAATAAATGCTTCTGTAGACACTCTTCTCAACAATGAAGTATTTAGTCCACCTACTGCGCCAATTATTCCGTTAATGATATGTGATACTATTTCTAGTTTGTTATCAAACGGTATGTATGTTAATTGCAATAGGTCATGATTTTCAATATATTCATCTATACTTATCTTATTTGATCTTTCTTTTCTTTCATTTTCTTCCATAACTGTTCTCCTTTTAAATCAAAAAATGGTAAAAAATGGGGTTGAGAATAATCCCAACCCCGTATATAAAAAAATCGAAGATAATCATCTTGTTTTAATAAATTAAATCAATATTTAGTTTTCGATTTCAGTAATAAGTCGTTGAATAGCGTCTTTATCTTTCTGATCAGATGCTTCCATCATTAAATTATGAAGTTTATTTACCATATGAGCCTTGCTGTCATCATAACTATATCCACGACTTCTCCTTGAATAATTTCCATTACTCATAGAACGATTACTTCTATAGCTATTTCCA
>Ga0326511_10002779_pt1 | contig 14116 bp, 9 predicted proteins | sample 0_2496_0518_D_FD_203701 | JGI IMG/M metagenome (GOLD analysis project Ga0326511, IMG submission 203701) | Bovine rumen microbial communities from UC Davis, California, United States - 0_2496_0518 | ecosystem: Host-associated > Mammals > Digestive system > Stomach > Rumen | place: USA: California... | reverse complement strand
TAGGCGAAGTTCTCTGAACGGATGTATTTCTCCTGTTGCTGTATCAATGCGCAGATACCCTTCGGGGTTGGTTATATAGAGCATTCCCGTAGGTGTTGGTGTCAGGGTGTGCATCCATGCTGTGCTGATCAATAGTTCCTCCCATTGGTGTGTATGAGGGTCGAATGACATCAGAATGGAGCCACTGTGCCCTGTGCGTACCTGATAGAAGTGCCCATCTGCTCCTCGCACTACCAGTGATGTGCTGGAATACTTTGTTCTGTGTGGTTCGCCGTATGCCTCAGAGCGATAAAGAATATGCCCATCCTTTCGATAAACTGCCAGTTGCCCTGTGCTAAAGAATGTATAGATGGTGTCGCCTTGGGCTACGACATCTTGTAAATTCCCTGCATCAGGGGGCAAATTCAGTGAGCGTTTTGTCATAGGACTGTTCAATTGCCTATCGTGCAAAAACCAGGTGCAGCCATCGTCTGTGATGAAGAAATCATGGGCTGTCCATGTGCTATCGCATACCCACTTCATTGTGCGTAGGTTGAGGCAGTAGAGTCGTCCCCATTGCTTCATCCACATGCGGTCTTTTCCGTTGGTAAAGAGATGGGTTGCCCCATTATATGCAGGTACACTAACCCATTTTGTGGTGTCGATGACTGCTGTCTGAAAGCGTTGCCCGTCATAAACATCCACGGCACAATCTGTCACCACTACCATGCGTCCGTCACGCAACTGCAACATCTGTAATACACAGTTACTGCTCAACCCGTTCTGATGGGTGATTGTATAGAAACTCTTGTTCTCTTCGCCTGCCATCATGATGGCAGGGAAGAGTAGCAATGTCAGCAACGTGGCAGTGAAGTTTCTGAGGAGAGCGTGCGGCATGAATAGATGGTCTGCTTTAGGATTTGATGCAAAGAGGTGCCAGGAAGGAAAGTGGGTGTCTCCTTATTTCTTGTAAACTTTCTTTCCGTTTTGAATCAGTAAGCCCTTGTCTCCTTTTGCGGCAGGCTTTCCCCCAAGGTCATACCATTGGTGGGTGGACATCTGTGTCCCGACGGCTTTCACTTCTTCAATTTTTGTGGCCTCTTCAAAGTGGTCGCTAAGGTCTTTGGACAGCACTTCGGTGTCTGTCATGATAGCAGCCACCTCGTCGGCAGAGAGGGCATAGTTGTAGATGCGGAAGTCATCAATGTGACCGTTGAAATAAGGGTCGGCATTGAACATGGAGCGTCCGATGTAGCAAAGGGATGGAGCAATGTCGGAGGGCTTAATGGTGAACTCGTTGCTTTCGGCTATGTTTTCGCCATCTACATAGAGAATGGCCTGCACTTTTTCGCCGACGGGTTTCAGCGTCACAGCAATGTGGTGCCAGAGGGTGGTGCTGAGTTTCTTTCCGTTCGTCAGGATTTGTTCGTCCCCTCCATTCTTCATCACGAAGCGCATCTCATTGCCATTATTAGGCGTGTAAAACATGTATTGGTCGGTGCCATTGCCGAAATCGAAGATGCGTTGCCAGTTGGTCGTAGCACTTAGGCGCACCCAAGTGGCGATGGTCATCTCGTCTTGATGGGCTACTGCGTAGGGGAGCATGACGTATGACTTTCCATCCAGTTTGAGGCTCTTCTCGCCCGACTTCATCATGACGGTGGTGGATGAGTGGCTTTCTGTTCCGAAGAGAGAAGCTCCCAAGGTATTGGCTGAGTTGTCCTTTAAGTCGTTGTCGAACTGCCATTGCCCCACCAGAGCTTTCTCCTGCAGTGGTGCAGCCTCCAGCACTTCGGAGGGTTCTGAGCGGTTGTAATGCTCGTCAACCGCTTGCACTTTGTAAAGATAAGTCTCTCCGTTTAGAGCAGTGTTGTCGATGAAGGTTGTGGAGGTCACATTCCGTCCGATGGTGTTGTATTCAGCCACTTGACCTTCGTTGGCTGGTTTCTCTGCTCTGAGGATGGTGTAGGAAATCACGTCCTCGTCGGCTGGAGCCACCCAGTTCAGCTCCACGCTTCCGGCACGTTGCTTCGCTGCCAGATTGGTGGGTGCGGCTGGGGCAGTCAGTACAGTCAGAGCTGGAGTTTTGACATCAGTTGGTAAGAATCGCCACAAATATTTGTTTATTTCTGATGCCTTGGCATCGTCGGCTGGTGGAGTCTTGGAGGTGACGGATGTTCCGGCCGAGGTGCTGCTGCAATACAGATACTTGTTGGTCAGACGGTTGATGATGTAGAAGGCTCCGTCTTGTGCGTACTTGATGTACCACTGCTCTTCGTGGGGGTGATTCTCACCTGTGCCATACACAATGATGTTGCATCCAGAGGTGAAGATGCCAGCAATATTTCCCCAGTTCAGTTCCGAATTGAGGTGCATATTGGTGTTGCCTGCGTTGTCGATGAACCAGTAGGACACATCGCCGTCGGTATAACCAGGATAAACCTTCCACTGTTGGGTAGTGCCACTGCTCTTGCGTGCGTCGGAGGTGGCATTCCCGTTGTTCATGGTCAACAGTTTCTTACTGCTCAGGTTCAGAATTTGGTAGGTGCCATTCACTTCAAAGGGAGCCACGTCCTCGCCCCAGGTGATGTCGAACAAGCGTTCGGCATTGATTTGCGCTTTGCTTTGGTAGTCGCCTTTCTTGCCTCCGGGCACGTCATAGACCATCACTCGGGTGGGGCCATAGCCATTGAAGAAGACATCCTTCCCCTTGCTCACGTATGCGATGCTCGATGCTATGGCCTGTCGTTCACTGGATCCGAAATATCCATGCACTTCGCCCGTTTTTTCGTTGCGGTAAACTGCTCCGTCAGTCCATGCACTACGATTTTCGCCATATCCGATGCGGACACCGTCGTTGGAGTCGATGCAGAACTGTCCGCGAGCCTTCGAATCGAACCCCCACCAGATGCCTGTCTCCATGCCATAGTTCACACCAACGATGGCTTCGCCAACATTGTGCAGTTCGTCGGCAGTTGCCATCTTGCCGTCTGCTTTCACTTTGGCGAAGAAGTTTGCATAGTTGTCGAATGTGCCTGCCAGTTGGTGGGTGTTGCCTTCGTCGATGTAGTCAAGGCAATAGTTGTACCACTCCAGTGCGTAGTCGCAATTCAGCGTGTTGCCTGCGCACACTCGGATGCCGTCAAAGTAAGGGTCGGCCTTGATGAGACGGCATATTTCCTTCATGCTTGCCTTGCTGCCTTGTCCCCACCCGGTGTAATCTGGCTCGTTGAAGGGCGAGATGCTCACCACTTCCACACCGCACTCCTTGGCATACGCTACGCTTGCTTTGATGAGCTTATACCATGCTTCGGGTTTATTAAAGTAGATGCTTTGGTATTTTTCGTAATTGCCATTTTCTTTGTTCAGGGCATCTTCTTGGTCGTTGTTGATGGACACTTTGTTGCAACCTGTCTTTAGGATGTTTTGGCATCGGCTCTTCATGGCACTTTTCTGCTTGGCTGTGAGTTCGTAGGTGCCGTCGCCATTGTCTATCACCTCTGCTGTAGGTTGGAACGAGATGCGGCCAGTTTCAAAGTTCCCTTTGCCGATGTGGGCAATGCCGCGATAGACATTGAAGTCCCAATTCCACGCGGTGTCCATGCCCCACTTCACACGGTATTCATTACCTGTGTCCTTTACGTCGAAGACAATATCTACATCCGCTTTCTTCATGGCCTGCATATAGTCAGACCCTGTTTGTGCTTGAGTCATAGCGGCATGTAGTGCCACTATAGTAGTTAGTAAAATGGTTTTTTTCATATTGGTCTTGGTTTTGCGTTTTTCGTTGTTGTTGCATTATTGTGCTCGTTCGTCTAAGTAGGAGTCTTTGAAACCTAAAAAGTAGAGCACGCCATCTAACCCGATGGTATTGATACTTTGCTGAGCATTGGCCACCACGCGAGGCTTAGCATGGAAGGCGATGCCGAGACCTGCTTGGGAGAGCATAGGCAAGTCATTGGCTCCATCACCTACGGCGATAGTTTGTTGCAAATCCACCTTTTCCACCTGTGCGATGAGTTTCAACAGTTCGGCTTTCCTCTTTCCATCTACAATTTCTCCCACGTAATTGCCTGTCAGGTGGCCTGTTTCATCAATCTCCAACTCATTAGCATAAACATAGTCGATGCCATATTTCTTTTGGATATATTCACCGAAGAAGGTAAAACCACCAGAAAGGATAGCTATTTTGTAGCCATACTTCTTCAGCACATACATCAATCGATCCACTCCCTCTGTGAAAGGGAGATTTTCTGCAATGTCGCGCATCACACTTACGTCCAACCCCTTGAGCAACTTGCATCGCTGGGTGAAACTCTCCTTGAAATCTATCTCGCCTCGCATGGCACTGGCTGTGATGGCCGCCACTTGGTCATAAACTCCATGCTTTCTGGCCAGTTCGTCAATCACTTCTGTTTGGATGAGGGTGGAGTCCATGTCAAAGCAGATGAGGCGGCGCATACGGCGGTACATGTTGTCCGTCTGGAACGACCCGTCCACCTCTAACTCGCTCGACATACGGAGCAGTTCAGCATGCAGTGCTTCCTTGTCCTTTGGGGTGCCACGAACGGAGAACTGGATGCAAGCCCTTGTCTTCTCCTTAGGGTGAAGGATACTCGCCCGTCCTGACAAACGCTTAATGCCGTCGATATTCAGCCCTTGTTTCACAATCAGTTGACTTACAGCTTCAATTTGCCGGGCTGTCAGTTGGCGGCCTAATACGGTGAGAATATAGCGGTTCTTGCCTTGACGGCTCACCCACGCCTCGTATTCGTCCATTGTCACAGGGTGGAAGGTGATGTTCACTCCTAACTCGCTTGCCTTGAAGAGCAGTTCCTTCATTACATAGCCAGAGTTTTTTTCTGCCACGAGGATGAGGATACCTAACGAGAGGGTGGAGTGGATGTCTGCCTGTCCTATGTCTTGGATGTCCACGTCATATCGCGCCAGCACATCCATGATGCTGGCAGTTAGTCCAGGGCGGTCTTCGCCCGTAATGCGCAATAAAATCAGTTCTTCTGTCATTCGAATAGGTTTTTGTGGCAAATGTACACAAAATATTTGACTTTACGGTCTTCATGTCAGAAAAACTCAAGTTCGTTGCTTGATTTTATTGAAAACCTAAAGTTTCAACCAGCGTTCTGTCAGGTTGTCTTTCCTTCTTCTGATAGTTTCCGTATGTTGGAAAAAAGAAATAAGGCAGGGTTATTGTGCGATAACCCTGCCTTATTCTGTAATAATCCTCAATTTAGCATGAAGGCTTATTTTGCAATGATAAGGAAGTACTTCTTCTTTCCTTGCTGGATGAGGAGGTACTTGCCATCGAGGAGTTCGGACTTGGTGATGAACTGGTCGGGGGCATTGACTTTGTCTTTGTTCACGCTGACGCCACCGCCTTTGACGAGGGTCTTCACTTCGCCCTTGCTGGGGAACACTTGGGTGTGGTCAACCGTCAGGTCGGCAAGTTTCACACCTTCGCCTTCGAAGAGAGACTTTGCCACCTCAAAGTGGGGCACTCCAGCAAAGACATCGAGCAAGGTCTGCTCGTCGAGCTTCAGGAGGCTCTCCTTGGTCGATTTGCCGAAGAGGATGTTGGATGCCTCCACCGCTATGTCGTAGTCTTCCTTGGAGTGAACCATGATGGTCACTTCCTCTGCCAGTTTCTTCTGCAGCACACGGCGACCAGGGTCGGTCTTGTGTTCAGCAATGAGCGCTTCAATCTCTTCCTTCTCCAGCGAGGTGAAGATTTTGATGTAGCGTTCAGCGTCCTCGTCGGGCACGTTGAGCCAGAACTGGTAGAACTGGTAGGGCGAGGTGTAGCGGCGGTCGAGCCACACGTTGCCGCTTTCGGTTTTGCCAAACTTCTTTCCGTCGCTCTTGGTGACGAGCGGGCAGGTGAGGGCGAAGCACTCCTTGCCGTTCATGCGGCGAATGAGTTCGGAGCCTGTGGTGATGTTGCCCCATTGATCAGCTCCGCCCAGCTGAAGCTTACAGCCCTTGTGTTCGTTGAGGTAGTAAAAATCGTAACCCTGCAGGAGCTGGTAGGTGAACTCAGTGAAGGAAAGTCCGTCGCGCGCCTCGCCGTTGAGACGTTTCTGCACAGACTCCTTGGCCATCATGTAGTTGACGGTGATGTGCTTGCCAATGTCGCGCACAAAGTCCAGGAACTTGAAGTCCTTCATCCAGTCGTAGTTGTTCACCAGTTCTGCACGGTTGGGTGCATCGCTTTCAAAATCGAGGAAATGAGCCAGCTGAGCCTTGATGCAGGCCACGTTGTGGCGGAGGGTCTCTTCGTCCAGCAAGTTACGTTCAGTGCTCTTGCCCGAGGGGTCGCCAATCATGCCTGTAGCCCCACCGATGAGTGCGAGGGGTTTGTGGCCACAACGCTGGAAATGGCGCAGCATCATCACGCCGCAAAGGTGACCGATGTGGAGAGAATCGGCTGTAGGGTCGATGCCGAGGTATGCTGTTACCTGTTCTTTCTTGAGCAGTTCATCTGTACCTGGCATCATTTGGTGAATCATGCCTCGCCAAGTAAGTTCTTGTACGAAATCTTTCATGTTGTAGTTCTTTTTTTGAATTTTGGGTGCAAAGGTAGTGAATAAAATTGGAAAAAGTGTTATCTTTGCCCCGAAAATTAAAGAAGAACTGACTGTTATGTGGAAATGGTTTAGAAAGAAAGATGAGAAAGAGCGGAGACTCACTTCGCCTGACGAGTTGGGCGGGAGCATTCGTGTGACCTCCCCCTCGGTCTATTTGGTTTTGGGGACAATGGCTGTTTTGGCTATAGCGTTTATCATTTGGATTTTCTGCGGCAACGTGACAGAAAAGGTTATGCTGGAGGGAATCGTGTCGGCCGACCATCAGATGTTGGCATTTGTGGGTGCCGACCATCGCTACCAGTTAGCAAAAGGGGAGGAAGTGCAAGCTTGGCCTGCTGGCTTGCCTCGTGAACGAAACGGTTACATATCAGGCAAAGTGGTAGGAGTAGGTATGCAGGCTCTTTCGCGTGAAAAAGTGATGGAGCAATGCGGTGAACAAGTGACAGCGATTTTTCCTGAAGGAGATTTGGCTTACACGGTGGAGGTGGCACTTGACAGAGCGGAGGGGAATCCGACTGCCTATCGCTGGGCGTTTGAACAGCGTGATCGGGTGGACATTGCCCAAGGCATGTTCTGTCATGTGATGGTGATTTCGAAACGCCGCTCCATGTTTGCCTATATATTTGAGTATGTATATGACCAGCTGAATCAGCTGCGGTTGATGAAAGAGTAGGGCGTATGAAGAAGAGAGTACCTGTCATCATGCAGATGGAATCAACGGAGTGCGGAGCCGTTTCGTTGGGGATGGTGCTGGCCACATACGGAAGGTGGGTGCCGATGGAGAAGCTGAGGGTGGATTGCGGCATTTCCCGCGATGGTTCCAGCGCGCTCAACATTCTGAAAGCGGCTCGCTTGCAGGGAATGGTTGCCAAAGGAGGAAAGGTAGATGTTGACCACTTGCAGCAATTGCCTATGCCTTGTATTTTACACTGGGAATATAATCATTTTCTGGTGCTATGTGGTTGCAAGGGAAACTTTTTTTATGTGAATGACCCTGCGCGTGGGCGTGTGAAGATGTCGATGGATGAAATGCGCTTGGGCTACACAGGTATAGCCTTGCTGTTTGAACCAGGGGAGTCGTTTGTTAAGGAGGGTGCTCCGGCTTCGATTCTGCGTTTTGTTCAAGTCCGATTGGCACACGCAAAAGAGGCACTGTTCTTTTCGATGGTGTCGGGTTTGTTGCTGACGGTTGCCACCATTGCGCTACCCATCTTCTCGCAGGTGTTCTTCGATGTTATCCTTCCTGGTCAAGATCCCTCGTGGCAGTTGCCTTTCTTCTTGATGCTGGGTGCAGTCATTTTGTACAAGTTGATTATCGAATTGTTGCAAGGCACATATTCCAACCGCTTGATACTTCAGTTGGGGATTGATGCCAACAGCCATTTTCTTTGGCACTCGCTCCGATTGCCCATGCGTTTCTTCTCTCAGCGTTATGCTGGCAGCGTTGTTTCCCGAATGTTTGGTGCCGAGATGATTCCTAAGGCGTTGGTGCAGAACTTGGCACCTGTGCTGGTCAATGTGGTTTTGCTGATTGTCTATCTCGTCTTTATGCTGGTGTATAGTGCCCCCTTGTCGTTCATCGCCATCGGTGCTTCGCTGATTAATCTGCTCATGGTGCGGTTCATCACGGCCAAGCAGGTGAACCTGAGCCGCGTGTTGGAACGGGAGAAGGGTTCGTTGAGTGGTGTGACGATGAGTAGCATTCGTGGCATCGACACCATCAAGGCGGCTGGAGCGGAAGAAGGTTTTTTTGAGCGCTGGAAGCACCAGTATGTGCTCACTATGAATGCCCATATACGCAGTGCGGAGATGAACATGTATCTGAACACCATTCCTCAGATTGTCAGTTTCATTGCCAACAGCCTCATTATAGTGGTTGGTGCATATTATATAATAGAAGGGCATCTGACCATTGGTATGCTGATGGCTTTTCAAGGCTTTATGAGCAGTTACATGGAGCCTGTGGAAGGCCTGATTGGTTCTCTGCAAAGCATCCTCAATATGCGGGCGGAAATGGAGCGCATGGAGGATATCTATCGAACAGAACCCGATGTGGATTCTTCCATCAGCGATAATCGGGATGTGCAATTTGGCAAGCTGATGGGCAAGGTGGAGCTGCAACACGTCACGTTTGGCTATAGTCCTTTGGCAGCTCCTCTCATTGAAGACCTCTCGCTCACTATCGAACCCGGGAAAAGCGTGGCCTTTGTGGGAGGGTCTGGCTGTGGTAAGAGTACCCTCGCACGTTTGGTGTCGGGGCTTTACGACCCTTGGAGCGGCAGCATATTTTACGACGGGAAATTGCGCAAGGACATTAACCGGCAAGTGTTTGTGAATTCTTTGGCGGTGATTGACCAAGATGTGGTGCTCTTTGATGGAACCATAGCCGACAATGTGAAAATGTGGGACGAGTCGATTGAGGACTTCAGCATGATATTGGCCTGCAACGATGTGCAGATGCATGAAGAGATTGCTTCTCGTCCGAAGGCTTACGATTCAATTGTGACTGAGAACGGAAGGAACTTTTCAGGCGGTCAGCGGCAACGTCTTGAAATTGCTGCTGCGCTTGCCAAGGAACCTACGGTGCTCATTATGGACGAGGCGACGAGTGCATTAGATGCAGAAACAGAAGCAAAGGTGATGCGGTCAATCCGCAACCTGGGCATGTCGCTCATTGTGATAGCCCACCGACTGAGCACCATTCGCGATTGCGACGAAATCATTGTGCTGGACGAAGGAAAAGTGGTGGAAAGAGGTACCCACCAGCAGTTGATGGAAAAAGAAGGATATTATTATACGTTGATTCAAAATGCGTAGAAGGGAGGAACGGACACATGATATTTAATGAACAGTTGGAAAAAAGGGAAACCTACGATTTGCAGGCATTGGAAGCATCCAGGGCTGCATTGGACGAAATGGTCAATCAGCATCAGGATACGGATGAAAAAATGAAGCGTCTTTTGCTCCACAACAACTTTCATCGTCTTGACCGTAAATTCCCTGCACGCCCCTTGCACGCCAAGGACTTGCTGCGCTTTGGCATGGAGTCGGTGAATAGGGTGGATGTCTTCTATGTACTGCTTCTCGGCCTGGTAGTCACACTGATTGGCATGCTCACTCCTTACTTAGCCAAGCAGGTCTATGATGAAATCATTCCGTCGGGCACGTTGGAGGACTTACCTCCCGTTTTGGGCATTCTGATTGGTGCCAGCATTGGGGCGGTGATGTTTTCTCTCACCCGCGATTTGGTGCTGATGCGCATTCAGCAGAAGGTGGAGACTTCCCTGCAGGCAGCCATGATGGAGCGCACTTATGCAATGCCTCCCACCTTTTTTCGCCGCTACCCGTCGGGCGACATGAGTAATCGTGTGATGAGCATGACGTACCTCAGTCAGACGTTCACTCAGGGCATCGTCTCCAATCTGTTCACACTCCTCTTCTCATTCATCTATTTCTACCAGGTCATCTACTATGCCAAGGCACTCCTTCCCTATTGCCTCCTCGTCATGCTGGCCAACATCCTGTTCATGGTGTGGGAATACTGGATGCAGCGTCGAGAGGACAGCATGTACCTGCCTCGCCAGTCCACTTTGCAAGGACTGCTTTTCTCGATCTTTTCGGGTATTAAGAAAATCAAAACTTCTGGCAGTGAGGTGCGTGCCTTCAGCAAGTGGGCGAAAGCTTATAGAGACAGCCGTCCTTCGGCATATACAGATTTTTTGGGCCGTTTCTCGCAACCTGTCTCGGGCTTCATCTCTGTGGCAGGAATGGCACTCATCTATTATCAGACAGTGGAAAAGCAGGTGCCCTTGTCCGACTTCATGGCCTTTACGGTGGCATTCGGACTTGTTTCGGCTGGCTTCATGTCAATGACCTCCATTGTGCCCTCCATAGCTACAGCCCAGTCGCTCTATGCGCTGGTAAAGCCTGTGCTGGAGGAAGTGCCCGAAACATACGAAGAATCGCATCCCGTCACCTCGCTCAGTGGCAGTATTGAGGTGCATAACCTCTCTTTCCGATATGCCAAAGATACGCCCTTTGTGCTGAAGAACTTCAATCTGAAAATACGTCCGGGCGAATATGTGGGCATTGTGGGAAAGTCGGGGTGTGGAAAGAGCACCCTCATCCGTTTGCTGCTTGGGTTCGACAAGGCAGAAAGCGGCTCCATTTTTTATGATTCCTACAACATGGAAAAAGTAAACAAACGTGCCTTGCGCCAACGGGTGGGCACCTGTGTGCAGGATGGCGAACTTTTCAGTGGCAGCATCCTGAGCAACATCACCATCACGGCTCCGTGGGCTACAGAGGAGGATGCTTGGGAGGCCGTACGTCTGGCCGCGTTGGATAAAGACATAGAGAAGATGCCCATGAAGATGCAGACGGTGCTTTCGGAAGGTGGAAGCAACATCAGCGGCGGACAGCGACAACGACTTCTCATTGCACGGGCATTGGTCAACAAACCCTCCATCCTCTTCTTCGACGAGGCAACCAGTGCCCTGGACAACATCAACCAGAAAATTGTGTCAGACAATTTGAGCACCCTCAAGTGTACGCGCATCTGTGTGGCTCATCGCCTGAGCACCATCATGCATTGCGACCGCATCGTTGTGATTGACGGGGGCAAGGTGGCCGAAGAGGGTACGTATCAAGAACTGATAGAAAAGAAAGCACTTTTCTACCAGCTGGTCAAGCAGCAGCAACTTTGATGGAGAAAAAGAAGAGAGGGAGCATCAGCCCCCTCTCTTTTGTGTGTAGCCCATAACGCTGAGTGGAGCATTGTCTTGCTCTTTGTGTGTCAAATTAGAAGGTAAAGGTCCTCGATGTCATAGACCTCGGGCAAATCGTGGTCGTCCACCAAGACAACTGGCGTAGCGTTAATGCCCGTGCGAGCAATAAACTCGTCAAGTTGTTGGGGAGTCATTCTCGACAACTTGATGTGCTCAAAGAGGAAGAAATCCTTCAAGTGGTCTGTTGCGTTACTGAATTGCAAATATTTGTGGGTGCAATGAGGACAATTATCGCTGCTCACCAACGTGATGCTAAATTCCGCATTCTTGTTTCCGCTCTTTAAATAGATGTCACGCTCTTCGATGATGCGGTGTGGGCTATGGCGGATGGCAGCTCTGAAGATGGCACGCCGATTGCAAAAAGCATGGTAATCATCGGCCTTTTGTTCCGCTTTTACCTTCTCTCTCATGCTATTCACCAACAAATGTGTCGCCAACACGCACAACACCGTCAGCCATGCCGAATTGAATAATTTATCAGGTAAATAGGGCATTTCGAGCAGAAAACAACTCACTATCCCTTGCAGCACCAGCACTGCGACCACCAGCAAACAAAGCGAGCACCATTGTTTCGATTTCCATTGTGTCAAGATGCTCCACGGGCAGAACAGCAATGCCGCCATGCTGATGAGGACTGATGAAGCCACCCCGTCTTCAAGGAGGGAAATTGTCAGAATTTGTCCTCCGAAATACCCCAGCCCCACTTCGCTCAGGGGAAGGATGCCAAACAATTTGCCATCCTCCTTTTTCGCTTGATTGCATTTTCCGTCGCCCAGTAAGTGGCAGAGCCGGTCTCCTATTCGACTTTCCCCCTTCACCTCTTTCTCTGCCAGAAGTGCGCTCACAGCGAACCCTGCGGATGCCAATAGTCCCATCAGGATGGGGGCGACGATTTCCCAAGCGTTTAAGTCGGGATAATTGTTAATTGCATCAAAGCCGATTTGAATCAGAAATCCCCATACGAGTATCACTCCCAGTATGAAAAAGAATCCCCTCCACTCCCAATTTGTTTCGTTGCCGTAATCTGAATCGTAATCATAGTTTGGCGCACTTTGGGGGAACTCTTTGTCGGTGGGGACCAGAGCGTAGCCATCCCACACCTCGCGCAGCGTCTCCATGTCCATGCGCTTTTTCCTTCCTCTTTCCATGTAGGTGAGGAACTGCTCTGTGCATTCTGTGGCCACAAGGAAATCGTCCTTCACGTGCAGAATGCAGGGGAAGGATAATCCCCTTGCCTCACCGCTTTTCATACGCACTCCTTGGGTTTTAATCCCCATGGAGGTGAGCATTTGTTTCAATCCCAACAAACTGTCTCGGTTGGGATTAACACGAAAAAGTTTGTCAGCAAACAGGTCAGTGTATTCCACTCCTGCTGCTGACAAAAAGTCTTTTAAGATACGGCTCACAGCGATTCCTCTTTAAAGCGTTCAATACAAGTTGTGATGCACTTGCGCCTGTAAATCTCTGCCACATTGGCAAGGCGCTTCTCGCAGTCGGCCTTGCAGCGTTCCAACTCATCCATGTTATCGCGGTTAGCCCCCGTCACTTTGGCCAATTCTTCATCGTTGAGCATGTCGAACTGCATCTTTTCCTGTCCCATAGTGCAGCCTTTTTATCTGTACATTTGTACATCCCTTCCTGAAATACATTTGGCCATACATTGCGCATATACGGCAGGCGCAAGTTTCTGATGGCGAGCGCACACTGATTCGCATTCCGAACGTGAGCGTTTTGCCGTACCGCCAGTCACGTCAGCCAACTCCTCGTCCGAGAGCGGCTGCATCAGTAAATCTTTGTTCGTTGTCATAAAAGTTAAAAAATTAAGAGTTAAGAATGAAGAGTTAAGGACCTTTGGCTCGCCGTCAGGCAATCTTTGGCTCAGCGTCAGCCAACCTTTAGCTCGTCGTCAGGCAATTAGTCTTTCTCTTGTTATTTATGGCCACAAATGTAGGAAGAAAAACGGAACTTCTCAAAAAAACAGAAACAAAAAATCATTTTCCCCTCTTTTTTTCGTTCTTTTTCAGAAATTTTCACTAAATTCGCCCCCCTAAAATAAAATATACGTGATTATGAAGTCAACAATTGTACGCACATGGCTCTGCCTCTCGGCCCTCTTCCTTTCTTCTTTGGCAGGCACAGCCCAAACAAACAACACCGCTGTAAAGAAAAATGTGACGAAAGCTAAAAGCATCGTCGAAAGAATCGCTCGCAGCAAGTTCGACAGCACATACGTGGCCCTGCCCCGCTACCAATGGATGGTGTTTGCCAGCGGCAATGGCAATTACAGCAAATACCACCTGCGTGTGCCCATGCCCGACATGATTGACATGTGGGAGGCGGAAGATATTGCTGCGCACCCCACTCTTGGCGACATGGACGTTTACACCCACGACATGGACTTGCACAGCGGCACTCAGTCGGTGTCGCTCGGCATTGCCTATCGCACCCTGCGGCTCAAGTACTCCTTCAACGTGAGCAAAGGCAATGACCGCCAAATTTCCTTCGAATCGTTGGGCTCGCGTTTCGGATTCATGTTCGACTACCGCCAAACCAAAAAGATGAAGGGCGACATGTATGATGCCAATGAAGGGTTCAATGCGCTCTTGGACAACATTGACCTCTCCTCTGCCGATGTCATCAAGGCAGGCACATCGCCGGTTGATCAAAACCGCAACGACTACACCCTCCTCCACCTGCAAGGACACTATGTGTTCAACTACAAGCACTTCTCCTATTCTGCTGGGCGAT
>Ga0326511_10002778_pt1 | contig 14121 bp, 11 predicted proteins | sample 0_2496_0518_D_FD_203701 | JGI IMG/M metagenome (GOLD analysis project Ga0326511, IMG submission 203701) | Bovine rumen microbial communities from UC Davis, California, United States - 0_2496_0518 | ecosystem: Host-associated > Mammals > Digestive system > Stomach > Rumen | place: USA... | reverse complement strand
GATAAATTAGAACTTCTTCATTGCATCTTCCTTCGTGGTTTTCAAGATGGGCACGGAGTCCTTGATCCGTGGCTAACTCCGCATACTCGGGGGTTTACCCCAAGCGATCTTGGCCGTGCATGGGTGCATGCCCCGTCTCGACCGGAATCCGTTCGCCCCTGCGGTGGGCGTTCTGCTCGCGAGCAAAATCAAAGAAGCGGAGTCAACGGGCGGCAGGCGCAGTGCCCGCGTACCCTCGTCCGCTTTGCCATGTCGCCGTCACCAGCACGGTCATACCCGCGCCGACTTTCGAGGGTCATGGCACCCCCGCACGCGTACCCGCGTGTAAAGTCAGACTCGGCTTTCTTCTGCGTGCACGAACACACAAGAGCACGCAAGGAGCGAAAGCCGCAAAGCCCTCAGACATTGGACCCGAAAGGATAGAAAAGTCCAGGTCCGGAAATCGAAGTCCCCCTGTTTGTCAAGCAGGCACGGGGGTCTCCTGCACAGCCAGGCGGTCTCGGCGACCGGTCATGGGTAGGCAACCGGATTGATCGCTACGCCTGGCCTAAGACGCTTGCGGCCTTCGCGATCCCAAGGATCGTGCCAAAGACCGCAATCTGCTCGAGGGCTGTAATGAGTTCCTTCACTCATCCACCTCCTCGTCGCTGAACAACTCATGCCAGCAGGCATCACAGATGCCTGTCAGCACGAACAGTTCCCGGTCCCCCGGGGACCAGGTAGGGAGTACGTCCTGGACGTGTTCGCCCTTCATTAGGCGGTCCATCTGCTCCCGGGTCACGGGAGCAGACGTGTAGAGTTTCAGACATTTGCGGCAGACGACTTGGATTCTCACGTCCTCGCCGTCTGCCACCATGTGCTGGTTCCCGCAAAAGTTCATTTTGCCTCCTTCGCGTCCGCCGCCCACGCCTTCGCGTCGGCGACGAACATCCCATAGGGTTGCCGTGTGAGACGGTAGGTGAAGTTCGCCCTCGCCTTCTCGAGCGAGGGCGCCATCGTGGCGATCGTGTCACCCGACGGGTCTTTCAATACGAACTTTTTCATGGTGTGTTCCTTTCTGAGGCTTGGTGTGTTCGCTCCCCGGGGGTGCCTCGGGGCCCTCGGGGAGCGGTGTTAAATCAAAGTGGACGGGTTCCGTAGTTTCCAGCCTACGGATAGTCGGAACCCGTCCAGGTGGCGGGGCCATACCACGGTATTGTGCCACCACTTTCCCGTGTGCTCCCCCCGGTTGACAGCCGGCAAGTTCGGCGCAGGGCCCGGCAGGGCCTCGGCGCACGAAATTTCAGTGGACGCGTCCACCTGCGCGCAACAGCCCTCCCGAACACAGCCGGGCTATCTACGAGGGCGGGCCACCCCCTTCCGTGCGACCTGGTTTATCGCCAAGCACGGGATCTGCGCCGGCATCTCAGCCGGGGCTTCCGCAGAGTTGCTCTGCACTTCTGCGGAAGCCTATGGAATCGAGTCCCCGTTACGGTATTGCCAGGTCGGCGTGCTGCTCCATCGTGCCGGGATCGAAATTCTCCACTCCGTGGAGCATCAGCTCCACGGGGTCGAATGCGCGCCAGAGTCCACCTACGCGTGCCAGCACCAGCGGGTCCGGGTCGTATCCCCACGGGTCGTACTCCCATGGATCGGTTTCCTGCGCGGTTTTGCCCCGGAGCATTTCCGACGCTGCTGTTTCGAGGGAATCCGCCTTTCGGCGCATGGCTTCTGCGAGTTTGCGGAACCGTTTCGCCTTGGCGAGGAGCGTCTCCGCCTTGGCTGTGGTTTCAGCTTCGCAGGCTTCGTACGCATCGGACCTGTCGTCCTCGTCTCCGAAGACTTTTATTCCGTGTTCGGTTGCAGTGATCGTCATAGGTCCCTCCTTTCGTAAGCCTTTGAAAAGTCAATAAGTTGTTGACAACTCTAAAATCTCGAAAACCGCGGTGCGCTATTTTCTCTCAGAGCGCAAAATGCGGAATACCCCTGAAAACATTGGTCGAAATGGATGCCTTGGGGTGCTGGAATCCATTTAGTCAAAACGACGCGAAACTCTTTATATACATATATTATATATTATATATTATATAATATATTTTTCTTGTGATGAGTATATTAGAAATTCTAAATAGAAAATGCCCATTTACACACAGGCGTTTCGGCAGCGATAACTACCGTAAACCTAAGCTACTCATCGCAAAACATGTACATAAAGGGGAGCTTGGGGCGCTGACCAACTTAGCGCACCGTTTCACACAAACTCTATAACTTCACAAAAATGCGGGCGCGCCCGCGTTTTTGCGCAGTTATCGAGGTACATCACCGTGTACGGTGATATTGAGGTAACCAAGGTCCCCGAAGGAGCCCTCGGGAGCCCCCGGAACACCTCAAACGAGGCGTCCCGAGGGGTCCTTTGGGGGCCTTGCTACCGGTACCACAGTTGCCCCACTCTGCGATTCTTCCTGCGGGCTTGTGACCGCCATCGGCTGCATTAGGGCCCCCGCTGCAGATGCGGGGTACAAATTGTTCTCGGGGCGGGTGACTGGCCCGCTACGGAAGGTTGGCTCCTTCATACCGAGGGTCTCCGCTCTCGCTGCGCGGTCCCTTCACCACTGTTGCAAAAGTCACTTCGCAACAGATCCCAGCTGTCTACCAGTCAAGGCAGACGACGTCCGTTCGGCTGAAACCGCGCCGCCCCGGGTGGGGCGGCGCGGCTCGGGCTATTTGGCGGCCACGAGACCGTCTAGGGTCTCGGTCACCTTGTCCTCGGCTCGGACCAGCCGAAGGACCCTCACGGGGACGGCCGTCCCCGTGGTCCCGTCGCCGCGGGTGAACTCCTTGGGTTCACCCACGGCCTCCACCTCGGCCTCGACGAGGCCGAGGTGGACGAAGGCGTTGCCATTGCTGGCAACGCCTTCGGAGACCTTCAGGGATTTGAGGGCACCAGCCACGGCCGCAAGGCCGAGGCTGGTGAACTCCGCGGTGCCGAAAGGCGCCGCGAGCTTGCCCGCCCAGAAGTGGCGGGCCGGAAGGCCCGCCTTCGGGTCGGCCGGCAGGTCGACCCGGAACAGCGTGAGGGACTGTGGAATGAGGGTGTTGGTGTTCATGGTTTGACTCCTTGACTTTAGCGACGGGTTCATTCCCGCCGCAGTGTTTCCGTTGGTTATTCCCCCACCGGATGGGAGCGAGAACTCCTGTTCCCGCAGAGTTTCCGTTGGCTATATGGGCTACCAGGTGGGCTGGGGGCGCGGGGGCCGCTTCGGAAGTACTGACGATAGCGGCCCCCGCGGAAACCTGTTGGGACTGGGGGTTACATACTATATACCCGGGTGAGCGGGCCCCGCCGCCTTGACAACAAAAGTCGGAGATGCTATTATACCCGTGTCTACGAAATTCACAAGGAGGCCCCCTATGTCAGCCTTTGCATCCGCAGCCAGCCAGGCGTTCCGAGACCCGTCCTCGGCGACCGGCTTCGTCTACAAGTGCCCCTCCATGCGCGGGTTCGTCCGCTTCCTGCCGCTGGCCCTGACCGGCGTCACGCGCGACTCGGTCGGCGGCACAGCCCCGCAGTCCCCGGCCCCCGGCTACGTCTGGGAGGACACGGAGACCGGCACGCTCAACGTCTACACCGGCACGGCGTGGGCCCCCGTGATCCGCGCGCTCCAGGTCTCGTTCTGCGAGAACGCGGCGTGGCCGGGCGGCGACGACAGCGCGTCGACCTACGCGTTCCAGGGCGTGTTCGCCGGGGCGTCCGAGTACGACGGGTCGTATTTCTGGCGTCCGCCCTCGGCTCCGCTGTCCCTCGATGGGCAGCTGTTCGACCTCCTGTGCCGGGACACCGGGTGGGAGGCGGTGGAGGACCAGGCCGCCGATCCGGCCCACGCGCCCGACTACCGCTGGTAATCCGGAGGGGAGGCTCCCATGGCGACCTACGACTCCGGCGGCGTGCCAGTCGCGGACCAGGCGAAGGCCTGGGTGGACGCGGTGAACTCCGGGACCGGCCCGTCCGGAGGCTGGCGCCTGCAGTTCATCCGCATGCGTACGCGCCGGCATTTCGGGAAGCCACTGTGCGGGGACGACCCCTCCACGGTACCGCCGCCCGACCCGTCCGTCACCGACGCCAACGGGGAGCCAGTCGCGTCCGTCCGGTCCGACCCGGGCGAGTGCCCCGAGGCGCCCGTCCGCATTCGCAGGTTTGTGTCGGGCTGCCCGTGGGCGCTCGTCGACCAGGCCGTCCGCTACCTCCACCGCATAGCCCCGTACCGTGGCATCGTCTACAACGGCGTCCGGCTCGACGGCGCCTACCGCCCGACCGTGACGCAGTGGGTGCGTGATGAGCAGTCGCAGTCCCCTGGAGAGCGGGGGAGCCTTGGTACCTACACGCTCATCCAGGACCTCGTGGAGATCACGTGCTGCGGGGATAAGGAGACACTCTGGACGGGTTCCTCGTGCCAGTCCACGGAGGAGACCACGTACGTCTGGGACGCCGATTCCGTCGAGCCGCTCCCGGTCTCCTGTGAGCAGGGCGTCACGTACTCGCTGCGCGCCGTGCAGCGCGACGAGGACGGCAACTTCAGTTACCAGCTCGTGAAGACCGTCGCGAGGACTGTGGCCTGGGGTCCAGTTGACGTCTCGTGCCAGGGCCTCGAGAAGGTCGTCGAGTGGGGCTGGAGGAACCTGTACGGCGACCCCGACTCGGGGTTCGAGTCGCACGGATGCGGGGAGGCCCCGCCCTACGCGGGGGTCGACGTTCCGAAGTGCAGCTCGACCCCCGCGCCCGGTGTGAGGATCGAGTCGCAGTGGCAGATGAACCCGGACTGCACGTGGGATGTCCGCGTGCGCAAGCGCACGGCGGAGCCCGGGACCGGCGAGTGGGACGATGGCATGTCGTGCCGACCTTCGCACCACGTCGTGTACCGCAACAGCCTCGACGTCCCGGCCGTCGCGCCACCGGCCGTGGGCGAGCGCGTGTCCGCCGGGTTCCGACTCAACGACGACCTGACGTGGGACGGCGAGGAGGCGAGGACCGAAGCGCCGCCCCCGGAGTCCTGGTCGTGGGTGGACGGCTCCGCGTGCCGCCGGCGCCGCACGACGGTGCTGGACGACTGGAGGTCGCGCCCCGACGTCCCCGCCGTCGGGGAGGGGGAGACGCTCGACGCGTCCCTCTCCCGCAACGAGGACTGCACGTGGAACGCGCGGTTCTCCGTCACGGAGGCCCCGGACCCGGACCACATGCAGTGGGAGGAGGGATCGGAGTGCCAGCCCACGACGTCCCACAGGTACGTCAACCAGAAGTCCTACGAGGGGCTCATCCCGCCGCCGGCCAGGGGCCAGCGCGTGAACGGCGACGTCAACCGCAACCCCGACTGCACGTACGACGTCAGGTACAGCGTCACGGACGCATACAACGGCGACGACGTGACGTGGGACGACGGGACGGGATGCCAGGTCAGGCACCACACGCTCTGGATCGACAGGGCCGAGAAGCCCGTGGTGGGGCCGGCCGCACCCGGCGAGACCGTGTCGGCGTCCCTCCGGTTCGACCCGTCCAGCTGCACGTGGTCGGGCGAGAAGGTCGTAACCGAGGCGGCGCGGGCCGACCACATGCAGTGGGAGGAGGGATCTGAGTGCCAGCCCACGACGTCCCACAGGTACGTGAGCCAGCCGTCCTATGAGGGGCTCATCCCGCCTCCGGCCAGGGGCCAGCGCGTGAACGGCGACGTTAACCGCAACCCCGACTGCACGTACGACGTCAGGTACAGCGTCACGGACGCATACAACGGTGACGACGTGACGTGGGACGACGGGACGGAGTGCCAGGCCCGGCACCACACGCTCTGGATCGACAGGAGGGAGAAGCCGGAGATCGGGACGGTCGGGAAGGGGCAGACCGTTTCGGCGTCCCTCCGGTTCGACCCGGCCAGCTGCACGTGGTCCGGCGAGCGCGTCGTGGCGGACCCCATGCCGCCGGACACCATGGAGTGGCAGGAGGGCTCGTGCCTGAGGCCGACGACCACGGTGCACGGCGTGTCGCAGACGGCCAAGCCGACGATCCCGGCGCCGGGGGAGGGCCGGTCCGTCAGCGCGAGCGTGCACCGCAACTCAGACTGCACGTATGACTACCAGTACAGCACGAGCACCGCCGTCCCCAAGACCACCGGGTGGATCACGTGGGACTCGGAGACCAAGACCGAGCGCGGCGTAATGAAGTACCACCACGGGTACTACGGGTTCTTCAACCAGACCGCCGTCCCACGCCCCACGCGGGGGTCCAACGTCCACATCTCGTCCCGCCTCAACGAGTTCTGCCTGTTCGACGGCGAGATGACGTACTCGGACCTGTACGCGTGGACGTCCGGCGGAGGTGGGGAGTCGGGGAGCCGCTCGAGGACCCGGTTCTCGTACGTGGGCACGGACAGCGCCAACAGCGACAAGACGAGGAAGCCGGTGATCAGGTCCGTCCTGTGGAAGGTCACGGAGATCCGCGTGTTCAAGGGCGAGGGGACGGAGGCCTCCATGGTCGAGTTCATCCTCGACGGCGGTGTGCCGGCCGGCAGCGCCAACGGGTGGGTGGTGCTCCGGAAGGTCACGGACCTGTCCGTCGACGTACATCAGAACGGCGGCAGGCCGAACCTCCCCGGCGCGGTCATCGAGTCGGATATACCGAAGGACGTCGAGACGGAGATACAGCAGCTCGTGGGAGGGCAGTAGCAGATGGACGCCGGGATATCGTTCAATGGACTGGAGCACCTGCAGCTGACGGGTGCGTACGGCGGGGACGCGGGGTCCGGCGGCCCCTGCTCCGACTTCCCGGAGGCGCCGCCCCGGCAGGCGACGGACCGGCCAGGGCTGTACTCCATGCAGGCGTTCCACCTCTACTGGGACTTCGACGCGGGCAGGTACGGCATGAGGGACCCGCTCGTCGTCGCGCCCGACGGGTCGCAGGTGTCGTGCGCGGCGCTCAGCGGCCTGGACTACGGGACCAGGTACTACTGCGTCGTCACGCTGGACGACGGGGTCTACTCGGCCCGGGTGGCGTCGGAGGAGGACGCGGGCGGGTTCAACGCCGACGACTACGACGGGCTGTGGAAGGTCCTCCTGTTCAAGGTGCCCCCGGAGGACTATCTCGAGGCCCTGGATGACGACGAGTCCGGGTTCCAGTTCCACGCGGGCGCCATCGTCCTCGGAGGAGGCGGTGGCGAGGGTGGATGCCACTGGAAGGACCCCGATGACGAGGACGAGTCGTCCGGGGGTTCCGGCGAGGGGACCTACTGATGGCGTTCAGGATCAACATCGAGCGCAGCTTCGAGTGGCCGCGGAGGCTCGCGAGGCCCCTTGACGTAGACGGGGCGTTCCGGAGGGCCTCGTGCCTGGCCGCCGCCCGCGTGTGCGAGCTCCGGCGGGGGTACGACCCAGGCGGAGACTACATTGCGATCGCCGCGCAGGGGGCGAGCCTCACGTCCCTGGACTCCCACCGGGCAATGTTCGGGTGCTTCCTGTGGGACGGCGGTACCGAGGATACCAGCTACATAATGGCGGTGGACTCCTTTAAAATATGGGCCACGCCGGGGCGGGACGTGTTCCGGAGCGTCCCGTCTCGGGCGGGCAAGTGGGTGTCGGTGGCGGGGCTTTCGCCCGACGAGAGGCGGGAGGCCTTTGCGGCCGCCGGGCTTCCGTCGTACTGCCTCGCATCCTGGTTCCCGTACCGCGTCTGGTGGCGGGCATTCAACCGCGCCGTGTACGACCTGACGGAGGACATCGAGTACGACGGCAGCCTGTGGCTGTACAGGGACTGGCCGCCGTTCTCACTGAGGTACGGGTACCGCGTCCTGCCGCTGTGTCTCTCGCGTACGCCCGCCGGAGACGCGGCCCTCGGCCCAGACGCCCTGTGCGTGGACTGGACGCCAACGGACGATGCCGCGTCGCTGGAGGTCGTGCCGGGAGGCGTGCACTGGCTCATGACGCCGGGCGACGTCGACTTCTGGACCGGATGGTTCGGGGACGACCCGCGGGACTCGCCCCACGGCGGGCTGCGCGCACTGTGGACGCAGTTTGCGAACGAAGTCGGCTTCCTCTCGTTTGCCCAGGGGGCCTCGATGCCCGCGTCCCCCAGGTTCCGGGACGGGTACGCGTCGTGGTGGCACGGCCGCACGGAGCCCAGGTTCTGGAGTGGCGACTACGGCCCGCTGCTGCAGCTCGGGTCGGACTGGATGGGGCTGGACACGTCGTGGAGGGACGAGTTCCCATACCACGGACTGGCGTCGCAGGTGGCGGTGCTCGACTACCTGGAGACGTGCAACGTCGGGTTCGCCGTGTGGAGCGCGGACGACGAGGGCCTTAGGTCCATCAGCCACTGGGTGCGTTCGTTCCACAAGAGCATGATGTCCGAGGTCGTGCTCGACGAGGCCCCGTCCGAGGGGGCCCCCGTGACGGTTACGCCGGGCACGTGGACGACGGAGACCAGCGAGAACCACACCGAGTCGGACAGGTTCCCGGAGGCCTCCCGGAGCTGCACGGTGAACGGAGGCGTGTCCGCGGAGGCCTCCGTGACGGCGTATATCGGCTGGACCGTGCGCGTCCTGGCGAAGTACGCATCCGGCGGGGCCGCCCAGTGGTCCGCCCAGGGGGACTCGGCCAACATCCTGGAGGAGTACGCGCGCCAGGGACCGGCGGTTCTCGCCAACCGCCTCAACCAGATGTGGAGCGGGGCGGGGGCCAGGTACGTCGTGCGCTTCCTGTTCGGGTCGTCGTACACGGGCGTCTGGCCGGGGAACACCATCCTGCCGGGGCGCACACCGCTGCCTCTGTACTGGATCGGCGAACTGACCCCGAGGGAGGGGTCGTTCCCGTTTGCCGGGCAGGATCCGCTCGGCCAGGTCGGCGAGGCCGCCAGGGTCTACGTGTTCATCAAGACCTCCAACAGGTCGGCCATACTGAAGGTCGCAGGCGGCCCGGACGATCCGGATGAATACGGTATCCTGGAGGCGGAGCTGGACGCCCTGGGCTGTCCGAGCTACGACGACCCGGACGACCTCCCCGGTCCCGGGCCGGATCCCGCCTACGCGGAGGTGCATCCGCTTGTGAACCCCTTTTCCGTGGAGCAGACGGACGAGCGCATAAACCTGTGGGGGACCTTCTTGGTGCCGATGTTCATAGTGAAGTTCGACGGGCGCAAGGTGTTCCCACCGGATGGGGACGTCCCGCCGGGGTCTGCCTCCAGGGAGTTCGGGGACGTGACCATCGGGGACGTCACGGCGTCGCCCTACGCCCCGTACACCGACCCGAACGACTACAGCGAAGTGGAGTGCAGCAGCCAGACGAGGGTCGAGGCACTCCGCGCGATCCGGTTCCTGAAGTACCCGAGGAACGTCATATACCCGCGTTAGGAGACTATGGCCGAGACCTACAAGAAACTCTACGGCTGGGAATGGCCGATCGACATGACGGATGACAACATCCGCCTGACGATCGGCAAGAAGTGGCGCGAGTACAAGGAGGAGTTCGGCTTCGAGTTCAAGGACCCCTGGGTCCCCATGCTCGACGCCGCGCGCCACCTCTTCGGGGACTACCTGAAGGTGAGCGAGTGGACCGAGCAGCACTTCCACGACTGGGTGATGGAGCAGATGGTGGTGACCATCGGCTGTGCTTCGAGTGGAAAATCGAACGACACGGGTGCTCTCTTCGTCCTCGACTGGGCCAACGACCCTTACGACACGATCATCCTCGTCGGCTCGACGACGCGCGACGCGCTGAGGCTGCGCACGTGGGAGTCCGTCGAACGCTACTTCAAGGTCCTGCAGAACGGCCCCATGGCCGTCCCCGGTAAGCTCGTCCCGACGGGCTGCCGTATCGTGAACGACCGCGACTTCTCAGACGACCCCGCCGCGCAGGGCGGCAAGGCCGGCATCCACGGCGTCGCCCTCAATGAGGGTGGCAAGCTGCAGGGTGCGCACCTCCCGTACGTCCGCCTCGCCGTTGATGAGCTCGCGACTATCTACAATCACGAGGACATCAAGACGACGATCGAGAACCTGCAGATCGCCAAGGACTTCAAGTTCGTCGGACTCGCCAACCCGGAGACGTGGTCCGACCCGTCCTGCCAGTATATCATCCCCGAGGGCGGGGTGGACTCCGTGAACGTGGACACGGGGTCGTGGAGGTCCACCTTCGGGTGCTTCGTTCGTCACCACGACGGCATGAAGTCCCCGTGCGTCCTCCACCCCGAGCTCGTGAGGGACTTCCCGTTCCTGACGCAGCAGAGGCACATCGAGGCCGCGCTCAAGCGCGCGGGCGGCAACGCGGGCGCGCCCCGGTTCTGGAAGATGGTGCGTGGGTTCCCGATGCCCGCGGGGACGGGCGCGCAGACCGTGCTCGACGAGGCCATCGCCATCCGCAATAAGGTGACGGAGCTGGCCCCGCCCTTCGATCCCGCCACGTGGCTCGGGACCGCGGAGGGTGTCGACCCCGCGTGGACCGAGGGCGGCGACGGTGCGTGCCGCGCGAGGTGCTACCTCCGCGTCGACATGTACGGACGGCCCTACCTCGACTTCACGAACGGGGTCGTGAAGTTGAAGATCGACTCCACCATAATCCGGGAGCACCCCGCGCTCGAGCAGATGAGGAAGCAGGTCGTGGACTCCCGCAGGGAGCCGTACGCGGCGAGGTATCGGGAGATGGCCGTCGACGCGTCGGGCAATCAGGCCCTCGCCAATGAGCTCGTCATCTATGCGGCTGCCTACGACATCATGCAGGTGAACTCGTCGAAGCGCGCGTCCGAGGCGCCCCTGCGCGCGTTCGACACGAACAAGACACTGGACAACATCTACGATCGCGGCACCGAGGCGTGGTGCGTCCTCGCCGAGTTCTGCAGGTCCGGGCAGGTGAAGGGCCTCCCGCAGGACGTGGTGCAGGCCCTTACCACGAGGAGGTTCGCGACCAAGATGGTGCGCGACGCCTCGGGCGCGAAGGTCCCCGGTGCCGTCCAGAACCCCCTCCGGCTCGAGTCGAAGGAGGAGTTCAAGCCACGCTATGGGAGGTCCCCCGACGAGGCGGACGCGTGCGCGCTCGCGGCGCTCGCCGTGAAGGAGCGGCTTGGGCTCCTGCCGTTCGCATACGCCGTCCCGCGGCGGCAGGACGTTCAGGCCCCGAACCCGTTCGACTCGGCCACGCCACCTCCCCGGCCCCCGGACGACGACTACGAGGCGGAGTTCGACGACACGGACGAGTTTTTCGACGGCGAGGTTTGACTTGGCCCGCGGGCCTGTGCTATAATGTCGTGCGAAACGGAGGATGCCATGGACTACAACTGTTCCGGACCGGTATTTGACAGCCTGGTCAACCCCTATTCCGGCGACCCGCTGAGGGCCAAGATGTTCGTCGTCGGAGGACGCACGCTGTTCTCCGCCCCGTCCGCGTACTCCACGGCGGACAGGTTCCCGACGGCCGTCGACGCGTACCGCGCGTGGAACCGCGTGAACGGGGTGGAGGGCCTGAAGGACGGGATGCCGATCGTGTGCGCCTACACCGGCGAGGCACTGAACCTGCGGCACGACGAGGACGGGTGGTACTACGACGGCGGGTTCGACCCGCACGTCCTCCTGCCGCGGCAGAAGTTCCTCCACTTCGCGACAATGCGTGCTGGCAGGACGGAGGTGCCGGCGGAGGAGCCCGGGCGCGTCGACATGCCCGCGCGTGTCGGAAAGCCGACGGAGAACATGAAGCGCCACGCGGACGAGAACAGGACGGAGCTGCACGACGACACGGTCAAGGCCGCGGAGGACATCATGACGAAGTACCGCGACGTCCTCGAGCCCGGCCCGGCCAAGGTCAGCATGCACGTCCCCGGCAAGAGGAGGCGCAGATGAGCAGGTTTCCCGTGTTCTTCAGGGACGTGAACTTCCTCCCCCCGGGAGGGCTGTTCTTCTACGAGCGCGACGGCGAGCGGGTGACCGGCCGCACGTTCCTCGAGATCGCCCCCAAGGTCAAGGCCATCCTCGCGAGACACGGGATCGCCACCTCCGTCGAGGCGGAGATCGCCGACTACATGTGCGCGCGCATGCCCGATCCGGGGCGCTACTGCCGCGGCGCGTCCGTCGCGGTGCAGCACGTGACCCCGCACGTGGCGATAGCCAACTCCATGCCGTACTGCTCTCCCCAGCGCCAGGTGGTCGCGTTCGACGAGATCGAGCGGCGTCTCCGCGTGTGCTCGACGTGCCCGAAGCACCGGCGCGACTGGTGCCCCACGTGCTCGGGGCACGTGTCTAGGATGATGTCCGCCTTCGGCGGGCGCAGGCGCAAGGTCCCGGAGGACACGCTCGCGGGCGTGTGCCAGTGCGCGAAGGCCTACGAGCTGGCCATAGCTTCTGTCGAGTACGGTGAGGGGGACAAGGTCTGGGACGGAGTCCCGGACACATGCTGGAGGAAAACCGGTGTTTGAGGGATACAACTACGTCGAGAAGTCAGGGCAGGGCGCGAAGGACCGGTTCACCGACCCGAACGCGCTGCGCGCCGTCTACGAGAAGCTGAAGACGGATGACCTGACCGACGCGGATCGCCGGGCGAAGATCCGCAAGCTCTACGAGGGCAATCTGCCCTATGACCCGGAGAAGCTCAAGCAGACGGCCAACAAGCACATCGCCAACATCAACTTCCTCGGGCTGAAGGGCATCATCGACTCGCGGGCGGACATCGTGCTCAAGATCGCGCAGGACACCGCGGACCTCGTCGAGCTCAGGCCGCTCGCCCGCGAGATGGCCGGCCCCGACCTCGACAGGACCGGTCAGGTCATAGCCGAGGAGTTCTCCGCCATGGTGCGCGAGAGCCCCAGGTTCATCCCCGAGCTCGCCCGCATGTGGAAGGAGGCGGACCTGTACGGGCTCGGGCCCATAACGTGGCCGACGTCGTTCGACTGGTGCCCGATGACGCTCGAGCGGGCCCAGCTGAGGTTCGTGGCCAGCGGCCCCGTCGTCTCGTCGGCCCACGAGCTGTTCATGTTCGAGACCACCGTGTCCGCGGCGTACCTCAGGTTCCTCCTCGACAACGAGGACATCGCGCGCGAGGAGGGGTGGGACCCCGCGGAGGTGAAGCGCTGGCTGGTCGACGCGTACTACAACGGCGCCGAGACGAAGGACCAGCCCGGGCTCGAGTCGAGCACGACGCCCCTCGAGGAGGCCCTCTCCTACATCCGGCGCAACGTCATCGGGGAGGAGCAGCAGTTCCGCCAGTTCTACGTCGTGCACGCGTTCGTGAAGGAGGTCGCGTTCCCGCGCGGCATCACGCACTACGTCATCCCGTCGCAGGGCCCGACAGCCAGGTTCCTGTTCCGCCGGCGCAACGCCTACCGGACCATGGACGAGTGCCTCCTGTGGCTCCCGTACTCCGTCAAGGACCGCTACGCCCGCGAGGTGCGCGGCCTCGCGTCGTTCGTGTTCCCGATCGACAAGATCAGGAACAGGTTCCTGTGCCAGATGGTGGACGCGGGCTTTCGCGCGGCGTCCCTCGTGCTCTCCCCCAACTCGCCGTCCGCGCAGTCGCAGCCCGTCACCATCAACGAGCAGGGCCTCTACACGGTCATCCCCGCGAACTACAACGTCGCCAATGCCCAGTTCAACCCGAACTTCCAGCAGCTCGCGGCGCTCGTGCAGGTGCTCGGGCAGGCCGGCGAGGCGAGCGTCAACGGAGGGGAGATGCCCTCCGTCGGGCAGACGGGCCCGAAGGCGTTCGCCGGGTCCAGCTCCCCGCAGGGCATGACGAAGGCGGAGGCGGAGCTGCAGCAGCACCTGAGGTCGCACGCGGACGAGGCCCGCTTCGCCCAGCACCAGAGCGTGCTGAACAGGATCTTCGAGCAGTCGTTCCTCCGCGCCGTCCGCCTCGCCTCGTGGGAGCCGGTCCGGCGGGTGGACTTCCCCGAGATCGACCGGTGGCTCCAGCGGTGCGCGCTCCGCGGCGTGGGGCTCGAGCAGGTCCTCATGGCGCCCCAGCTGTTCTCCGTCGTGGCGTCGCGCGACCTGGCTCTTGGCGCCGACGGCGTCATGCAGGAGCTCGTCTCGTTCCTGCAGATGCACGGCGGGTCCATCGACGAGGCCGGGCGGCGGTACATCGCGCGCAAGCACGCCAAGCTCCGCTTCGGCGTCACGGAGGCGG
>Ga0326511_10002777_pt1 | contig 14130 bp, 12 predicted proteins | sample 0_2496_0518_D_FD_203701 | JGI IMG/M metagenome (GOLD analysis project Ga0326511, IMG submission 203701) | Bovine rumen microbial communities from UC Davis, California, United States - 0_2496_0518 | ecosystem: Host-associated > Mammals > Digestive system > Stomach > Rumen | place: USA... | reverse complement strand
CCGGACAAAAGAGGGATTTTGCTTGTGGGCGCGCTGCCGTATGCGCGCGGGCGCATGAAAGTGGCGGGCGATTTTGAGAATCCGAAGAAAAGCGGGGAGGTGAAGACCGTGGCGGGGGACATCCGAAGAACAAAGAAATTCCGGGAGCTCAAGGGCAGCATGGAAGACAGCCTCCGCAGCCGCGGACTGATCGAACCGGTGTACACGGAGCTTTTGAGCCGCTATCTTGACCTCTGGTGTGAGTACCAGGATCTCACCGCTGACATCAACGAGCGGGGCGTGACCGTAATGGACGAGAAGCGCGGGATGCTGGTGGAAAATCGGAGCCTCACCATCCGGCACCAGACCTCGAACAAGATGCTGGACATCTACGCCGCCCTCGGCTTCCGCGATATCTCAGCTCCGAGAGCGGGAGCAAAAGCCAACAGCCCGACAGGAATGGAAGATGAGCTCTGAGCGGGAGGCGGCAGCCGCGAACGAAAAACAGAAAGCCGCGAACAAAAGACGGAAAACTGAGAACGTGAGCGGAAAGACTGAGACCATCATGAGCGGGACGCCGATCCCGGAGCCGGTGGAGGAATACCTGAAGCTGGTGGAGAGCGGGAAGCCGCGCGTGTGCCCGGAACAGACGGAGCTGGCAAAGTACATCCGGCAAACCTTCGAGCGGGAAAAGCTCACATTCGAGGCGGAGCGCTTCGAGAAATACTTAGGCCTGGAAAAGTACTTTCCCTTCGCCCTCTTTCCGTGGGAGCGCTTCCTGCTTGCACTCTGGATGTGCACATACAAGGCGCCGGGAGAACCGCGGTGGAAAAAGCTTTTCTGTATGCTCGGCCGTGGAGCGGGAAAGGACGGATTCATCGGTTTTATCGCATTCTGCGCAATAAGCCCCTATAACCCGGCGCACAGCTACGACGTGGACATCTGCGCCAATGACGAAGAGCAGGCCATGCGCCCGGTCAAGGACGTGATCGACGTGCTGGAGAAGCCGAGCCTCCTGCAGAAGCTCAAGCGCTTTTTTTACCACACGAAGGAACTGGTGCAGGGGCGGAAAAACCGGGGTGTGATCCGGGGCCGAACCAACAGCCCGACGCACCGCGACGGCATGCGTTCCGGCATGATCGTCTTCAACGAAGTACACGCCTACCAGAACTACGACAACATCAAGGTTTATCGGACAGGCCTCGGGAAAAAAGAGGAGCCGCGCGAGGGAGCCTTTACCAGCAACGGCGACGTGAGCGACGGCCCGCTGGACGATATGCTGGAGCGGGCACTCCGGATCCTGCACGGCGGCGAGGACGACAACGGTTTTCTCCCTTTCGTCTGCCGACTGCCGGACGAAAAGCTGGTAGACGACGAGGAAAACTGGGACATGGCAAACCCGTCCCTCCCGTACAGGCCGACGCTGCGGCAGGAGATCCGGGATGAATACATCGAATGGAAGGAGCACCCGGAAGAACACCAGGATTTCATGACCAAGCGCATGGGCATCCGAAAGGGCTTTAAGGAGATCGCCGTCACAGACTACGGAAACGTCAAGGCGACGAACAGGCCGCTGCCGGAGCTCGCCGGGTGGAGCTGCACGGTCGGCCTCGACTACGCGGAGCTGTCAGACTTTGCAAGCGTCAATCTCCACTTCCGCAAGGGCTCGGAACGATTTGATATCAATCACACCTGGGTGTGCCTCAAGTCCAAGACGCTGCACCGCGTAAAGGCTCCGCTCCAGCAGTGGGCGGAGGCCGGACTGCTCACCATGGTAGACGACGTGAGCATCGACCCGAAGCTTTTGGCCGAGTGGATCAGGCAGCAGGCGCAGGTCTACAACATCCGGAAGCTTGCAATGGACCAATACCGCTGGACGCTGGTGAGCGAGGCGCTGCAGGGGATCGGATTCGACGCGGGCGATAAAACGAGGGTGAAGCTGGTGCGCCCCTCCGATATCATGCAGACAGAGCCGACCATCCAGGAATGCTTCAACCGCGGCTTTTTCCGCTGGGGAGACAACCCGTGCCTGCGCTGGGCGGTGAACAACACCAAGCGCATCCGCCGGGGGAAAAAAGACGGCACCGACACCGGAAACTTTTACTATGGCAAGATCGAGGCCAAGAGCCGAAAGACAGACCCATTTATGGCGCTGGTGGCCAGCATGACCGTGGAGGAGGTGCTGGGAACCGGAGAGGCGGCGGAGCTGCCGCCGATCGGAGCCATCAGGCTATGAAAAATCAATACAGTACGTGAGCCCGCGCCCTATAAGGGCCAGCGCCGTTGAACACAGGAAAAACACTGTGTTCGGCGGCGCTTTTTTGTTTTCGGGCAGAAAGGAGGAGAGGGCCGGTGGGCCTGAACATCTTCAGGACAAAAAAACCGGCGAGCGGGACGGGGCAGATCGCGGAGGTGGACAGCCTCACCTGTGACGATGAGGTAAAGGCCGCGCTGGAAGAGTTCCAGCTGCGGGAGCTGTGCTTCTGGTCGTGCGTAAACCTGGTGGCCGATCTGGTGGGCCGCTGTGAGGTGAGAACCTACATAAACCGGGAAGAGACGCGCGGGGACGAGTACTGGCTTTGGAACTATGAGCCGAACATCAACCAGAACGCCGTGACCTTCTGGCACAAGGCGGTGGCCAAGCTCTACGAAGAGAACGAGTGCCTGATCATCCGGACACGCCGCCGCGACGGGATGGAGGCCTTTGTGGTGGCCGACGACTGGATCACGCCGCAGCACTTCCCGGCACGGCAGAACGAATACCAGGGCGTGACCGTGGGCGACATGCAGTACGACAAGACCTTTTATGAGGACGAGGTGCTGCACCTGACGCTGCATGAAAAAAACCTGCGCCCCGTGATCCAGGCCATCACGGACAGTTATATGCGCCTGGTGCAGGCGGCCATGAAGGCCTACGGCTGGGAGAACGGCCAGCACTGGAAGGTGCACGTAAACCAGATGGCGCGCGGAGATACCGAGTGGCTGAGCACCTTCCAAGCGATGCTGGCCAAACAGATCAAGCCCTTTATGGAATCCAACAGCGCCCTGCTGCCGGAATTCGACGGATACGACTTCGTAAACCTCGGCGAAAAGAACGGGACAAAGCGGGACACCCGCGACATTAAGGCCATGATCGAGGACATCCTGCTCTTCACAGCGCGGGGGATCGGCGTGGACGCCGTACTCATCGGCGGAAGCGTGGAAGCGACCGGCAACGCCTGGAAGCGGACGGTAACGCGCACGGTGGATCCCATCTGCGACCAGTTCTCCCAGGAGGCAACGCGAAAGCGTTGCGGGCGGGAGCTCTGGAAGCAGGGCACCTATATCCGCATGTCAAGCGCGGCGATTGAGCACTTCGACATTTTCAACATGGCCGCGAGCATCGAAAAGCTGATGGGCAGCGGGTGGAGCTTCAACGATATCCGCCGCGCGATCGGCGAGGAGCCCATCAATGAGGACTGGGCGAACCAGCACTTTATCACCAAAAACTTCGGGACATCGGATGCGATGGCCCAGGAAGGAGAGGGAAATGAACAGACCTAAAGCCCCGAAAGTCGGGGAGAGGGGCTGGGAGCTCCGGCAGGAGGCCGGGAGACCGGGCGTGCTCCAGCTCTACATCTACGGCTATGTAGAGGGCGACGGCTACGACTTCTGGACGGGTGAGCGGATCGACAGCGAGACATCCGCGAACCACTTCCGGGAGGAGCTGGCCAAATACCCGGACGCGCAGGAAATCGAGATCTACATCAACAGCCTAGGCGGCGACGTGGTGGAGGGCACCGCGATCTATAACCAGCTCAAGCGCCACCCGGCGAAAAAGACCGTCTTTGTGGACGGCTTCGCGGCCTCCATCGCCTCGGTGATCGCCATGGCGGGCGACGAGGTCATCATGCCGGCAAACACACTGATGATGGTGCACAACATGACCTGGGGCGTCTACGGGAACCCGGCAGAGCTCCGAAAAGCCGCCGACGACCTCGACGTCATCAACGGCACCGGGCGCGAGGCCTATCTGCTCAAGGCGGGGGACAAGCTCACGCGCGACAAGCTCACCGAGATGATGGACGCGGAGACGTGGATCCCGGCCAGAGAGTGCGTGGAGCTGGGCCTTGCTGACCGGCTGGCCGAGGAGGCAGAGCCGGAGGAGGACGGGAAAGAGCCGCAGCAGAGGGGAAGCGCCCTCCGGCTGGCCGCCTGCGCGATGGGCTTTGACCAGCTCGCCGCCCGCGCAAGAGAGGCGGAGGCCAGGGCCGCGAGAGCGGAAGCCGCCCTCCAGGAGGCCAAAAAACAGGCCTCAGAGAGCGCCGGAGAGAAAACGGGCGGGAGCCCGGAGCAGGCGGCAAAAACGCCGGAGACGGCGCAGAGCGAAACGGAGGACGGCAAAGAAGAGGACGGCGGAAACGCCGGAGCGGGCGGGGCGCGCATGAGCATTATGGAAGCGCTCTGCGGTTTGAAATAATCAACAAAAATTTGAGGAGGTCAATATGAAAAAAGACATGCTTATGCAGGACGTGAAGGAAAACGTGAGATCCCGCGAGGAGATCAGACAGGCCATGAGCGACGCCTTCAAGGCCAACGACAACGACGCCTACGCCAAGGCTGTTGACGAGCTGATGATGCACATCGGCATGGACATCCGGGAGGAGATCGAACAGAAATACAGCGATCTGCAGGACCTGAGCGACGAGCGCGCCCTGGCCATGCGCGGCGTGAAGCCCCTGACCAAGGAGGAAAAGGACTTTTACAAGGCGCTGGAGCAGAGCGTGAAGAGCGCGAAGCCGCGCCAGGCCATCGAGAACGGCAATCTTGTCATGCCGGACACCACGATCAACCGCGTTTTTGAAGAGCTCCAGACCGACCACCCCCTTCTGCGCCGCCTGAACTTCATCCCGACCGGCGCGGCGGTCAAGATCCTCGTCAACGCCAACGGCTACCAGGCCGCTCAGTGGGGCGAGCTGTGCGACGACATCATCAAGGAGGCGCTGGCGGGCTTTGCCAGACTGGATGCGAGCCTCTACAAGCTCTCCGCCTTCCTGCCGGTCTGCCTCGCCATGATCGACCTCGGCCCGGTGTGGCTGGATAACTTCGTCCGCCAGACCCTCTATGAAATGTTCGCCAACGGCATGGAGGAGGGCTTCATCGACGGCGACGGCAAGGACAAGCCCATCGGCATGAGCCGCCAGGTCGGCGCGGGCGTCGCCGTGGTGGACGGCGTTTACCCCCGCAAGGCGGAGATCACGGTGAACGATCTGAGCACCAGAACCGTGGGCGGCCTCGTGTCGATGATGGCGGTCGATCCCAACGGCAAGCCCCGCCGCGTGCGCGACCTGCTGCTGATCGTGAACCCCCTGGATTATTTCCAGCGCGTCATGCCCGCCACGACCGTGATGGCGCCGGACGGCACCTACCGCAATAACGTGATGCCCTATCCGATGGACATCATCCAGAGCCCCGCGGTACCCGTGGGCAAGGCGGCCTTCGGCATCGGCTACCGCTATCTCGCGATGCTCGGCAGCGAGAAGGCGGGCAGGATCGACTACTCCGATCACTACCAGTTCCTGGAGGACAACAGGGTCTATAAAATCAAGGGCTACGCCTACGGCCTGCCGCTGGACAACAACGCCTTCCTGTGGCTGGACATCTCCGGCCTTGAGCCGCTGGCCTACCGTGTGAACGTCGTGGATCAGCGCGAGCCCTCCACCGACGCGACCCTGACCGCCCTACGCATCGGCTCCAAGGCGCTGACCCCGGCCTTTGCGCCCAACACCACCAGCTACACCGCCGCGACCACTGACGCGACCAACACCGTCACCGCGACGCCCGCCGACGCAGGCGCGACCGTGGAGGTCAAGGTGGGCAATACCGTGATCGCAAACGGCACCGCCGCGACCTGGGCCGCGGGCAGCAACACCGTCACCGTCAAGGTGACCGCCGAGGACGGCACCACCACCAAGACCTACACGGTCACCGTCACCAAATCCTGATGAGCTGCGGGGGCGTGCCGAACATGGGGCTCCTGCTCCATGACATCAAGATCAGCCTCCACGTAACGTGGGACGACCAGGAGACCAACGAGCGCCTGACGGGCTTTATTCAGGACGGCATCGCCTACCTCGACAACAAGCTGGGGGAATCCGGGAACTACCAGGCTCCCGGACTTCCCCGGACGCTCCTCAAGGAATACGTGAGGTACGCCAGGGATGAGGCGCTGGACGTGTTTGAAAACAACTACCAGAGCCTGATCCTGGCGGCGGTCAATGACAAGGGGGTGGGCGACTATGGCAAGGCCGTGGAAAGCGCCGCGCCGCCCTGAGCACAAGGTCACGCAGGACTACAACGACGGGACGCTGACCGTCTACCGCGTGGAGGACGAGGCACAGCCGGGCTATCTCCCGCAGGAAAAGCTGACAAAACTTGTAAAGCTGCCGTACTGCCAGCGCAAGCTCGGCCTTTACCGTTATTACCAGGCAAAGCAGAACCAAACCCGGATCCAGCGGGTGCTCAGGGTGCCGCAGCCGCCCATGGAGATCACCAACCGGGACAGAGCCGAGACCGAGGACGGGAAGATCTACCGCATCGACCTGGTGCAGACCGTGCCGGATGTGTGGCCGCCGTCGCTTGACCTCACGCTCGCGGACTATACCCAGGGGGTGAGCCCATGAGCGGGACATGGTATGAGCGCATTGTGGCGGCCCACACCGCCGTCACCGATCAGGTGAGCCACGCAAAGCGCCTAAGCTCCGACCGATATTTCGTCTGGCAGGAGGAGGGCGCGGATGATCTCATCGCGAACGGACGCCACGCCGAACGCGGCCAGCGCGGAACCACCGACCTCTATACCAAGATCGAGTTTGACCCGTGGAAGGGGCGGTTTGAGGCCGCGCTGGAGGCAGCCGGAATCCCGTGGTATCTCAACTCCACGCAGTACGAGGAGGACACGGGATTCTGGCACTACGAGTGGGTCTGGGGGGTGCGCTATGGCTAAAATCGAGATGCGGGGCATGGATGCCTATCTCTCCGAGCTTCGGAAGCTGGGAGAAAACACAGAGCCCGTGTGCAAGGCGGCAGTATATGCCGGGGCCAAGGTTATCGCGGACGAAATCAAGCAGGCGACAAGCGGCCTTAACCGCGTGACGGACGCGGAAGCCATGGCAGCCTACCATGAGAAAAAACCGGTAAAAATCAGCGTATCCCAGAAAATCGGCCTCGTAAAAAGCCTGGGCATTGCGCCGATCATGGACAAATATGGCGTCGTATCAACAAAAATCGGTTTTGACGGATACAACGATGTGAAAACCGAGCGCTGGCCGAACGGACAGCCGAACGCGCTGATCGCCAGGGCGTGCGAATCCGGCTCCAGCGCCATGCTCAAGCAGCCCTTTGTGCGCCCGGCGATCCAGCGGAAAAAAGACGCCGCCCTGGAGGCCATGAAGCAGGCGGCAGACAGGGAACTCGAAAAACTGACAGGAGGTAACAGCTAAATGGATACAAGCGGATTCGCGCGCGGGCAGGTAGGCATCGGCTTTTCTTACCCGCAGGTGGCGGACTACAGCGCGGCGGCGGGCGTCGTGACCTATTCCAATGTGATGGATCTGGCGCGCGGCGTGGGCATCAACCCGCAGATCACGGTGGCAAACGCCGATAATCTTTTCTACGCGGATAACGGCGCGGTCGAGCGCGGCAAGCCGAAATTCCGTTCCGGCAACGTCGGCCTCACGGTGGACGGGCTTCTCGTCCCTGCGGAACGGAAAATCATGGGCATTCCGCAGGCGGCTACGGAGACCGTGCTGGTAGGCCAGAACAGTGTGGCATTCACGACCTACGGCAACGATCAGGACATCCCGTACGTGGGGCTCTCGGTGTGCATCAAGGTGCAGTCCAACGGGATCCCGTATTACATCGCGTGGGTGTACCGCAAGCTCCAGTTCGCGCAGTTTGACGTACCGTTTAGGACCGAAGGACAGGACATCGACTGGCAGACCACGGCGCTCTCCGCCGGGATCTTCAAGGACGATACGCCCAAACGCAACTGGAAGTGGTTTTCCGAACCGCTGGAGACGGAGCTGGAGGCCTACAACGCCGGGCGCGTCGTGCTGGGCGGGACGCCCGTGGAAGCGCTGCCCATCGTGTAAGGACTCCCTCAGCCCCAGTGTGCGCACTGGGGCAGCTCCCTCAGAGAGGGAGCCAAAAAGGAATGAAAGGACACAAAACCATGGAAATCTTCGGCCACGAATACGGCATGCTGTACACCGTCGGCGCGCAGCAGGAGCTGGCAGCGCTCTGCCCGGACGGTGACCTCTCCCGCCTCAAGGAGGTCATGAGCGGGAAAACCAGCGAAATGACCCCGGAGGCGGCAAAGATCCCGATGATCCTCTCCGACTGGCACGAGCGGGCGAAAAGCCTGGAGGCCGCGGCGGAGGGCGGGAGCTACACCCCCGCGCCCTTGAGCTGGGACGTGATCCAGATGCTCACCGTGCAGCAGTTCGGCGAGCTGATAGGCGAGGCCTTTACCTGCATGGCCCGCGACATGGGCCGAACGGTGGAGGCGGACGGCGAGGGCACGCAAAAAAAAACAGAGGCCGCGGCGGGCAGCTGATCCAGCTCAATACCGCGTGGTACCTCTTTTACGGCGTCAAATTTTTGGGAATGAGGAGGCAGGAGGTCATGACGACGCGCATCGGGGAGATGCGGGATCTGATCGACTGCCTCTCAATCTATAACGGCGCGGCGGTCAAACAAAAACCGCAGGCGATTGCGTTTTTACAGCAGATGGAGGTGGATTAAATGCCCGTAAGCATCGGCCCGCGCATCCAGGTGGACGGCGAGGAGGAATACCGGAGACAGATAAACGGAATCATTGAGCAGTCCAAAACCCTGGACGCCGAAATGAAGGCCATGGCGGCGGGATTTTCCGACACCGCCACCGAACAGGAAAAGGCAGCCGCCGCGAGCGGGAAGCTGGCCGAGCAGCTGGAGCTTGCCCGCCGGCGCACCGAGCTTGTGCGCGAGATGACCGAAAAAAGCGCCGAGGCCACAGGGGAAAACTCCACCCAGACACTCAAATGGCGGCAGGCTCTCGCCGCCGCCGAGGAGCAGCAGGCCACGCTTGAGCACGCGGTGGAGGAGAACACCAGGGCCATTGACGCCCAGGGCGACGAGATGGCCGACAGCTCGACGCAGATGGTCGGCTGGGGCGACACCCTGAACGACATCGGGGATAAGCTCGGCATCCGGATCCCGCAGGCCGCGACCGACGCCCTGAACGGGATCGACGCTTTTTCCGTCGGCACCGTGGCGCAAATGGCAGCCGTCGCCGGTGGAGCAGCCGCCGCGTACAAGGGCATTGAAGCGCTGGTGGACATCACCCTGGAGGCGGCGGAAAAGGCCGACGCGCTGCTCACACGCTCGGCACAGACAGGCATTGATGCTGAGACGCTCCAGGGCCTTGATTATGCGTCCAATTTTCTGGACTTTGAGGGTATCGACCAGAGCCTCGTCAAGCTGACCGCGAGCATGGACAAGGCCAGGGACGGCGCGGAAAAACAGGCAGAGGCCTTTGCCGCCCTCGGCGTGAGCGTCACAGACGCGGACGGCGAGCTCAAAAACAACTATGACACGTTTTTGGAGGTAATCGACGCCCTGGGCAAGGTGGAAAACGCCACCGAACGCGACGCCCTTGCAAACAATCTTTTTGGCAAGAGTTACAGTGAGCTAAAACCGCTGATTGACGCGGGAAGCAAGTCTTTGCAGGCCTTTATGGACAAGGCCAAGCAGACCGGCATCGTCCTCACCGAGGATCAGGTCAAAAAACTAGGCGAGGTGGACGACGCGCACCAGGAGCTTCAGGCGCAGATCGAGGCGACAAAAAACAAGATCGCCGTGGAGTTCGCACCGGCGACCAAGGCCGCGATGGACACCTTTGCCAACGCCGTCCAGAAGGGCGGCGACGCGCTCACAAATTCCGGCATTATCTCCGGAATCGGGTCTGCCGTGGAAAGCGTGCTGGCGCTGGTGGACGCAGGAGCAAGACTTGTGAACTCCCTACCGGATTGGATCAATCCATTGGAAAATGTGTCGCGTCAATTTGAGGGGCTGGCTATCGCCGCCTCTCTCGTAGCGGACGCGGTAGACCTTGTATCCGGTCTCATGCCCTGGAACTGGGGCAGCGGGCAGGCTACGACGGCGCTGGGCTGGAACATCGACCAGGGGCAGATGAGCCACTTCCAGCAGTACAAGTACCGGGACGGCATCGCCTACAACGCGGCCGGGGATATGGACTGGCGGGGCGGGCTGACCTGGGTCGGGGAGTCAGGCCCGGAGCTGGTGAGCCTACCGCAGGGCAGCGCGATCTATTCCAATCAGGAAAGCCGCCAGATCGCCGCGGCGGCGACCGACACCAGCCGCATTGAGAGCCTGCTGGAGCGCTGCCTCCAGCGCATGGACGGCATCGAGCGCGAGCTCGCCGACGGCGAGGCAGTCAGGAGGATGGCATAAATGGCACAGGTAACATTAGCGCCGAATGCGTGGTCCAACGATGGTAGTAGCTGGAAAACAACAGGAATCGACGACGAACACAAAATAGTTAACAGACAGAGCGGAAGCTACACCAGTAAAGTCAACATTGTGTATCGGTTTGCTTTACCAAGCAAACCAGACGCCGGAGTAAAAGTTATTGCAGATATATGGAGAACGGTTGTTTCTGGTCATGGTGGAAACATCAGAATAAATTGCACCGTCGCCAGCTCTGGAAACGCGTCACTGACGCAAAGTAAACCAACAACAACAGGGCCTGTCCAAGAAGAATTTGACTTTTCAGACCGTGATATTTTTTCGTCCGGTACAGCAACAGTAACGTTTTCAATACCGACCGCTTCCAACTATGATTACGCAAATGTCTATACGCCAAGGATGGTCTTTGACATCCCCGATCTCACCGTCACGGCCTCACCAAACAGCCTTTATGTAAATTCCAACATCACGTTGAACTTTACGAACCGGCTCGGACAGACGCTGAACGTGGATTTCTACGCGGGGAACACGAAGCTCAACGAAACCACATACACCGCGGCGAGCGACACCTTTGTGACAAAGTGCCCCGCAGAGTGGATCACCAGCGGGAACAGCGTCAACGTCACCGCCCGCGTAAGCGACAGCCTGGGACGCACGGCGACGAGCAACCAGTTCACCCTCAGCAAGATCACGGGCGGCGACGTGGGGGCAATCAGGCCGACCGGAAACGTGCCGGGCAGCGGGGAGATCACCTTTGAGTGGGCCTACACCGGGCCGGGCTCGCAGAAAAGCGCGCTGCTGGAGATCAGCTACGATCAAAATAACTGGGAGACGCTGGCGACCCTCGGCAGCGGGAACACCTCCCAAGCGAGCGCCTACCGCTTCCGCGCCGGACGGCTCTACTGGCGCGTGACCACAACAAACTCATACAACCTCACCAGTCAGGCAAGCAGCTCCGCCACGATCACCTACGACACCCTCAGCGTCGCGGCGACGCCTCAGAGCGTGATTGTCGGCGAAAATCTCAAGCTCAGCTTTACAAACCGCATCAGCAGGACGCTAAGCGTCGATCTGTACTCAGGCAATATCCGGCTGACGCCGGAAAGCCGTGAGGCGGCCAGCAACGAAATGAATCTCACCGCCGACAGCGCGTGGTTTGAGACCGCGGGCGTCGCCGGGGACAGCATGAGCGTGCAGGCGAGAGTCAGCGACGACCTGGGGAGGACGGCTAACAGCAATAACGTCACCGTCAAAAAACAGACCGGCGGCAGCGTAACGGCGATAAGCCCGACAGGAAGCCCGGCGGGAAGCAGCGCGATCACGTTTGAGTGGCAGTATGTAGGAGACGGCACGCAGGTCGGCGCGCTGCTGGAATACAGCTACGATCAAAGCAATTGGGAGACGCTTGCAAATATCACCGACAGCGGGAACATTTACCCGGTGAACGCCTACCGTTTTCAGGCCGGGAGACTCTACTGGCGCGTGACCGTCACCAACAGCTACGGCCTGACCGCACAGAAACAGAGCTCCGCCACGATCACCTACGCCACACTAAGCGTGGAGGCCAAACCCGGAACGGTGATCGTTGACGAAACCCTCACGCTCACCTTTACAAACCGCCTGAGCCGTGCAATCAGCGTCGATTTTTACGCAAACGGCATCAAACTCAATCCGTCCAGCTATACGGCAGCCTCGGAAAGTATGAACGTCACCGCCGACAGCGCGTGGTTTACCACCGCCGGAATCACGGGAACCAGCATGAGCCTGCAGGCGAGGATCCGCGACGACCTGGGAAGGACGGCAAACAGCAACAGCGTCACCGTCAAAAAGAAGACCGGCGGCAGCGTAACCCTGCTCAGGCCGACGGGAAGCCCGCCGGGAAACGACGAAATCATTTTTGAGTGGCAATACAACGGGGACGGCACGCAGCGCAGCGCGCTGGTGGAGTACAGCTATGATCAAAGCAGCTGGCAAACGCTGACAAACACCGCGGACAGCCTGTACAGAGCCACGAGCTACCGCTTCCGGACCGGGCGGCTCTATTGGCGCGTAACCGTCACCAACAGCTACGGTCTCACCGCACAGGCGCAGAGCTCGGTGACAATCACCTATGACACCCTCAGCGTCGCAGCGACGCCGCAGAGCCTTTATACCGGCGCCGCCATCACGCTTGATTTCACCAACCGCCTGAGCCGCGCGATCAGCGTCGATTTTTACTCCAGCAATATCAAGCTCAATCCCTCCAGCTATACGGCGAGAAGCGACAGAATGCTTGTTACCGCCGACAGCGCCTGGTTTAACACCGCAGGCGTCGCCGGGGACAGCATGAGCGTCCAGGCGAGAGTCAGCGACGATCTGGGACGCACGGCGACGAGCAACAACGTCACCGTCAACAGGCCGCAGGGAATGAGAGCGTCCCCAAGCTCTCCGCGCTCCGAGCAGATGGACGGCGCAGGCAAGATCCCGTTCACCTGGACGGCAAGCGGCGACGGCGAGATCGTGACGTCTCAAATCCGGTGGGGCCTGAACGGCGTCGACTGGTCGGAGCCGATCTCCATCGGAGACGGGGAAACGATCTGGCGGGCTGACCCGCTGATTTTCCCGGCGGGCACAATCTACTGGCAGGTCAGGATATCCAAAAACAGCTTCGGGCTCGTGGGCGAGTGGAGCAGCTCGGCGCAGTTTACGGTCAAATACAACGCCGTTTCTCAGGTTGTGCCGGTCAACAGTCCCACAAGCGGAAATATCAGCGCGAGCATAGACGAGACCTTCAGCGTCGCGCTGGAGGCAAACGGGCCGGTATACAGTCCGTTTGTCGTGCAGGAGGCGACGTACTACTGGCGCTCGAATGAGATGGGCAGCTTTACCGCCGTGGCCATGACGCCAAGCGGAAACAGCGCGAGCGTCACGATCCCCGCGGGCACTTTTGAGAGCGGAGAACTGGAGTGGTACGCGAGCGCGACCGATACCACCGGGCGCACGACGCAGACAGACACATTCACGTTGACCGCACTGGTGGCCAACATTGAGGCCGTGCCGCTGTCTCCGATCAACACCGTTGAGGCGGGCAACGCGCCGATTACCTTCCGCTGGCGATACGCCAGTTTGGACGGATCGCCGCAGACGAGGGCAGATCTGCAGTACAGCGCCAACGGCAGCACATGGACGCAATTCGGCACCGCCTACGGCAGCGATACCAGTTTCACGGCACCGGCTGACACTTTTCCGGGGCGCTCAATCCTTTGGAGAGTCTGCGCTTACAACGCGGACGACATCGCAGGGCCGTGGTCAAGCGCAGTCGCTTTTGTGGTGGTCGGGGCTACCGTGATCACAGCCGTGGAGGGAGACGGAAAACCTTTCTTGACGGTCTCGTGGCAGACACTGGATCAGCTTGCCTATGAGGTGCGGATCGACGGGCAGATTTACGGCCCTTACAGAGACGAGAGCGCGCGCCGCCTCCAGGTGCGCGAGCCGCTGGCGGACGGAATCCACGACATCGCCGTGCGGGCGCAGAACAGGTACAGTCTCTGGAGCGCCTGGAAAGAGGCGCAGACCTCGGTGCAAAACGTACCGGGGCGAACGGTGTACATCAGCCGGGCAATCGACATCTCGACAGGAGAACCGCTGGTGACGCCGGGCGCT
>Ga0326511_10002775_pt1 | contig 14140 bp, 35 predicted proteins | sample 0_2496_0518_D_FD_203701 | JGI IMG/M metagenome (GOLD analysis project Ga0326511, IMG submission 203701) | Bovine rumen microbial communities from UC Davis, California, United States - 0_2496_0518 | ecosystem: Host-associated > Mammals > Digestive system > Stomach > Rumen | place: USA... | reverse complement strand
ACTAAATGGTACCAAATTTCACTCAGGAACCGCAGCTTATAACAGTTCTAGTTCAAGGAGAAGAGGCAGTAAGCAGATATCCAGTAGGAATCGGTAATACTGTACTTCTCCTTGATTTTAATTCAGGGAAGTTTTGGATCAAGACTAATCCTAATGGTTTTCCACAGCCACCAAGAAGTTTCGAGTTTAAAGAGACAACTCCAGCCCCGGCTCAGGCAGAAGGAGGAGTAAGCAGAGACGAATTCAACACTCTTAGTGCGAAGTTAGACAAGCTTATTGCAGAACTTGGAGGAGGTAACAAATGAATATCTTAAATGCTATTTTTAACAAATTTGGCGGACAACAGAACTTTCAAAATCAATTGAATTCTTACGGTCAGCAATGTCAGCAGCGGGGTATTATCCCAGAGCAGAATGCAAATATTGTTATAAAGGGGTGAGAGACGTGAAAAAGACTTTAGAAAACACTAAAGAAATCATCAAAGATGAACTGAAGAAACTTAATAAAAAGGGCGAGCTCACTCCTGCCGAGATGGACACTGTTTTTAAAGCTGTAGATTCCATCAAGGATATTTGTGAGATGTACCATGAAGACGCTGAAGGCAACGAATACCCCATGGGTTCTTATGGGTCATATGGGTCATACGGGACTCCGCATTGGACGAACGATCCTTATGCTATGGGCCAGAATCGTAGCCCCGTAACAGGCCGTTATATTTCAAACGGTTCTCCTCATGGGACTATGAGAGTTTCATATGGGGATAATTACAGTGGACATTCCATTAAAGATCGCATGGTAGCAAGGCTTGAGCCTATGCTTGATGAGGCAAAGTCTGACTATGAGCGACAGTTGATCCAGAATACTATTAACCGTATCCACGCAGAGAACTAAGACTGAGAGGGATTAAATGAACACTATGATAGCTTTTACTCCCTCTCAGGTTCTCGCTATGTGTTCTGCTATCGTAGTAATTTCAGGGGCTGTACATGTTGTTATTAATCTTTTTAGCAAGATGTCAGCCCCTAATAAGATTCAGAACACGAGGCTTGATAACATTGAAATGCGGCTTGATAGGCACGATGAGATATTTAAGCGAGACCTTCTTCGCTTTGAAGGACTCGAAGAGGGAAACCGGGTAACTCAGCGTGCCATATTGGCGCTTCTTTCTCATGGTATTGATGGTAATGATATTGACGAGTTAAGAGCAGCCAAGAAAGAGCTGCAGGAATTCCTGATTAAGAGGTGAGACCTGAATGAAAATTAAAAAAGCAACAATCATTCGTACCATTTTACTGATAGTAGCGATCATTAACCGTTTCCTTACCACAAAAGGTATTACCTTCATTGTGGACGAGACACTGGCAGGATATTTTGCTGATATCTTTATTGCCATTACTGGTATTGCTGCTTTCTGGTATAACAACTCCTTTACTAAGAACGCCATTGCTGCTGATAACTATCTGGCAGATCTTCGTGGCGTAGCGGAGGATGACGAAGAGGATGAAGTATAAGACGATTAAAAAAGTAAACTTCAGAACCGGACCAGGTAAATCCTACAAGAAAGTGGGCGTACTCAAAAAGGGTACGTCCATTACTGCTGTAGGGCGTTCTGGTAAATGGGTGAAGTTTAAAAAGGGCAACAAGTTATATTTCTGCCATAGCAAGAACTTAAAAGAAGTTAAAAACTATGGCCGTATCGTAGGAGCGAAGGTCCTTCCTCTTGCAAAAAGAGTAGTTGCTAATAAAGCAAAACATGAATCCGGGGCATATACATATAAAAAACATAGAATTAACTGCTCAGTCTTTGTAAGTAAAGTACTTCAAAATGCGGGAGTATTAAAGGAAGGAACTACGCTCTATCACACATCAAAGAACCATTCCAAAGGGTCTCTTGATGCTGTAGTAAAAAACAGATCAAAAGTAAAACATTACAAATGGTATAAAACAAATACTTTATATAAGTCGCTTCCAAAAAAGTGGAAAAAACAGGGATGCGTATATGTTTATGCGTCCAGTGTGGCAATCGTAGGAGCTGATGGTTATATTTACGGATGTCATAGCTCAGGCAAAACTTATAAGAAACTTTCTATGATCAGACATAAGGGTAAATCTTACGAATACACAAGTCGTATTCTTGCAGTAGGAGTGCCAAAGACAGAATGAAATATTTAGCAAAAATATATCCCATATACCCTCGTGAAAAAATTGAAGTGTTCGAATTAGACTGTCTTGACAACACATATGAAGATTCTTCGTGGCAGTATAAATATAACGAAGAAATTAAAGAAGTCTTAAATATGTATCAGTGCGCGAGAGCGTATGACGAAAACAGCGACATTAGATACTCAGGCAACTCTACATGGTACGTTGGGGAAGCTGATAATATTTTCGAATTTTTAGAGAAGTTTAAAAAAGCATTAGCTGAAAGCAGGTGATTACTATGTTTCCAAAGTACACCTTAACAAATAAACAAATTAAAGGAATTGCTAATATTGTCCTGCATGAACAGGGCACAGTTGCAGGCTGGTATGCTGAAGCCAGTCAGATAGCTAATAGATGTGATATCAAGGGAGATAAGTACGCCACAGGAAAGCGAGTAGAAGAAGTTTTAAAATCAGGGTGGTATGCTCACGGTAAGAGTCGTTATGAAGCCGGTACGAACAATTCCACCGTGATTAAAATTGTTAAAGATGTTTTCTGTAAAGGACTGCGAACTCTCCCACGGTATATAGACGAGCATGATTGCATGTCTGATATTTCTTCCGTTAAGAATGGTCTCAAGTCAGTTAAAAGCACCAAGTCAAAATGGAAGAGGCATAAGACTGTAATCAAGAATCGTATGGGTAGCAGGTACACATTTTACGACTTTCCCGGTGGGTACGGGACAGGAGTCGATCCGTTCGGGTATACCAATAAGAAACTTAGAGCACAACATGGGGACTTTTGTTTCCCTGTAAAAAAGGTGTCGAGTGATCATTTTTTCAATCATGTAGCGTACAACAAATTTCCTGAACGAGGATATTTCAAAGTCGGAGATGGTAAGTCTACCAACCCAAGCCTTAAGAGTCAGATTGAAGATATTCAAGTCTTTCTTGGGCTTAAGGGATTCTATACCGGAGCTGTAGATGGAATTTACGGCAAAGGTACAAAAACTGCAGTTTCTAATTTTCAAAGAAGTCGAGGCCTTGACGTAAACGGATGCTGGGGTAAGCTTTGTGCTGCCGAAGCAGAAAAAATTAAACTGTAGTAGCAAAAAGCCCTCTATTAGTACATTGTTAGTACATTTTGTGCTGATAGAGGGCTTAAATGCGTAATTAGAAATGTTGGTTCGAATCCAACTCTTCTTTTTTTTTTCGTATTAAAAACATTACCTCTTATAGCAAAGGAGGTATTATTTATGGATAGAAAAGATGGATTTTTAATCGATGTCTTAACACGAATAATTCGGGATATTTGCTTGCTTAACAAAGAAGGCGGGCTGGCAAAAAAGCATTATGAAGAAACAATGGAAAGATTGTCGGACAGCGTTGCTATAGCAAGTTATTTATTAGCCGATTCGATGCAAAGACATATCGAGGATGGAAGTTTTGATCTTGAAGTAATGAATGATGCAGTGCAGAGAATTAGAGAAATGGGGCTTTAATCAAAGTCCCTCTTCTTTTTCGAATAATTATCAATTTGTATTATGACACTAAAAAGATTGTATTTTTAAGAAAGGAGACTTTTATGAGTAAAGCAGACCTTGCGGCTGGATTTGTTGGTGGAGTTCACTATGGAAAGAATTATCCGGATTTATTGGAGTTTGATCCTATGAAATTTGCGGATCCTACGTATACTAATCCAAATTATAGCGAAGCATGTAAACGGCGTGAAATGTCTAGATGCAGCAGAGCTATAGAGGGATACGCTAGTATGAAAATGGATGAGCGAGAAGAAAGGGTCGATGATCTAAAACGTATTATTTGGTATTCTATGGTGGTTATCGACGAAGAAAAACACCAGCTTGATAGGCAAAGAGCTTATAAGGAACTTGGAATGAAAGACATATTTGAAAAGTATCTTTAAACTGTGTCAGGGATCCTATCAAAGGGTTCCTTTTTTTTCACTGCTCGTAATTTTTTCAACGTGTGTAATGAGAATAAATAAACAAATTTTGGAGGTGTTTATAATGAAAAAAATGACTTATTATGCATGTTTATTTATAGTTATTGTAGCAGGAATTTGTATGGTTATGCCGTTACTGGATACGGCAGAATACCTGGCTTGCTGGTATATTAATATTAGACCAGATTTGCCAGCGGGTTCTGTACCGCATCTGGAACTGCTTAACTCTGCAACATATCTTGCAGGAAGCATAGGAATAATGTTTATGGGATTAATTGGAGTTAAGACATTTAAATAATAGTTATATTTATTCTCGAAGTCCGGGCAACTGCTCGGGCTTTTTTTTTATTTGCAAATATTTTCACTGCTCGTACTTTTTTCAACCTCTATTATAGAACGAAAGAACTAATTTATCTTACTATAAAGGAGGTAGCATTATGAGGATTTGTGTAGATGTTAGAACAGGATTACAGGTAAGTTGTGTAGTATGTCCTAATGCGGACAGATGTCCTAGATGCGAATTTAATCAGAAGAAAGTTAGCAATAAAAATTCTAAGAAGGGAGAGGCCTAACAAGGCCTTTTCTTTTTATCTTTGAACCTTGGTGAGAAGCGAAACTCGTACTTTTTTCAATGCATATAATAGAAGGAAAGACTATGGTTGTGTAATAGTTGGGTAGCCGGAAACGGAACATGAACTCTTATGGGGTGAGAAACCCGAACTGTGTGGTCATAAATCGGACCATTGACGTTAACCTTTGGGTTAATGGGCAGCGTTTGATGTGCACGATCCTAAGGTCTATTCTTTCAATTTATTTTTTTTTTCGCAATCTTAACAATTCCTATAATGAGTAGGAAGAGTAGAGTGGCACATTGGAGGCCGGGGCTTACGGGCCTTTACTACGCTAATAGTTCAACTGTAGAACGCCGGCTTATGCCGGAGACGCCAGTTAGAAGCTGGTAATTCCTACATTCTCTCTTATTTTTTTTTCTCGTTATTTTTACAAATCATATTATGAGATGTTAGTTTGTTTTAAACGGAGGTAGTATTATGGCAAAAGTTGGAGAATGGATTTGGCAGTTAGCAGATAATGGATGGGCTGACCACATATGTTCGGAATGCGGATTTACCGAAAATACGGACATACATGTAGGCCTTGAGTGGAATTACTGCCCAATGTGTGGAGCTTATATGAAGCCTAAAGGACCTAGAAGAGTTAAACCTAACAGATCAAAACCAAACAGGGTAGAGCTCTAACAAGGGCTCTATTTTTCTCGTACTAAAAACATATGTTCTTATAGCTGGAAAACTATATTTATGGAGGTAAAAGTATGACAAATTACGATTATCCAAAAACTGAAGTTAGTGTACAGGATTTATGCGAAATTAGTCTGGCTATGGACGAACTTGAAGGGTCTTTAAAAGACGCTGTTAAGGACGCGCCGGCAAGGATTAAAAAAGACGTATTTGATGTAGTAAACTTTATTTATGAGGATGTAACAAGTAAACTTAACCAATATATTTAGATAGAATCCGGTAAACCGGACGGGGCACAACGCCTCGTCTTTTTTTCAACTCTATATATGAGGAACTAAAGACACACAAAAATATGGAGGTGTTATATGATTAAAGTATTTTTTAAGGGTGTATTAGGATTTTTAGTTGGATTTTTGGTAGTAACAATACTTGGAAGTGTGTTAGCATTTTTGGAAACCTTAACGGGGATTCCATTTGCTAAGGCATACTTAGGAAGTGGTTTGTGCTATCCAATCGGACTTGGAGCCTATGTATTCTGTATATACAAAGCGGTAACAATGAAATAATCCGGTGTCTGGTTTCTCCTTATAAGAGGCGAGTGGGCAACTACTCGTCTTTTTTACAATCACTAATATAGCAAAGAAATTAATAACATTTTTTTACGGAGGTATTTAGTATGCTTAAAGTGATTAAAGACAGTATTATTTGGGGTGTTATTTATGCGGCTTGTTATGCTGTTGGATACGGCATCGCATGGCTGATCTTAGACGGACCACAGAAATTGCAGGACTTTAAGAACCGGAAGTATGTTGAGATTGAACTTGGTAATGATGATGGGGGCTTTGATTTCTAAGCTGGAAGAGAGTGCGGGCAACTGCTCGTACTTTTTTCATGTCCTTATATAGAACGATTAATAGTAATTTTATATAAGGAGGAATATTATGAATATTGCAAAAAGAATGTATCTTGAGGCAAAAGTGAAATATGCTAGCTGGAAAGCAGAGGACGCGCTTGATGCGTGGAGAAATGCGGACGAGCAGCTTAAAGAAGCTATTAAAGAGCTGAAGGATTTTAACGAGGAAGCAATGAAAGAAACCGAAGAAATGTATAATTACTTTTAAGGAGGTAACAGGCTGGGCAATCGCTCAGCTTGTTTTTTTTTCACAAAAAGAAAGGAGGCACTTTATGGTTTATTTAGTAGCAGCACTTGCAGGTTTTGTAGTAGGTTATATTCTTTGTCTGGTGATTCATGAGAGGCCGGCGAAGGGCACACTCATCAAGTCGGGAGACATTTGGAGGCTCGAGATCAATGATCCGCTCGAGAAGCTTGATAAGAAAAAGCGTATTATATTCAACGTCTCTAACGACAAGGAGGTAAATGATTTATGAAAACTGAACTGGAGATGAGAATTAGTGAGCTTGAAGAAGAACTCGGTCGTATAGATCCGGGATCACAGGAGTATGAGTGTATCGCAAAAGATCATGCGACGCTCGTAAAGAGCTATAACGATATTCGTAAGACTGAGGCGGAAATCGATGTCAAGTATGAATCTTTGGAATTGGAGAAAACCAAGGCTGAGGACGACAGAATTGACAAAGAAAAACGCACAGAGATCGAACGAAAATCGAAGTCGTTCTGGAGAAGAGCGGGTGAGATCTGTTTAGGCACTTTGCTCCCTGCCGGAGCGTATATGGCTTGGGAAGAAACAGGCCACATCTTTAAAGGTCAGTGGCAAAAATGGATTCAGAAACCTAGATAGTTGTCAAAGAAAGCGGGGCGGCAACGTCTCGCATTTTTTTCACCTGCCTTAATAGGAGGTGATGCGAATTGTGCCTAGAACTGATAATTATATTTCTTGTGATTGCGTTACTATGGAATAATAAGCATTGACTGGCAAACGAAAGGAGAAGATCGGGCAATCGCTCGGTCTTTTTCTTTGCCTACAAAGGAGGTAGCTTATGAGCAGTAGAGAAGTAAGAGCACCACAGAGCCAACTTTGCAAAGAAGAAATGGGTAAATGCTTTGCCCAGTTTAGAAGATTAGATGACAATGTCGGCTGTAAAATTCTTATCGAAACCTACAAAGAGCCCGGTCAGTGTCCTTTCTGCAAAGAAAAATGTGATTGGACGAACGACGTCTGGTATCCATTTGACCCGAATTACGGACGGGCCGTTAAACCAGGCAAAGAAAAGGAGGTATCTGCATGAAGAAATACTTATATTTAACTCTGATTTTACTGCTTATTGTCTGCACACCAGTATCCGCCAAGCAGAAGAAAAAGAAGAAGAAAATTGATATGGGCGAGTTTAAGTTGACAGCTTATTGTCCTTGCTGCAGGTGTTCAAAAGGCTACGGACGAAGCACCACGAGTGGTAAAAAGGCAAGATCTAATCATACTATTGCAGTTGATACGGACGTTATCAATATTGGCAGTAAAGTTAAGATTGGTAATAAAACTTATACGGCAGAAGATACCGGATCAGGCGTAAACGGCGATCACGTTGATATTTTCTTTGATACTCATGAGGAGGTCGAAGAGTTTGGTCTAAAGTATAAACAAGTTTGGGTTGTTAGATAGCTTTAAGAAAGGAGCCAACTTATGAACGAACGTTTAAATCTTCTACTTAAAAAGCATCATACATCTTTACATCAACTGAGCAAGGTATTGGGCGAGACATTTATAGCACGTATAAGAAACTATGTTGATGGCAGGCAGAAGACTATATCTATAGCAGATCTTATAACTTTATCTGATTATTTTGGTGTAAGTATCGATTATCTTGTAGGAAGAAGCGATAATCTGGACCCTGAGTATGATTCGGATGTGAGAGCTTTGTATGAGAAGTCGTACGAAATGTGGCTTGTTCATAATAAGGGAAACTATATTTATATATCTACCGACGACAGAGGACCTTTCCCGCAGTATCCGTATAATTTAATAGAACAATATACTTTGCCGCTTGATGAGCCTGTGGCCGACCAGGTCAAAGTCAATTTGGAGCAGGTCATTGCCAGCATGCTTACGCCAAGAGAGGCGCTATGCGTAGACAGATATTTCAGGCAGTATATGACTCTCGAAGATATTGGCAGAGAATTTGATGTTGGACGAGAGCGTATACGTCAGATACTTGCTAAAGCAGGAAGAAAGCTAAGGCATCCGAGCCGTCTTAAGTATATTATGAACGGCCTTGATTATAAAGATCGTATTAACGAAGAATATGAAAAACGAAGAGCCGAGTTAATACTGGAAGAAGTAGAACACAAGCTTAACGAATGCCTCGACGAAAAACCTATTGATATTTTAGATCTTTCAGTACGAAGCTATAACTGTTTAAAAAGAGCAGGTATTGAGACGCTCGGACAGCTTAGAGCATGCGATATTGAGGAGTTAATGAATATGCGAAATCTTGGACGAAAATCTTTAGAGGAAATCCTTGCTAAATGTCCTGAGCTTATAAAGGAGGCTTAATTATGACAGGAAAACAGATGATTAAAATGTTTAAACTTTTATTTCCGGAAAGAGCAGATCATGTTGTCAGATGGGTTGATCATGGACATAAGCAGATAACTATTCAGTGCGACGACCATCAAAATTACCTATTCAGTGTTGACAAAAGCCGGTTTAAATTGGAGGGGACGATTTGATAGCAAATGATAAAGATTTTGCAGTATGGCCACAAGAGGGGATACCGTTCCCAAAGGCTAAGGATGCAAAGCCTTTATTATTTTGGGACGAGTTTATTCCCGGTAATTTCTATTACGCAACAACGGATAGAATTAAAGATGCTATGTACCATCTAAATAGAAACTTCACCATTAGAGGGTATGCCCTATATTCTGAATTTTTGGAGTTTTTAAATATAGAACCCACAGAAGATTCAACTCGTTATGGTTGGAGTGCTTATAAGATGGCGTGTGAGGGTTGGTACCCATGGATTGACTTTTATATCTGGCAAAAAGAAGGCGAGGACTGGTATAGAATCGACTATAAATATGAGCCTTTACCTGTTAGCGAATTGGAGGAATATGACTAAAGGAGCTTTTATAACTTTATATTTATGCGATGGCGATGATCCTAATTGTATAAGAGGCGGAGTTTGCTCAAGCGAAGGATATGATATGTGTTATCACACAAGTAATCCTGAGGCTACTTCAAGTGAATTATGTGAAGAGCCTTGGAAATATCCGGAAAGATTTATAAGTATGATGGACGCTGTTAGTGGAGAAGTGTTTTATTTTGAAAGACATATTTCAGATGAACCTTTTGGAGCCTACGAAGGAGGTAAGCGGGTATGAACTTTGAATTATTGTTTGGTGTTGTGGCAGTAGTGTGTATCGCATTGACTATTTGGTCTAACGAAAGCTGGTATAGAACCTGTCAAAGTATGAATGACGAATGGTATAAGAGAGTTATAAATATCACAATGGTACAAGATAAAATTCTTGAGGATATGCAAAAAGATATTACGGGGTTTAGAACGACTCAAGATATGATGTTTGAAAGGATGCAAAAACGAATCGATGAATTAGAAGATAAACTCGAAGACGATGGGAGGTAGAGTGTATGAAGTTATATTTAGTGACTGTGGAGGGGTACTATGATCGTTATGGGTCTGAGATTTACTCTATTGGTATTTTTGACAGTATAGACAAGGCTAAAGAGGCCGGCGTTAAAGCTGAAGTAAAGGTTAAAGATATCTATCCTCATTCGGAGATTGCGATAAACAAGTTTTTACATGGTCATTGCTTTAAAATAACGGAGTTTGATTTAAATACCGTTTATCCTGTTAGAAAATCAGACGATAAATTTTACGCCGATATTTATACAGATAAGTATTTGGGAGGATATGTCGAATGATATGGGGAGACTTCGTTAAAAACAATGACTTTTTAGATAGGTGTGAGTATTTGTTAACAATCATTGAATGTCCTGACTGCGGAAATCAGATTTATGTGAATATAGAAAACGTTCTTCCGTCTAAGCCGCCAAAGCATAAGTACAAATGCATGATTTGCGGATGGGAAGGAGAAGCATGAATTATAAAGTCTACTTAACAACAAAAGTCAACCACAAAACTCTTAAAAAAGGCTCTGGGATAATGGTCCTGGAGCCTGACGATTATACAAAGACGGCTATAGCAAAGATCAAGGCCAAGGGCTATAAAGTACTTGGCTATATTTCTGTTGGGACGATCGAAAAGGAACGGTCCTGGTATAAGAAGTACAAAAAGTTTGGCCTTAAGAAACTCGAAGACTGGCCTAATGAGGTTTATGCGGATGTTAGGGAAAAAGAATGGAGAGACTTCCTTGTAAAGAGAGCCAAAGATATTAAGGCTAAAGGCTTTGACGGTTGGTGGTGCGATAATCTTGACGTCTATGAGTATTACAAAAGCTCTAAGATGTTTGCTGCTTGTCAGATGGCTCTAAGCCGTATCAAGAAACTTGGCGGCTATGTGATGGTTAATGGCGGATCAGAATTTTTTGATTATGCCATAGACCATGAAAGAAAACTCGACATGGTAGACGGCATAACTCAGGAGGAAGTATATTCTCTGATTACCTCGTATAAGGGAGATGGCAAATTTTCCAAGCAGAAAAAATCCCAGAGGGAATTTTATGAGAAACTCTTAAACAAACTTAAGAAAAAGGGTAAGGATATTTTCCTGCTGGAGTATACGAAGGATACGAAACTTAAAATTACTATAGCCAATTATTGCACGTTAATGGATTACGATTATTATATTTCAGGGAAGGTGAATTTATGAGTTTATATGTAAAAGTAGATTCAATTAGCTACAAAAGATTTGACAGGATCCTTATATTGGGCTTTATGCGGCTGGGACTGTGACAGTATTCTTATCTTAAATCCTGATTGCATAGAAAAGGAGTGGTGAGTATGAAGAAACCTATGGTATGGGCTAAAATGACATACGTTTGTGATGATTGCGGTTCTCGATTTGAAATATTCATAGAAAACACATTAGAACGTCACAACGGCGACAAACATAAACCAGTTCCTTTTGGGATACAATGCCCTAATTGTAAAAACTTTCATTGCTACGATCGGTCGGGCCTAATAGAACTGCCCGAAGAAAGACCTGTTAAAACAGGCGAATTATATTTTGCCGATAAGAAAAAATACGATTGCGGTGTGCTTAGAATTTATGGGAATTAGAAAAAAAAAGGCGGTGATTTTATGCAACCATTTAAAGGACCAATAGTTTCAAATATCGAAAAGATTGAAGAAGTGGACGGACACGAAATAGTCACTTCAAAAGCAGGAATTCAGTATTTAATCTGTCGGGATGTAAATGTTGATTTCTTAATTGATATGGTGCTCGTTATTCAACAATCGAAAAACAACAAACCAAATTTTGAACTGCGATTTCCGCTCGCCAGAGACCTTGAAAGGGACTTGTATGAACGTGAGCCTATCCCAAGGCATCTTCTTGAATGGGCGATATATTGTTTTGAGTATGAGGAGGATTAATTTATGATCAAATTCGAGCACATTGATATTCACGGATGGGAAGCAGCGATCAGAGGAATGAGAAACCCGATGAACAGCTGGGAGAAGAGTGATTCGTTTTTTGGAGATTTTGCTGATGACGCCACAGGGGCCATATTCTATGAAATCGGTCCAAACGACCTCACTCTAATGATGAAACTTGCCAAGGCCGGAAGTGAGCATAGCAAGTATCGCAGGTTTATTACAGTAACTATTGATATCACGGCTCCACTATACTGGTGGAAGGAGTTTGATACTTATAAGGTCGGTACGGTGGCAAATTCTTGTTCTACTATGCATAAGATTCATTCTAAAGAGTTTACAACTGATGATTTTTCCACGGATAATCTTACAGATTCTGCTATAGAAGGCAGCCTTGAAGAAACCATTAAATTTCTTAACATTGCAAGAGATATGTATATTAAAAAAGAGAAGAAGTCTAAAGCGGCATGGTGGCAAATGATTCAACTTCTTCCCAGTTCTTATAATCAGAAAAGAACAGTAATGCTTAACTACGAAGTCCTGGCCCATATTTACCAGCAAAGAAAGGATCATAAACTTGATGAATGGCATGACTTTTGTGATACGATTCGAGCCTTGCCATATTCTGAGATTATTACTTTGGAGGAGGGTGAAAAATGATAAATTATGAAACGTTGGCCTATCGTGAGAACGTCTTAACGACGTATGGAGTATACGTAAAATATTATAACGATTTTTTTAAACAAGTAAACGGGATTGAAATAACAGACGTTACATTCAATCCCCCGGCAACGATCGTGTTTTGGTCAGACGGATCTAAAACCGTAGTCAAGTGTATGGAAGGGGATACGTTCGACAAGCAAACTGGTCTTGCTATGGCTATTTGCAAACGGATATTTAGCGATAAGTTTCATTCCGAGTTTAGAAGGTGGTGTAATAAGGATGAGTAGATTAGATGAGAATATCGCGATGGCTGACATTATTAATGAAACTATCAACGTCTTTTACGACAAACCGATAGGTGCCGAACTTACCAAACATGTTCGGGAAAGTATTAATACTACGGTACTTCTTGATATTTCAAGATCCCTTGCTGTTATTGCTGATGTTATGTCTAAAGAGGAGGAGTCTAAATGAAAGAGATTAAAGTACGCTTAACATTTCTTGAAGATTGTCTTGGAACTGCCAGCAACAATAAAGAAGTTCATTCCGAGTATATCGCTTCAAAAGCTCCTGATCATCCTTCGAAAGAAGAAGAGATTGCTGCTATAGGAGTTGAGGAGACTGTTGAAAAGGCTATGACAGTCTTCCCAAGGGATGAAGACGGTAATTTTATATTTTGGGATTACCAGATTAGAGGATTCTTTAAAGAGGCCTGCTCCTGCCTTAGAAGATGCAAAGGAGAGGACTTCTCTGCAGCATCTAATAAGATGAAGGCCTTTAAGAAAATCATTGATGGAAACATATTTGTAGAGCCAAGAAAGATTCCTATTGACATGAATGGCGGAGAAATAGGCAACCTGCAGAGACCGCTTAGGGCTCAGACCATGCAGGGCGAGCGTATATCTCTTGCTAACTCTGAGACTATTCCTGAAGGCTCTGTGATAGAGTTTAGCATTGTGACTTTGTCAGACGATTATATTCCTGCTATAAAAGAATGGCTGGACTACGGTCGTTTCAAAGGTCTCGGCCAATGGCGCAATGCTGGGTATGGCAGGTTTAAGTATGAGATAATCGAATAAGCGATGGCTCTGTGAGGTAATGTCGATTAAGGTAGAGCAAAGGTGAGGTACTGTCTCGTACAGTAAGGCCAAGGTAGAGTATTGAACAGTAAGGCGAAATTTTGCGACGGCACAGTGTTGAGTTGTGATGCTAGGCAATTGTATAGTCTCGTAATGTGGCGCAAGGGCGAGGTAAGGTTTCGTTATGTTACGTTAAGCAATGGTATAGTCTAGTCACGCAACGCAAAGGTATGGTATGGCACAGTAAGGTAGCGCACAGCAAAGGCAAAGCAGAGTGATGCATAGCAAAGGCATAGTTTGGTCTTGATGAGTGACGTTAAGTTCTGTTAGGCAAGGGCTTGGTATGGAATAGTTCGGTAACGCGATGGCAAAGTGAAGTTTAGTTTCGCAAGGGTAATGTTTAGTGGAGTAGTGCGATGGCAAGGAGGTTATATTTATGGCAGAAGCATTCTTTTGTGATAGGTGTATGCGGGCGTTCCCGTATACTTACAAAAGGCAAATTGTATCAAAAGGATTTAAATGGGGCGGAGGCACTCTTCATACGAGG
>Ga0326511_10002773_pt1 | contig 14144 bp, 17 predicted proteins | sample 0_2496_0518_D_FD_203701 | JGI IMG/M metagenome (GOLD analysis project Ga0326511, IMG submission 203701) | Bovine rumen microbial communities from UC Davis, California, United States - 0_2496_0518 | ecosystem: Host-associated > Mammals > Digestive system > Stomach > Rumen | place: USA... | reverse complement strand
TCCCACTCTTTATAATATTATATTTCTCCTAATAATATAATATAATTGTAGAAAGGTTATTGATTGAGAATAATCTTTCTCGATTACATTTTGTTAGAAGATATTCTTGCGTGAACAGGTTCTGACAAAAGATCCAACAACTGATTATCGTTTAGACAGAAACTACAACTTTACTACCAACAGGTGGCAAAATAGGTTTCTGACCAAACAACCTGAAGAACTCTTCTTCAGTCACATAAGAAGGGATTCCAATAGGAAATCCGTTCTTATCTGCTACTGTTTTGTAGCATTTGTAAACTGGTTTCGTTACCATTTATCACCTCCTTCCACATATGATTACTCAATCTAGTCATAAGCGGTTTTATGGTTTTTGAAGAGAGGGTGCCACAACACCCTCTCTTCTTTTTTATATTCCATTAATATAATATATGAATAAATGGTAGCTGTTTATCAAAAATATACAAATACTAGACGATTTTTTATAATTTCGACAAAATAATATATTTTAATTATCTATATGAGGTGTTATATTTATGATATCTAGAAGTAAACTGATGAGTAAATTAAAACGAGAATTATCACCACAAGTATATAACATATTACCAGAATCATTTATAAACGAAATTTTGTATGACGAAGCATTGAAAAGATTTTCAGATTGGTATCCATTACTGTGTGATATAAGAATAACACAAGAAGATGCAATTCCTTTTAGAGATTATTCAGGAAGAATATTTAATTTTTCCACATATAGAATACCTAGATCATTCAATGTTCCAGGAATAAGTACCAAAGAAGAATTTGTATGGAGAGATCTAGAAGATTATCAGATTGGTGGAAATGATCAATCTGATGTAATGTCTGGTGGAAATTTTTTATTAAATACAATGTTTCTTTCAGCTAGATCAAATATGCCACATACAAGATCATATTTTATGGTTAGATTTCAAGAACCAGATCTATTAATAGTAAATCCTCCAATGCAAGTACATAGAGATTTTAATGTAACTATGCAAGCTGATAGAACACTTACTACAGTTCCTAGAAATTTGGAAACAATATTTCAGCAATATTTTGTAGCTTTGATGAAATATTATACTTATAATAGATTAAAATATGAATCTGGAAGTCAAGTATATGGTGGTATAGAGATTGATACTAAAATCGATGACTTTAAAGATGCATTATCTGAAGTTGAAAAGTTTGAAGAGCAATTTGATAAAGATTATTATAAATCTCCTCAACGATTCGATGTTATTTGTTTATATCAGAAAAAAGGATAAAAAAGAGAGGGATGTGTCCCTCTCTTTTATATTTTAAAGTTTTGATCGATCTAAATGAATATCAAAATGTATATAACCAAGTGGTTTATGATAATCTAAATATTCTTGAGTTGATTTAAAGATTTCTATTAATTGATCTTTAGTGTCTATCATACATCTAGCGTTAAATAAATCTAATTGACTCAATTGTTCCATAATATTTGCATTATTTTTTGCATCATACTCATTTATACATTTTATAAGGTGTTGTTCAATATCCTGTAGAGATATATAAATCTCTGAAGAACTATTATATTCTGGTAAAGATAAATCAATTTTGATAAACCTATCATTAGTTGATTTAAAGAGTAATGATATACTATTTCCAGACGTAATTAATAAATAATAAATGAATGAAATAGTTTCAGTCAAATTTACAGATTTATCTAAAATATATTCATAATATCTATAAGGATCATTTCCTGATGAATTTAAGAAATCCAGATATCTTAATCTAGTTTTTAAGATATCACAAATGTAGCATGAATCCCAAACTTTGTAAACCATATTTATTCTCCTTTTTAAGTTCTTTATCAGGATTTTTAAACATAATATATCCAAAATATTCATTCATATTTTCTTTATAATAGTTTTTGCATAATTTAGTTGTGTAAAAATTGAAGTTTAAATTGTTTACAAAAAATGATTTTGCTTCATCTGAAATAGATATAGCCAATTTATACGTTTCTAACTCTTCAGAAGCGATTCTTATAAAATCTAATCCTAAATGGTTTAATCGATATTTTGGATTTACAAAACATGTACATATTTTCTTTTCATCCAATCCTAATTTCAAAATCAACGCTCCGGCAAATTCTGAATTTTGAGTAGCTAAAAACAATTTACGTTTTTTATTATTTATATTTGGAGTAATTTTTGAATCAAACCAATTTTCAAAATTTGGATAACAATTTCTTAATCCTAATAGTGATTTTTTCATCAATCTTATTTCTGAAGAATTATTTTCAGTTAATAGTATAATGTTCGCCATATTTTTTCTCCTATAATCATATATAAAAGAGAGGGGGAATATACCTCTCTTTTATATTTTTATTTGAATAATTGTTTTATTTCTGTTGAAACAATATCTTGCATCTTTTTCTTTTTATTATGAATTTCAGTTCTTTTATCAATAATTTTTCGTCTAGCAACCACATCAATATAGTGGTTATAAAGCAATTTGAATCGTAATAATGAAAATTTCAAACGTTTTTTCCAATTAGTTTCTATATTAAATGGAATTAACGAGAGAGTTTCAAATAAAGCAATTTTGAATGAGGTGTCTCGTAAACGATAACCTTTTGATATTGCATATTGATCAGCATAATGTTCATCAGGTACACCTGTGAAATTCGGTTCACATTCACCATGATAAATGTGTCCAATTTCATGAGAAATAATAAAGTTTTGTGTTTCTTTATGTAATTTATGAAACATATCTGAATTTATTATTATCATATATTCTTCAAAATTTTCATGTTTCAAAGAACATGCGCCAGAGCAACTTAACAATAGTTTTGATATATCTTTAGTTTTGAAAATATCACAATATATGTCGTTTAAAGATATTAAATTTGAAAATGGAATTTCTATCAATAATATTTTTTTATCTGATATATTATCATCTATTATGCAACTATATGTAAATAACTTGTTAAATTTTTTGGATAATTGCATATTAGTTTCGCAATCAAATTTTTCCATCTAATTCCTCCATAATTATAATATATAATTATGGGTTATTTAAAAAACTTCATAGTATCAATGATTTCATCATTACTAATTCTGTTTATATAGTTTTTAATATGATTTATGGATTTCTCATTATCATTTTCACATATTTGAATAATTTTATCAGTATCAATAACAGCATAATTGTGTCTATAAGTACAATTAATTGGTGCAAGTGAAGACATTCGTTTTGGATAGGTTAGCGTTATCGTATCATAAATATGAGGAAGTTTGGTTAAACAACATCTTAAATACGCTTTGTTTACAACAGTTCTTAACATCATATTAGAATCATATTCGTCAAATGTTCGTTGGTTTTCTATACTTTTTCTATAAAGTATTTCTGATGGTAAGAAAATATATGTTTGAACAGCTGTTGGTAGAATTCTACGTGTGTTATAAAACCAATTTAATGCTTCCAAATCACGTTTAGAAGAAAGTTTATTGTGTTTAGTAATAGTTTCCCAATCATCCTCGTAATTATAATTGACAACTATGTTTGTAAGTTTTTCAAGTAATTTATCTTCACCTTCTTCATACAAAGTTTCAAATTTTTTGATATTTTCACATACTGTATCATTGAAAATTGATTTGAATTTATATTTGTAAATATCGGACACTGCATTATAATTATAAATTCTACCACTTAAAAAGAATCTATCAAAAACGATATACAAATCGCCTTTGTCAGAATCTTCAAATAATACATGTTTTCTAAAATCGATTAAAGCATCTATATAATCATCGTTTTCTATAGTTTCCCAGTCAAGTTTCATATATTTGATACAATTATTAAAATTACATTCGTTCATTGAATCTTTTATATATTTATTAGAACAGCGTTTATCAAAGAATTTTTCCAAAAATTCAAGAAATTTGAGCTTATTATAAGCATTTGATTCTATATTATTCTTAATATCAGTTATAATTTCATCATGTTTGAGTTTTAAATCATCTTCAGTCAATTTGTCATTATATAGACTATTATTGAGATTTTTTATAGCTAATTTTGGATTGATTTCGGGATTTGTTGTAAATTTATCTTTATCATTTCCTAAATCTTCAAATATCGGAAAATGAAATAAAATAGTATTTCTATAATTTTTAGCAAACATTTCTGCCTGAGTAGTTTTACCACAACAATCTGGACCTTCAAAAATTCTAATGCGTAATTTCATCTTAAATAAACTCCTTTAAAAATTGAAAAAATAAAAGCAAGTTAATCTTAATAGATCAACTTGCTTTTTTTGTTAGGTTTCTACAAAAGTCTTAGTTTTCTAAGATTTTGTTTTATCTTGGCTCTTGCTGCCTTTTTTGGACTAATATTTTCATTATAATCGAGCGACGGGCATGCGTCGATTAAATCGATATCAATTCCAAGGTCATCGCAGATCGAAATTATCGAATTCTCATAATCTCTGCACCAAGAATTCATCTTGATTCCTAACTCACAAACCGCTTTCATTTCGCGTTCTGCAATGATCTCTTCTCGAGCAAGATCAAACTCTTCAACTTCATTTTCTTTTGATTCATTAAAAGAAAAATTGTTCATGACTTTTACCACCCATGTCATATAATTTTAATGATGAATTTTACTTTCATCACTAATATAATATATAAATAAACCAATTATTATATTTTATTCAGCTTTTTTGGATTTATATATCTTTTTTAATGTCTTTTTCATTTTATATATTTTTTGATATTTAATACATTCTTTACAATGACCATTTTTATAATGTGGAGTAAGTCCATGATACAAACAAAATTTTAAATATATATTATCCATAGGAATATAACCTCCTTGTAATCAAATATACAATATATAATTAAATCAATATTTAATTACTTGAGAATATAAATAATATAGACAAAAAATTTGGAGATTTTTTATGAATTTGGGAACTTTAGGAACTAGTGCACAGGGATCGAATGTATCAGATTATAAACGAACTACACCAAATCGTAAATTAAGATCATATTTAGTATCTGAAAGATTTTTATTAACAATTATAAAGATTTTGGCTTCTGATGTAGTAATCATGCGAAGAAAATTGATAAATATTAAAAAATTTCTTGATATGATTGATAGAGATTATTATCAAAAAGATTTAACTCTAGATGCAATGATTACGGTATGCGATACGCTTATTGATAGTAGAACTAAAAGTGGAAATAGTCCTAGTGAAGAAACTTTAATTTTTAAAGTAAATGCATTATTGGATGATTCTGATTATGATGAAGTAAAGAATGATCTTATCATTCCACAAATTAAAGTTGCAAAAATAGATTCAGTAGAAGATGATTTGGAATATGTTTCTGAATCTCTAGAGCAAAATCTTAAATATGGATTTATATTAGATACAAAAGATGATTTGACAAATTTGACATCAGAATTAACTAGATGTTCATATAGGGATTTTCCTGAAACTTTAAATAAATATAGAGATTTATTAACTTCTATAATGAATTTCTTTAGATCTACAGATAACGGGACTAATATTAATTCTATTATGCATACGTCAGATCCATCATTTGTCGATTATTTGTATGATACATATGAAGCTATTAGAAATCCAGCTTCAGCATTACAAACTGGTTGGGTTGCTATGAATTCTGCATTAGGACCTAGAGGTGGATTTCAGAATAAAAATGTGTATTGTTATTATGCAAATACAAACTCATTTAAATCTGCACTTTTACTTCATTTAGCACGTATGATTAGGGATTATAATGCTGTAAAAGTTATAGATGAGTATAAGAAAACTGGTAAAACACCTACAGTATTATTTATTGAGCTTGAAAACGATTTTGATGAAGATAATGAACGTTTGTTTAAAATTACTGTTAAGAAAGATATCGGAAGATGTACTTCTAGAGAAGAATTGGAAAGTGCTTGGTCACATACATTTGAATCAAATAAAGAAAATCCAATAGATATAAGTTTCATGCATATGGATTCAAGGTCTTTGTCTGTAGATGAACTTGAACGTATTATTGAAATGCTTGAAGAAGAAGGATTTCATGTTATAGCTACTATAATTGACTATATAGCTCTTCTTAAACCTAGAGCAGAAGATATGAATAGAGATTTAAGATTACAGTTAAAGAATATTTCAGAAGACTTATTAAGTTTGGCAAAAAATAAAAATATTCCAATTATTACAGCACATCAGTTAAATAGAGCAGGTGGTGCAGTATTAGCTAATTTGAAAATGCAAGGTGGAACAAACGTTGTAAATCAAATGACTAATGAATTTATTGGTGAATCATATGATATTGAAAAGACTGTATCTTGGACAATGTTTATAGATCTTGAAAAACATGGGGATAGAAAGTTCTTAACATGTAAACGTAATAAATGTCGTTATGCAGGTAAATTTGGTACAGAATATTTCGTTTATGAAATCAAAGATGGTATTATTATTGATGATGATATTTATGATTCTAAACCTGGATATTTGACTGAAGTTCCTGGAACTATATCTGATACACAAAATGGAGATACATCTTATGCACAATCTGGAAAACGAGGATTAATTGATATTAGAGATAATAAAGAGAAAACTCCATCAAAAGATCATGAAATCATAATAAAACCTAAAGAAAATACATTATCATCAACTGAATATGGTGATAATAATTCAATTAATATGTTAGATTTACTAATAAATCCTTACAATTGGGTAGATTATGTAGATAAATATGGAATTGATGAATTAACAGTTGACAATAATACATTCGATGAATATTCATCAACTTATAAGGTTATAGGAGAAACTGAATATTGTTTTGTAGATGATCCAATATACAGTGGTGTTGTTGATTATGAGGAATAGTAAACTCATTATCAACAACTAAAGTTTATTAAATGACACATTATGTGTGTAGAAAAGAGATGATTTATCAAAAAAAAAAGAGTGAGAATGTAATTCCCATTCTTTATAATATTATATTTCTCCTAATAATATAATATAATTGTAGAAAGATTATTGGTTGAGAATAATCTTTCGCAGTTACATACTGAAATCTCTAAGAGAAATCAGTAGATCCGATTATGTGCAATCACATACGTTATATGCGGACGTATGCAACTGGATCCAATTCGGGTTCATACCCGAACATTTTGATGAATTCGTCTTTAGTGACGAGATCCTGGATTCCCATAGGGAACCCATTATCATCAGCTACAGTTTTGTAGCAACGATAAATCGGCGTTATCATATTTCACCTCCTTCCACAACATAATTACTCAACCTAATTATGTTTGGTAATGTGATTTGAAGAGAGGGTGTGGTGACACTCTCTCTTCTTTTTTTATATCTCATTAATATAACATATGAATAATGGTACACGATTAAACAAAAAAAAAATGGGAGGTTTGACACCTCCCATTTTTATTATTAATGCTTCATTTTTACAAGTCCTCTTTTTGTTATTTGTAAATTGCCAAGTTCATCAAGATCTTCGAAACTGATATAAGGGTAATTGATGAAAAATTTTTCAAGATTATTCAAACTTTCATGTTGTGTAATCTTTGGTATGGTTACACAGATACCAACATTTATAAAATCAGAATCAAAACATGACCAATTATGAACATTGACAATTATATTAGATTCTCTATCTTCTAAGATGATCTCGGTTTGAGCATTTTCTTTTATTGAATCATTATTATCTTGAAGCATTTTAAATACTGATTCAATAGAATCATTTTGCAAGATGTAAAAAACTGTTTCTACATCCTTTTCTATAATGGCTTTGATAAATGTGTCGTATATAGTTTTAAACATTATTTAATCTCCTTTTCAATTTATAGAGTTTGTAATACAATTATTATTTATCTTTGTCATCGATTTCATCTTTTGATTTTGACTCAATAAGAATAGATGGATATAAAGATTTAACGATTCGTTTAATATATTTATTAAATTTTTTCGTTCGTTTATTTTTACTATTAACTCCTTCAAATGAATTTGGATCTTGTACTAATGTGCTATTAATCTTTTCTTTTCCAAGATTTGTATAAACACAATCTTCCAAGTGACAACACCTATCAATTGAAAATTCATTTCCTCCAAATAAATATAATAATGAGAAAGTTATAAATTGAAATTTAGGATAAAAAGATCTCATTAGATCTATACAATCAGTTTTCTCATCTTTAACATATTTAACACCAATAGATACATAATCATTCTCTAGTGAATAGGAAAGAGTAGCAACTTTTTGTTCACCTTGACTAATGACTATAGGACCTTTGTCTTTATCTGTTATTAAAAGATTCATTTTGAAAATCAGATCATATAAAGCTTTTGGATCAGTATAGTTTAAAATCCAAGCTACAGATTCGTAATCTCGATCTTTGATACATTGAATAAAGTTTTCATAAACCTTTTTCATAATTTTACTCCTTAAAGTTATTTGATTTGACACAAGTTTACAAAACACGATCTCCCAATAAACAACATCTGGAAATTGAAAATGAACTGGTTGAGCTTTTTTCATCAATTGATACTGTTACATTTTTAAATTTTGGATATAAATCTTTCAATATAGATGTAACTGTATTGTTAGTATCTTCTGAATATCTAACGCTAATTGCTATGTAACCATCTTTAATGTACCAGTGAATAGCGATGTAATCAGTTTTAGTACTCAAAACAATAACAAAATCTTCATTATTGTTTGCTGTTGGATTTGATTTACAAATTGAATCATGCAATGCTTGTAGATCAATATTGTTTAAAATCCAAGCTACAGATTCATAATCTCGATTTGTTGCACATTTAGTAAAAATGTCATAAATTTCTTTCATAATTTTACTCCTTGAAGTTATTTCTTCACTAATACAATATGTATTTCAAATAAAACTAATTAAGAAAAAAAGAAAGAGGGTCTTTTGACCCTCCCTCTTTTTAGAAAGTTATCTTATTCTATTAGTCATGGCAGACTATAGAAATCCACCAAATGGATCCACAAGACAACTTTCTACGAATTTCTTCATTGACGTTTTCATCCATCCAAACGTCCAAACATTCAGTACCATACGACTGATCAATGTCGAATATCAGATGAAGACGTCTTTTGTCGATAAAGAAATTCCTTAACGTAGACCGCATATACAGCTTACCATCATCTGGCATATTATCAGCTGGACAAATGATATAATCAACCTTTTCTTTGAAATTAGGTTGATTTCTTTTATATTCGTCCCTCACTTTTTCTGGGACATCCAGATGTGTATTGTGTGAAACGTTAATGCTGTCATTTTTCAAACAAGCATTAATATCTACGTGAATGTTATTAAGAATCATAGGACGTTCTTCAAACCATCCACTTTCCATCACCAAAGACATTTCGATTTTAGCCATAAACTTTGCTCCCCGATTCTTTTATCTCTATGACATAAAAGACTTATACCAATTTCATGATATAAGCAACCCTTTCATTGCTCCTACTCAGGTATTTGAGAATCTTATTTTAAATATTAGAACCTCATATGAGCTTCTATCTATTAATATAATATATAATTCATTTTTTCTTTGATTATTGAGAAACTTCGTTTTTGACAATTAAATATATTTATTTAAGGATGGAATCATTATGTTTAATAATACATTTAGAATCATTAATGAATTTCGTAAAGATAGAAAATTATCCGAAGCGTATATAAACGCCTATTCCAATCAATCATCATACAAAAATGGTACAGCTACACCAGATTATATCAAATATATGACAAAATCTCTTATAAATAGAGGTATTTTGTGTACTAATTCTGAATTAATTGATAAAATTTATAAATCATCATTTGAAGAATTACTTAATGAAGACTTTAAATCACTATTTCTACACAATTCAACTAGAGATATTGAAGGTGTTTATACTGATGTAACTAGTATAAAAAATCTCAAATCTATTGGAGCTTATGATCTATTATCATCATTAGTTGGAGCTATTCCAGCAAAATTCTTTCCATCTTTTGAAATGGGTGATATAGATATTTCTAAAATAGAATTATCTGAAAATAATGTTTCTCAAGAAGAAATAAGAGATATTATTACTTCTAGAGATGATTATGTGGCTCCAGATCCAATTTATAGATTGCTTACAGAAGAAGAATATAATGCTGGTCCAGTAGATGGAGAAAATTATTTTACATATGATCAAGAAACAGATACTTACAATGATATACTTGAATTTTTACCATCTGATGACATAATTACACAATATTTTGGTGATCCAGTTGATGTAATTTATGTTAAACATGGAGATGATGGTGAAATAGTTCCTATAACAGATGAAGAGTATACTGCTGGTCCAGTAGATGGCTGTGAATATTATAAACTGGGAGATAATGGAGAAGATACTGTAGGATTTGTAGAATATACTAATATTATCACAGATATTAGCCATAAAATATCATTTTATGAATCTCTTGGCGAAGTTTACATTATTTCTGATTCAGAACCTGAATACACTTTAGATATGTTAACTGATGAAGAAAAAAATGCATTAAGAGCAAAATTTATTGGACCACAATTAAATAAACATTTTGAATACTATGTAAAACAACCATTGATTCAAATTAAAGAAATGTTTGGTAAATACTCAATTTGGGAAATGACATCTTCTGTAAATATGGAATCAGATAAATACCAGACAGCTGTTTATCAGATACTTTATTCAAATATTTTGAATTTTATAGCTTATATGGTATATTGTGTGAATATGGTTGATATTATAGATATTGAATCATGTGATATATTAAAAATGCTAAATACACATATATCTAAAACATTATCAGGTTTAAAAACAGTTGGAGATATGATTCCTGTAGAAACATATGTAAATAATGTTATATTTAGCAATATTCCTGAGGAATATCAAAAATATTCATTTTATAGATTAAAAATACTTGATCCAATTTGTGATAATCAAGATTTCGAAAGAAATGTTTCTATTCAAGAAGCAACGATGACATTTACTGAAAATCTAATTAATTTTAGACAAATGTTAGACATAACAGATTTAACAACAGTTTCCAATGAAACTGCTTTTTGGTTAACTGTGTTAACTACAGTGTTGTTTATTCAAACTGTTTATATGTCATCATATTATAGTCAGTATAAATCGCCAATAACAATGTCAGTTAAAACTTTGATGAAAAGATTTACACCATCGTACGATAAACTTATCAGTTTAGAAGCTTTGGATAAATTTATTGATTTAACGGAAATTAATAAAAACTTAGGAGAAAGTGAAAATGATTAGTAAATTTCTATCATCGGTTAATTTAAATGCTAATCCAATTGTCGTTATTTTGTTATCAGTTGCACCTATTATTGTTTTTACAACTATAACATGTATTCAATTTATAGTGGTAGATAAATCAGTTGCTAAATTAGGGGGAGATATTAGAAATAAAGGTCTTTCTCGTTTTTGTACTGCTGGTTTATATGTTTTATTTGGATTTATTCTATTTAGCTTAATTATTGAGTTTTTGACTGCATATCTTATAAATATAAAAATTAAAAATAATGATATAGCAGTATTAAATATGATTGTAGAAAGCTATCGTGAATTACCTATAGAATTATTGATAAATGGCTCGATATTCCTTGTAGCAATATATACTGGTGCTGAAGGAGTTATTGCAGGTATGAAAACATTGAATATTCCAGCTGGTCTATGTATAGAATTACCATATATTAAACGTAAACGTTTGTCAGGAATGTTTGTAATGTGGGTATTTTTATCAATTGTTGCTACTATTTATCATGTTATAGTTGGTTCTGATCAAGTTAATTTTTGTGTGAAAAACTTATTTATAGGAATGATTGTTGACTTAGTTATTTTATTTATAGCTGAAAGAACTCCTACTATGTTAGAAAATAAAACTTCTAAGACTTTTGATGATGTGGTTTTAAATTCATCTAAAGTAACTGTAGTTTCAAAAAATGTTGGACCAGCTGTTGATGAAAAGGTAAATATGAATACTGAAATCATTTCAGCAGCAGTTGATGAAAGGTAATGGTATATGTAGGAGGATCATCATATTATGATAAATACATTAAAACGTTTGCCAATTACACAGTGTGAGTTAATTAATAATCCTATAGATAAAAAGAATTATTATGTATTCAATGTAAGTAAAGGTCAAGATAACTGGAGTCAGAGAAACTCTCCATATGTTTATCATAGAAATAATCTTACAGTTAATGCCCATTCACTATGCAATGTCCACATGATGGCGATGGGATTGATATATTCTGGTATTTATGATCGATTTAAGATTGAAATTGATGCAAAATATCCAGAATATCCTAGATTTCCAGATAAATTAGCTAAATATATCATTGAATCTCCAGAGATGCAGGATTATTATAAGAACCGATTCCCATCGTATTATAAAGATTTTGATAAAGGTATCAAAAATGCATATACATTAAATGAAATTCATGCTGGTTTATCATATGGAACAAATCGTTTTATTAATTGTGGAACTGTTACTTATTTTAGTACAAATGTACATTGGAAAGATATTATCGACGATTTAGTTTATAATAGATTGCCTGTAGGTATTAGTGGAAGATTTAATGATTATGATCATATTGTTTTAAGTGTAGGTGTTGCATATAGAGAATTAGAAAACAATTATGCACCTGGAGAAAATCAAATTCCAGATTATATTATCGTGGATGATCCTTATGGTAAAACTTATGAATATGATAAAGGATTAAGCGGTAATGATATTTGGATACCATTTTCTAATTGTGTAAGAGATTTTAAAGCTCTTGGAAATGATGATTTCAAAATGGCGCATAGATTTATTCGTGCAGATTATTTAGGAATATAAAAAAAAGAGTGGGATTTGATCCCACTCTTTATATTTTTGATTATAATTTGTAACCAGCTCGTTTTAATGAATTTATTACAGCTTCATCATCACGAGTAGAGACAAATAAGTCTTTAAGATGTATTAATTCAATCAATTCTAAAACACATTTAAATATTGCTTTTGTGAACTCTTTAGAAGCTCTTAGTAATGATTCATTAGCATTGATATTTTTAGAATTAATAAATTCTGCAGCAGTCCGCATTTCATCTGTATTAAAATGGTCAGAAACAGATCTAACGTATGTTTCTGTTTCTTTGATTATTTGTCTTAATAAATTGGATGTGTATTCATCCACATTTTTCGCAAACAAATTAAAATCTTTTAACTTATAAATATCTCCAGTTTGTTCGACTTCATCTGCTATAAGTTTACCACAATAAGCTTCCATATTTCTTGTAATCACACTCTTAGATGTGCAAAATGTATGGAAAATTTTGATTATATCTTTTGCAACTTTTTCAGCATATTTTTTGAGCTTTTTATCAGTTTGTGATCCAATATATTTAACCTTTTTATTCCAGATCAAGTTAATACATTCAGATATATTTTCATTTGGTAAATTAAATTTTATATGTTCATTTGTATCAAGAAATTTATCATTTAGACGAGAAAGAAGCGAAATAATCATTAATGTGTGCCAAATAGATGTTTTTGTTGACACATATAAAAAGTTTTTCACATCTTTAATTGATATTCCTTTGGTTTTAGTTTTGATCATTTTGTTCAAACAATATATTGATCGTGCAGAAACTACGGAATCAACCCAAGATCTAACAAACATTTCAAACAATAATGTTTTTTCGATAAATTTCTTTAGTTCTTCTTTTGATAAATCTTTTTTGATGTTGTCAAATGCATCAAATAGATCACTATCATAAAATGCATGTTCATTTAATAAAACTTCTTTTGGGAATTTTTTATTAAAAATTCCTTTGATTTCGATTTCGATATCCATGTACTCCATTAGAGTCGATATTGGAATTCCTTTAAATTTTTTGAACATGATATTAACCCTCCATATATAGTTTATTAGTTCTAATAATATAATATATATTTTAGTTATAGAGGGTATTAAATATGAGTGGATTAGCATTGAGATATGAAAATTTTATGCATCCTTATAAAGGAAATACTGCGTTTAATTTAAATCCAAAACTTGAAGAATATAAGAAAAAATATTTTGATAA
>Ga0326511_10002772_pt1 | contig 14147 bp, 16 predicted proteins | sample 0_2496_0518_D_FD_203701 | JGI IMG/M metagenome (GOLD analysis project Ga0326511, IMG submission 203701) | Bovine rumen microbial communities from UC Davis, California, United States - 0_2496_0518 | ecosystem: Host-associated > Mammals > Digestive system > Stomach > Rumen | place: USA... | reverse complement strand
GCAGGCGTTCAGAAGTTCCTTCCAGGTGTATGAATTCCTGTACTTCTGTGCTTCACCGTCATAATTTAGAGCGTCTGTATCATGCAGCTGTTTCAGACCTTCCATGAACTTTCCTCTGTAGACTTCTTTTACTGCTTTTACAGGCAGAAAGAACTTCCGGGAAAGACAGCGCTTGAAATCTGTCCTGGGTTATATCCTGCCGGACGGGAATATTGCATTCCTTCACCGAAAGGATACACAGATCATGATCTATGGCAAGAGAGTTGAGGTCATGGAGGTCGAATCCAGGCTGTACCAGTGCGAAGGTGTGGAGCAGGCAATCGTGCGTCCCTTTACGGACGAGGAAGGGCTGTCGTACATGATCGCTTATGTGGTTCCGTCAGGAAAGGACTTCAAGGTTTCTCACATCAGAAAAGAATTATCCGAGAATCTGACGGATTTCATGATCCCGGAGTTTATTGTAAGAATGCCTCAGATCCCGCTCAATACGAACGGTAAGCCGGATATGACAAGGATGCCTGTGGTGATGAAGGAGGCATAAGGTTATGGAGACAGAAATCAGGAAAGCGGAGCTGCAAGATCTGGAACTCCTCATGGGATGGCGGATGAGAGTGCTGGCGGAAGTATTTGCCGATGATGAGAATAAAAGCTCTGAAACAGTCAGAGAAAACAATGAGGCTTATTACAGAGAGCATCTTGCAGATCATTCCCATACAGCATGCTTTGCTGTTGAGACCGGGACAGGAAGGATCATAGGATGCGGAGGCATCTGTTATCAGAAGGAAATGCCGTCCCCGGATAATCTGACCGGAACAAACGGCTATCTGATGAACATTTACACCCTGCCCGAAGTGCGAAGCGAAGGCATCGGTCGAAGGATCGTAGAGTATCTGATCAGTGACGCAAAGGAACGCGGAACGGAAAAGATCTTTCTGGAGAGCTCCGGTGTTGCTAAGAAGCTGTACCATGAGATCGGTTTTGCAGATATGGAAGACTATATGAAATTAGGGGATAAAGAGTATGCAGATTAAAGAAATTGACGTGAAAAGCGTGATGACCAAATCCAACCTGCCTGTATCGGATTATTCCGTGAACCCTTATGTCGGATGCACTCATGCTTGTAAATACTGCTACGCTTCTTTTATGAAGCGCTTTACCAACCATCCGGAACCCTGGGGTGAGTTTGTTGATGTGAAAAACTGGCCGGAAATCAAAAGGCCGGAGAAATATGCAGCCAAGGAAGCATTCTTTGGCTCTGTGACTGACTGCTATCAGCCGTGCGAGGCGAAGTATAAGAGGACCCGGACACTGCTGGAGCAGCTGCAGGGGAGCGGAATCAGTATCAGCATAGCTACCAAGTCCGATCTGGTGCTCAGGGATCTTGACCTGATCAGGACATTTCCTAATGCCAGGGTCTCTTTCTCCATTAACACGCTGGACGAGGATTTCCGCAAGGAGATGGACCGGGGTGTCAGCATAAAGAGACGTCTGGAAGCCATGAAGCAGTTTTACGAAGCTGGAGTACAGACAACATGTTTCATTTCCCCTATTTTTCCCGGAATCACAGACCCGATTGAGATTATTGAACAGGCGAAGAAACAGTGCAACCTCGTCTGGCTTGAGAACCTGAACCTTCGCGGAGATTACCGAGTGCGAATTCTGGAGTGGATCCATGAGCATCATCCGGAGCTGGATGATCTTTATCATGAGATATACAGCAAAAAGAGCCGTTCCTACTGGACTGAGCTTGATGAGAAAATGAGGGAGTATACCTTGAGGGAGTCCATGCCTTATATGCGTGATGATGATCAGCATCGTTCGGAATTTGGAGATCCTCCTGTTGTGGTGAATTATTTTTATCACGAAGAAGTGAAAAAATCGGCGAAGAGGAAAACGACATGACGCTCCGGGATGAGATCTTCCAGTATGTAAAAAAGAAGTACCGTGTGACGCCGGACTATCCTCTCCCGACGGCAAGGAACTTTCCGGTACTCAGGCACAGGGATAACCGGAAGTGGTTTGCCATTATCATGGATGTGGAAAAGGAGAAACTTGGAATTCCCGGACCGGGGCGAACAGATGTGATCAATGTCAAGCTTGCGGATCCGATGTTCGCCGAGATGCTTACGCAGCAGCCGGGCTATTTCAGGGGATACCATCTGAACCGTGGGAACTGGATCTCGATCCTGCTGGACGGCACTGTACCTGTCTCCGATATCTGCGCTCTGATCGACGAAAGCTTTCTGGTCACCGCGTCAAAACAGAACCGGCAAAAGCTCCGCCCCGCCAGGGAATGGCTGGTGCCGGCCAATCCGAAATACTATGATATAGAACACGCCTTTGAAGATCGGGATGAGATCGACTGGAAGCAGGGAAAAGGGATTCGTACGGGAGACACGGTTTATCTCTATGCGGCCGCTCCGGTTTCCGCGATCCTCTATAAATGCCAGGTCACGGAAACGGACATTCCCTTCGAGTACAGGGACGGCAATCTTACGATGACCGCCCTCATGAAAGTGAAGCTGAAGAAGCGGTACCGGAAGGACAAATTCACATACGAAATCCTGAAAGAGCAATACGGCATTTCCGCCATTCGCGGTCCCCGGGGGATCCCGTATTCCCTAAGCGAGGCACTGAAGAAATAAGGGGGTGATCCATTCTGCACGATATCTGGAATCCCTGGCACGGCTGTGTAAAGTGCAGCGAAGGATGCCAGCACTGTTACATGTATTACCTTGACAGTCTCCGGGAGAAAAACGGCGCGGACATCTACCGTACCAAGGCGGGCTTCCGTTATCCGCTTTCCAAGGACCGGCAGGGACATTATAAAGTGAAAAGCGGTGAAATGCTCCGCGTCTGTATGACCTCCGACTTCTTTCTGGAGGAAGCGGATCTCTGGCGGGAGGAAGCCTGGGACATTATAAGAAAGCGCCCGGACGTGAAGTTCTTCCTTCTCACGAAACGGCCGCAGCGGGTGGCGGATCATCTTCCGAAGGATTGGGGCGACGGCTGGGAGCACGTCATGTTCAACGTTACCTGCGAGAACCAGCGCCGCGCCGATGAGCGGATCCCGATTCTTATGGACCTGCCGTTTAAGCACAAGGGCATTATGTGCGCCCCCTTCATCGGCCCGGTCTCCATCGAAAAGTATTTGCCGGAAAATCAGATCGAGCAGGTTCTGTGTGACGGAGAAAACTACGATGGTGCGAGACCCTGCCATTACGAATGGGTGAAGGCACTGCACGATGAGTGCGAAAAATATAACGTCACCTTCGTCTTCTGCGGCACCGGCCGGCGCTTCATGAAAGACGGCAGACTCTACAAAATCGAAGGAAACGGCCTGCAGAGCGAGCAGGCATTTCGCTCAGGCTTAAGTTTCCAGGGAAAACCGATCGAGTTTAAACTCACGGATGGCTGGGGCTATCCGTTGACAGAGGACCAGCTGTACAACCCGCATTTTGGAGAACGCTGCAGGACCTGCGGCATGAAAATGACCTGCAACGGCTGCAGCGAATGCGGAAAATGCAAAACCGGCGACAGGCCGGCATATTGAAATTATGAACTGCTCTTAGAGAGCCGGACATCAGGAAAACACCTGGTGCCCGACTCTGTTTTTTTGCTTTTCAAAGGCGACGCTGGAACCTATAGAAGCGTTTCGCAGAAACGCGCAGCCACACGAAGTGTGAATAAGGGCTTGGGAATTCCCAACGGCAAACGCATAAATGGGCGAAGCATCCATTTATGCCCTGCTCGCCCAGTAGTGAATATAAGAACCAAGGGAAGAAATCCTTGATTAATGATGACCTGTCGCCGCAAACCGACAGTTCCAGATTGACTTTGTTCGCAAATTCGATTATAGTGTTTAGTGGAGCATTGTAAGCATTCAAGGGCTTATTTTCAGTCCAGGCAGGTGACTAAATGGAATACATTTCTGTAAAAGAAGCAGCTGAAAAATGGGGTCTCTCAACTAGAAGGATTCAGATCTTGTGTACTGGAGGGCGTATTGATGGAGCAGATCGCATCGGCAACATGTGGGTCATCCCAAAAGATGCGGAAAAGCCAAAGGATGCAAGAATTCGAAGTGGCAGGTATATAAAAAATAAACCGGAGGCGGAAGTAAGATGAGCGTCATTAAGGCATCTGCAATCAGAAAGGACTTTCTGAAGAAGCCGCCAAATGGAATACCTATCGTTCTTATATCTCCATCTTCGAGAGTATTGCGAAAAATCAAAGAAGCTGAATTTAAAGAGTTTAGCTTAAATCAGTCATTAGCCGAAAGGTTACTATGAGCTGCCAGAATTATCTACTATCCCGCAGTTTTTCCCCTTTGTGTTTGACGTAACACATGAATGGATCTACAGCACAGGCTATTTTGAACTGAGCAATTTTGCGGGAAAGCGGTCCTTATGGATGAGTAAAGGCTAGAGGCAATGAAAAAATGTAGTCTGGAAGATATTCTTGGGAATCGTATACAGGATCCATATGATGCCCAGTACCAGTATGTGATGGATCTTCTTTCCTCAGGACAAGTAAAACCGGTAAAGAGTTCTCCTGGGAATGGTAAAAAGCCTGCACTTCATATGCAGTACTGGCTTATCGAAGAAAAGCCAGATTATTCCGCATGGAAAGATGAACTACTATACCGGACAGATACACATATCCAGGTGGACTACTATCTGCATCATCTTGATATATATAATCAGGACCGGCGGTATGTGCGAAGGCTTTCCGAGTACCTGCAGAGAAACGGGGGAATGCCGAGCTTTCCCATTTCCCGCAACGAACGTAGCTTTGAAATATGGGGCGAGGAAAAATTTCTGACCGGCGGTGCCGGGCGGACAATATTGAACCGATGTAAAATCGACGAATCTGCTCTGAATACCTATTCAACTGCCGAACCATTTGCTTACTATGCGTCACATCGAACTACACCACAAAAGATATTGATTCTGGAAAATAAAGACCCCTTTTTTGGCATGAGGAAATTCCTGCTGGAAGGGAACTGCGAGATTCTCGGAGAAAAAATCGGAACACTGATTTATGGTGCTGGCAAACGGGTCGTCAGCAGTTTCCGCGAGTTTGAGATCAGTGCGGAACCTTATATGAAGGATGCAAGAAATGAACTCCTTTATTTTGGAGATTTGGATTATGAAGGAATCCTGATCTATGAAACATTGGCAGAAGCTTTTGCAGATTCTGGAGTGATTCGGCCATATATCCCTGCATACATCGCAATGCTGGATAAAGGAGACAGGGTTCAGACACTTCCGCTGTCAAAAGAACACCAGAATCAGAATAATAACGGCAGATTCTTTTCCTTTTTTGATGAACATACTGTGGGAAGGATGAAGAACATCCTGGAAAGCGGCCGTTATATTCCGCAGGAGATCCTGAATACTAAAGACTATTGAGGTTAATCATGCAATATGACTTCCTGAAGGCTTTTCCGAAGAGGATGAAGAGTGTCGGTTTGTACGCTCTTCTCTTCTCGGGCAGCAACCAGAAATCCATCTGGAAACAGTATGGATTTGACGAACTTGCAGAACAATTGAATATGGATTTTGCGGTCCTGCTGTTTGTCATGGAGCAGTCCCTGAAAGAAGAACCTTGCACGATTGACGATATCAGTGCCTTTATTGACAGCATCAATGCGCAGTATTTCCGTAAATCCATGACATATGAGGACTGCCATACGCTCGGAGATTATATTATCAACAATATACTCTCTAACGAAGGCAGGCCCATGTATTTCCAGGGCTATGACTTTGACGGCATGTCCTGGCAGCCGATTCACATCAGTTATGTTGCCAACCGTATCGTTTATCTGGATCAGGAGGTCCGCCGTACTTCCTATTATCTGACAGATGACGGATACAACCTTCTCCTGGGGACACTGGAAGTTGAGAACAATATGAAGCTCACGATCCAGGAAATGATTTTCAGGATGCATCTGGAAAAGCAGAGCTACGATAAGGCTTTGGATGATATCAAGAATGTCTTTAATCTGATGCGGATCCAGATACAGAAGATACAGGAGGCCATGAACCGCATCAGGCGTAATGTCCTGGACTATAATGTTTCTGATTATGAGAAGCTTCTGAAGGAGGATCTGGATACGATTACAGATACCAGAGATAAATTCAGAGGTTATAGGGAGACTGTTCAGGCGCGTGTGAGGGAGCTGGAGGAGACACAAATTGATGTGCGGACACTGGATGCGGAGGAAGAAGGAAAATTAAAGAATCTTCGTGAAATCGAGGTGTATTTAGGCCGTGCTATTGACGAGCATCAAAGGATTCTCAACGGACATTTTGACCTGAAATCACTCTATACGGACGAGCTGGAAAAAATTGCGGAAATGTCCTTGGTGCAGCGCTTCAATTTAAGAACGGAGCTGTTTGACAAAATACTTGCGGACCCGGGCAGCCTCAGCAGGCTGGAAATCTTCTTTCATCCGCTTTTTAACCGGAATCCGGATCAGGTCCTGAATCTGAACAGAGCTTTTGAGCCGCAGAGGGTCATGACTGGTGATGAGGATGACGGCAGCACAGAGGATATTGATTTTGATGAAGAAACCTGGAAAGCGGAGAAAGAAAGGCAAAGAAAGATAAAGCTGAAAAAATATGAAGAAAGCCTGTCTGCCCTTATGAGCGAAGCCGTGCAGAAAAAAGCGGTCAGTTTATCCGCAATCCAGGCGGGTTTTCAAGATGAATCCGACCGGAATCAGCTTATACCGAACATCAATATCTTTAAAGAGATCATGGTTGAGCTGTTGCGCGCAAGGGTGATTGATATCACGGCATTGCGGCGCGAACGGGCAGACTATATCCAGGAAGAATCGGACGATTTTCGTCTGAATAATATGATACTGAAATTATTGGACGATCATCCGACATGGCAGAAGGTGACAAAACTGACGATTGAAAAAGTACCCGGTGCCGAACCGGTCGTATTTCAGAATATACAGGACGAAACCGGGCTTACAAGGACGATCCGGTGTTCCAATGTCATGATCCGTATCAGTGAAGGTGAAACAGATGGCATATGAGTTTGATGAAGTGAAAGAAAGCCAGGAGATCTTCTACTACCTTCTGGAGCATCACGAGCTGAGAGAGGAAGACGCGCCGCAGCTGTATAAATCCTATATGGAAAATGAGTCTGTGCAGAACCTTGTGAAATCCCAGGGAAGCATTGCGGACAGCGCGGTTGAGCGTTATGGAGATGTTATCTACATTATCCCCGGGACGCAAAACCGCTTTCTTGGATTTTCCAAAGCTCAGCTCAAGAAAGAACTGTGCCGCAGCACGGCTACGGATAAAGACTACTATCTGGTACAGTTTTCCATACTGGTCCTCCTGCTGGAATTTTATGACGGCCAGGGAAGCAGCAGCAAAACAAGGGAATATATACGCGTGGGCGATCTTCAAAATAGTATCTCTGCGCATTTGAAGGAAGGCGCTGAGAAATATGACGAGAATGAACAGGAACTGTATGGCGTAGCCTTTACTGAAATGCTGCAGGCATATGAAGCTCTTCGCTCAGATGAACGTGGATCCAGACAAAAGACAACTAAGGAAGGATTCCTCCATCATATCCTGCGTTTTTTACAGGCACAGGGATTGATCGAATATATCGAACAGGACGAGATGATTAAGACAACAAAAAAGCTGGATCATTTCATGGATTGGAATCTTTTGAATAAAGCCAATTACCAGCGCGTGCTGGATGTATTAGGAGCACAGAATGAGTAAGATCAACGCGGTCAGGTTTATTAACCTGAATTATAATCACAACATGATCCGCGTGAGCGATGAAACCATGTATTTCAATGGGGACAGTACGCTCATCAAGCTGGATAATGGCGGCGGCAAGTCTGTCCTTGTGCAGATGATGACAGCCCCTTTTGTACAGAAACGTTATCGAAATACAAAGGACAGACCGTTTGCCAGCTATTTTACATCCAGCAAGCCTACATTCATCCTGGTCGAATGGGAGTTGGAGCAACAAGCCGGCTTTGTCATGACCGGCATGATGGTACGGCAGAACCAGAAAAACGAAGATGGGAATGAAGATGAGCTGGAGATTATCAACTTCATCAGCGAGTACAGAGAGCCTTGCCTGCAGGATTTGAATCATCTTCCGGTTGTTGAGAAATCAAAGGATGAGATCCGACTGAAAAGCTTTGCCGAATGCCGTACATTGTTTGACTCATATAAACGCGACCGTAGTGTGCGGTTCTTTTGCTATGACATGAATAATGCTGCCCAGTCCCGGCAGTATTTTGACAAGCTCCTGGAATATGGCATCAATTATCGTGAATGGCAGAACATCATCAAAAAAGTAAACGAGGAAGAATCCGGCCTTTCCAAGTTATTTGCGGACTGTAAGGATGAACGGGGACTTATAGAGAAATGGTTCCTGGATACGATTGAGAATAAACTGAACCGCGACCAGAACAGGATGCAGGAATTTCGGAATATCCTGGAAAAATACATTGCAAGCTATCGCAGTAACCAATCTAAAATCAAACGCAGAGATATCATTCTCCTCTTTGAGGAAGAGGCGTCAAAGATTCGCAAACAGGCACAGGAATATCTGGACTGCTCTGTTCGCCGGAATGATAAACGAAATGAAATAGGTTCTTATCTGCTGATTCTCCATGAACTGCAGGAGGCAGTAACCGGAGAGCTGGAGGCAGAAAGAGCTTATATTGAAGAATTAAAACAAGAGCTTCTGAAGATAGATCATCAGAAACATTCTGCTGATTATTATACCGCACAGGATCAAATTGCGCTTTTGCAGGAAGAAATCGATGAGCTGAGCACTTCTTTGACAAAGATGGATGAGCAGCGGCTGTCATGGGAACGTACTCTCCATCTCCTGGAGATTGCGGACCGGCAGGAACAGGTTAATACTGCTCAGGAGGATTATCAGCAGGCTGCCCAGGCATTAGAGATCTGCCGCCGAAAGGGAGAAGATCTGAAGCCGGAACGGGATTATATCGGGTTTTTGCTCCGACTTCATTTTGAGGAAATCCTCTCCCGTATCCTTTCTACGCTGACTGAGTCAAGGGATACTTTGAAAGAAAAATCAGCAGCAAAGACTGAAACAGCCAATGCGGTAGTAAAAACCGAAGAAGATATCCGAAGACTCGCACAGAAAATAGGAGAATTACGTGCATCTGTACAGTCCTATGACCGGGAGGAAGACAGATATATCTCCCACTGGGGTGAGCGCCTTAGCCGTAACATTCTTGGCGAATATGAGCCTGGATATCTTGCAATTATGCTTGAGAATCTGGTCAAAGAAACAACAGAGGCTACTCAGGAAAGGTCTGCAAAGAGGAAAAAGCTTGAAGTCACTGAAAGTTCTATCCGGAAGTTAGAGGATACACTTACTCGTCAGGATAAAACAAGGCAGGAACTATCCGGCAAGATTCATGCGGCTCAGGACCGTCTGAGCTTATATGAGGAAGAACTTCAATTCCGGCGCACTGTGTTACAGTATCTGGAATTGAAAGAAGATGCGGTTTTTGATGTTGTGCGGATCCTTCGTACTGCAGACAGTAAGATCGCGGAGCTTGAGCTGATCGTCGAGCGTGCGGGTATCGAGGCACAAGCTCTGGAAGATGATATTTCTGGACTGACGACAGGCCAGACGGTCGAATTAACACCAGAGCTTCAACATGTTTTTGATAGTCTGGACATTCCCATCGTTTATGGAATGGAGTGGCTGAAACGAAACGGGAAGTCAGAGGAGGAAAACCTGTCCCTAGTGGAACAGAATCCATTTCTTCCTTATGCGCTTCTCATGACTGAGAAAGAGTTTGAGAGGCTTAAGACTGCAGAAGTTTCGATTTATACTTCTGCTCCGATTCCGGTCGTAACGAGAGAGAGTCTGGTTAGCGATGGAGCAGGTCCCACATCCGGGACATTCGAAAATACCAGAGTGCATTTCTATATGATGTTCAACCGGAATCTTTTAAATGCGGAACGATTGGAAGCGCTTCTCGCACAAAAACGCCGGGATCTTTCTCGAAAGAAAGAGGAAATTGAGCGAAAACGTAAAGAGCATAGGGAACATCTGGAACGCCGTACAAAAATAGAAGGACAGACAGTTACAAAAGCTGCCTATGAAGAACTTCGAGAAGCGATTACAGATTTGCAGGAACGTCTGGATACAATAAGGCAGGAATATACGTCTACAAAGGAACAACTTGCAGCAGTCAAAGATTCCAAGAAGCAACTGGAAGATGACCTGGCGTCGCTCGTACGAAGGATTGACGAGAAAACTCGGCAGAAAAATGAACTGGAAGAGTTAACTCAGGCATATGAATGTTATCTCCTGCAGCTGCGGGAGAAATCGGCGAGCGAAAATAAGCTGGCCACATTAGACACACAAAAGAAAAAGCTGCAGACAATGCTTCAGATGATTGAAGAGGATATACGGTCATTGGAAGCAAAGCTGAGAGAGCTTCAGCAGCAGGAGTCGGAAGCTAAAAACCAGGCTAGTGTATTTGAGCTGTATCAGGAGACCGCATGCCCACCAGGCTTTTCGCCAGAACTGTCAACAGATTATCCTGCTATGATGGCGCGATATCATGCAATAACGGACAATGTTTCCAGGGAAGAAAAAGAGCTTGAGGCGGCCAGGAAGAAAGCCTCTGAACGGCTGAGTAAAGCCGAGAAAGAACTTGATCGCCGCGCTCAAAAACATGGGTTTAACCCAGAAGACTGGGCAAATATTCAATACAGTGCTGCTGAACAGGATCATGCGGAGTCAGAGATTGCTGCGTTAGATCACAGTATTCGCGATACTTCCGGCAGAAAACATTCCTTGGATATTCAGCGTGGAAAAAAAGAGGAGTCTCTTCGACAGATTCTTGATTGGATGCAGAGGGATTGTGGAACTCAGATTCCAATGCAGCGGGAAGATGTTCCGGTGATTGACTATGTCGGGCAGAAAAATGTTTTGCTTCATCAAAAGGCGGAGCATGAAAAGACTGCCGTACAACAAGCTGGGCGGCTGCAGATATTTGGGGCAAATATAACGGCCCTCTCTGAATATCAGGACGATTCTGTGGAGGCCCCGGTCCGCTTAAAGGGTGACTTTGCACATTTCACAGAGCAGGATTTTCGAAGCTTCACGGGGAATCTGCAAAGGGAATATCGCGCAGCCGTGACAAAGGCTCAGGAACAGCAGCATCTGCTTGAGAAAACTCTTCAGCAAACTATGCGGATAGATGAATTCCAGGATGACTATTATCGGCGACCGTTGGAAACCATTCTGTCTCTTTCAGCAGATGCTGGCCAGGTATTGAAGCAGCTGGATGTAATCCTGCAGTCTTATCGGGATTTAATGGCGAAGCTGATGGTGGATATCGCCGTAGTCGAGCAAGAGCGCTCGCATGTAATTGCCGCTTTGAAAGAGTATGCTTCTGACATCCATGCTCAGATGGGAAAGATTGATCGAAATTCCAGTGTCCTGGTCCGTGGCAAGCCTTTGAAAATGCTTAAGATCACTCTTCCACCCTGGGAAGAGAACGATAGCATTTATCAGCGTAGGATTGAGGATCTGGTGGATGAACTGACGCAAAAAGGAATCGCACTCATTGAGAAGGGCGAATCTGTACATGATTTTGTCGGAAAGCGGCTTACAACCAGGGAATTGTATGATGCTGTAGTCGGTATTGGCAATGTACGGATCCAGCTCTATAAGATTGAGGCACAGCGAGAGCTGCAGATTTCGTGGAGCGAAGTCGCCAGAAACTCCGGCGGTGAAGGCTTTCTTTCTGCATTTATCATCTTATCAAGCCTGCTGTATTACATGCGGCGCGACGAGACCGATATCTTTGCGGATCGAAACGAAGGCAAGGTACTGTTAATGGATAATCCGTTTGCACAGACAAATGCTTCTCATCTCCTTAAGCCAATGATGGAAGTTGCAAAGAAGAATAACACGCAATTGATCTGTCTTACCGGTCTTGGCGGAGAGTCCATTTATAATCGCTTCGACAACATCTATGTGCTTAACCTTGTAGAATCGGCAATGAACAGCGCTCAATATCTGCGAGGAAAGCACATTTCCGGGAATGAGCCTGAAGTGATCAGTGTGGCCAGGATTGAAGTTAGCAATGATTCGGGGCAGATGGAGTTTCTGTTCTAATAAAGCTGTGTACTCTTGGAAGGTATGAGGGGGAATGCTAAATGACTATTGAAACCATTTTGAGCCAAATTGAGCTTGGAAATTACGCCCTCCCGGAATTTCAGCGGGGTTATGTCTGGAATAGAGATTAGGTTAGAAAGCTGATGAACTCTCTTTATCGTGGATATCCGATAGGTGGTCTGTTAACGTGGGTCACTCCGGTTGACACAAGCATTATGCGCAACGGTTCATCAGGACAGGCTTATGGGAATGTAGATCTTATCCTTGATGGTCAGCAGAGAATGACGACTCTTTATGGGGATCATTAAAGGAAAAGCCGCTGACTTTTTTGAAGGAAATGCTAATACCTTCACGGGTTTGTTCTTTAACCTTGCAGATGAAGTGATTGAATTCTATCTGCCTATGAAAATGAAAGATGACCGGAACTGGATCAGTGTTACAGAATTGATGCAGGCCGGCGCCGGCGCGTTTGTTACCAAAGCTCCGGACCAGGAAACTCAGCTGTTTTATCTTGGCAATATCGATAAGTTGAACAAACTTGATAGTATTAAAAAAACAGACTTCTGCACCCTTGCGGTGTTGAATATATGGAAGTGGCGGCCAATGTTTATGATCAGTAGGTTTCATGGAGACTGAACCCTATAATTAGCTGGCAGCCCTTTCCACTCTTTCTTTTTTCAAAAAAGGGAATGAATTACCGGTGCCATCAGCTGTTGGCAAAAAAGCAGGCGCTGCCCACAAAAAAGGACGTTTGCCACCACGCCGGGAGGATGCCAATCGCCCTCAAAGGCGTGTGGCATGCCGTCACATCCTGAAAATGGCTGTTTCTCTGAGTTTTTCGCAGTCAGAACAGGCCTGTGTGCAAACAAATGAGGGCAAAACGGTACGTGTTCAGTATGGTTTTTATTAGCAGGAGCTAATACCGGAGAGGATCCCGCGCAGTGCGAAGATGAATCCCGTCCGGATCAGATCAAGTATCAGAAGATCTGATTCGGGCGGGATTTTTTGATTCAGTAACGATGGATGGATACTACCAGGCGGCAGTTCAGCATGATATGCCGCAGCTGGCAATCACAAAATAACTGCAGGGGGAACAGGCAGAAATTGATAGATGCAGGTAACAGTAGATCAGCAACGAGAGAGCTTTCCTCGCGTGAGGCGCTTGATTAATTTGTTTGATGCATATCTATAAGATCTCTTATGCCCTTCCAGTCAAGGCTTCTTACCGTGAACCCAATTATATCATTCTCATCAGATTTCCACGATAGAATTCAGAAACGGAAGAACACAAAAACTTCACAATAATTGTTAGCACTCTCGATTGACGAGTGCTAGTTTCGGTGCTATAACATAGTCAGAACAAAGGAACGAAGAAGATCAGGACAGCGAAGACTCACCGGTCTAAACCCTCCGTCCCATTGCTCATGAAGCATTAACGAGATGATGATTGAGTAAAAGGAGGAATGATTTATGTTGATGCCGAGTATTTTCAGAGATAATTTGTTTGATGACTGGTTTGATTTTCCGGATTTCAGAGATCTGGACAGGACCGAAAGAAAGCTTTATGGAAGACATGCGGATCGCCTGATGAAGACGGATGTGCATGAACATGAAGACCACTATGAAGTGGATATCGACCTGCCTGGCTTCGCGAAAGACGAGCTTACAATTGAACTGAAGGATGGTTACCTGACAGTCAGTGCAGCGAAGGGCCTTGACAAAGATGAGAATGACAAGAAGGGTAAACTGATCCGTCAGGAAAGATATGCCGGGGCGATGCAGAGAAGCTTCTATGTCGGCGAGGAGCTGACAGAAGAAGATATTAAGGCATCCTTCAAACACGGTGTACTGAGTCTGAACATCCCGAAAAAGGAAGCGAAGGCGGTACCTGAAAAGAAAACGATTATGATTGAAGGCTGATCATCCTCCCCGCCGGCACAGGCGGGGAGTTTTGTTATATGTGAGGAGGAATCAGAATGAGA